>Ga0070690_100000135_pt1 | contig 38479 bp, 34 predicted proteins | sample KBSS33HmetaG_FD_64671 | JGI IMG/M metagenome (GOLD analysis project Ga0070690, IMG submission 64671) | Switchgrass rhizosphere microbial communities from Kellogg Biological Station, Michigan, USA - KBS S3-3H metaG | ecosystem: Host-associated > Plants > Roots > Rhizosphere ... | reverse complement strand
GCCGTGAAGCGCACCATCGGAAACCAGACCCGCGACGTCGCCGAGGCGAGCACGCGGACGAGCGGGTTCCGCGTCGCCATTTTCGCCTGCACGGGGGGTATCCTATGGGATCGTCGACGCCAGCTCCGAAGCCGGAAAGCGCACTCTCGTGACGGCGTTGCCCTACGTCATCTTCGCGTTCCTCGCCGCGGTGTCCTGGAACCGCTGGATCGAGCCGTACGTGGACACCGGGCGCGAGCTCATGGTGCCGTGGCGCCTGGCGCAGGGAGAGCGGCTCTACGCCGACGTGCAGTTCCACCACGGCCCGCTCGCGCCCTGGCTGGGTGCGGCGATCGATCGCGTCGCGGGCCGGTCGATCCCCGCCCGCACCGCGCTGGCGGCGGCGCTCGCGCTGCTCACCCTCGCCGCTCTCGATCGAATCGCCCGCGTCCTCCTCTCGCCGCGGCGCGCGGCTCTGGCGACCTCGGTCGCCGTCGCGACCGCCTTCTTCGTTCGGCCCGGCGGCTGGATGTTCCCCTTCAGCTTCGACTGCGCGATCGCCGTCGCGGCGCTGACGTGGGCGGTCGTGCTGATCGAACACGCCGCGGCGCGATGGGACGGCGCGGCCGGATTCTGCCTCCTCGCGGCGACTCTGGCTCGGGTCGAGATGGGTCTCGCCGGGATCGTGCTGGTCGCCGTCCATGTCCTCCTGGGTCGGCGCGAGCCGCTGCGGCTGCTGCGCCTCGCGTTCTTCCCGCTCGCGGCGGCCGCCGCGGCCTACGCGGTCGCGTCCTTCGGGATTCCGAGGGAACGGCTCGTCGCGGATGGCTGGCTCCGGGTCCTCGACCCTCCTCCGGCGTATCGGAACGTCTACCGCGCGTACGCCGGCCTCGACCGGCTGCCCCTGAGGATCGCCGAGCTCGCGCTCTGCGCCTGCGTGCTGGCGCTCGCCGCCGCGCTCGTGTGTCTCGCGGCGGCGGCCGCCTCGAGGAGAAAAGGAGCCGCGGCGCGGCCGGCCGCGAGCGTCCTCGTGGAGGCCGCGACCATCGCGATTCTCGCCGGCGCGGCCGCGCTCTCGCTGTGGCCCCCGGCATCGCTGGCGGCGACGCTCTCGCTGCTGCCGCCCCTCGTCCGCGCGATTCCGCCGGTGATCGCGGCGGCGGCCGCCTGGCGCCTCGTCCTCGTCGCGCTCCGGCGCTCGCCGGCCGGTCCGCTCGCGCGCGTGCCGGACGCGGTCCTCTGGCTCGGCGGTCTCTTCGCCACCCGGATCCTCCTCGCCGCCGGCTACGGAGGCCCGTATGGAGCGTTCTTTCTGCCCCTGCCCCTGATCCTGGGCGTCTCCGGCCTCTTCGGGGTGGCGGACCGGCTGGCGCGGCCAATCGGCGCGGCCCTTCCGCGGCTGACGCTGGCCGCGCTCTCGGTCTTTCTGCTCGCCCGCATCGCCGCAACCGCCCAGTTCTATCGTGGCCCCGGCTGGAGCCTCGTCGCGACTCCGGCGGGTCCCGTTCGCCTGCCCGAGCCCGTCGCGGGAGCGACCCGCGAGGCGCTCGCCGACCTCTCCCGCCGCATGCCGGCGGGAGGTTCGCTGGCCGGCTTCCCCGAGGCCGGGTTCTTCGCGTACGTGCTCGGCCTTCGCACGCCGTTCCCGAGCGAGCAGTTCTTCCCCGACCACGTCGACGCGGCGGGAGAGGAGCGCACGATCGCGCTCCTGCGGAGTCGGCCGCCGGAGATGCTGCTCTACGCCAACGTGCTGGCCGTCGGCGAGGGCCAGCGCGCATTCGGTACCGACTACCTTCGGCGTCTCGACGCCGCGGCGCGCGAGGACTCCACGACGGTGGCGATCTACGGGCCGGGCGCGCGGCCGGATGCGCGCATCGGGGATCCGGACTTTTTCGTCGAGCTCCGGCGGGTGCGGGCGCGGGTGCGAAGCGTCTCGCGGGACGCGGAGCGGCCGTGAGACTCGACCAGGAAGTCTCCCGGCGATTCTCCCTGTCCCGTCGGGCCGCCCGCGATGCCGTGCGCCGCGGGCGCGTCGACGTCGACGGCACGACGGTCTCGGAGCCAGGGCTCGCCGTCCCGCCCGGCGCCGCGATCGAGCTCCACGCGAATCGTCCCGTCCGCCGCGCGGTGCGTACGCGCCTCGCCGTGCTCCACGAGGACGAGGACGTGCTCATCGTGGACAAACCCGCCGGCCTCCTGACCGTGCCCACCGAGGCGCGCGAGAAGGACACGCTGTGGACCCGCGCCATCCATTACCTGCAGCACCGCTACGGCGGCCGGCCGTACGCCGGCATCGTGCACCGGCTCGATCGGGACACGTCGGGAGCGCTGGTCTTCGCGCGCAGCCGCGGCGCGCTCCACGCCCTGCAGGACCTCTTCCGCCGGCACGCGATCGACCGGGAATACGTCGCGCTCGTCGAGGGGAGCCTGCCCGATCGCGGCACCTTCGATCGGGACCTCGTGCGGACGCCCGGACTGCGGCGGTCGGTCGCCAAGGCGGGCGAGGAGGGCAAGAGGGCCGTGACCCGCTTCGAGACCATCGAGCGGCTCCCGCGCGCGACCTGCGTGTCGGTGCGCCCGGAGACCGGGCGTACCCACCAGATCCGGGTGCACTTCGCGGCCTCCGGTCATCCCATCTTGGGAGACCGCGTCTACGGGCCCGCTCTTCGGGGCGCCGGGCCGGAGGGTCCGGCCCGCCAGCTCCTCCACGCGCGGAGGCTCGGCTTCCAGCACCCCCGCTCGGGGGAGGCGGTGTCGGTCGAGTCGCCTCTCCCCCACGACTTCCGCGAGGCGCTGGCGGCCTTGCGCCACCAATCCCCGCGAACTCGAGCGGAAGCCGAAGCCGCCCATTCCGCTCGGCCTCACCGGGACGCTCCGGATAAGCCTCACCGGAAGACGCCGCGCGCGTCTCACCGGGATGCCCCGAACGCGTCTCACCGGGACGCTCCGCACGCGTCTCATCGAGACGCCCCGCACGCGTCTCACCGAGACGCCCGCACGCGTCTCACCGAGACGCCCCGCACGCGTCTCACCGACGCGAAAAAAAAGCGCCGGCGAAGCCGGCGCTTTCGAAATCGAGACGGGGGTTAACTAGGCAAGGACGATGACGACGACCCGGCGGTTCTTGGCCCGCCCGTCCTTCGTCTTGTTCGACTCGACCGGCTCGGCGGCTCCATAGGAGATCGTCGACATCCGGTTCAAGGCCACTCCGGCCTTGTTGAGGTAACGGCGGACCGCCTCGGCCCGCTCCTCACCCAGCGTGTAGTTGTACGCGTCCGCGCCCGTGGAATCCGTGTGCCCCTGGATCTCGAGGTACACGTTCTTGTTCTCGGTCTTCAGCCTCTCCGCGAAGGCGTCCAGGGCGTCCTTGGCTTCCTTCGAGAGCTCGTGCCGATTCACCGGGAACTTGGCCGTGTCATCCGAGAGGACCAGGGAGTAGACGAACTTGCCTTCGGCCAGCTTGCCCGCCTGCTGCGCCCGCTCAAGGGCCTGGCGCGTCGCATTGTCGAGCTCCGCCAGCTTGGCATCGTGCTGCTTGACCTTGGTCTGCGTCGCCTCGACCTGAGACTCCACGTCGTTGATCCGCTTCTCGCTGGCCGCGCTGCTTTTGGCGACTTCCTCGTTCACGTACGGCTTGGATGCGCACGCCGTGAGACCGCAAATCCCCAGAAAAAGCGCCCCCGTCGATACCGTCGAAATCCACCGTGATTTGCCCATCTGCACCTCCTATAAGTGGTTAAGACCCTCCCGGGGCAGTGCCCCGGTAGCCCCGACGCGTCCGCACCACCCAGGAACCTGGTTTGGCCACGGACACAAAAACGACTCTATATCTTACATCCCCCTTGCCGGAGGGCGCAAACCCCAGCAAATACTGCTGTCTGGCCTCGCTCGAGATCTGCATGGTCAGCGGCCGCAAGTCGTCGTCCCCCGCCACCAGATGCATCCTTCCTCCACTCGAGCTCGCGAGCATCTGCAGGGTGTCGATCGACAGCTCCCGGCGCTCGGCCGCGCTCAACATGTCGAACGCTGCATTCTTCATGCCGATCGCGTAGACCGGCACGGAGACGTGCTGGAGGATCTCGGCCATCTCGGCGGGCGACAACTCGCTCGCGTTGTCGACGCCGTCGGTGAACAGGAGAATCGCGCGCTTGTTGTTCTTGCCCTTCAGCATCTTGCCCGGAGTCGCGGCCACGGCGTCGAACAGCGCGGTCTGCCCGGAAGCCTCCAGGTCGTAGAGGTCCGAGAGGAGCTGGGTGGGGTCCGGCGAGAAATCCGTCACCAGCCGGACCTCTCCCTCCGAGAAGGCGAACAGGGCGAAGTCGTCGCCGGATCGGTGGTTCTTGATCAGGCTCCGGATCGCGTTCTTGGCGTTCTCGAGCTTCTTCGCCACGCCCATGCTGCCGGACGTGTCCACGAGAAACGCGAAGGACACCGGGGCGGACTCGTCCTTCTCGAACGTGTCGAACTCGACGCGCTTTTCCTCGACGCGGACGACGAAGTCCTTCTTGTCGAGGTTTTCGATGTACTTGCCCTGCTTGTCGGTCACGAGCACGGGGAGCATCACGTACTCGGCGCCCGCGCTCTCGGCGAAGGTCGGGGGTTCCTCGGGAGCCTGGGTCTGAGCTTGGGTCTGAGCCTGAGCCGCCTGCGCCAGGACGAGGACGCCTAACCACAGCAGCCCGGCTGCCCTTCCACCGGCCCGGATCAGCGGAGAAAGAGAGACACGTCTCACCGATAAATTATAAGGCTGCAAGGACGGTACCGATTCCCGTCCGATCCCCTGTCCTCACGTACACTGTCCTCCCTTGTCGACACCCGCCGTCGTCCTGGTGCGGCCGCAGAAGGCGTCGAACCTCGGCTCGGTCGCGCGCGTGGCGCGGAATTTCGGGCTCCGCGGGCTGTCGGTCGTCGACCCCGGCGTGATCCCCGACGAGGAGTCGAGCCGCCTGGCCGCGGGAGCGGACGACGTCCTCGGCGCGATCCGCCGCTTCGAGAGTCTCGAGGAGGCGGTGGCCGAATACCCGGTCGTCGTCACGACGTCGTCCCTCCGGGGCCGCGCCCGCGTCCGGACCCTGGAGCTCTGGGAGCTCGACGGGTTCCTCGCGTCCGTCGGAGACGGCGCGGCGACCGCGTTCGTGTTCGGGCCGGAGCGCAGCGGCCTGACCGAGGACGAGCTCGCGCGCGCGTCGGCCTGTCTGCGGCTGCCGACCGCGCCCGATTTCCCGACGATGAACCTCTCCCATGCCGTCGCGGTCGTCCTCGCGGCGACGCGAACGCTGCCGGTCGATCCGGGCCCCAAGGCGTCTCGCGCCGAGCCTCCCGGCGAGCCCTGGGCGCCCGCCGGCGAGATCGAGGCCGCGATCGCGCACTGGGACCAGGCGCTCGCGGCGATCGACTTCTACGACACCGGACACCGCGAGCGGTCGCTGCGCGATTGGAGGAGGCTCGTCGCGGGAAGGCCGCTGACTCAGAGAGAGGTGGCGATCTTGAGGGGGGTGGCGAATCGGATACTCGTCTCGTTGAGACGAGGTCGTTAGTTATTAGTCGTTAGTCGTTAGTCGTTAGTCGTTAGCCGGCAAAAGAAAGAGTCTCGACGGCTAATGACTAACAACTAACAACTAACGACTGCCTTCTCAGACCAGCTCCGCGTCCGAGAAGAAGAACGCAATCTCCTTCGCCGCGTTTTCCTTCGAGTCGCTGCCGTGGATCGCGTTGCGCTCGATGTCCGTGCCGAAGAGGTTGCGGACCGAGCCGGGCTCGGCCTTGCGCGAATCCGTGGCGCCCATCGTTCGCCGCAGGTGCGCGACGGCGTCGGCGCGCTCGAGCGCGGCGACCACGACCGGGCCCTCCGTCATGAAGCGCACGAGCGCGTCGTAGAACGGCCGCTCGCGGTGGACCGCGTAGAAGGCCTTCGCCTGCTCGGGCGAGAGCCGCATCCGCCGCAGCGCGATGAACCGGAAGCCCTCCTTCTCGAGGTGGGCCAGGATGGCGCCGGCCTTGCCGGCGGAAACCGAGTCGGGCTTCAGAATCGTCAGCGTTCTTTCCAAACTCTTCTCCAATCCAAATCCCAAATCCAAATTCCTTCTAGAAGTCCCTCACGACCACCGGCAGCCGGTCCTCGGTCGCGACGCCTCCTCGCGCGAGCGCGGCGAGGAGCTCGCGAGGCCTCTGCGAGCCGATCAGAAGCGTCGACCCGTCGACGCGGGTGAGCAGCACGCCCTCGTTGCCGCGCATGTTCAGGGCGCGGCGGCGCCCGAAGCCCCGGATTCCCCATCCGCCGTAGTCGTGGACGGGCCGATACGTCACGGCCTCGGCGCGCGCGATCTCGGCGAACGGCACCCGGGTCCTGTAGAGGAAGCCGAACCGCACCGTCACGCCGTCGTCGGCGACGCTCGTGACCTGCCGGAGGGTGAGCGTGGACAGGAGGATCAGGAGGACGACTCCCATCAGCAGGTACGTCCAGCCCGGGAGCCCCTGGGACTCGTCGAACCAGGAAACGTGCATCGCGTTCGTCGCCGTCACCGGCCGAGGACCTCGCGGATCTTGCTTCCGATGTCGGCGGGCGACCGCACCACGGAGATCCCTCCGGCCTCGAGCGCCTTCATCTTCTCGGCCGCCGTCCCGCTGCCGCCGGAGATGATGGCGCCGGCGTGGCCCATGCGTCGCCCCGGCGGCGCGGTCTGCCCGGCGATGAAGGAGACGACCGGCTTCTTGAGGTTGCCCATGACCCAGCAGGCGGCCTCCTCCTCGGCCATGCCGCCGATCTCGCCGATCAGCACGATCGCCTCGGTCTGCGCGTCGTCCTTGAACGCCTTCAGGCAGTCGATGAAGCTCGTGCCGTTGACCGGGTCGCCGCCGATGCCGATGACCGTGGACTGGCCGAGCGAGAGGCGGGTCAGCTGGTCGACCGCCTCGTAGGTCAGCGTGCCGGAGCGCGAGATCACGCCGACGGACCCGGGGCGGTGGATGCGGCCCGGCATGATCCCGATCTTGCACTCCCCCGGCGTGATGATGCCGGGGCAGTTGGGACCGATCAGCCGCACGGCCTTTCCCGACGCGTTCCTGCGGTCCAGGAACGCCTTCGCGCGCATCATGTCGTCGATCGGGATTCCCTCGGTGATGCACGCGATCAGCTTCACGCCCGCGTCCGCGGCCTCGACGATGGCGTCCGCGGCGAACGGCGGCGGCACGAAGATCATCGACGCGTCGGCGCCGGTCTCCCGGACCGCGCCCTCGACCGTGTCGAAGACCGGGATCCCCTCGTGCGTCGTGCCGCCCTTGCCCGGCGTCACGCCCGCGACGACCTTCGTCCCGTAGTCCCGGCACGCCAGCGCGTGGAACGTCCCCTCGCGTCCGGTCAGCCCCTGGACGAGGAGGCGCGTCTCCTTCCCGACCCAGATGCTCATGCCGCGCCCTTCACGGCCTCGACCACCTTCTTCGCCGCGTCGGCGAGCCCGTCCGCGGGCGTGATCTTGAGGCCGGACTCGCGCAGGATCGCCTTGCCCTGGTCGACGTTGGTCCCCTCGAGCCGGACGACGACGGGGATCGAGAGGCCCATCTCGCGCACCGCCGCGACGACGCCCTTGGCGATGATGTCGCAGCGCATGATGCCGCCGAAGATGTTGATCAGGATCGCGCGGACGTTCTTGTCGGAGAGGATGATGCGGAACGCGTTCTTGACCTGCTCCTCGTTGGCGCCTCCGCCGACGTCGAGGAAGTTGGCCGGCGCCCCGCCCGCGAGCTTGACGAGATCCATCGTGCCCATCGCGAGGCCCGCTCCGTTGACCATGCAGCCGACGTTACCGTCGAGCTTGATGTAGTTGAGGCCGAACCGCGACGCCTCGACCTCGAGGGGATCCTCCTCGGAGAGGTCCCGCATCTCCTTGATGTCGGGGTGGCGGAAGAGGGCGTTGTCGTCGAAAGTCATCTTCGCGTCGAGAGCGAGAACGTCCCCCTGCTTCGTGAGGAGGAGCGGGTTGATCTCCGCGAGGCTGGCGTCGGTCTCGAGATAGGCGCGGAACAGCGACTGGACGAGCGCGGTGCCCTTGCGGACGCTGTCGCCCGTGAGCTGGAGCGCGAACGCGATCTGGCGCGCCTGGAACGGATACATCCCGAGCGCCGGGTCCACGCCCACGCGCACGATGGCCCCGGGGTCCTTCGCCGCGACCTCCTCGATCTCCATGCCGCCGGCCTGCGACGCCATCACGACGGGCACTCCGCGCGAGCGGTCGAGCGTGATGGACAGATAGAGCTCGCGCGCGATGTCGAGCGCCTCCTCCACCAGGACCTTCTGCACGACCTTGCCCGCCGGCCCGGTCTGCGGCGTGACCAGAGTCATGCCCAGGATCCGCTTCGCCAGGTCGTGGGCCTCATCCGGAGTCTGGGCGAGCTTCACCCCGCCGCCCTTGCCGCGGCCTCCGGCGTGGATCTGCGCCTTGACGACCGCACGTCCGCCCAGGCGCTTCGCGATCTCCCGCGCCTGCGCGGGGCTGTCCGTGACCTCGCCGCGAGGCACGGAGACCCCGTAGCGCGCGAGGATCGACTTGGCCTGGTATTCGTGAACCTTCATGGCTTAAATCGCAAATCCCAAAGCGGAAGGCGCGGGATTATACCGGGTTCGGCAGCGGGAACGACGCGACCGCCCGGATCCCCACCGTCGCGAGGACCACGAACACCGCGACCGCGAAGAGGGAGACGGCCGCGCGGGCCCGGGGGCTGCGCGCGAGGCCCCAGGTCTGCGCGAAGGAGCGGAGCCCGGCGGCGAAATGGGCGGACGCGGCCAGGATCCCGCCGACGTACAGCGCGCGGATCCACGGGCTGGCCAGGGCGGACTGCATGAGATGGAACAGGTCCAGGCTCTCGTGATCCTCGAGCTGCACGAGCCGCGCCGTCCACAGGTGAAACAGGATGAACGCGAAGAGCAGGACACCGGTGACGCGCTGCAGCGAGGCCCGGGCGCGGCCGGCGCGGGTCGGATGCTCGGCGGCGACCGGAACGGTCGCGATCACGAAGAGGCCGCCGACGGCGTGGAACGCGAGGGGCGCCAGGAGGCAGACGATCTCGACGATCCCGAGCAGCGGCAGCTGCTGGAGCCGGTGCACGGTGGCGTTGTAGGCCTCCGCCCCGTTCCGCGCCGAGGCGTTGACCGCGAGATGGAGCGCGAGAAACGCCCCGAGGGGGACGATCCCCGCGATCGAGTGGAGGCGGCGAAACCAGGAGCGCTCCATGGCTCAGAATTCAAACCGAAGCAGCCGGACGGCGCAAACGCCGTCGCGGGACTGCGGCGCCGACGGCGTCGGCGCGGCGGTCACCGCAGGAAAGCCAGGGAGCGGCGGGTACCGCAGTCTGCTAGACCTTCAGGATCCGGAAGAGCTCGCGCACCGCGTCCGCGGACTTCCCGAGAGCCGCCTTCTCCTCGGCGGTCAGGGTGATCTCGACGATCTGCTCGACGCCCCGCGCGCCCAGCTTGACCGGGACGCCGAGGTAGACGTCCTTCATCCCGAACTCGCCCTGGAGGTACGCCGCGCACGGGAGCACCTTCTTCTTGTCCTTCAGGACGGCGTCCACCATCTCGACGACCGCGGAGGCCGGCGCGTACCACGCCGACGTCTTGAGCAGGTTGACGATCTCCGCGCCGCCGTCGCGGGTCCGCTTGACGATCGCGTCGATCCTCTCCTTGGGCATCAGCTCCGGCAGCGGGATCCCGGCCACCGTCGAGAAGCGCGGCAGCGGCACCATCGTGTCGCCGTGCCCGCCGAGCACGAACGCGTGCGTGTTCTCGACCGACACCTTCAGCGCGTCCGCCATGAACCAGCGCATCCGCGCCGAGTCGAGGACGCCGGCCATGCCGAAGACGCGCTCGCGCGGAAGCTTCGAGACGCGCCGCGCGACCTCGCACATGGCGTCGAGGGGATTGGAGACGATGATGAGGATCGCGTCCGGCGAGCCGGGCAGGACCTTGCGCACGACGTCCGCGACGATGCCCTCGTTGGTCGCCACGAGGTCGTCGCGGCTCATGCCGGGCTTGCGCGGAACGCCGGCCGTGATCACGACGACGTCGGAGCCCGCGGCAGCGTCGTAGTCGTTCGCGCCCACCATCTTCGCGTCGAAACGCTCGACGGGCGAAGACTCCATGATGTCGAGCGCCTTGCCCTGCGGAACGCCCGGCAGGATGTCGATCAAGGCGACGTCGGCGAGCTCCTTCTCGACGATGCGCTGGGCCACGGTCGCCCCGACGTTTCCGGCCCCGACGACCGTCACTTTCTGTTTCATGTCGACTCCGTTTCGCGTCTTGCGCCTCGCGCCGTCCGCGCAAAGCGCGCGCATTCTATCTCCGCCGCGGCTTCGCGGTCCGAGGCGCTACAATAGGCCATGCCGCGCCCCTCCTCCGCCCCCGGTTCGCCCGAGAGAGGCTCGCCCTGAGCGGCGATCCGGTCTTCACCCGCAAGGCGCTCATCGCCGCCATCTTCCTCGTCCCCGTGCTGCTGGTGGCCGCTCTGTGGGGACCGAAGTGGTGGGAGAAGCACGAGCTGCGCGAGGCCCAGAAGCTCGCCGGCGTCGGCTCACAGATGGTCCCCGGCCACCTCACCGACGCCCGCAAGAAGATCGACCCCGGCGCGACGGCGCAGGCCATCGTCGCCGCGATCGGAAAGCCGTCGTTCAAGGTCGGTACGCAGGGCAAGGACTCGGCTCGCGAGATCTGGACCTACTACTTCGCCGACGGCACGATGGTCATCAACCTGACCGACGGCTCGGCCGTGCGCATCGGCACGACGTACGGCCGTCCCAGGATCCCGCGGTCGTCGCGCAACGAGTCGATGGGCTTCGTCAACGAGCCGAAGTGAACGAGGCGAAAGACCCTCGCGAGCCTTCGATCCGCGTCATCATGATGCCGAAGGACACCAACGCCTACGGCACCATCTTCGGCGGCGTCATCCTCTCCTACATCGACCAGGCCGGCGCGGTCGAGGCGAAGCGGCACGGCGCGGACTTCATCGTGACCGTCGCGATGCGCGAGGTCGTGTTCCACGAGCCGGTCTACGTCGGCGACCTCGTCTCGTTCTACACGCGGCTCGTTCGCATCGGCACGACGTCGATCACGATCGCCGTCGAGGTGTTCTCGCAGCCGGGCGAGGGTCTCGGCAAGCGCGTCAGGGTCACCGAGGCCGAGGTCACGTTCGTCAACCTCGACAAGAACCGCCGGCCGACGCCGATCACGAAGAAGTCGGTGGTCAGCAGTCAGTAGTGAGTAGCCGTCGCGGTTCGCGTCGGCTCGGACCGATCACCGACAACGGACCATCGACTTCCCCAGAAATGCGAAGGTCCCGAAACCTCGGGACCTTCTTCCGCGCGAGCCGAGCAAAAGCCCGGCAATATCGGCTGACTGAACCTATCCTACTCCCGACTCACCATTCGGAGTCATCGGAATCTTCTCCCGTGCCGGGGGCCTCGAGTTCGCCCTCCGCCTCGAGCTCGTCGAGCTCGGGAGCGTCCGCGTCGAGCTCGGCCGCCGAGAGCTCCTCCTCTTTCCAGCTCTCCTCGCCGTAGACCTCTCCGGGGGACGGGAACGGGGTCAGCCCGTCGCTCGGCGCCGGCCTCGCAACCTTCGCGGCTGCAGGCTTTGCGGCAGGCTTCGAGGACGCCTTGCGCGCCGGAGCCGCCGCCGGCTTCTTTGGCGCCGTCTTCGCGGACTTCTGGACTTTCGTTCCGGCTCGGGCTCGGGTTCGGGTTCGAGAAGCCGCCTTCGGACGGCTCTTTCGCGCCGACTTCCCGACCCCTCGCGTCGACTTCGACTTCGCCTTGCGGACGGACTTCCGGACCCTGCTCGCCTTTCCGGCCTTCTTGGCCTTCTTCTTCTTGGTCGCCATTCTCCGCTCCTCCTGGATCCTTTCGTGCATGAACCCGGCGTCCGCCGGAAGCCGGATCATACAATCGGGGAGTTGTCGAGGCGCAAAGAGGAGCCCCGCGTCTTCATCGAGCCTCGCCCCGGGGGCCTCGTCGTCCAGATCCGTCCGCTCGCGCGCTCCCGCGCGTGGCGGGTGCGGATGGCCGCGGTCGGGCTCGCGGTGGCCGGCGCGGCGCTCGTCGGCTCGGTCCGGATCGGCCAGACCTGGGAGGCGGGAATCCGGCGGTGGGACTTCGGCGACTTCCCCTTGCCGCTGTTGATCTTCCTGACGCTCGCGGTCCTGGTCTCGACTCCCCTCTCGCTGCTCGGCCTCGCCGCGCTGGCCTTCGCCGAGGAACGCATCGAGGTCGCGCCCGACGCGGTCACGGTGTCCACGACCGCGTTCGAGAAGACTCGGGAGCGTCGGATCCCGCTCGCGGAGCTGGATTGCTGGCGCGAGACGTACCGGCCCCTGCCGCCCTGGTGGACCTGGGCGGTCAAGCGGCTCGCGGCCAGCACCGGCGGGCGGCTCTACGCGGTCGCGGGAGCGGCGGGCCCGCGCGAGAAGCGGGCCATCGGGGAGGCCCTGGCGCAGGCGACGGGACGGAGCCTCATGGGCGACTTCGGCCGGCGCATCGCCTGACTCGACTCGGCGAGCGACCTCGCCGGACGAGTCCTGCTAGTATCAGGAGCGGTTCATGACAACCGGGACCTCCGAACACCACCTGACCCGGACCCTCCTGGCTGAGTACCCCCTCCCGGACGAAGTTCGCTGGGGACTGGCAGATGCGGGGTTCGTGTACGCGACGCCGATCCAGGAGAAGGCGCTGCCGGTGACCCTCGCCGGCCGCGACCTGGCCGGGCAGGCGCAGACCGGCACGGGCAAGACCGCCGCATTTCTCATCACGATCTTCACGCGGCTCCTGCAGAAGCCGCCGGCCGGCCGGCCCCGCGGGCCGCGCGCCCTCGTCGTCGCGCCGACGCGCGAGCTCGTGGCGCAGATCCGCGCGGACGCCGAGATCCTCGGGCGTCACACCGGTCTGACGACGCTCGCGGTCTTCGGGGGCATGGACTACCGGCTGCAGCGCGACGCGGTGAAGGCGGTGCCCGACCTGCTCGTGGGAACGCCGGGGCGCCTCATCGACTACGAGCAGCAGGGCGCGGTGACGTTCCGCGACGTCGAGATCCTCGTCATCGACGAGGCCGACCGCATGTTCGACATGGGCTTCATCCGCGATCTCCGCAAGATCCTGCGCCGCTGCCCGCCCTACCATCGCCGGCAGACGATGCTGTTTTCGGCGACCCTCTCGATCCGGGTGATGGAGCTCGCGTACGAGCACATGAACAACGCGGAGAAGGTCGAGATCGAGCCCGAGCGCGTCTCCGCGCACGGCATCACCGAGCGGCTCTACCACGTCTCCTCTTCGGAGAAGTTCCGCCTGCTCCTCGGTCTCCTCGAGCAGGAGGGAGGCAGCCGCGTCCTCATCTTCGTCAACCGACGGACCACGGCGGCGGAGCTCGTGCGCGGCCTCTCGGCCAACGGCTATCCGACCCGCGCGCTCGCGGGCAACGTCGCGCAGGACCGCCGCCTCCGGATGCTGCAGGATTTCAAGGACGGGAAGCTCGCGGTCCTCGTCGCGACGGACGTCGCGTCGCGCGGCCTGCACATCGAGGGCGTCTCCCACGTCATCAACTACGACCTGCCGCAGGACGCCGAGGACTACGTGCACCGCATCGGACGCACGGGACGCGCCGGCGCGCTCGGCACGGCGGTCTCCTTCGCGTGCGACGACTACGTGTTCTCGCTCGACGCCATCGAGGAGCGCGTCGGCCGGAAGATCCCGGTCGAGTGGCCGCCCGAGACGCTGTTCCGCCAGGGGCGCGTCGCGCAGGCGCCTCGCGCGCACGCCGGATTCCGCTCGCGCCCCGAGCCTCCGCGCCGGCAGGCCGCTCCCAAGGGCGGCCCCAACCCGGCCCAGCCCTCGGATGACTCCTACGGCCGGACGAAGCGCAAGAGCCGCCGGCGCTAGTCACTCCTTCGCTTAGGCGTCGTCCTTCCCGAAGATCAGCCGACTCCACCAGGACTGCTTCTCTGGTTGAGACGGCTTGGTCTCGGGGTGCTCGGGTTCGAGGTGTGGGGCCGGAGCTCCGGGAGGGGTGGTGGGACGCTTGGTCCGCGCTCCGGTCGCCTTGACCACGGCACCCGGGCCGAACAGCCCGATCCGGCGAGTGATGCGACGCATGGTGGGTTGGCTCCTTTGTCGCGCAAAGGATCCACCAGGACTGCGACGCTTCTAGCCTACACCCTCTGAAATTTCGAGGGAGAGGAAGCCCTGGAGACTTCCCCTCTCTTGTCGGTTGGGTCGCGAAGCGGCCCGCTAGGAGTCCGAGCCCGCGTCAGCGCGAGCCGCGCAGTGAGATCGGGGACCCCAAGAGTCGCCCGGGGCCCCCGTCGCATCGCGAATAGTCTCCCGACCGAAGGGAGGGAGGAGGTTCGCGATGCGGGAGCCCGCAGCGGTCGAGGGCTCCAGCCCGAGCCGCGAGGGCGACGGTCAGAAGCTCTTCAGGAAATCCGCGTTGGTCCGGAACTTGGAGAGCCGGCCGAGGACGAGCTCCATGGCCTGGATCTTGTCGACCGCCGCCAGGGCCCTGCGCAGCTTGACGATCTTGGGCAGGTCGTCGACGCCGTAGAGCTTCTCTTCCTTGCGCGTCCCCGACTGCGGGATGTTGATGCAGGGGAAGATGCGCCGGTTGAACAGCTCCCGGTCGAGGACGAGCTCCGTGTTGCCGGTCCCCTTGAACTCCTGGAAGATGATCTCGTCCATCCGGGACCCCGTATCGACCAGCGCGGTCGCCACGATGGTCAGCGACCCGCCGCCCTCCGCGTTGCGGGCCGCGCCGAAGAACCGCCGCGGCTTCTCCATCGTGCGGGCGTCGATGCCGCCCGACATGATCTTGCCGCCGCCCTTCTGCATGTGGTTGTAGGCGCGGGCCATGCGCGTGATCGAGTCCAGGAAGATGATCACGTGCTTGCCGCACTCGATCAGCCTCCGCGCGCGCTCGGCCACGATCTCGGCCACCGCAATGTGGTTCTCGGCCGAGAGGTCGGCCGACGAGGCGATGACCTCGCCGCGCGTCACGCTGCGGCGGAAGTCCGTGATCTCCTCCGGGCGCTCGTCGATCAGGAGCACGATGACGTGCACGTCGGGGTCGTTGACCTCGACGGCGTGCGCCATCCGCTTGAGCAGAGTGGTCTTGCCCGCCTTCGGCGGCGCCACGATCAGGCAGCGCTGCCCGCGTCCGATCGGGCAGAGAAGGTCCACGACGCGGCCGCACATCTCGTCGGGCTCGGTCTCGAGCTTGAGACGGGAGTTGGGGTCGATCGAGGTCAGCTCGTTGAAGGCCGGACGCTGCCGGAACGCGCCGGGGGCCATTCCCTCGACGGTCTCGATGCGCTTGACGACCGGGCGGCCGCCTTCCGCCGCCGTGCCGACGATCAGCGCGCCCGCCTCCAGGCCCTCGCGCTGGATGAGCTCGCGTGGCACGAGCGGATCCTTGGGCGACGGCAGGTAGTTGGCCTTGGCCGTGACGAGGACGCCGGGCGCGTTCTCCTTGGGCGGGATGTAGAGCACGCCCTCCGCCGGGCGCTCCGGCCCGCTCGCGGAGAGGTCCTCTCCCCGCTCGAAGCCGGGTGCGCCTCCGCCGGGCTGGCCGCCGCCTCCGCCGCCGCGCCCCCCACGACGGCGCCGGCGGCGCCGCCGCCGATGCGGCCGCGGTTGACCGTCACCCGAGGGTGCGGACTCTCCCGAGGAGGGCTCAGGCTGTACGGAAACGGACGTAAGAGTTTCCGGGGTCAAGGGATCTTCGGACATGGACTCCCAAACCGCCGCCGCGCTGACTCAAGGTCCGGGCGGGAACAAGCGCATTCTACGACGAAAGACCCGAAAAAAGCGACCCGAGATGACTCCGCGGCCCGAGCGCCCCAAGTCCCGGCCCCGCAAGCCCTTAAGCCCGTTTCCCCCGCTCCTAGCGGAAGAGACCCAGGACGACGTCTTCCTCCGCAGGCTCGATCCGCGACAGCGCGAAATCCTCCTCCGCGTGCTCGACGCTCGACACGCCCACGAGCGCCGCGGTCATCCCGGGCGCCGACCGCGAGAACTGCAGCGCCTGCTGCGCGGCGGTCTTCGCCTTCGGAAACGCGTCCACGATCTCGTCCGGAAGCTCTCCCGCCAACCGCCCCTGCAGGATCGACGCGGACCCGAACGCCGCGAGCCCCGAAGCGCCCGCGAAGTCGAGGGCCGACACGCGCTCCGCGCCGTTCCTCTGCGAGCGGAAGCCGAGCGCCTCTCCCATTCCCAGGTTGAACGGCAGCTGGACGCCCCGGAAATGGTGTCCCTCTCCCCCGACCTCGAGCGCGAGATCCTGGATCGCGGCGAGCGACAGGTGCTCGGGATGCTCCGGCGGAGCGCGCAGCCCGTCCCACGTGGCGAGTCCCCACGCGGCGATCCACCCCTCGTTCGCGGCCTCCTCGAGCTTCCGGACCGCCGCCGCGAGGCGCTTCTCGAAGGTCGCCTGCCCGACCTCGCCGAGCTGCGCCTCTACGTTGTGGAGGTAGTAGAGGTCGATCGTCTCGAGCCCGAGGTTCCTGCGGCTGCGCTCGATCTGGTCGGCGAGGTACGCGGGCGCGATGCAGTGGCAGCCCTGCGCGATCTCGGCCTCGGGTGCGACGCCGGTCGCGATGAACGTCTCCTCCCAGTAGCGTCGCGTCCGGCGCCGGCTCGGATCGTCCGCGTCCTCGGGGAGGTAGCCGCCCTTCGTCGAGACGAAGACCTCGTCGCGCGCCACGCTCCCCTCGGCGAACGCCTTCGCGAGGGCCCGGCCGATCGCCCGCTCGCTCTTCTGGCCCCGGTAGTTGATCGCGGTGTCGAAGACGTTGATCCCGGAACCGAGCGCGACGGCGATGCTCGCCTCGTAGCCCGCGTCCGTGTTCGCGTCCGCGCCTCCGAGATACGTCCCGAGCCCGATCGAGGAGAGCGAGAGGCCGCCCATCGCGGTCCGGAAGTGGCCCGGCGCGGACCCCGAGCGGTCGGCGAACCGTTTCGTGCCTTCGGGAGTCGCGCGGCCGGGAATCACGGGGCGAAGACTAACCCAAGAAGTTGTTAGTCGTTAGTTGTTAGTCGTTAGCCGTCGAAACCGAGCCACCGTTCGGTTTTCCGACGGCTAATGACTAATGACTAACAACTAACGACCGCGGCTTCTCTACGCGTAGCTCTTGTTCAGGAACCCCAGGTTCGGCCAGCCCGGGCCGAGGATCGCGCTCGAGTCGGCTCCCAGCCAGTCCGAGAGCACGGTGCCGTAGTAGGACCGGAAGTCGTTCTGGATGCTGAGATTCCCGTTGGAGTCGAGGTGCGCCAGGTCCGGCGGGTCTCCGTGGACCCCCGAGACCACCGCGTCGCCGACCACGAAGTGGGGCGCCGAGGTGCCGTGGTCGGTGCCGTTGCTGCCGTTGTCCTGGGCCCGCCGGCCGAACTCCGACCAGGTCATCAGAAGGACGTCGTGAGACTTGCCGTGGCCGTCCAGGTCGTCGAAGAACGCCTTGATCGAGTCCGAAACGTCCGTCAGGAGAGGATCGTGGGAGACGTCCTCCCCGGCGTGGTTGTCGAACCCGCCGTAGGTGACGTAGAGGATGCGCGCGCCGAGGTTCGCGTTGATGATCTGCGCGATGAGCTCGAGCCCCGCGCCCAGGCTGTTGTCCGGATAGGCCCCCATCGCCACGTAGCCGGTCCCGACCGTCTGGAGGATGTTCGACGAGGAGATCGCGTCCTGCCCCACGCCGGAGAGCGTCGACGGAGTGTTCTCGATCTCGTACTCCGCGCCGTTCTGGGCGAGGAACGCGTTGACCTGGTTCGTGTGATCGCCCGGGAACGAGCCGTCGGTCTGGAACTGGTAGCTCGCGAGGGAGAGGAAGGTCGGGACCCTCACGTGCTCGGCGAGGAGCGTCTTCGGCAGCGACTGCGAGATCGCCGTGCACGAGAGCGGGTTGTCGCTTCCCGCCAGCACCGAGTCGGCCCACCGGCCGAGCCAGCCGAAGCGCTGGGCCAGCGTGGGGTCCGCCGTGTGCCAGATGTCCCGCGACTGGAAGTGCGAGAGGCTCGAGTTGGGATAGCCGACGTTGGTCACGACCGCCACCCGCTTCGCGTCCCAGAGCGCCTTGAGACCCGTCATGACCGGATTCATGCCCTGCCGCGAGTCCAGCTGCAGGACCGAGCCCGTCGGGATCCCGATCCGCGAGCGCAGCGTGCCGTAGAGCGGATCGGTGAACGGCACGACCGTGTTCAGCCCGTCGTTGCCCCCCATGAGCTCGAGCACGACCAGCGTCCGGTTCGGATAGTCCGCGGCGACGGACTCCTCGAAGCGCGTGGCCCCCTTGACCGCCCACCGCGGGACCATGGCCGAGACGGTCACGAACCCCGAGGACCGAATCAGGAAATCGCGTCGCGTGAAAGGCATGGCTTAGTCCTCCCGTAACCGGGTCAATCGCTCTCTAGGCCAGGTGAAACGCGGGGCTCGTGAGCATCACGTGCACGAGCCCGCGGACCTTCTTGTCCACGTTGGCGGACGTGTTCGTCCAGGTTCCCAGGGACCCGTCGTCGTTGCGGTTCATGTAATCCACCCACGACGACCGCACCTCCGACGAGACGTCGTCCACGTTCAGGCGCGACGCCAGCAGGTCCACCACCTTCTCCGCGGTCGACGCGTCCGCGCCCGCGAGCAGCGCCGTCGTGTCGAAGTGCGTCCCGCTCGTCCCGCGGTTGGTGGCCAGCGTGTTGGACAGCGTCGCGCGCGCGAAGAGCGCGCCCGTGTTCATCCACGCGATCCCCCAGTCCCATCCCTTCGCGTCGGACGGATTGAAGAGGACCTGGCCCATCCCGGCGAGCGAGTTGGCCGCCGAGGAGAAGTCGCTGTCGGCCTCCAGCATGCGGACCGAGGCCACCGCATACTCGGCGGGGCTGCGCACCCACGTCTTGAGCGTGTGGTCCGCGTAGAAGTCGTCGTGGAGGAGGATCGTCCGAACGACCTCGCGGATCATCCGGCCCGAGCTCACGTAGACGCCTTGGAGCTCGTCGACCAGGTAGTCCGCCGCCTCCGTCCCCGCGAAGTACAGCCAGAGCTTCGCGCCGAGGAATCGCCCCGAGACCGAGCCCGCGGAGTCGGCGTGGTTCAGGATGATGCCGATCGCATCGGTGCCGTCGAAGTTGCCGGTCTGCCCCAGGATCGTCTTCGAGCCGTTGTCGTGGGTGTTCGGGTTGTTCACGAAGGTGGCCTGGTTGTAGTTCGTGGCCTTGTTGTAGTTCTGGACGGTCCAGCCGGTCAGCGCGCGGGCCACCTCGGTCACGTCGGTCTGCGTGTAGTTGCCGATGCCCAGCGTGAAGAGCTCCATCAGCTCGCGCGCGTAGTTCTCGTTCGGCTTGGACGCCTTGTTCGTGTCGTTGTCGAGCCAGACCAGCATGGCCGGGTCCTGGGAGATCGCGAGCACGAGGTCGTCGAACTTGCCCATCGCGAGCGTCCGCTCCGTCTTGTTCTGGTTGAGGATGAGCGTCGCGCCCTTGACCTTCGAGATCCCCGAGGTCCAGTGGAGATTCCAGAAGTAGGTCATCTTCTCCTCGAGCGGACGCGGTGAAAACGCCATCCGGTCCATGAACCACTGCTGCAGACCGATGGTCTTCAGGAGGTTGTAGTTGCGGGCGGCGAGCGCGGACTCGTAGGAGGAGGTGTCGATCGCGTCGTAGTCGACCAGGTACGAGACGGCGCCCTCCTGGCCGCGGGCGAACAGCGCGTCGATCTCCGCCGGAGTGCCGCCGAACCCTGCGCGCCGCAACAGATGCGCCGCGGCGTCCCGAGTCCAATTCACGCTCATGAGTGCCCCCCTTCCACCAGGGTTACAGGGGGTTGGACGAGGGGATGGCGGGGGGGTTTACAGGGGAGAAGTTGTTAGTCGTTAGGTTAGTTGTTAGTCGTGAGCTGTTTCGTCGGACGACTAACGACTAATGACTAACGACTAACGACTAATAACTAACCAATGCCCACGGCTAAATCACCGGCAGCGGGATCCCGTGCGTCCGCGTGCTGCCCTCCACCGAGGCATCCCAGCGGCCCGGGATGGGCGTCGCGCAGGACGGGCACGCGCCCTCGACCAGGCGGTTGGCCAGTACCCGGAACCCGCGTCGCTCGATCACCGTCGAGGAGCACTTCGGGCAGCGGGTGTTCTCCCACTCCCCCGTCCGCCCCGGGATGTTGCCCGCGTAGACGTAGCGGAGGCCCTCGGCCTTCCCGATCTCGCACGCCCGGAGCAGGGTCGCCGCGGGGGTCGCTCCGCGGTCGTTCATCTTGTAGTCGGGGTGGAACGCGGTCACGTGCCAGGGGATGTCGCGCGACACCGAGGCGACGAACCGCGCCGCGCGCGTCAGCTCCTCGTCGGAGTCATTGAACGCCGGGATCACGAGCGTGAGGACCTCCAGCCAGATCCCCCGCTCGTGGATGCCCGCGATCGTGTCGAGCACGTTCTGGAGCACGCCGCCGAGCTGGCGATAGTGCTTGTCGTCCATCGACTTCAGGTCCACCTTGTAGAAATCGACCCACGGACGGATGTAGTCGAGGACCTGAGGCGTGCCGTTCCCGTTCGAGACGTACGCCGTCCGCAGGCCGCGGCTCCGCGCCTTGGCGAAGACCTCGACCGCCCACTCGGAGGTGATGAGCGGCTCGTTGTAGGTCGACACGAGCGTGGGCGCGCCGCTTCGGACCGCGAGGTCCGCGAGCTCGGACGCGGAGACGTCGCGCGGCGTGCCGACGGCCTCGGGGTCGCGCACGGACTGCGAGGTGAACCAGTTCTGGCAGTACGCGCAGTGGAGGTCGCAGCCGAGCATCCCGAAGGAGAGCGCGTCCGTGCCGGGCAGCGCGTGGAAGAACGGCTTCTTCTCGATCGGGTCGCACTGAAGCGCGCCCACGTAGCCCCATGGGACCTTGAGCGTGCCGCCCTCGCGGAAGCGAACGCGACACACGCCCTCGCGTCCCTCGGGGATCGGACAGCGGTGGCCGCAGGCGTAGCAGCGCAGGCGTCCGTCCTCGAGCACCTCGACCAGCTCGGGAGCGGCCGGGACGGTGCGACTCGCGAGCGATTCGGCGACGGGAGATCGCGCGGCCATTCGAGACCCTCCTCGAGCATAACGCGGACCCCGCCCGCAGAAATGCCGGCCCGAGGCCGTGCGTTATCATCCCGACGCTCATGAAAGGTCATCCGTTCCGGCTCGCGGTGGTCCTGCTCGGGTTGGCGGCCGCCGCGGCGGCCCAGACCCCCACGCCCACGCCGACACCGTCTCCGACGCCCAACAGGACGGCGACGCCGGTCAATGCCGTCGCGGTCGGCGTCACGCACGCGACCGAAGCGAGCGCGAACGTCAACGGGGTCAGGATCCAGTCGCAGCCGGATGGGTCCGTCTGGTTCCTGGAGGCGACGGCCGACCGCATCGGCGTCCTGCGCGACCACACGATCACCTACTGGCAGCTGCGGGATACCGCCCACCTGGGCGCGAACCCCGTCGACTTCCAGATCGACGGCAACACGATCTGGTTCCTCGAGAGCGGTGAGAGCACCATCCCGGCGGGGACCTGCGTCATTGCCTCCCTGGACACGACGACCGGCGCGCTGACGGAGATCGTCGTCCCGGGATCGATCCCGGCCGCCTTCTACCGGGCGCCGGACGGGACGTTCTGGCTGCCGCAGACCTCGGGCCGGCTCCAGTGGGTCTTCCCGGACCCCCTGAATCCGGGCCAGTACAAGGTGAACGACTATCGTTCCCCCGCGACCTTCGCCTACGCGGACATGGTCGTCGGGCCGGACGGCGCGTTCTGGCTGGCCGACTTCGGCAACAACCGGATCGTCCGCTGGGCGCCGCCCACCGATCCGACGGCGGATCCCGAGCCCGAGATCTCCTGGACGATGCTCAGCACCGCGAATGGCCTGCTCAACCCGGCGCAGATCGAGTTCGACGGCCAGGGGTCGCTGTGGCTCGCGGAGATCTCGGGCAACCGGATGGACCGCTTCAACCCCGTGAACAACACCCTCGACATCTTCCAGGGGATCACGTCTCCGATCCATTTCGAGATCGACCAGGGCCGGCTCTACATCACCTCGTCGCAGGCCGTCTCGGCCTTCTCGATCCTGGATCCGCGGCTGGGCTTTCCCGTCACCCAGACCCTGACGCCCCAGACCCTGACCGTCGGAAAGACGGCGGAGTCCATCGCGGTCCAGATCCTCCGTTCGGTCATCACGCCCACGACCTTCGACTCGCCGGAGACCGCGATCGGCACGAGCAACATCAACGTCGCGAGCGGAGGGGCGATCGGGAGCCTCACGGTCAACCTGACGGCCCTCGCGCACACCTACGGCATCACGGTGGACGGCGGCTACGTCTGGGTCGGCGTCGACGGCCAGCTCGTTCGGGTCGTGGCCAACACGGTCGGCGGAGCCACGGACCAGTCGGTGCCGGTGGCCCTGGCGATGAACGGAGCGGCGGACAACAAGATTCGCGTCGACGTCACGGTATCGAACCGGGGGACGGCACCGATCCGGGGAGACGCGCTCTACCTCTTCTCCCCGGGAGCCTCTCCGCGCTCGGCGGCGTTCACGCTCGACGCCGGCGCGACGCAGGAGCTGACCGACCCCTTTGGCCTCTTCCCCGCCGGAGTCTTCGTCGGACCCGTGCGGATCCGCGTGGCGAGCGGAAGCGCGGCCGACCTCGTCGCCTCCGTCCGAACGACCCGCGTGCTTCCGGGCGGGCCCGCGTTCGGGCTCGAGCTTCCCGCCGCGACCGCCGGCAACAGTCTCCAACCGGGCTCGTCGACCACGTTGTTCACGAGCGCACGCGACCCCGACATCTCGGTGTTCGGCCTCTACACGCTCGCGGGCGCAACCGGCACCGCGACCCTCGTCGCCCCGGACGGAACCGTGCGCGGCACGAGGGCGTTCAACCTGGCGACCAACGTCCAGCAGGAGTTCAATCCCGCCGCCTCGGCGTTCGGCGTCGATCCCGAGCCGGGCGACGTCATCCGCGTCACCGTGGCGACGGGCTCGCTCCAGGCGTACGTCAACGTGCTGGACACCGGCACCACGGACGTCGCGACCTGCCCGCCGATCTCCGCGAGCGCCGACATGATCCTGCCCCTCGCCGGCGCCGTCACCGGAGCCGGAGGGAAGAGCTTCGTGACGGACCTCTATCTCTCCAACCCCGGCGCCGCGGCGGCGAACGTGAGCCTCACCTTCTATCCGCTCTTCGGCGGCACGCCCCAGCTCGCGACCGTCACGCTGAGCGCCGGCCAGAGCACCGCGATCGCCAACCTGCTGTCGACGCTCTTCGGGATCTCCGCCGGCCAGGGATCCTTCCTGATCACCTCCGACGTTCCCGTCGCGTGCGCCGCGCGGATCGGCACGCACACCGAGCAGGGCGACTACGGGGAGTTCGCCGCGGCGATCGACGGCGGTCAGGGAGCCGACGGGCGATCCCTCGAGGCGATCGGCCTCGCGCAGACCGCGTCGGTCCGCAGCCACCTCGTCCTCTACAACCGCGGCATCGCCGGCACGATCACCGTGACCGGATTCCGCTCGGACGGCACGGCCGCGGGACCCGTGGCCGTCACGCTCGGCGACCATCAGCCGGGGCGCCTCGACTCGGTCTTCGCCGCGATGGGCGTCACCGATCAGAAGGCCGGACGCATCCGCGTCGACGTGCCCGCCGGGATGAACGTCTTCGCCTGGGCCACGCGCGTCGACGGGTTCACCGGCGACCTCGAGCTGTCGGCGCTGAAGTAGAGCGTCCCGCCCGCGGCCGCCGCGCGCGGCGAGGCCCCAGTCGCGGCTTCGAGGCCGCGAGGCGCTGCGGCGGGGTCCGGTAAGATCGCACGGTGCCCTCCCCTGCAAGCGGAAGCGGAACCTCTCCGAGGACCGTCGTCCGCGGGTCCGGGGTGTACGTCCCGGAAGGCGTCGTCACGAACGACCGCCTCTCGAAGCTCATGGACACGAGCGACGAGTGGATCCGCCAGCGGACCGGGATCGCCGAGCGGCGCTTCGCCCGGCGCGGGCAGTCCTCGGCCGTCCTCGCGGAGCAGGCCGCCCGCCGGGCCCTCGACGACGCCAGGCTGCACCCGGAGGACATCGACCTGATCGTCTTCGCGACGATGACCCCGGACCACTACTTCCCGGGCAACGGGGGCCTCCTCGCGCAGAGGCTTGGGCTCCAGACGACGCACGCCCTCGACCTCCGCATGCAATGCGCCGGGTTCCTCTCGGGCCTGCACGTCAGCGACGCGTTCATCCGCTCCGGCGCGGCCCGCCGGATTCTGCTCGTGGGCGCCGAGTGCCATGCCTCGTTCTTTCCGTGGTCGGACGCGGACTGGGCGATCCTCTTCGGCGAGTCCGACGGCCCCGCCTCGGAGGAGGGTCGCGCCTGGGGCACCGCGCACCGTGACCGCGCCGTCCTGTTCGGCGATGGGGCCGGCGCGTTCGTGCTCGAGGCGCACACGGAGCCGGACGGCCGCGGGTTCCTCGGCTTCCGCATGCGGACCGACGGAAATCACTGGGACAAGCTCCACGTGCCCGGGGGCGGCTCGGCGAGCTTTCCCTACTTCACTCCCGAGATGTACGCGTCGAACGCCACCGTCCCCGTCGTCGAGGGCCGGCAGGTCTTCCGGCTCGCGACCACGGCGATGCCGGAGATCGTCCGCGAGATCCTGGCGGAGCACGGCCTCGCCCTGGCGGACCTGTCGCTCCTGCTGATGCACCAGGCCAACCTCCGGATCAACGAGGCCGTCCAGAAGCACCTGGGCCTCGCCGACGAACAGGTCTTCAACAACATCCAGCGCTACGGCAACACGACGGCCGCCACGCTGCCGCTCGTCTTCCATGAAGCACGAGGCGAAGGCCGGATTCCGAAGGGCGCGCTCGTCGGCTTCACCGCGCTCGGCGCCGGGCTCCACTGGGGAGCGGCCCTCCTGCGCGCCTGACCCCGCCCCCGATGAGCTCCCATCGCGCACCCGACCGGCCCGGCCCGCTGCCGCCCCGGCCCCAGCCACGGCCGGACGCGCCGCTTCCGACCTGGCTGCTGGTCGCGTGGATCGTGACCGGAGTCCTCCTCGCCCTCCTCGCCGCCTTCTGGATCCGGCGCGGCGAGCAGGCGACCCAGGCCGAGTGGCGTTCGCGGCTGTCCCGGCTCGCGGACGATCGGTTGGCGATCGCGGAGCGCGCGCTCGACGACTGGAAGGCGCAGGCACGGCTCGTGGGACGACTCGCGTCCGTCCGCCAGCGCTTCGAGACGCGCCGGCCGGGCCCGCGATCCGGACGCGAAACCATCCTCGAGGCCCAGGTGCGCGAGGAGCTCGACGAGGTCGCGCAGGGCGAGCCGGGATTGGCCGTCGATCTGGTGGACCCGTCGGGCGCGATCGTTCAGGCCTCCTCGCTGGCCCCGACGCTCCAGCCCGCGAGCCTCGAGTCCGCGCGCCACGCCGTCCGCGAGCGTCATCCGGTGCTGGCGCGCCCGGTCGGCGCCGACCCGGACGAGCTGACGCTCCAGGTCGCCGAGCCGGTGCCGCCGGAGGCCTCCGGCGCTCCCGCCGGAGCCGTCGTCCTGACGCTCGACGCCGCGCCCGCGTTCGGACGCTACTTCGTGCGCTCGACGGCCGGGCCTCGCGAGCACTTCTTCGTCGTCGTCCCGGAGGCCGACGGGATCCTCGTGATCGCGCCGGCGTGGCAGACCGAGTCCTCCGGCGCGCACCGGGAGCCGCCGGACACCTCGGGCCGCTCGACGACGTTCGCGGCGGCGGCGCTCCGTTCGCCGCGGGCGGCGGGCGAGTTCACCGACGCATCGGGCCGCGCGGTCTTCGCGGCCTCCCGCCGCATTCCGGATCTCCCGTGGGCGATCGTCATCGAGGTGGACCGCTCGGAGGCGATCGGTCCTCGGCGCGCGCAGACGCTCTGGATCCTGATCGCCGCGGCCGCGCTCTTCGGAGCGATCACGGCCCTGGGCCTCGCGTGGCAGCGCACGATGCGCCTGCGCCACTACGAGCAGCTCTCCGACCGGGACGAGCGCTTCCGCAGCCTGCTCGAGCAGACGCAGGAGGCCGTCGCCGTCGGCCTCGGCGGCAAGGTCGCCTACGCCAATCCCGCGTGCGTCCAGATGTTCGGCTACTCACGCCCTCTCGCGGGCATGCCGATCTCGATCTTCTTCGCTCCGGGCTCGCGCGAGCAGGTCGACGAGATCGTGCAGCACCGCATCCAAGGACGCGCCACCGCGGAGCTGTTCGAGGCCGTCGCGCTGCGGGCCGACGGCTCGACGTTCGACGTCGAGGTCCGCATCAGCCCGACGACCTTCGAGGGGAAGTCCGCCTCGCAGGCGATCCTGCGCGACATCACCGGCCGCAAGCGCATGGAGGCGGAGCTGCGCGACTCGGAGGAGCGGTACCGCCTCCTCTTCGAGCGCAACCTCGCGGGCGTCTTCCGCTCGACCGTCGGAGGTCGGATGCTCGAGTGCAACCGCGCCTTCGCCCAGATGATGGGGTATGCGTCGCCCGCGGAGGTCCTCGCCCAGCCGGCCGTCGCCTTTCACGAGGATGCCCGCGCGCGGGAGGCCTTCCTCGAGCAGCTGCGTCGGGAAGGGAGCCTGGTCAACCACGAGATGAAGCTGCGCCGCAAGGACGGCAGCGACCTCTGGGTGATCGAGAACGTCTCCGTCTTGCGCTCGGAGGACGAACGCGGCGAGGTCATCCTCGGCACGCTCTTCGACATGACCGAGCGCCGCAAGCTCGAGGAGCAGCTGCTCCAGTCCCAGAAGATGGAGGCGATCGGGCGGCTGGCCGGAGGGATCGCACACGACTTCAACAACATCCTGACCGCCGTCTCGGGATACACGGAGCTCTTGATCGGACAGCTCGCGGCGGGAGACCCGCGGCGGGAGAGCGCGGAGGAGATCCGTCAGGCCGGGCACCGCGCGGCCGCGCTGACGCAGCAGCTCCTGGCGTTCTCTCGGCGGCAGGTCCTGGAGCCGCGCGTCCTCGACCTCAACGCGGTCATCGCGACCATGGAGCGCATGCTGCGCCGCGTGATCGGCGAGGACATCGAGCTGACGACGTCCCTCTCGACCGGCCTCTGGAGGACGCGCGCGGATCCGGCGCAGATCGAGCAGGCCATCCTGAATCTCGTCGTCAACGCCCGCGACGCGATGCCGCGCGGGGGGCAGCTCACGCTCGAGACCGCCAACGTCGAGCTGGACGCGAAGTACTCGGGAGGAGCGCCGGGCCCGCACGTCATGCTCGCCGTGTCGGACAACGGCGTCGGCATGGACCCGGAGCAGCAGGCCCGCCTCTTCGAGCCGTTCTACACGACGAAGGACCGCGGCAAGGGAACGGGCCTCGGCCTGTCGACGACCTACGGCGTCGTCAAGCAGAGCGGCGGCTCGATCTGGGTCTACAGCGAGCGCGGCCAGGGCACGACGTTCAAGATCTACCTGCCGCGCTCCGAGCAGCCGCTCGACGAGCCCGCGGAGTCCCCGGCCCTCGCCGCGCCGCTCAACGGGACGGAGACCGCGCTGCTCGTCGAGGACGAACCCGAGGTGCGGGGCCTCGTCGAGAAGATCCTTCGGATGTACGGGTACACGGTCCTCTCGGCCGCCAGCCCCGCCGAGGCCATCGCGCTCTCGAAGAACCGGCCGGCGACGATCGACATCCTGGTCACCGACGTCATCATGCCCGGGATGAACGGACGCGAGCTCTCGCGCGTCCTCGCGGCGTCCCGGCCCGAGCTGCGGGTCCTCTACATGTCGGGCTACACCGACGCCGTCATCGCGCAGCAGGGGATCCTGGAGCCGGGGACGGCCTTCGTGTCCAAGCCCTTCACGCCCGACGTGCTCGCCCGCAAGGTTCGCGAGGTCCTCGACGCCCCCGCCGCGAACCTCAAGACTTCGTGAGATTCGCCGCCGAACCCGGTTTCGGGCTAGGCTCGGCACCGGACGGAGGGGAGGAACGATGTCGATGAGGATGCGGACCCGCACGGCCATTCTGCTCTGGTTCGCCGCCTTCGCGCTCGCGGCGGCGCCGGGTGGAGCGCTCCTGGCCCAGGACGCTCAGGGCTCGGCACAGCAGGCCGCGGCGCCGCAGGGTCAGGCGCAGCCGGCGGCCGAGGCTCCGGAGAAGGAGGCCGTGCGGTACCTCCCGATCGAGGGCAACGTCATCATCAACCTGCCGTCGGTGGAGGTCCCCCGGCAGGGAACGCTTTCCATCCTGTTCACCCACCGCTTCGTCCAGGCCGTCCAGAACTCGAGCCCGTTCCACGACCTCGTCTCCTTCGACAACGGCGCCTCGATCGGCATCGGTCTCGGATACGCGCCGCTCAAGAACCTGAACCTCGCCTTCTACCGATCCTCCGAATCGGGGCTCGACCCCTGGGAGATCGCCGGCCAGTACCAGTTCCTGCCGTCGGACTGCCCCATCGGCGCGTCGCTGCGCGTCGGCGCCGACATCCGGAGCGAGCGCAACCTGACGGACCGCACGAGCGTCTTCGGCCAGGCCATCCTGGCGTATTCGCTGGGGGATCGTTTCCGCATCACCGCGGTCCCGACCTACGTGACCAAGGTCAACAGCACCGCGCGGACGTACAACCCCAACTTCGTGCCGCCCACGTTCCCTCCGGCCAACGACGACTCCTGCGTCCCGAACGCCTTCGGCGGGACCACCTGCACCGGCCTCTATCGCAACGTCTTCAACATTCCGGTCGGCGTCTCGGTGGCGCTGACCCGCTCGATCACGCTGCACGGAGAGATCTCGCCCCGGCTCGGGCGCTACGACTCCCCCGGCGTCGCGTGGGCGGCGTCGATCGAGAAGTCGCTCTTGCGGCACCGCTTCTGCTTCACCGCGGGCAACCAGCGCCAGACGACCGTCGATCAGTACGCGACGGGGCTCAACTGGGGAAGCCAGTACACGGCCGACAAGGTCAACGGCGTCAAGGGCGTGTACCTGGGGTTCAACATCGCGAGACAGTGGAAGGTGATGTGACGGACCCGCAAACGCGGGAACCGTCACATCACCCCGAGGAGCGCAGCGACGAGGGATCCCGACTCGAAGCGAAGGTGGCGAGCGCGCACGGGATCCTGCGCGACCGATTCGTCACTTCGCTCCTCAGGATGACGGCATAATCGTCCCTCTGGTTCCCATCCTCGAGGTTCCGACGCTCCGCGAGACCGACCGTCTCGTCTCGCTGCCTTCCACCCCCCTCCTCGATGCGCGCAACGGAAACGCGCCGCGCCTCTCGACGGCGCTCCGCGTCGGCCTCCGAGAGCGCGTCCTCTGCGTCCGCTTCGACGGACGGGACGAGGGCATCGTCGCGACGTACACCGGGCACGACGACCCGCTGTGGAAGGAAGACGTCTACGAGGTGTTCCTGGCTCCGACGATGGAGTCGCCGGATCTCTACTACGAGTTCGAGGTCAACCCGCTGGGCGCGCTGTTCGACGCGCGGATCGAGTCGCCGGAGAGGCGGCGCGACGGCATGCGGAGCGCCCCGGAGTGGAACTGCCCGGGATTCGACGCGCGCGTGAAGCGCCGCCCCGACCGCTGGTCCGCGTCCCTGCGTATCCCGCTCGACGCTCTCTGCGGGAGCGCGCCGCCGGAGTGGCGCGCCAACTTCTACCGCATCGACCGGGGAAGTCCCGACGAGTTCTCGGCCTGGTCTCCGACGCTCGAGAACCCCGCGGACTTCCACGTGCCGGAGAGGTTCGGGATCCTGAGGATGAGTCTCTGACGACGGGTTGCGGCGTCACCGTTACGTCGCGATCCCCTCCGTCTTCAGCCACTCCTTCGCCCGCTCCTTCGCCCTTCGCTCCTTGAACTGGAAGAAGTGCGCCTCCTCCTTGGGATGGCGCAGCAGGGTCTTGCGGAACTCGCCGGCCGCGTCGTCTTTCTCGAGCGATTCGAGCAGATCGCGCCGGCACGCCTCGTCCTCGCAGTGCCGCGCGAAGTCGGCGAGGTCCCCGCGCGAGCGCTCCCCCTCGTCCCGCGGGAGGGCCGCGTAGCGGCGATCCGCGGACATCTCCGCGTGGCGTTGCGCGTCCTTCTCGAGAACCTGTACGACGTCGCCGGTCTGGCGGTCGAAGAAGTGCGTGATCTTGTGCGAGCGGCTCTCGAAGCCGACGATCAGGCCCTCCCAGTCGATTTCGAACGGCATAAAACCGATATGATAGGCGTTTGGGCTTGGGTTCGAGGAGAGTATGAAGAAGATCGCGACCTTCGACGACTGGATCGACGCCTTCCGCGCCTGGCAGAAGGACATCGGCCTGCGTCTGCCGAAGTACGGGGACTACGAGTTCGAGGCCAAATACGCGGACACCAAGGCCTCCGAGATCGAGTACGGCGATTTCGCCGGGCAGCGCAAGTGGGAGCGGGTCACGCAGATCCCCCACCAGCCGATCCGCGACGCCCTCCTGAACCTGATCGTCTACCAGGGCGACACGGAGTTCGCCTCGGTCGAGCAGCAGCGCAATCTTCTCGAGACCTCGCCCTCGGACTACGACACCGACAGCGTCTGCCGGATCATGGTCGAGGAGATGCGCCACGGCTGGCAGATGTGCCATCTCCTCGTCAGCCACTTCGGCGAGACCGGAAAGATCGAGGCGCGCAAGCTGCTCGAGCGCCGCGCGTGGCAGAACAACCGGCTGCTCGGCTCCTTCAACGTCGACGTGGACGACTGGGTCGACTTCTTCACGTACACCGAGTTCGTCGACCGCGACGGCAAGTTCCAGCTCAACATGCTCTCGACGTCCGGCTTCGCGCCGCTCGCCCGCTCGATGGGACCGATGCTGCGCGAGGAGGGCTTCCACCTCGGAACCGGGCACATGGGCCTCCAGCGCATCGCGAAGGCCGGCCGCGTGCCGGTGGAGATGCTGCAGCGGTACGTCAACAAGTGGCTCTCGACCGCCTACGACCTCTTCGGGAAGGACTCCTCCTCGTCGGCCGAGTGGTTCTACGTCTGGGGGCTCAAGGGCCGCTACGACGAGGCCCGGCAGACCGCGGAGCCGGACAAGGCGCACCTGAACGAGCTCTCGCGTGAGCTCTACCGCCAGGAAGTCCTCGGCCTGCTCGACTCGATCAACAAGCTCATCCCGGCCGACAAGCCCCGGCTCACCGCGCCGGACCTCAAGTTCCACCGGAGCATCGGGGAGTTCGTGGGTGGAACGTACTCCGTGACGGGCGAGAAGCTGACGCCCGAGCAGTACGAGAAGCACCTCGCCGAGACGCTGCCGACCGCGGCCGACAAGGCGTTCATCCGGGACGTCATGAAGGAACCCGGCTGGATCGCGCCAAGGGAATCGCTCACGACGGCGTCGTGAACGATTCCGCTGTGAGTCGTGAGTTCTGAGTTGAGAGTCGTCGGAAAGGCCGACTCACAACTCGAGACTCTCGACTCGTAACCCTCGAAGCCACACGGTTCCTGATAGCCTCCTTCGTTGTCTCCGCCATCCAAGCTGCTCGACTGGTACGACTCGGAGAAGCGTGTCCTTCCCTGGCGCGGCACGCGGGACCCGTACCGGATCTGGGTCTCGGAGGTCATGCTCCAGCAGACGACGGTGCAGACCGTCGCGCCTCGCTACGACGCCTTCCTCGCGCGATTTCCGACGGTCGCCTCCCTCGCCCGCGCCCGCGAGCAGAGCGTGCTCGCGGCCTGGTCCGGACTGGGCTACTACGCGCGGGCGCGCAACCTGCACCGGGCGGCGCGCGCGGTCGTGCGCGATCACGGAGGACGCCTGCCGCGAAGCGCGGAGGCGCTGCGCGGGCTTCCGGGTTTCGGCGAGTACACCGCCGCGGCGGTCGCATCGCTCGCGTTCGGCGAGAGCGTGCCCGCCGCCGAGGCGAACGTCACGCGCGTGCTCTCGCGCGTCTACGCCATTCCGGGAGTCGCGGGCGGCCGCGCACACAGGAAAGAAGTCACGCGGCGCGCCGCGGAGTGGCAGCGCGGCGTCCCGGGTGCCGCCCGGCGAGCGGGCGACCTCACGGCGGCGCTGATGGATCTGGGCCAGCTCGTCTGCCGGCCGCGGAGCCCCGACTGTCCCGTCTGCCCGATCGCGGCCGCCTGCCGAGCCCGCCGCACCGGAGCTCCCGAGCGCTTCCCGGCGCGACGCCGCAAGCCCGCGGTCGAGCGCGTGTTCGTGGCCGCCGCGCTCGCGGTGCGGAGGGGACGCGCGCTCCTCGTGCGGAAGCCGGAGCGCCTGCTCGAGAGGCTCTGGCAGTTCCCCTCGGCGCGAGGAACCTCGCCCTCGCGCGCGCTCGTCGGTCTCGAGGACGACCTGGCGCCGCTCGGTCTTCGGCTCGCCTCCTCCGTCCCATCGGGGGCGGCCCGGCACACCATCGTCAACAAGCGCCTCGAGATCTCCGTGTATCGGGCGGTCTCGGAGAATCCAGGATCCCGGATCCAAGATCCCAGGTCGACCTGGCTCACCCCGCGCCAGCTTCGCCGGGCCGCGATCCCGACCCTCACCCGCAAGATCGCCCTCGCCGGCGGCTTCCTGCCTGAGGGATGATTCGCCCGTGGAGCTCACCTGGAAGGGGCAGCTCGTCCGGATCCGTGAGATGGGGCCGGGCTCGGGAGTTCCGGCGGTGGTCCTGGTGCACGGGTATCCGCTCGACGGCGCGATGTGGTCGGGCGTCGCGCGCCTCCTGTCCCGCCGGTTTCGCGTCCTGAAGCCGGACCTCCCGGGACGCGGCGAGACCCCGGCCGACTCGGACGGCACGATGGCCGACTACGCCGATTTCCTCGAGGCGATCCTGCGCGAGCTCCCCGCTCCCGTCGGGCTCGCGGGCTTCTCGATGGGCGGGTATGCGACGCTGGCCCTTCTCGAACGCCGCCCGGAGCGTCTCGCCGCCGTGGCGCTCGTCGACACGCGCGCTTCGGCGGACGACGACGCGGGCAAGGCCAAGCGCGAGGAGGCGATCGCGACGGTGCGCTCCGAGGCGGGCGTCGCCGCGATCGCCGACGCCATGGTGCCGCGGCTCCTCGGCGCGAGCTCGCTCTCGAACCGCGACCTGGTGGAGCGCGTCCAGCGCATCATCCGCCGCCAGTCGCCGGCGACGGTGGAGGCGGACCTCACGGCCATGCGCGACCGGCCCGACCGCCGCGGCGAGCTCTCGCGCGTCGCGATCCCCGCGCTCCTCGTGGTCGGCGACCAGGACACGCTGACGCCGCCCGCCGACTCGGAGCTCATGGCGGCGGCGATCCCCGGCGCCCGGCTCGTCACGATCGCGGGCGCCGGGCACCTGACGCCCATGGAGCGGCCGGGGGCGGTGGCCGCCGCCCTCGGCGAGTTCTTCGGCGCGACCCTCTCGGCCGGGGACGCGACGCCTCCCGGCTAGAACCCCAGCTTCAGCGCGAAGCGCACGGACGTCGGCGACGTTCGCGCGATCGCCTTGCCGTAGTCCGCGAAGCAGCCGTTGTCGCTGCTGCCCCGTGGACAGACCTGGTTGGGGTCCTCGAATTCCGCGGTGTTGTACCGCTGGTCCACGGCGATCGCGCGCTGCCGGTTCAGGACGTTGAAGACGTCGACCAATCCGGTCAACGTCACCGGACCAAGGTTCAGCGGGTAGCCGAAGTGCAGGTCCGCCTCGTAGTCTGCCGGCACGCGGCCCTCCGAGCCCCGCGGCTGCAGGAAGAACTCGTAGCGGTTGTACGCCGTCGAGATTCCGATCCGGGAGATCGGCGTGCCCGTGCGGTAGTACGACACGATGCCGATCGACAGGTTGAACGGCGTGAGGTAGACGCCGGAGACCTTGACCTGGTGCCGGCGGTCGTTCGACAGATACCCGTTGGCCGTGAAGGGCTGCACGATGAGGTTGCCGTGGTCGTCGCGGCGGACCGCTCCGGCCGTGAAGAAGTCGTAGTAGTCGTAGAGCGCGGAGATGTTCGGATCCGCGGTACCGCGGGGCTGGCTGTACGGAGAGAAGAGGCCGTCGTAGTTGCCCTGCAGCTTCGAGTAGAGGTAGGACGCGAGAACGGTCCAGCAATCGGAGAAGCGTTTCGTCGCGTCGACCTGGAACCCCTTGTAGATGCGCTTCTGCAGCGGCGTCGTGAGCCGCGTGCTGTAGTCGAGCGTGGAGAGCGTCGACATGCCGTCCTCGGTCGGGTTGCCGACGCAGTAGTTGATGCCGTCCGGGCAGAGGTAGTCCTCGACGATGCGCGGCAGGTCGCGGTAGATGAACTTCGCGCCGACCGCGAAGTTGGGCGCCACCTCGCGCTCGATGCCGAAGATCCCCTCGCGCACGTACTGGCCCTTGAGGCCGGGATCCGTCAGGTCGTTGAAGCCGCCGAAGATCTTTCCGCCGCAGCAGGCGGACGGCGTCCCGGGGAACTGCGAGGCCGCGTCGTCGCCCGCCAGGACCGCGGCGTTGATGTCCGGCACGATCGACGTCGGGTCGAAGTTGTAGATCGTGGGCTGGCGCTCCGAGCTGTAGGACCGGATGACCAGGTCCATCGGGATCTGCTCGTAGAAGTAGCCGAACGAGCCGAACACCTTCGTCTTGCCGTCGTTCGTCGCGTCCCACGAGAAGCCGATGCGCGGCGCCCAGCTTCCCGTCAGGTTGATCTGCTGCGTCCCGTCGCCGCTGAAGACCTGCTGGTTGTCGTAGCGCAGGCCGGCGTTGACGGTCAGGTTCGGCAGCACGCGCCACGAGTCCTGCAGGAAGAACGAATAGGAGCGGTGGAACGGCGTCGCGTTGAGCTGATCCGTCGGGACGTTGTCGGGCAACGCCGCCGTCGGGATCGTCCAATAGAAGTGCTGATACACCGGCGGGCCGTTGTAGCCCTGGATGTTGAGGATCGTGACCTGCTGCCCGCCCGACTCGCGCTTGACGACGTCCGCCTTGTCCTCGAGATACTCGAAGCCGCCCTTGATCTCGTGATTGGCGAGGTAGTACGTGCCGCTGATCCCCCCCTGATAGCGCTTGAACGTCTTCTCCTGGATGAGCCCGAACCCGCCGCTCTGCGCGAGCCCGTTGTTCTGGTCGATGAACTGGATCTCATCGCCGCCCGGCAGGCCGGGCAGCACCGAGTTCTCCTCGTGATGGATCGCGCCCTGCGCGGTGATCACGAAGCTCGGCCCGAAGAGGCCGTTGTAACGCGCGGAGTAGTCATGGCCGCCGATCTTCTGCGTCCCGATGTACGTCTCCGGAGGTCCGTTCAGCGGGTGTGAGCCGTCGTTGACCGCGCCGACGTCGTTGCGCGGATCCTGGAAGAAGCTGCCGACGAGGGAGTGCGACGGCGTGATCATCCACGTCAGCTTCGCCGAGCCGAGGTTCGTCGTGGTGTCGGTGTCCGCCTTCTCCCCGAAGTGGGGCCCGGGCTCCGAGACGGTCTGCTTCGTCGTGTTCTGGACGCGGTCGTAGGCGCCGAAGAACCAGAGGTGGTCCTTCACGAAGTAGCCGCCGAGCGACGCCCCGAAGTCGAGCTGGTTGAAGCCCTCGAACGTCCCGAAGTTCGTCTCGTTCTTGTGCTTGTTGTTGGCCTGCAGCGAGTCGTTGTCGTAGTAAACGAACGCCTCGCCGTGGTAGTCGTTGCCGCCGGACTTCGTGATGACGTTGATGATGCCGCCGGTCGAGCGGCCGTACTCGGCCTCGTAGCCGCCGGTCTTCACGTCCAGCTCCTGGACGAACTCGTAGTTGAGCTGCTTGCCCTGCGCGCCGTACTCGACGCCGTTGGTCAGGACGCCATCGATGACGAACGAATTCTCGAGGCCGGTAGAGCCGTAGACCGTGATCGCGTTCGAGAACGCCGCCGTCGCGGTCGCCTGCGTCGAGACGCCCGGCGCGATCTGGACGATCGAGGTGTAGTTGCGTCCCGTCGGGAGCGACTGGATCTTCGTGTTGTCGATGTTGGTCGCGAGGCCGCTCGAGCTCTGGTCCACGACCGGGGCCTGCGCGGAGACGAGGACCTCCTCCTTGACGGCGGCGCGCAGCGTCAGGTCGGACGCGGCGGTCTTCCCGAGCGCGACCGTGACGTTCTGCTCGACCCGGGTGAATCCGGGGAGCGACGCCGTGACCTTGTAGAGGCCGGGCGGCAGCAGGATCAGCCGGAAGGTCCCGGTCGCGTCCGTGACGTTGGTCCGCACGCCCTGGAACGCGGGGCTTCGGGCCTCCACGGTCGCGCCCGGGAGCGCGCCCCCCTGCTCGTCCGTGACCCTCCCGACGATGTCACCGGTGGTCTGGGCGAGGCAGACGGTTGCTGCCAGGAAGGAGAGCACGAGACACGTGCCGCGAAGAACCCCACGCATACGAACCTCCTCCGGAATTTCCTCGGATCCTAACACGCTCTTCACGCGTCGAAATCGGATGTGGTAAATCCCATCGGCGATGGGCCTCTTCAAACGAGCGCGCGGCGCGAACCACGCCGACGGGCGGCCCCAGCGGCTCCACATCGGCTGCGGACAGCAGTCGATCCCGGGCTGGATCAACATCGACAACCAGGGTCTCCCCGGGGTCGACCAGGTGCTCGACGTCCGCCACGGCCTTCCGTTCCGGGGCGTCGCCGCCATCTATGCGGAACACTTCCTCGAGCACCTCTCGCTCGACGACGGCCTCGCCTTCCTCAGCGAGTGCCGGCGGGTGTTGGCGGACGACGGCACGCTGCGGCTCTCGACGCCCAGCCTCGAGTGGGTCCTGACGACGCACTACCGCTGGCACGAGGTCACCCCGGAGAACCGGTTGTCCGACTGCGTGCGGCTCAACCGCGCGTTCCACGCCTGGGGCCACCAGTTTCTCTACAACGCGCCGACGCTCGCCGCGGCCCTGCGCGCGGCGGGCTTCGCGCGCGCCGAGTTCCGCGCCTACGGCGAGAGCGAGGTCCCGGAGCTCACCGGGCTCGAGCGCCACGAGAAGTCGGACGACACGCCGGAGCTGCCGCACGTGCTGATCGTGGAGGGCTCGGGCCGCGCGGCGCCCGTCCCGCTGCCGGAGGAGCCGCTGCGCGAGCTGCGGGAGGGACTCGAGGCGCGCTAGGCGGATCTTCCCGCGGTCACCCGCAGGTACTGCGTCCCCTCGCCGTCGATCGCCGCCACCGTGAAGCCCTCGCGCTCGACGCGCCGCGCGAGCTCGCGCGAAGAGAAGACCACGCCGGACCAGGAGTCCGCGATCCACCGGCGAAAGAACTGGCGCGAGCGCCCGTCGACCTGGACGCGGAGGATGCCGCCCGGCTTCAGCACCCGGGCCGCCTCCCGCAGGTAGCGCTGGACGTAGGACTTGCGGGGCACGTGCTGGAAGACGATGTGGGAGAAGACGAAGTCGAAGCTCGCGTCCGCGAGAGACTCGAGCGAGCCGCTGCCGTCGGTTCGGCGGAGCTCGACGTTCGGCCGCCCCGCGCAGTATTCGAGGGCGCGCGCGAGCATCTCCTGGGAGACGTCGACCCCCACCGCGAAGGCCACGCGCTGCGACAGCGGACGCAGGAGCCGTCCCATCCCGCAGCCGATCTCGAGGACCCGCCAGTGCGGCGAGAGGCGCAGGCCATCGAGGATCTTCTCCTCCAGATCGATCTCCCCCGAATTCGCGAAGCCGTCGTCCGAAGGAGCCTCGGTGCAGATGTAGAAGCGTGCGTCCTCGCGGGCGCGCAGGTCCCAGTCCTCCCGCATGCTGGACTTGCGCCGCAGCAGCCGGGAGGCGAGCGAGCGGGTGAACGGGACGTCGCGCACGGCGACCATTCTCTCAACGATCTGCGGTGCCCGCCGCTCCTGCGTCGCGGCCTGCGGTGCCCGCCGCTCCTGCGTCGCGGCCTGCGGTGCCCGCCGCTCCTGCGTCGCGGCCTGCGTGACCGCCGCTCCTTGTCGTCGCGGTCTGCGGTGCCCGCCGCTCCTGCGTCGCGGCCTGCGTGACCGCCGCTCCTTGCGTCGCGGTCTGCGGTGCCCGTCGCTCCTGCGTCGCGGTCTGCGGTGCCCGCCGCTCCTGCGTCGCGGCCTGCGTGACCGCCGCTCGTTGCGTCGCGGTCTGCCTGGACGAGTCGGCCATCCGGCCCGTATCCACAACGTAGAATGCGCGCGATGAGCTCGGCTCCGCTCCGTGCCGTCGCCGCGCTGGGCGGGGCGCTGGGGGCGCTGCCTCTGATCCCGATCGTCCGGACGCTCGCGATGACCGTCAGCGGACCGCCGCGGCTGATGGGCCGCGAGCTCGCGGACTACGACTTCAAGTCCGCGACCTATGCCGAGGCCGCCGTGTTCCTGCTGGTCGTCCCCCTGGCCGCGGCGTTCTTCGGACGGACACTGCCTCGGATGGGCGCCGGATCTCTTCCCGGGATCCTGTTCGCGACCGGCTTCGTCGGCTGGCGCCTCGGCCTGCGGCCGAAGCTGGCACTCGCGGCGGCGGTCGCTCTCGCCATCGCCGCCGGAATCCCCGCGCTCGTTCGCCGGCGGCACGCGATCGCGCCTTCCGAGCCGCGACCCGAAACGGTTCCGATCGAGCCCTCCGACGCCCGCCATGGGACGGGCCGGATCGCCCCGACTCTCGTCCTCGCGCTGATCGCCTGGTGCGCCTGGCGGATGTACCGCCATCACC
>Ga0070690_100000131_pt1 | contig 38893 bp, 44 predicted proteins | sample KBSS33HmetaG_FD_64671 | JGI IMG/M metagenome (GOLD analysis project Ga0070690, IMG submission 64671) | Switchgrass rhizosphere microbial communities from Kellogg Biological Station, Michigan, USA - KBS S3-3H metaG | ecosystem: Host-associated > Plants > Roots > Rhizosphere ... | reverse complement strand
TGAAGGCGCCGACGGTGACGAAGTCGGCGTGCGCGAAGTTGATCTGGTTCAGCACCCCGTAGATCAGGGTGAGCCCGAGCGCCACCATCACGTAGAGGCAGCCGAGGTAGATGCCGTTGACGGACTGCTGAACGACGAGCGCCAGGAGGTCCGTCACGGGATTGGCGCTAGCGCGCTATTGCCAGCTCAGCCCCTTCCATGACAGGTCCTTCTGCGTCTCGACGAAATGGACCACCGAGAGGTCGGAGTTCTGGCCCTTCTTGTCGAAGCTGATCTTGCCGGTGGTGACCTCGACGTCCTTGAACTGGGTGAACTGCTCGCGGATCGTTTCCGAGTCCTTCGCGCCGCGGCGCACCGCCTCGGCGACCAGCAGGATCGTGTCGTAGGCGTGGGCGTTGATGTGCGTCGGGGTCTTGCCGGCGCCGTACTTCAGCTGGAACGCCTTGATGAAGTCCTGCACCACCTTGCGTTTCTCGTTCGGGTCGAACTGCACGATGCGCACATAGCCCACCGCCGCCTGCCCGGCCTTCTGGTCGTAGCCCCACGGCAGCCAGATCGACCCCATCTGCACGCCGTGCCCGCCGCCGCCCTTCACCACGTTCGCCTGCGCGAGCGCCTGCGAGAGGCGCACCTGCTGGCCTTCCAGCGCGAAGGTCGGCAGCACGTCGACCTTGCCGAGCGAGGCGATGCGCGTCGCGATCGCGGTGAAGTCGTTCACGTCGCGGCCGAAGTCGATCTTCGCCAGCACCTTGCCGCCCGCGGCTACGAAGGGCTTCTCGAAGCCCTCGGCGTTGTCGTTGCCGGCGTTGGTCTTCTCGTAGAGGATCACCGCGGTCTGCGCCTTCAGGTGGCCGCGCGCTACCTTGACGAGCGGTGCGCTCTGCTGCTCGGCGTTCGGGAAGATGCGGAACACGTACTTGTAGCCCGACTCGGTGAGCTTCATGGTCACCGAGCCGGCGTTCAACTGCACCACCTTCGCCTGCTCGAGGATCGGCGCGATCGCGAGCGAGGCGTCGGAGCACTCCTCGCCGATCACGATGTGCGGCTTCAATTGATCGAGCACGCGCTTGACCGTGTTGGTGGCCTGCAGCGGGCTGCACGCCGAGTCCTCGTACTGCACCTGCAGCTTGTAGCCCTTGAGGTCGGTCTTCGCCACCTGCTCGAGGGCGAGATCGATGCCCTCCTTGCCCATCACGCCGAAGTACGATCCCGGGCCCGAGATCGGCATCAGCACGCCGACCCGGATGACCTTGTCCTGCGCCTGCGCAGCGAACGCGAGAGCGCCAAATGAAAAGACGACTGATATGAAAGCGCGCTTCATGGATCCTCCTCCTGGCTTGGTCGGGCCACTGTACAGAAAGCCAAGCGCCCGCGACAAGCTTCTTTCGCAGGCCCGGCCTACGCGGCGAGCCAGGCGAGCGCCAGGGCGATGGCGCCGGGGAGCGCCTGCACGACCAGGATCTTGCGACTGACGGTGGCGGCGCCGAAGACGCCCGCGACCACCACGCAGGCAAGGAAGAAGAGCCTGACCCCCTGGCCAGCGTCGCCGAGGTAGAGCCCCCACGCGATGCCGGCGGCGAGGAAGCCGTTGTAGAGGCCCTGGTTCGCCGCCAGCGACTTCGATGCCGCGGCGAACTCGGCCGTCAGCCCGAAGGTGCGGCGGCCGAACGGCCGGGTCCAGAGGAACATCTCCAGCACCATGAAGTAGACCTGCAGAGCCGCGACCAGGGCGGCGGCGATCTGGGCGGCGAGCTTCATCTCAGTGCGCGAGAATCAGCGCCGAAGCAGGTCGACGCATCGGCGCCAGTCGTCGAGCGAGGCGTTGGAAAACCGTTGCCACTGTCCCTGCGCGCCGCCGGTCGCGCAGTCGAGCGGCGTGAGGCCATGCTTGTTGCGCTGCTGCGGGTCGGATCCCGCCTCAAGCAATACCTTGGTCACACCCGGACGGCCGAAGAACGCGGCCCAGGACAAGGCGATCGCATCGTTCTCCGCATCGAGCAGCGAGACGTCGGCTCCATGCGCGAGGAGCAACCTCGCGGCCTCGGTCTGCCCGAATTCGGCGGCGACGTGCAGCGGGAAAGTACCTCTCGGATCGGCTTCGCTGCGCGCATTGGAGAGCCCTGCGTCGGCGGCGAGGAGCGCCGTCAACGCTGAAAGATCGCCGTCTCTCACTGCATCGTGCAGTCGAGTAATGCTCGACATGAACTCTCCCTGCCCGCGATTCTACATCTGCGATCCGAGCAGGGATGCCGCACGCTCCCAGACCTTTTCGGCGCGCGGCCGGTTCTTCCATTCCTGCAGGCTGACGCGGCGCGAGCGCGCCAGATCGTCCTGGAAAATTCCGATCTGCCGCTCGGCGAACCCGGCATCGTAGACGTTCAGGTTCGCCTCGTCGTTCAACTGGAAGGAGCGGTTGTCGAAGTTGGTCGAGCCTACGGACACCAGGAGCGAGTCGACGATCATCACCTTGCAGTGATACATCGTCGGCAGGTACTCGTAGATCTCCGCGCCGGCCGCGAGCAGCGGACCCCAGCGGGCGCGCGATGCCCGCCGGACCGATTCGGCGTCCGCGTGCTCTCCCGGCACGATGATCTGCACCTTCACCCCGCGCCTCAGGGCATCGGCAAGCGTGCGCAGCGTCAGCCTGTCCGGCACGAAGTACGCCGTCGACAAGTGAATCGAGCGCTGCGCCGCCGTGATCGCTAGCAGGTACATGAGCTGCATGCTCTCGCTGCCGCCCGAGCGCGAGCTGCTGAACATCTGCGCCGGGCACGAGCCCGCCGGTTTCAGCGCGGGGAAATAGTCGGGGCCGTGGAGGACCGCGCCAGTGGCCTTGATCCAGTTGTCGAGAAACACGGCCTGCATCTGCGCGACCACCGGTCCTTCGGCCCGGAAATGCGTGTCGCGCCAGTGAGCCGGATCCTGCGCATCGCCGGCCCACTGGTCGGCGATGCCCACGCCGCCGGTGAAGCCCACCCGGCCGTCCACCACCAGCACCTTGCGGTGGGTGCGGTTGTTCATTCGTCCGAGGTTGTACCAGTGGAGCTGGTGGAACCTTCGCACCTCGATGCCGGCGCGCGCCATCTCGTCGAGCTGCGCCGGATCCATCTTGTTGCTGCCGACCCAGTCGAGCAGCACGTGCGCCTTCACGCCGGCGCGCGAACGTTCGGCGAGCGCGTCGGCGAACTGCCTGCCGACCGTGCCGGACCAGTAGATGAAGCTCTCGAAGTTGATGCTCGTGCGCGCGTTCTGGATGGCGGCGAGCATGGCCGGGAAGATGCGGTGGCCATTCAACAGCACCTCCACGCGGTTGCCGCCGACGATTGCGGGTCCGAGCAATACGCCCATCGCGCGCCCGAAGTCCGGATCGGCGGCTGAGTAGAGGCGCCGGATTCGCTGCCCGATTCGCTTCTCGCGATGGCTGAAATTCAGGGCGACGATCGCCGCCGCGAGAGTAACGCCGGCCGCGGCAAGCGCAACGAGCGGCAGCCGGGTTTTCATTCGAGCTAGGGCTCTGACCTCGCCCTGCGGCGGGGAATCGGGCTCTGTCCCGGATTCGGCGTGGCGAGCGCGAGCGGGGCGGCGAGCTGGCGCAGCTGCTCGACGGCATCGCCGAGGCGCGTGACCACGACATCGACGCCGGCGTCGCGCAGGCGAGACTCGAGCTTGTCCGTGCCCTCCGCGGCCCACAGGGCGACCATGACCTTGACCTCGGGGAAGTGCTGCTTGAGCCGCCTGCAAAGCTGCCCGGCCTGGGCCGCGGCGTGAGGGGGCACGGCCGAGATGCACACGACCTTGCACGCCTTCGCTTCGATTTGCTCCAGGGTCTCGGCGGGGCGCGGATAGGGGGTCACGTGAGGATTGAACTCGGGCGGCTCGAGCATGCGCGCGAGCACCAGGGCGGCGACGTGATCGGCCTCGTCGCGCGCGGCCAGGATGCAGACCGGCGGCGCGGGCCGGTGCACCACGTTCTTCGGCTTCGCCTCCGTCTCGGCTTCGGCCTTCAGCTTGCTGCGGTCTTCCAGGTATTGGACCAGTCCGCGGACGGTGTCGAAGATGAAGCGCTCGCGCTGCTCTTCCAGCGTGTGCGCATGGCGGTCCTGTTCGGCGAGCGCGAGCGCCGGAACCACCATCTCGTCATAGAGCGCGAGCAGGCCTTTCTCGTTGGCGAAGTCCTCGGCGAGGTCCTCCGCCTCGTCCTCGTCCATGGCGAGCAGGCGCTGGTAGAAGCGCGCCGGCGGCGAGAGCACCGGCTCGACGCCGAGGATCACGTTCAGGTAGCCGAGCTCCGGCATGTAGCGGCCCATCACCGCGACGCACACTGTGAGCGGGGTCGCGAGCAGCAGGCCGATCGGCCCCCACAGCAGGGTCCAGAAAAGCGCCGCCAGGATGATGGCGATCGGCGAGAGCCCGGCGCTGCGGCCGTACACCAGCGGCTCGACGATGTTGATGAGAATGAGCTCCAGGGTGAGGAACACCCCCGCGACCCACGCGACCTGCGACCAGCCGTCGGAGATCGCGAAGGCGAGGACCAGCGGCATCGACACCGCGATCCACACGCCTGCGTACGGAATGAACCGCAGGAGCGTCGCGAGGAGGCCCCACAGCGCCGCGTTGGGGATGCCGATGAAGTAGAGCGCAATGCCGAACGGAATGCCGAAAGAGGCATTCACCACGAGCTGCATGAAGAGGTAGCCGCTCACCCGGTAGGAAGCCTCGTCCAGTGCCTGGGTGGCGACGTTGATCCGGCGCGGGCCGATCAGGCCGATCAGCTTCTCGCGCATGCTCTCCCGGTGCAGCAGCATCAGGATCGTGAACACGATCACTGCCAGCGCTGTCCCGAGGGGCTTGGCGAACGGCGTGACGAACTCGATGAGCTGCGCGTACGGCGACTCGGGCGTCTGGGTCACCTGCAGCGGCGGCCGCGGGGTCGGATCGGCCTGCTTCTCCAGGTCCTTGAGCGCCTTCTGCGCCTGCGCGATCCTGCCCTCGCCCGGCTTCTTCAGGTCCTCGATCTTGGCGCCGATGTTCTTGCGGTACTCCGGAAGCTTCGCGGCGAGCGAGACGGCCTGCGTTCCCGCGACGTACCCTACCGCGCCGATCAGCGAAAAGCCGAACGCCACGACGATGACCGTCGAGAGCACCCGGCCGAGCTTGAAGCGCTCGAGGCGGCGCGCCGCCGGCGCGAGGAGGAACGCGAGCAGGATCGCGAGCGCGAAGGGGATCAGCACGTCGCGCGCGAGATAGAGCACCCCAGCCGCGATCAGCAATCCGATTGCGGACGCGGCGCCGTTCTTCACGTCAGGTGAGCTGGAACAGGAGGAGCGAGCGCGCCGTCACCTCGTACTCGTGGCCGATGGCGAACTGCGGGTCCTCGGTCGCGTCCGGGAAATTGGTGTCGGCGCGCAGGGTCCACGCGCTGCCCCCGGCCGCGGCAGGCAGCTTGAACTTCACCATGTCCTGCCACGGGTTGAAGATGATGAGCAGCGTCGCGAGCTCGCCGCGGCGGCGGATGCCGGTTTCCTGCGCCCGCCCGTCGAGCAGCATGCCGAAGACGCGCGTGTGCGGGTCGTCCCACTGGTCCTGGCGCATCTCCTCGCCGCCGGTGTTGACCCACGTGACGTCCTTGACGCCCAGGTCCTCGTTGTACTCGCCGCTCAGGAACCTGGCTCTTCTGAGAATGGGATATTGATGGCGCAGCCCGATGAGCTTCTTCACGAAGGCGATGAGGCGCTGCTCGCGGTCGTCGTGGTTCCAGTGCACCCACGAGATCTCGTTGTCCTGGCAATAGGCGTTGTTGTTGCCCTGCTGGCTGCGGCCGAACTCGTCGCCGGCGAGAAGCATCGGCGTGCCCTGCGACAGGAGCAGCGTCGCGAGCATGTTCTTCATCTGGCGCTTGCGCAGCGCACGCACTGGCTCCTCGACGTCGGGCCCCTCGGCGCCGTGATTCCACGAGCGGTTGTGCGAGTGGCCGTCGCGGTTTTCCTCTCCGTTGGCCTCGTTATGCTTGTCGTTGTAGCTGACGAGGTCGTTCAGCGTGAAGCCGTCGTGCGCGGTGATGAAGTTGACGCTCGCCCACGGTTGCCTTCCTCTCCTCGCAAACTCATCCGGAGAGCCGCAAAGGCGCGGCGCCAGCGCGGCAGGCGTCGCCTCGCCCCTCCAATAGTCGCGCACCGTGTCGCGGAACTTGTCGTTCCATTCCGCCCAGCCGGGAGGGAAGCCGCCGACCTGGTAGCCGCCCGGGCCGCAGTCCCAGGGCTCGGCGATCAGCTTCACCCTGGCGAGCACCGGATCCTGCATCACCGCCTTCATGAAGCCGTTGTGGGTGTCGAAGCCGCCGGGCTCGCGCGCGAGGATGGTGCCGAGGTCGAAGCGGAAGCCGTCGACGTGCATCTCCTGGTGCCAGTAGCGCAGGCTGTCGCATACCATCTGGATCACCACCGGGTGCGAGAGATTGAGCGTGTTGCCGGTGCCGGTGTCGTTGATGTAGTAGCGTTTCTTGTCCGGCATCAGGCGGTAGTAGGACGCGTTGTCCAGGCCCTTGAACGAGAGCGTCGGCCCGAGCTCGTTGCCCTCGGCGGTGTGGTTGTAGACCACGTCGATCACCACCTCGAGGCCGGCGTCGTGGAAGCGCGCCACCATCTCCTTGAACTCCTGGAGCGTCTTCGCCTTGTCGGCAGCGTAGCGCGGGTCGGGCGCGAAGAAGCCGATCGAGTTGTAGCCCCAGTAGTTCGTCAGATTCCTCTTCAAGAGGAATTCATCGTTGATGAACGCGTGGACCGGCAGCAGCTCGACCGTCGTCACGCCCAGGGACTTCACATACTGGATCACTTCCTCGTGTGCGAGCCCGCAGAACGTGCCGCGCTGGCGCTCCGGCACCGCAGGGTGGAGCTTGGTGTAGCCGCGCACGTGCGTCTCGTAGACGATCGTGCGGTCCCACGGCACCGGGCGCCACACCTTCTCCTTCGCCCAGTCGAAGTCGGGATCGACCACCACGCTCTTCGGCATGAAGGGCGCGCTGTCGCGCTCGTCGAACGAGAGATCGGCCTGCGGATCGCCGACCTTGTAGCCGAACACCGCCGGATCCCACCTCAATTCACCAATGTGGGCGCGGGCGTAGGGGTCGAGCGCCAGCTTGTTCGGATTGAAGCGATGACCTTCGTCCGGCGCGTACGGCCCCTGCACGCGGTAGCCGTAGACCTGACCGGGCCTGATCTCGGGCACGTACCCGTGGAACGTCTCGTCGCGGTACTCGGGCAGTTCGATTCTTTCCGTTTCTCTTCCGGAAGAATCGAAAAGGCAGAGCTCAACCTTGGTAGCGTGGGCGGAATAGACGGCGAAGTTGACACCTTTGCCGTCCCAGGAGGCGCCGCGCGGATAGGGCAGGCCCTCGCGCACGCGGGACACGATCTTCAGTTCGGGAGCATTCATGGCGGCGGGAAGCTGACAATAGGCTGCAAGGTCCGTGCCGTGCACCCTGACGCGATGCGCCGGCCGGCCTACGGTGTCGGGACGCGCCTTACGGAAAAGAAAACTAGAGCTTCTCGACCTGCGGCAGGTTGCAGGCGAGGATCGCCTTCCGCAGCGCCTCGACCGCCTCGGGACGTGGGAAGCTCTTCCTCCACGCGAGGCCGACGCGGCGCACCGGGACCGGCCTGGCGAAAGGAAGCACGCGAATGAGATCCCCGGGGGCCGCAGCCCCGGACACGGACGTGGCAGGAAGAACGGTGACGCCGACGCCGCCCGCGACCATCTGGCGGATCGTCTCGAGCGAGCCGCCCTCCACCGTCTTGGCGAGCGGGCTCCTCTCCTTCGCCCGCACGGTATGGCAAATCTCGAGCACCTGGTCGCGGAAGCAGTGTCCCTCGCCGAGGAGCAGCAGGCTTTCCTTCGTCAGCTCCTCCGAGGTGACGCGCTTGCGGTTCTCCCACGGATGGCCCTTGGGCACTGCGACGAAGAACGGCTCGTCGTAGACCGCGCGCGTTTCGACGCCGGGCTCGGCGAAGGGCAGCGCGATGAGTATCACGTCGACCTCGCCGCGCTTCAGCGCCTCGGCGAGACGATGGGTGAAGTTCTCCTGGATGTGGAGCTGCATCGCGGGCGCGGCCTTGCGCAGGATCGGGATCAGCTTGGGCAGAAGATACGGGCCGATCGTGTAGATCGCGCCCAGGCGCAGCGGGCCGGCGAGCGGATCGCGGCCGGCGGCGGCGATCTCCTTGATGCGGCTCGCCTCCTCCAGCACGCGCTGCGCCTGCTCGACGATGCGCTGGCCCGCCGGCGTGACCGTGACCTCGCCGGGGCCGCGCTCGAACAAGGTGAGGTCGAGCTCCTCCTCGAGCTTCTTCACCGCGACCGAGAGCGTCGGCTGTGACACGAAGCAGGCCTCGGCCGCGCGCCCGAAATGGCGCTCGCGCGCCACCGCGACCACGTAGCGAAGCTCCGTGAGGGTCATGGCCCTATGCTTTCTTCTTCCCCCGGGCGAGAAAGTAGAGCGGCACGCCTGCGATCATTACGACGATGCCGGCCAGAACGGCGGCGCCGAACTTCGGGCCGTACTCCGGATTGCGCACGTAGTCGATGCTCGAGTAGAGCATGTAGAGGCACATCAGGCTGAAGGCGAGCGGGACGACCGGGTATAGCGGCACCCGGAACGGCGCGGGTCCCTGCCTGCGCCGGAAAACGAAGATCGTCAGGCCGGTAAGCAGAAAGAAGGTCCAGAACACCGGCGCGGTGTAGGCCACCATGGCCTGGAAGCCGTCCGGGGTGACCGCGCCCGCGGCCACGAGCACGAGCGTGATCGCACCCTGCAGGATGATCGCGTTGGCCGGCGTGCTACCCGACTCGCGCCAGGTGCCGAGCTTCGCCAGCAGCGGGAAGTCGCGCCCGAGCGCGTACGTGGTGCGCGCGCCGGTGAAGATGGCCGCGTTCATGGTCGTGACCACCGAGACGCACACGATCAGCGCGATCACGACCGCGCCGCGGTCGCCCGCGATGGCGCGCATGACGTCGGCGGCGACGGCCTTCGACTCGCGCACCCCGCCCAGGCCAAGCACTGCGAGGTACGCCACGTTGACGAGCAGGTACAGGGCGGTGACCGCGATCACCCCCCACACCAGGATCCGCGTCATGTTGCGCCTGCCGTCGCGCACCTCGCCGGCGAGGTAGGCGGCCTCGTTCCATCCGCCGTAGGCGAGGAGCACGAAGATCATGGCGAAGCCGAACGCGCCCAACGAGCCGCCGCCGCTCGCAGGCTTCGGCGTGCCGCCGATCGCGATCGCCGCGACGGAGAAGAGCACGAGGCCTGCGATCAGAACGGTCTCCATCGCCTTCTGCGTCCCCTTCGCCTGGAGCGTGCCGGCGAGGTTGAGCGCGGTGAGCACCACCACGGCGAGGGCGCACCAGATCGCCGAGCTCTTCTCGCCCAGCCGCAGGATCTCCGAAGCGTAGTCGCCGAACACGAAACCCACCGCGGCGATCGCGCCGGTCTGGATCACGGTCATGCGCGCCCAGCCGAATACGAACGCGACCCCGGAGCCCCAGCCGCCGCGCAGAAACGCGTACTCGCCGCCGGTCTCCGGGTGGCGCGAGGCGAGCTCGGCGTAGACCAGCGCCCCGCACAGCGAGGCGAGCCCGCCGAGGAGCCAGGCGAAGAGGAACATCCACGTGTTCGAGGTGGCCGCGGCCACCGTCGAAGGCGCCTTGAAGATGAGCGCGCCGAGGATCATCCCGACGGTGAGGAAGACGCCGTCGGTTACCGACAGCAATTGCTTCGGCTTTACCTGCCCGTTCTCGCGGCCGTCCAAGGGAACACCTTTCTGTTGTTACCGTCCGAGACCGTGACTTCGCCGTCGATGCGGTCACCTTTGACCGTGCCGACGAAGTAGTGGTGCCAGGCGTGGCCGTTGACCAGGCCGGTGACCACGATCTTGAGCTCTTCGCCGCGCAGCCGCGAGTTGCGCACCAGCAGGTCGCGCCCCTGAGCCGAGGTGTCGATGTCGAGCATCTGGTACTTCTGCTTGATGCGCCAGCGCCAGCGCTCGCCGTGGCCGGGAATATCGGCGGTCCACGTGCCCGACGCGTCGGCTGGCACGATCCAGAGCTCGACCGTCGAAACTCCGCCCACGCCGACCGGCTTCTCGGGCGCCCGCATCTCGAGCTTCTCGTCCGAAGGCCAGTCGCCGATGCCGCCGTCGTGCGACACGATGCGCGTGCCGGGCTTGAGCTTGAGCAGCCGCGGCAGCAGCTTCGCGTTGAAGTCGGGCAGCAGGTAGAAGGTCACCACGGTGGCGGGCGAAAGATCGGCGTCGAAGAGGTCCATCACGCGGAATTGCGCCTTGTCCGAGACTCCGGCCTTCGCAGCGTTCTCGGTCGCGAGCTTGACCAGGCTGCCGTCGAGGTCCACGCCCAGGCCCGTGGCGCCGCGCTTCGCCGCCTCGATCACGATGCGCCCGTCGCCCGAGCCGAGGTCGATCACGCGGTCGCCCGGCTTCACCTCGGCCATGCGCAGCATCCGCTCGACGATCTCCATCGGCGTCTGCACGTACGGCACCGTGCCGTCGTCCCAGCCCCAGGTCTGCGTCTGGCCCCATGCCGAAAGAGGCGCGAGCGCGAGCAGCAGTAAACGTCTGAGGAAAATCAAAGCAGAAACCTCAAGGGTAAAATGGCCGCACTTTCAAACCCGCGCCCCGGTAGCTCAGTGGATAGAGCAGCCCCCTCCTAAGGGGCAGGTCGCACGTTCGATTCGTGTCCGGGGTGCCAGTATAGGGGCTTCCGAAGCCGGCGCTTATCGGTTTCGCGAAGCCGATAGCATGACGCTACTGGCGCGCCTTGCGCGAGGCGTCGAGAAAGGCCTGTGCGCGCCGCACCGTTTCGTCGGAGATCTGCGTGAGCAGCGCCCGGCGGGTGGTCGAGAGGCCGCAGTCGAAGCACGCCAGCTCGGTCGGGCAGGAAGGATCGCCGAGGGTCGGCTGGAAGTCCTCGCAGCCGCACTGCTCGCAATGAGCGCTGATCTGGCCGACGAACACGCGCATGATGCCCTCGGAGACAACATACGCGCCTCGCGTTACGGCGCATTGATCGCACCGGCAACGTCGGACGCAATGCGGAAACTTTTTTCGCTTGACAGGCGCGTGCCTGACAGGCGCGTCAGACGCGTGTCACCTGGATCGCGGCGCAGCGCTCGTCGGTGCGGTGCAGGTGCCAGCCGTGGTCGTGCTCGTTGTAGTGCGCGAACACGTCGCGGCTCGCGTAGGCAGTGCCGTTGAAGAGCGAGAAATGCTCGAACGGGCCGAGCGCGCCGGTCGGCGGCGCGCCTTCGAGTCGCAACAGCACCGGCCCGTCGCAATCGACGCGATAGAAGGAGCGCTCGCTCACCGTCCAGCGCTGGCCGTTGTGCCGTGCCAGCACCACACCGGTGTGGTCGATGATCTCCGCGCCCCGGATTTTGAAGCTCGGCATCGGCCCCACGCGCAGCGGAGGCTCCTCGGCGGTGTGCCCGAACACGAGGTAGAGCATGACAAGGCTGCGCGAAGCATCGGCCGTGCCATTGGGAAAGGTCCCGACAGCCGTGTAGCGCCTTGGCTACACGCCCGGATCTAGAAATCGGCGTCGGGTTCGTCGGCCGCGGCGGCGGCCTTGCGCTGCATGCGGCGGTGCTGCCAGATCGCGGCGACGATCGACACGACGGACGCGGCGAGCAGCACTCCTGAGATCGGGCGGGTGACGAAGAGCCACGGATCCGAGTCGGTCATGATGGAGCGCACCAGGTTGATCTCGATCTGGTCGCCGAGGATCACGCCGAGGATGAAGGGCGCGAGCGGGAAGCCGAGCTTGACCATCGCGTAGCCGCCGAGGCCCGAGGCGAGCAGGACGTAGACGGTGGGCATGCTGTTGCCGAGAGCGTAGGCGCCGACCACGCACAGCACCAGCACCACCGGGTACAGGATCGACTTGGGCACGATCACGATGCGCAGCACCCAGCGCACGCCGAGCGCGAGCATGATGAGCACCAGCGGATGCGCAAGGATGTAGGCCGCGAACATGCCGTAGGCGAGCGCCGCGTTCTGCGAGATGAAGAGCGGCCCCGACTGGATGCCGTGGATGGTGAGCGCGCCCAGCATCACCGCGGTCACCGCGTCGCCCGGGATGCCGAACGCCATGATCGTGACGAGCGAGCCGGCGACATTGGCGTTGTTGGAGGATTCCGAGGCGATGATGCCCTCCGGGATCCCGGTGCCGAACTTCTCCGGCCGCGAGGAGAACTTCTTCGCCTGGTCGTAGGCGAGCATGTTCGCCGCGCTGCCGCCGATCGCCGGCAGCACTCCGATCACCAGGCCGATGAAGGTCGACCAGAGCAGCAGGAACGGACGCGAGAGGATGTCCCATAGAACATTGAGATGGCTCACTGCCAGCTTGACGCCGGCGTCGATCGTGTCGGATGTCTTGGCAAGACCCATGCGCTCGACGTCGGTCATGATCTGCGCGAAGGCGAACACACCGATCAGCACCGGCAGGAAAGGCACCCCGCCCTCGAGCCAGGCGATGCCGAGCGTGAGCCGCGGCTGGCCCATCACCGGGTCGTTGCCGAGGATGGTGACTATGCAGCCGATCGCGCCGGACAGCAGCCCCTTCGCGAGCGAGCTCTCGACGAGGCCCGCCACCATCGAAAGCGCCAGGATGAAGAGCGAGAAGTACTCCCACGGGCCGAACGCCAGCGCGAGCTCCGCGAGCGGGCCGGTCGCCGCCACGAGCACGATGGCGCCGAGCAGCCCGCCGAGGATCGAAGCCCAGATCCCGAGCCACAGCGCGCGCCCGGGCTCGCCTTTCTTCGACATGGGAAAACCGTCGAAGGTGGTCGCGACCGCCGAGGGCTTGCCCGGGATTCCAAGCAGGCAGGAAGTGATGAGGCCGCCGGTCTCGCCGCCAACGTAGACGCCGATCATCGCCGCGAGGCCCTGCAGCGGCTCCAGGCCGAAGGTGAACGGCAGCACCACGATCACCGTCATGGTGATGGTGATCCCGGGCAGCGCGCCGCCGACCACGCCGATGAGCGAGCCGATGACGAGCGGCACCATGTACTTCAGGTGGAACATGCCCGCAATGCCCGCGCCCAGCAGCTCGAGATGCCCTGGCATCAGTAGTCGGTCCAGCGGCCGCGCGGCAGCAGCACGTCGAGATAGCGCTCGAAGGCCAGGTAGACCACGACCGTCGTGACGAGCGCCACCGCCAGGACGCGGAGATAGCCCTTCGTCGAAGCCGGCGGGTCGAGCATGGCGTTCGTCGCCGCGAGGTAGACGAACGTGGCGATGCGAAAACCGACGAATGGCAGCGCGCCGCAATACAGCCCGAACGCAGCGAACATCGCCGCCACCATGGCGTAGTTCAGCTTCTGCTTTTCCGAGGGCGCCGCGCGCGGCTTGCGCGCCTTCAACAGATCGGCGATCAGCACCGCGAGCGCCAGGATCGCGCTAATGCCGAGGACGATGCGCGGGTAGTACCCCGGCCCGATCGGAACGAGCGGGTTGTCCTTGAGGCCGAGGGTCGCCGCATAAAGAAAAAGGCTCGCGGCGAGCGCCGCGAGCCCTCCCCAGCCGTCGCGCGAGAGCTTCAACGCTTCAGCAGGCCGAGGTCTTTGGCAATGGCGCGGTTCTCGTCATCGGCTTGCTTGAGCCACTTCCCGTACGCCGCGCGGTCCATGTAGCGCACGTCAGTGCCCTGCAGCCGCATCGCCTTGGCGAACTCCGGCTCCTTGGCCGAAGCGGCGCAGGCGGAGCCGAGCTTGGCGATCACGTCCGGCGGCGTGCCCTTCGGCACCATGATGCCCCGGTTGACGTCGAACACCACGTTCACGCCCAGCTCCTTCAGCGTCGGCACGTTGGGCATCTCGGGATGGCGCTTCTCGGTGGCGATGGCGAGGAACTTGAGCTGCCCGGCCTCGACCTTGCCTTTCTGCGTGAGGTTCGAGTCCGTGAGGTCGACGTGGCCGCCGAGGATCGCGTTCATGCGCGGCGCGAGGCCCTCGTAGGAGACGTACTTGAACTTGGCGCCGGTCGCCTTCTCGATCAGCGCCGGGAAGAAATGGCTGGTCGAGGCAAGCGTCGCGCCGACCGTGATCTGCCCGGGGCGCGCCTTCGCATCCTTGAGGAGATCGGGCAGCGTCTTCCACGGCGTCTTCGGGCTCGCGGTCAGCACCGAGGGCGTCGACGAGATCATGCAGATCGGCTCGAAGTCGGAGTACCTCACGTCGGCCACTCCGGCCCAGTAGGTCGAGTGGATGTAGTCGTGCACCGCGTACAGCGTGTAGCCATCCGGGGGCGAGTCCTTTGCCTCCTTGGCGCCGCGCGTGCCCGAGGCGCCGCCGACATTGGCGACCACCACCGTCTGGCCCAGGGGCTTCTGAAACTCGTGCGCAAACGGCCGGAAGATGTTGTCGGTGTCGCCGCCCGCGGCCCAGGGCACGATCATCTTGACCGGACGATCCGGATACGCCGCTTGAGCGCCGAGCGAAACCGCCGCCAGCGCGAGACCTGCAATGAGTTTTTGCATTGATATCCTCCTCCAAAGGAACCCGGATGATACGTCAGGCTTACGTCAGACTGTAAGCTTCACACCGTAAGCGACGCGATCCACTTCCGGTCGAGGTGGTTCTTCCACCACCATACCCAGCGGCCCTGCGCGCTCCAGCTGCTGCGGTGCGCGAGCGCGTAGCGCCGGCCGCAGGACACGAGCACGAGGGCGTGTCGCTGCGGGCGGAAGGCGACGGGCGCCTCGCCGCGCGCCATGTTCCTCAAGCTGGCGGCGAGCGTCTCGCCCTGACGCACCGAATAGACGCCCGAACGCGGCAGCGGCTGCGAGCGGAAGGTGGCGCAGTCCCCCGCGGCGAACACGTCCGGATTCGCCACGCTCCTCAGCGTGTCGTCGACTAGCAGGAAGCCGCGCTCGTCCACCGGCAGCCCGGCGTTGCGCAGCCATGGTTGCGGCGCCGCGGGGGTGGCGAGGAGCACGAGGTCGAACTCCTGCGTCGAGGCGCCGACGATGATGACCGGCCCGCGCGCGATCTCCTCGACCGGCATCCCGGGGCGCACGTCGACGCCCTCGCGCCGCAGCGCGGGAAGCAGCGCCGGCGGCCAGAGCTCGGCTTGCTCGGAGTAGAGGGTCACCGCGGCACCGCGGTGGCGCAGCGCCATCGCGATCTCCGCTCCGCTCAGGCCGCCGCCGGCGATCGCCACGCGGTTCAGCTTGGCGGTGCGCAGCTTGTCGTAGAACGCTTCGTGCGGCTTCACCGAAAGCGCGAATTGGGCGCCGGGGACCGTACGCTCGGGAAGCGCGCCGACGTTGACCGAGATCTGGTCGTACTCGAGCTCGGCTCCGTCGGCGAGCCGCGCCAGCTTCTGCGCCGGGTCGAGCTTCACCACTTCGCCCTGGATGAACTCGGCCGATACCGCCCCGGCGAGCCGCGCAACGTCGATCTCGGCCTCGTCGCGCCGGTAGTGGCCGGCGATCACGCCCGGCAGCATGCCGGAGTAGATCTGGCTCGCGCGCGGCGCGACCAGCGCGAGCCGCGCGCTCGCGAGCGGCTCCTTCTTCAGCGCGCGCAGGATTGCGAGGTGCGCGTGTCCCGCGCCGATCAGCAGGATGCGCTTCACGCTTTCGGCTTCGCCTCTTCTCTCCTGCGCAGTTCCTTGCGCTGGACCTTGCCGGTGGTGGTCATCGGAAGCGCGTCGATGAACTCGATCTCGCGCGGATACTCGTAAGGCGCGAGGCGCCCCCGTACGTGGTTTTGTATTTCCTCGACAAGCTTGTCCGAGGGGGGATTGCCCGGCTGCAACACTATGAATGCCTTGACGATCGAGCCGCGCACCGCGTCCGGCTTGCCGATGACCGCGGCGTTCGCGACCGCGGGATGCTTCACCAGGCAGGTCTCGATCTCGGCCGGGCCGATGCGGTAGCCCGCGCTCTTGATGACGTCGTCGGAGCGGCCCTGGTACCAGAGATAGCCGTCGTCGTCGCGCTTGCCCTGGTCGCCGGTGCAGGCCCAGTCGCCGACGAACTTGTCGCGCGTGGCCTGCGGATTCTTCCAGTACTCGAGGAAGAACACGGGATCGCGCTGGTCGCGAAAGTTGCGATGCACCGCGATCTCGCCCAGCTCGCCGCTCGGCAGCTCCTTGCCTTCGCCGTCGATGACCGCCACCCGGTGCCCGGGGTACGGCCGGCCGATCGAGCCGGGCTTCACCGGCCAGGCCGCCTGGCAGTTGCCGACGACGTAATTGATCTCGGTCTGGCCGAACATCTCGTTGATCGTGACCCCGAGCTCGGAGCGCGCCCATTCGATCACCGTCGTGCCCACCGACTCGCCCGCGCTCATCACCGAGCGCAGGGCGAAGGCATGCTTCTTTCTCGGCTCCGGCTCGGCCTTCATCATCAGCTTGAGGGCGGTCGGAAACAGAAACGAGTTGCGGATGCGGTACTTGTCGAGAAGGTAGTAGGCCTTCTCGGCGTCGAAGCGGCCGCGGTAGCCGAGGATCGGGATGCCGAAGAACCAGCTCGGCAGCAGCGCGTCCATGAGCCCGCCGGTCCAGGCCCAGTCGGCGGGCGACCAGAAGAGATCGCCCTGCTGGGGAAAGAAGTCGTGCGAGTGCACGAAGCCAGGCACGTTGCCGAGCATCACGCGGTGCGCCTTGAGCGCGCCCTTCGGCGGGCCGGTGGTGCCGCTGGTGTAGATGATGAGGGCCGGGTCGTCCGCTCTGGTTTTGACCGGCGTGAAAGTCGCAGCCGCCCCCTGCAGGAGAACATCCCAGTCCTTTGTGCTCGTCTCTTTGGCGCCGCCGACGCCGATCACGTGCTTCAAGTGCGGCAGGCGCTCGCGGATCGCGCAAAGGTTCGCGATGGTGGTCGGCTCGACGAGGGCGACCGCGGCTTCCGCGTGGTGCATGCGGTACTCGAGCGCCTCGGGACCGAAGAGGTGCGACAGCGGTAGCGCGATCGCGCCCATCTGGAAGATCGCGATGTAGGCGATCGCGGTCTCGGGACGCTGCGGCAGGATGATCGCGACGCGCTCGCCGCGCGTCACGCCCAGGGCGGCGAGCGCGTTGGACAGGCGGTTCGCCGCGGCCTGGACGTCGTGGAAGGAATACGCCGCCCGCGCGCCCGACTCGTCCTCCCATTCGAGCGCGCGGCGCGCGCGGTCGGCGGCCCACTGGCCGCAGCAGGCGTGCGCGATGTTGAAGTGCTCGGGGACTTGCCAGCGGAAGCCGTCGTAGAGCTCGGCGTAGCGGTCCATCATGGTCTAATTCGAGTTTACATGAGCCCCGACGCCTTGCCGCTGCGCCTTGAAGCCTTGCCGTTGCGACTTGAAGCTTTGGTGTTCGACGCCTACGGCACGCTCTTCGACGTGCACTCCGTCATGCGCCGCTGCGAGGCGTTCTTCCCGGGCCGGCACGTGGCGCTGTCCCAGCTCTGGCGCTCGAAGCAGCTCGAATACACCTGGCTGCGCAGCCTGATGCGGCGCTACGCGCCCTTCTCCACCGTCACCCGCGAGGCGCTGGCGCACGCCTGCGAGGCGCTACGGCTCGAGCTCACGGTCGAGCGCATGGAAGCGCTCATGGCCGAGTACAACATGCTCTCTACGTTCCCGGAGGTGCCGAAGGCGCTCGGTTCCTTGGGTGGGGTAAAAAAGGCAATTCTTTCGAACGGCTCGCCCGACATGCTCGAGCCGCTGGTCGCGCACTCGGGCCTCGAGCTCGACGCGGTCATCAGCGTGGACGAGGTCAAGGTCTTCAAGCCCGCGCCGCAGGTCTACGAGCTCGCGCCGAAGAAGCTCGGCGTGGCGAAGGAGAAGATCGGCTTCGTCTCGTCCAACTGCTGGGACGCGCTCGGCGCCAAGTCGTTCGGCTTCGCCGTCTTCTGGATCAACCGCGCGCGCGCCCCGCTCGAGCGGCTCGGCTTCACGCCCGACCGCGTCGTCGAGCGCCTGGATGAAATTCTGCTCTAACTGCGCCGCGCCGCTCGCGCGCCGCGTGCCGCCGGGCGACAGCCTGCCGCGATGGGTGTGCGACGCGTGCGGCATGGTCCATTACCAGAATCCGCTCATGGTGGTGGGCAGCGTACCCGAGCATGCCGGTCGCGTCCTGCTATGCCGGCGCGCGATCGAGCCGCGCTACGGCTACTGGACGCTGCCGGCCGGGTTCATGGAGAACAACGAGACGGCCGGCGCGGCCGCGGTGCGCGAGACGCTCGAGGAAGCCGGGGCGCGCATCGAGCTCGGCGAGCCTTTCTCGCTCATCTCGGTGCCCTACGTGAACCAGGTGCACCTCTTCTATCGCGCGCGCCTGCTCGACCTCGACTTCAAGCCGGGCGAGGAGTCGCTCGAGGTCGCGCTGGTCGAGGAAACGGCCATCCCCTGGAAGGAGATCGCGTTCCGCACCGTGGCCGCGACGCTCCGGCACTGGTTCGCCGACCGCGGCCGCGGCGCCTTCGGCTTCCACGCCGAAGACATCCTCGCGCGCTAGCTCAGCAGCCGGTCCGGCTCATCTGCTCCCGCAGCGAGCGCCGCTGCTCGTTCAGCGAGTCCATTCTCGAGGCGCTGCCGCCGGTGCGTTCCTTGCGCACCAGTGACTCCATGTCGTCACGATAGCTCGCGCACTGCGCTTTTTTCTGCTCCGCGTCCCTCTCGGCGCGTCGCTGCGCCGCTATTTGCGCCGCCTGCTCCGGGCTCGTCGAGTCCGCGGCCGGCTGCAGCGATTGGGGCGCGTCGCCGCCTTCCCGGCGCGCCTTGAGCGCGGCCGCGATCGCGATCGCAGCCTCCTGCTCCTCGCGCTTCTTTTCGGCTACGCAGTCGGCCTCGATCGCGGCCTGCACGGTCGTGGCCGCGCCGGGGCGCCGGTACGCGTTCTGGATCAGGCGGCGCTCCTTCGGGGAAGACGCCTCGGACAGGAGCCGCTCCTGGGTGGCGCCGCCTTCGCGCGCCCAGACGATCTTTTGGGAATCCTTGCCGCGCTGCACGCACTCCGGATCGACGTCACCCGACGGGGTCGCCGCCGGGCCGGCGGTTCCGGTGCTGCCGACGACCTTGCCCACCTTGCCGGCGTCGCACGGCCGGTCCTGGTAGACGCTGCCGCATCGGTACATGGTCTGGGCCTCGGCCTGGGCGACCATCAACAGGCTGCCGGACAACGCGAGCACCATGCGCGTCATGAGATCCCCCTGGAAGAATTTTTTTGGCAAGCCTACGCGACTTGGCCGAAAGCTCCTGCGTAAAGCTGCGCGATTTGGTAGATTTGCGCGCGAGAGGGGAGGCTCGAAATGAAGAAAATCACGCTGTTCTGCGTCGCCATCGCGTTGCTCGTCGTCCAGGCCCCACTCGCGCTCGCCGCCGAGCCGCCCAAGATCGACGGCGCCAATACCGCCTGGATGCTGACCGCGGCGGTGCTGGTGCTGTTCATGACGCTGCCGGGGCTCGCGCTGTTCTACGCCGGCCTCGTGCGCACGAAGAACGTGCTCTCGGTCCTCATGCAGTGCTTCTCCATCACCTGCATCGTGACGCTCGCCTGGGTGTTCGCGGGCTACAGCATCGCGTTCGGCGACGGCAACAACTGGTGGGGCGGCCTCGGCAAGGCGTTCCTCGCAGGCATCGACGTGAAGACGGTGAAGGGGAGCATCCCGGAAACCGTGTTCGCGATGTACCAGCTCACCTTCGCGATCATCACGCCCGCGCTCGTGATCGGCGCCTACGCCGAGCGGGTGCGCTTCGCCGGCATGCTGGTCTTCAGCCTTTTGTGGCTGCTCATCGTGTACTGCCCCGTGGCGCACTGGGTCTGGGGCGAGGGCTGGCTGCAGAAGATGGGAATCATGGACTTCGCCGGCGGCACGGTGGTCCACCTCAACGCGGGCGTCGCCGCGCTCGTCTGCGCGCTCGTCCTCGGCCGGCGGCGCGGCTTTCCGGAGACCGCCATGCCGCCGCACAACATGACGATGACCGTGACGGGCGCCTGCATGCTGTGGGTAGGCTGGTTCGGCTTCAACGCCGGCAGCGCGCTCGCCGCCGACGGATCGGCCGGCATGGCGATGCTGGTGACGCATATCGGCGCCGCCACCGGCTCGGTCGCGTGGCTCGTCTGCGAATGGCTGCGCTACGGCAAGCCCTCGGTGCTCGGGATCGTCACAGGGATGGTGGCGGGCCTGGGCACCATCACGCCGGCCTCGGGCTTCGTCGGACCGATCGGAGCGCTCGCGATCGGTGGCGCCGCGGGGGTGATCTGCTTCTTCGCCACCAGCTACATGAAGCGCGCGCTCAATGTCGACGATTCGCTCGACGTGTTCCCGGTGCACGGCGTGGGCGGACTGCTCGGCACGCTGCTCACCGGCGTGTTCGCCTCCGCCGCCTTCGGCGGCGTCGGCTATCCCGAAAAAGTCGACATGGCGCAGCAGGTGACGACGCAGCTCGTCGGCATCCTGGCGGTCGGCGCCTGGTCCGGGATTGCGACCTGGATCCTGCTCAAGCTCACCGACGCGGTCGCGGGCCTGCGCGTCGCCGGCGAGCAGGAGACGGAAGGCCTCGACACCGTTCTGCATAACGAAAAGGGCTACAACCTCTAGCCGCTAGAATGCGGCGGATGGAACGCCGCGAATTCGTCAAGTTCTGCGCCGCCTCGGCCCTCGCCGGCGGGCCCGGGTCGGTCGCAGCCGATTCCCAGCCGCGCCTGTACACGCGCGCCAAGCTCGTCGACGAAAAGGGCGCGCCGCTGCGCGCCGGCGCGATCCCCGCGAACCAGAACCTGATCTTCCACTACCCGTTCGCGGCCACGCCCTGCTTCCTGCTCAACCTCGGCAAGCCCGTGGCCGCGCCGGTGCAGCTGAAGACCGCGGAGAACCAGGCCTACGAGTGGAAAGGCGGGATCGGGCCGGCCCGCTCGGTCGTCGCCTATTCCGCGATCTGCGCCCACAAGCTCTCCTACCCCACGCGCGACATCAGCTTCATCAGCTTTCGCACCGAGACGAGCGCGCGCAACCGGCACGCCGCGGTGATCCATTGCTGCTCGGAGCACAGCCAGTACGACCCGGCGGCGGGCGCCAAGGTGGTGGCCGGCCCCGCGCCGCAGCCGCTCGCCGCGATCCTGCTCGAGCACGATCCGGGAGCCGACGAGATCTACGCCGTCGGCACGCTCGGCGGCGAGATGTTCAACCAGTTCTTCGAGAAGTACGCCTTCAGGCTCGCGCTCGAGTATCCGACCCCCAAGAATCAGATTGCAGGCTCCTGCATCGTGCATCCGCTCGACAACTACTGTCGTCAGCAGGTCAGATGTTGATGAGGCAGTGCTAGCCTGGCTCGAACGAGGCGACCCTTTCCCGAGCGTCGAGCGGGCGCTGAAGAATCCGAACGGCCTGCTCGCCGCGGGCGCCGATCTCTCGCTCGAGCGGCTGCTGGAAGCCTACCGGCGCGGCATCTTTCCCTGGTACTCGAGCGGCCAGCCGCCGCTGTGGTGGTCGCCCGACCCGCGCATGGTGCTCGAGTGCGCGGCGCTCAAGGTCGGCCGCTCGCTCTCGAAGAGCCTCCGCAACAAGGGCTACGAGGTGCGCGTCGACACCGCTTTTGCCGAGGTGCTGCGCGGCTGCTCGGCGCCGCGCCGGGACGGGCCAGGCACCTGGCTCGGCCCCGACATGCGCGCGGCGTACGCGCGGCTGCACGCCGCGGGGTACGCGCACTCCTTCGAGACCTGGCGCGACGGCGAGCTCGTCGGCGGGCTCTACGGCGTGGCGCTCGGCCGGATGTTCTACGGCGAGTCGATGTTCTCGCGCACGACCGACGCGTCCAAGGTGGCCCTGGTCGAGCTGGTACAAGTGCTCAGGAGCCGCGGCTTTCCGCTGATCGATTGCCAGGTTCACACGCCGCTGCTCGAGTCGCTGGGCGCGCGCGAGATCCCGCGGCGCGAGTTCTTGCGGGCGCTCGCCAGCTTGGTAAACTACCCTGAGCCGCCCATGAAGTGGAACGCGAAAAGCAGTGTCCAAACTTAACGATCTGCCGCATGCCGTCCTGCAGTTCTACGTGACGGCGCCCTACCCGTGCAGCTACCTGCCGGACCGGATGGCGCGTTCCCAGGTGGCGACGCCGAGCCACCTGATCAACACCGACCTGTACGGGGACCTGGTCAAGGCGGGCTTCCGCCGCAGCGGCATCTTCACCTACCGGCCGCACTGCGACGCTTGCCGCGCCTGCGTCCCGGTGCGCATCCCGGTCGGGGAATACGGCGCCAACCGCTCGCAGCGGCGGGCGTGGAAGCAGCACGAGAACCTGGTGGCACACGCGCAGCCGCTCAAGTTCCGCCTCGAGCACTACGCGCTCTACCTGCGCTACCAGTCCAAGCGCCATTCCGGCGGCGGCATGGACAACGACAGCCGCGACCAGTATTCGCACTTTCTCCTGCAGAGCCGCGTCGACACGCGCCTGGTCGAATTCCGCGAGAACGGCCAGCTGGTGATGGTGTCGATCGTCGACTACCTGCCCGACGGCTTGTCGTCGGTCTACACGTTCTACGAGCCCGACCGGCGCGGCGCGAGCTTCGGCACCTACAACGTGCTCTGGCAGATCGAGTCGTGCCGGCGCCTGGGCCTGCCCTACCTCTACCTCGGCTACTGGATCCGCGAAAGCCCGAAGATGGCGTACAAGTCGAAGTTCGAGCCGATCGAGGGCTTCATCGGCGGCGCATGGCGCCGGCTGGGGAGGCGGGACGCGGGCTAGCATGCTGTATTCGCTGGCGCGTCCGCTCCTTTTCTCGCTCGATCCCGAAACCGCACATGAACTGACCCTCCGCCTTGCGCGGACGGCTGCTTTATTTTCCAGCTCAACTCCCCAGGCCCCGGTTCGGGTGATGGGCCTGGACTTCCCGAACCCGGTGGGGCTCGCGGCGGGGCTCGACAAGCATGCCGAGCACGTGGACGCCCTCGCCCGCCTCGGCTTCGGCTTCCTGGAGCTCGGCGGGGTCACGCCGCGGCCGCAGCCGGGCAACCCAAGGCCGCGCCTCTTCCGCCTGCCCCAGGCGCGCGCCATCATCAACCGCTACGGGCTGAACAGCGTCGGCGTCGAGGCGTTCTCGGAGAACCTGAAGAAGGCGCGCACCCAGGCGGTGATCGGCGTCAACGTGGGCAAGAACAAGGACACGCCCAACGAGCGCGCGGTCGACGACTACGCGCGCTGCATGGAGGTGCTCTACCCGCACGTGCACTACCTCGCCCTCAATGTCTCCTCGCCCAACACCAAGGGATTGCGGGATCTCCAATCCAAGGCGTACCTGACCGCCCTGTTCGCCCGCCTGAAGCGAGAGCGGGAAGGATTGCGCGAGCGGCACGCACGCGACGTGAAGCTCGTCCTCAAGATCTCGCCCGACCTCGACGACGCCGCGATCGCCGACATCGCCGAGGTGGCGCGCCGGGAGCGCGCCGACGGGCTCATCGCAACCAACACCACGGTGTCCCACGCCGCGATTTCGGATCTTCCCCACGGCAAGGAGGAAGGCGGCGTGTCGGGCGCCCCGCTCACCGCGCCTTCCACCGAGGTGCTGCGCAAGTTCGCGCGCCTGCTGAAAGGCGAGGTTCCCCTCATCGCCTGCGGCGGCGTGATGAGCGCGGCGGACGCGCGCGCGAAGTTCGACGCCGGCGCCTCCCTGGTGCAGATCTATTCCGGACTGGTGTACCGCGGGCCGCGCCTGGTAGCAGAATGCGTCGATGTAGCGCGGACAAGCCGCGCCGGCCCATGAAGCGCGAAAAAGCGGCGCTCATTGACGAGGCGCGCTGCATCGGCTGCACGCGCTGCATCGCCGCGTGCCCGGTCGATGCCATCGTCGGCGCGCAGGGGCTGATGCACACCGTGGTGGAGCCCTGGTGCATCGGCTGCGCGCTGTGCCTGCCGCCCTGCCCGGTGGACTGCATCGACATGGTGCCGCCGCGCGGCCGCTGGACCGAGGCGCTCAGGCGCGCCGCTGGCCGCCGCGGTCTGTCGAAAAAGAAGAGGCGCGACACCGCAGTCACCGTCACGGCGAAGAGCGCCGAGGAGCGCAGGCGGATCCTGGCCGACATTCTCTCGCGCAACCGAAGATGAATCCGCAGAAGCGCCGGCAGATCTTCGCGCGCCTCGCCAAGGCGAATCCGAACCCCACCACCGAGCTCGAGTACGGCACGCCGTTCGAGCTCCTCGTCGCTGTGGTGCTGTCGGCGCAGGCGACCGACAAGTCGGTGAATCTCGCCACGCGCAGGCTTTTCCCGGCGACACCGGAAAAGATTTTGAAACTGGGAGTAAACGGGCTAGAGGATTGCATCAAGAGCATTGGGCTTTTCCGCACGAAGGCGAAGAACGTGGTCGCGCTCTCGGAAATGCTGCTGGAAGAGCACGGCGGCGAGGTGCCGCGGGATCGCGAGGCGCTCGAGCGCCTGCCCGGCGTCGGCCGCAAGACCGCGAACGTGGTGCTGAACACCGCGTTCGGCGAGGCCACCGTGGCGGTCGACACCCACATCTTCCGCGTCGCGAATCGCACCGGTCTCGCTCCAGGAAAAGATGTTGTTACCGTAGAAAACAAACTTCTGAAGTTCACGCCGCCCGAGTACCTGAAAAACGCCCACCACTGGCTCATCCTGCACGGGCGCTACGTGTGCCTCGCGCGCAAGCCCGGCTGCCCGCAGTGCCTGATCCTCGACCTGTGCGAATACCGGCAGAAGACCAAGGACGATGTTCAATCCGTCGCGCGATGAGGTGCGCGAGATGTTCTTCGGCGCCTGGCGAAAGTACCGCGAGGGCGTGCCGCTCGCCGGCATGGAGGCAGCCGCTCTCGACGTAATCCTGCTGCACCCGGAGCACCACGCGGTCCTCGAGGCGCCCGAGCGCTACCGCGAGCGCGACTACACCGACGAGGCGAATCCGTTCCTGCACATGAGCCTGCACCTCGCACTCGAGGAGCAGCTTTCCATCGACCAGCCCCCGGGGATCGGGCGGCGCTTTCAGGTCCTGCTTTCGAAGTTTCACGACCGCCATGAAGCGCTGCACCACGCGCTGGAGTGTCTCGCCGAGACGCTGTGGCGCGCGCAGCGCGATGGAACGCCGCCCGACGCGGCCGCATACCTGTCGTGCCTGGAGCGACGGGCGCTCACTTAAGCTGAGCGGACTAGAGCGCCGCAGCGCGGCGCAACGGGGCGGCGCGGCATGATGGTCCGGACAAACCGTTCCGGAGCCGCACATGAAATCGTTCCTCGGCCTGCTCGCCGCCCTCTTCGTGACCTTCCCGGCGGCCGCCGCGGACCTCGGCGCGCCGGTCATCCTCGTGGCGAAGCGCCAGCTCCAGGACCGGCTCTACGGCGCCTCCATCATCGTCGCGCGGCCGATCGGACAGGACCAGCACATCGGCTTCATCCTCAACCGGCCGACCCAGATGACGCTGGGACAGCTCTTCCCCCAGCACGCGCCCTCGCGCAAAGTACCCGACCCGGTGTTCCTCGGCGGACCGATCAGCTCCGAATCGATCTTCGCGCTGGTGCAGACGAGCAAGAATCCCGGCGGCCGCAGCGTGAAGCTCTCCGACAATCTCTTCGCCGTGATCGACGGCAAGCTGGTCGACGACGTGATCGAGAAGGACCCCCAGCACGCGCGCTTCGTCGCCGGCCTGGTGGCCTGGCGCAGCGGCGAGCTATCCGAGGAAGTGAAGCGCGGCGCGTGGTACGTCCTCGACGCCGACTCCGCCGTGGTGCTGCGCAAGCCCGATGGGCTGTGGGAAGAGCTCGTGCGCAGCGCCGAGCAGCACGACAACGGAATCTAGAGAGAAATTCGAGTTCGGGCTCTGACCCCGAATTCGCCTTACCGCTGGTCGTGCAGGCTCGAGTGCTGGCTCGAGAACCAGGCCGCCAGGTCCTCGATGTCCTGCTTCGAAAGCGCTCCCGCCATGCCCTTCATGATCGGATTGGTGCGGCGGCCAATCTTGTAGTCGGTGAGAGCGCGCACCAGGTAGTCGTAGTGCTGGCCCGCGAGGATCGGCTGGTCGGGCGCCGAGGGCTTGTTGCCGTCGGGCCCGTGGCACGCCGCGCAGACCTGAGACGCCTTGGCCTTACCGCTTTCCGCATTGCCCCTCGCCTGCGCGGACAAAGAAACCGCGAGCGCGAGGACGACGAAAAGAGCCCTGGTCATTTGGCCGGTACCCCGTAGTACTCGGCGAGCTTTTTCATGTCGTCTTCGGTGAGGCTGGAGGCGATGCCGCGCATCGAAGGATGCGAGCGCTCGCCCGACTTGTAGGCCTTGAGCGCATTCACGATGTACGCCGGCTGCTGACCTGCGATCTTCGGCACGTGGTAGGTAGTGGGAAACGCGGTCTTGTATCCGGGGATGCCGTGGCAGCCGATGCACATCGCGTGCGCGTTCTCCATTCCCAGCTCCTTGATGCCGGGCGCGCCGGGTTGCTCATTCGCGGGCGCCTTGGATTGCGCAGACGCGGGGCCGGCGGCCGAATTGAGCACTGCGGCGAGCGCCGCGCCGGCGAGCAGGGTCAGGAAAGGGTGGGACATCCGCTCTTTTTCTAGGGTTCTGGCGGCGGAATTCTAGCGGAAAGCGACTGCTAGAATCCAATTTTCCCGTCGAAAGCGCGAAATGCGGTTCAAAGGCTCGGCGAGCTACGTTTCCACCGACGATCTCACCCTCGCGGTCAACGCCGCGATCACGCTGCAGCGGCCGCTGCTCGTGAAGGGCGAGCCCGGGACGGGCAAGACCATGCTCGCTGTCGAGGTGGCGAAGGCGCTCGGCGTGCCGCTGCTCGAATGGCACATCAAGTCGACCACCAAGGCGCAGCAGGGCCTGTACGAGTACGACGCGGTGAGCCGGCTGCGGGATTCGCAGCTTGGCGACGAGCGCGTGCACGACATCCATAACTACATCGTCAAGGGAATGCTGTGGCAGGCCTTCACCCAGGACGACCCCTGCGTGCTGCTGATCGACGAGGTCGACAAGGCCGACATCGAGTTCCCGAACGACCTCCTGCGCGAGCTCGACCGCATGGAGTTCTACGTCTACGAGACGCGCGAGCTGGTGAAGGCCAAGCACCGGCCGATCGTGTTCATCACCTCCAACAACGAGAAGGAGCTGCCCGACGCGTTCCTGCGCCGCTGCTTCTTCCACTACATCCGCTTTCCGGACAAGGAAACGATGGAGAAGATCGTCGGCGTGCACTTCCCGGCGCTGAAGAAGTCGCTGCTGCGCGAGGCGATGGAGGTGTTCTTCGAGGTGCGCGAGGTGCCCGGCCTGAAGAAGAAGCCCTCGACCTCCGAGCTGCTCGACTGGCTGAAGCTCCTGCTCGCCGAGGACATCCCGCCCGAGGCGCTGCGCTCGAAAGACCGCAAGACCATCATCCCGCCGCTGCACGGGGCGCTGCTGAAGAACGAGCAGGACGTGCACCTCTTCGAGCGGTTGGTGTTCATGACGCGCGCCAAAGGCGCTTAGCATGACGCGCGTCAAAGGCGCATGAACCTCCAGCTCTACTTTTCGCCGGGCGCCTGCTCGTTCGTCCCGCATGTCGGGCTCGAGGCCGCGGGTGCGCCTTTCGAGCCGAAGCTCGTGAAGCTGCACAAAGGCGAGCAGCGCACGCCGGAATACCTCGCCATGAACCCGAACGGCCAGGTGCCGGTGCTCGTGGTCGACGGCAAGCCCCTGGCCCAGATCGTCGCCATCTGCGACTTCATCGACCGCGCGTTCCCGGCGGCCGGGCTGCTGCCGCGCGACGCGTGGGAGCGAAGCCAGGCGCTCTCGCAGCTCGCGTGGATGAACAGCACTGCGCACACCACCGCGACGCGTTTTTTCTTTCCCGAGCGTTATGCCGAAACCCAGGGAGGGCAGGCCGAGGTGAAGAAGCGCGCCGGCGACGAGTTCCGTGGCTACCTCCAGCGCATCGAGAAGGGCGTGCCGGCCTCGGGCTACTGGCTGGGCGAGCGCCCTTCGTTCCATGACGCCTATGCCTTCACCCTGCTGCGCTGGGGTGGCTTTGCCGGCATCGACCCGCGCTCCATGCCTGGCTACCTCGCCTACGCCGAGCGGGTCCTGCAGGCAGTGCCGGTCGCGGCGGCCGCGGCGCGGGAACGAATCCGCCTCGACACCTACAAAGCCTAGTGGAGGTCACCCTCACCTTCGACAATGGCCCCGAGCCGGCAGTGACGCCTCGGGTGCTCGACATCCTGGGCAGCGCAGGGATTCGCGCGACGTTCTTCGTCCTGGGCTCGAAGCTCGCCGACCCGGCCCGCCGCGGCATCGCCAAGCGGACGCACGCCGAAGGCCACTGGGTCGGCAACCACACCATGACGCACAGCACCCCGCTCGGCCGGCTCGCCGACCCGGCAAAGGCGATCGCCGAGATCGTCGAAACCCAGGCCCTCATCGGCGAGCTGGCGCACCCCGATCGCCTCTTCCGTCCCTTCGGCGGCGGCGGCGATATCGGTCGCCATCTGCTGAATCGGGCTGCGGTCGACGTGATCCAGGACGAGCGGATGACCTGCGTGCTGTGGAACGCGATCCCGCGCGACTGGGAAGACCCGCGCGGCTGGGCCGAGGTGGCGCTGGCGCAGTGCCTGGCCCAGCCCTGGACCCTCCTCGTGCTGCACGACCTCCCCACCGGCGCGATGGGCAGGCTCAAGATCTTCATCGAGCGGGTCCGCGACCACGGCGGCCGCTTCCGGCAGGACTTCCCGCCCGAATGCGTGCCGATCCTGCGTGGCGAGGCCAAGGCCCCGCTCGAGCCCTACCTCAGCCCGGCTTAGGTTCCGGGCTTACGTCGAAGTCCTCCGGTTGGTGATCCGGGCAACGACTTTGGACGAACCGTAGTCGTTCGCCACCCGCCGCTCCTGTTCCACGCGCTCCTTCCGGATGCGCTCGAAGGTCTTGCGCACGTCGGTCGAGGCGGCGTTCCGATACTTGAACTCAGGGTCCAGAATGCTCTTGAAGCTCATACTCCCCCCAAAAAGACTCCCTTGTGCTGCTTTGTCGGTCTTGCGTGTTGTGTGGACAAGTTAACGTCCGGCAGCCCATCTGGCAATAGTTCACGCGTTAGTCCACTGCGCTGCACCAAATCAGGGCCGAACCGCCGGGGTTTCCAGGCGCATACCCCTCGCTCGCCACATCAAGAAGAGCTCCAGCTCGACCAGCTCCTGGGCGCCATAAGTCGTTGGTTCTGCACGGACTCCGACCATGCAATTGCGCAGCCTTCGCTCGAGCGACCCCAGCGCCTCCCATTCCAGCCGGTAGATCGGATATCCGGTCGGGTGCGCCTGCGGAATGACGCTGCCGGCCAGGCGCTTGCCCCAGTTGTCGTCATGGCATTGGGCGCAGGAGAGATTGAGCTGCCCCTGGCGGCGATTGAACGCTTCGCGCCCTGCCTTGAGGAAGGGCGCGGTGGCCTCGTTCCATTCGATCCGGATGGGCATGCCGCGGGACTCGCGGGCCACGTACGCCGTGACCGCAAGCAGCTCGCGGCTCTCGTAGGCCCACGGCGGTGCCTTCTGCCGCTCGGTGCGGCAGACATTGATCTGCTGCTCGAGGTTCACCACCCGTCCCGAGGCGATCTTGGGATAACGGACGGCCACGCCTTTCATGCTGCCGGCGCCGTGACAAGAGGCGCAGGCGGCACCGGCCGGACCCTCCTTTCGCTTCCACAGGGCCTCGCCGTCCAGCAGCCAGAAGACCGCCGGCCCCGTGGCCTCGTCGTCCTGCATGGCGCGCGTCTCGGGGCTCATGAACTCGTAGCCGGAGCGGCGCTCGGCGAGCGGGATTTCGCCCGCGGCAAGCGACGTTGACAGAGAGATGAGAAGGAAAGGAAGAAGCCTCAAACGACCGTGATCGACGCCGACTGCGTCGCGGCGTAGCCGTTGTCGCCGGTCCACTTGAATTCGAGCGTGCCGCTCTCGGTGGCGACGGTGGTGAAGCTGATGAGCGGATTGGCCGCCATCGCCGGATGGAGCTCGGCGCGGAACACCTCGACGCCGTTATAGGTGCAGACGAGCAGGGTAATGATGTCGCGCGGGATCAGCTCGCCCGTCTGGGTGCGGCGAAAACCAGTCTCCATGGCATGGCCGGCGAGCGTCCGGATCTCGATCACCTCGCCGCGCTTCGCGCTGGCCGGCACGTTGACCACCACTCGGGCCATCAGATCGATCCGCCCATCAGATTAACCCGTCCTCCAAGCAGGCCGAAAGCGTCACCACGACCGCCACGGTGTCCGACCAGAGGCTGCCGTCTGAGAGCTGCGCGATCGCGATCACCTTCCCGGTATCGGCGATGCGCGCCCGGGTCGTGATGCTGGCGCGGCCGGCGCGCGGTCCGAGGTAGGCGCTGACGACGTAGGGCTGCGGGTTCTTCTCGGTGAGCACGTGGATCGCCGCCACGTGGTCGGCTGCCGTCATGGGGCTTTGCACCGACACCGAAAGCGGCACCGTGTTGCCGTTGTCCACGAGCGGCGGCACCTGCAGCTTGACCTTGCCGGCCCGGACCGGCTTCCCTCCGGTGATCTTGCGGATGGCGGCCTCGAGGGCGGCCGCGCGCAGGGCCTGGATGTTCGGTTCGAGCTGAGCCGCCGCCCCGCCGGCGACGAGCGCGCCCGAGACGAGGGTGAGGAATTGGCGGCGCGTAGTGATCCGAGCGGTCATTTCAGCCTCATTTCAAGCTGAGGAGATAGGCAACGACGTCTTCGATTTGTTCCGCGGTCAGGACGGGCTTGCCGCGATAGGCCGGAGCCACGCGCGTCAAGCCCTCGGGGCGGTAGTAGGCCGGCATGATGGTCTTCGGATTGACGCGCGCGGGATCCACGAGCCTGAGGCGGATCTCGGCCTCGGTGAGACGCGCCGCCTCGCGCAGGTCGGGCGCGAGGTTGCCCTGGAAGCGCTCCTCGGGGAACGGACCGGTGTGGCACAGCAGACAGAGGCCCACCTGCCGGTTCGCGACAATCGCCCGGCCTCGCACCGGATCGCCTTTGGCGCCGGTGAGCGAGGCCGGGATCCCTTCGTCCCCCACAGCCTTCCCCGCAACAAGAAACGGAAGGATGAGGAGCAGAGCCCTCACACCAGCTCGAGCCCCTGGTTCTTGAACGGCACCGAGCGGATGCGCTTGCCGGTGGCGCGATAGAACGCGTTCATCACCGCCGGCGCGGCGACGCAGATGGTCGGCTCGCCGATTCCGCCCCAGACCGGGCCTCCGCCCTGGAGCACCACCGTCTCGACCTTCGGCATCTGCGCGATGCGCATCGAGTTGTACTCGTGGAAATTGGTCTGCTCGATGCGCCCGTCCTTCACCGTGCACTCCTGCATGAACGCCGCCGACAGGCCGTACACGAACGAGCCCGCCACCTGGCGCTCGATCTGCGCCGGATTGACCGCGTAGCCGGGATCGGTGGCGCCGACGAGGCGATGGACCTTCACCTTGTTGCCATCGGTCACCGAGATCTCCGCCGCGCCCGCAACGTAGCTGTTGAACGCCTTCAGCACGGAGAGCCCGCGATACCGGCCACTCGGCGCCGGTTTGCCCCAGCCGATCTTCTCGGCGGCCGCGTTCAGCACCGCCAGGCCGCGCGGATTCCCGCCGAGGAGCTTGCGCCGGAATTCGAGCGCATCCTGCCCCGCCGCGTCCGCGAGCTCGTCCATGAAGCACTCGATGAAGATCGCGTTCTGGTTGATGTTGACGCCGCGCCAGAAGCCCGGCGGCACGTGCGTGTTGCGCATCGCATGGTCGATCAGCAGGTTCGGCACGCTGTAGCTGAACTGATGCTCGCCGCTCTCGAACACGCCCTGGAAGCTGAGCGGATCGCGGCCCTTCTGCGCCTGCACCACTTCCGGACGCACCGCCGCCAGGATCGATTGCCCCGAGATGCGCATGTGCAGCCCCGTGAGGTTGCCGCTCGCATCGAGTCCGCCCACGAGCTTGCACTGCATGACGGGGTGATAGCGGCCCTGCACCATGTCCTCCTCGCGCGACCACAGCAGCTTGATCGGCGTGCCGGGCATCTGCTTCGCGATCAGCACCGCTTGCGTGACGTAGTCGTCCGGATACGCGCCGCGCCGGCCGAAGCCGCCGCCGAGCATGGTCTTGTAGACGTCGACCTTGTCGGCGGGCAGGCCCGAGGCCGCGAGGATCGCGGCGAACGCGCCTTCGCCGTTCTGCGTCGGCCCCCAGGCCTCGCATTTCTCCGGCGTGTAGCGCACCGTGATGTTCATCGGCTCCATGCAAGCGTGGTTCTGGAACGGATACGCGTAGACCGCCTCGACTTTCTTCGCCGCGCCCGCGAGCGCGTCCTTGGCGTTGCCGTTCTGGTTGCCGACGAAAGCCTGCTCGGCGTCGAGGCCGGCTTTCAGCACCTCCGCGATCGTGGCGCTGGACACCTTCACGTTCTCGCCCTCGTCCCAGACGATGGGCAGCGCATCGAGCGCGGTCTTCGCACGCCACCAGGTATCGGCCACCACCGCGACGGCACTGTCGCCGACCTGGACCACCTTCTTCACGCCCCTCATGCCCTCGACCTTGGCGGCGTCGAAGCTCTTCACCTTGCCGCCGAAGACCGGGGACGCCTTGATTGCGGCATTGAGCAGGCCGGGAAGCTTCACGTCGATGCCGTAGACCGTCTTGCCGACGACCTTGTCGGCGGTGTCGAGCCGCTTGATCGGCTTGCCGATCAGCTTCCACTCCTTCGGATCCTTCAGCTTCACGTCCTGCGGCACCGGCAGCTTCGCCGCGGCCTCGGCAACCTGGCCGTATCTCACGCGGCGCTTCGTAGGACCGTGCGTGACGACGCTGTTCGCGGCGCTGCACTCGGCGACCGGGACCTTCCACTGGTTGGCCGCGGCTTGCGTCAGCATCATGCGCGCGGCGGCGCCGCCTTTGCGCACGTATTCGTGCGATTCGCGGATGCCGCGGCTGCCGCCGGTCGAGAAATCGCCCCACGCGCGCTTGCGCTTCACGCTCTCGCCGGGCGTCGGGTACTCGATCTTCACCTTGGACCAGTTGCATTCGAGCTCGTCGGCAACGAGCTGCGCGAGTCCGGTGATCGTGCCCTGCCCCATCTCGGAGCGCACTACGCGGATGTTGACGGTGTCGTCGGGGCCGATCGCCACCCAGACGCCGATCTCGGGCGAGCCGTCCTGCGCGCGCGCGACGTCGGGCCCGCCGAACGGCAGGCGGAAGCCGAGCGCAAGGCCGCCGGTGACGGCGGCGGACGAAACGATGAAGGAACGACGGTTCATTCTCATGGCGTCCCTCCTAGGCCTTCGCGGCCATGTGAATCGCCTCGCGCACCTGCTGGAAGGTGCCGCAGCGGCAGATATTGGTGATCGCGGCGTCGATGTCCGCGTCCGTGGGCTTGGGCTTCTCGCGCAGGAGCGCCGCGACCGCCATGATCATGCCCGACTGGCAGTAGCCGCACTGCGGCACGTCGTGCGTTAGCCAGGCCTGCTGCACCTTGCTCAGCTTGCCGCCCTGCGCAAGGCCCTCGATCGTGGTGATGCGCTTGCCCTCGACGGCGCTTACCGGCATCGCGCACGAGCGCGTCGCCTGCCCGTCGACGTGCACGGTGCATGCGCCGCACTGCGCCACGCCGCAGCCGTATTTCGTTCCGGTGAGTCCGACCTGCTCCCTCAGCACCCACAACAGCGGGGTGCTTGGCTCCACGTCCACCTGGACGGGTTTGCCGTTGACGACGAAGCGCGCCATTTTTTGAACCTCCTCTAGAGTGGCGGCAAAATTGTAGTCCTCGCCACGACCCTGCGGAGCGCGCTTTTTTCGAACCGCTCATCGGAATGCGAGTTTCGGCGGGGTGTGTGCGGCGCACCAGGATCCGCTGGACGCTCGGCGGCCCACCGGCATGCCCCTACGGCTCACCGCGGCCGACCGTCTGGCAAGGCTTTCAGCGCCCCCCGCCGGCCACGGCAGCAGGAGCGCGTGCGCTAGGTTGCTGGTCTCGCGACCTCCGCGCGTTGCCGAAAGCACCGAAACGCCGTTGCTGCGCGCTTCAGCGACCAACACGCGGCGGCATGCGAAGGACGCGCGCTTCTGTTAGCTAAGCGCAAAGTCGGCAACGTGCGTGGGTACGGTTGTCACGTGTATGGCCGCATCGCTGCTAGCGCCTTGTTGCGCGGACGAAACAGCCGGAAGACGATGAGCGAAACAACGTTGTTGTCCATGGACGACGCCCGCATGGTCGCGCTCGAGCCGCGCCGAGCGCGTTCACGAGAAGTGCGCGTCGTCTTGGCGCACGCGGGCATCGCAGTTTGATCGAGTAGTGCGCCGCTTTTCTCGTTACGCGAGCGACGGCTCTGTGTAACGTCTGCGTCATCAACGATGTTGTCGAGGGACGACGGTCGCAACTTTGTGCTCGCGTGAATTGATCACAGTCGCTTTTTCCGCTGCAAACGCCGAGGTTGTCAGCGCGTAGAGATTGTCACATGTCGCTTTGCGACGACTAATTTCGAGTGACGAACGTCTCGACGTAGCTGTAGTACTAGCACTTACAATCAATAACAAGTTCCTTTACGTGCCACAGAACGGCACGCTACCGTCGCCTCAAGTGATGCCACTCATTTGCGACCAATGAGAAATCTACTGCTCGCTTCATTGATCTCCCTTGCACTGTGCGCGTGTGGTGCAGGTGGCGACACGAGCGGAGACGGCGTACCGGTCGCACAGGTGCCGACGCCGACGCCGAGTCCTACGCCGACGCCGAGTCCTACGCCGACGCCGAGTCCTACGCCGACTCCGACTCCTACGCCGACACCGACGCCTGACACCACGCCTCCCACGGTGCCCTCGGGCATGGCGGCGAGTGCGGCGGGTGCCGGGCAGATCAATCTGAGCTGGACGGCCTCGACCGACAACGTGCGGGTGAGCGGCTATCGGCTTGAGCGCTGCCAAGGCGCGGGCTGCGCGAACTTCTCGCAGATTGCGACGCCGGCAGGCACCTCCGCCACCGATAGCGGGCTTGCCGACTCGACCAGCTACAGCTATCGCGTGCGCGCCGCGGACGCCGCCGGCAACTTGAGCGGCTTCTCCGCGGTTTCGAGCGCCACCACGCCGACACCTACGCCGCCACCGCCGCCGCCTCCGCCGCCGCCGGCAAACGTGCCTTGGGTCAACAACCTGGCCGTGGGACAGTGGTTCCAGATTCCGAACACCGCGCTTTCGGGCGTCGATCCATCGCCGGTTCCCCCTGGAAACACCGGCCCGCAGTCGAAAGTGCAGACATGGACTTCGTTCGTGGTGGATACGCGCACCTCCAAGGTCTACTCCGTGGCCGGCGGTGGCCACACCGACTATGCCGGTAACGAAGTGGACGAGCTCACTCTCGAGCTGGCGCAGCCGGTATGGACCCAGAAGCTCGCGCCGACGCCGAGCGGCTCGCTCACGAACTGCCAGTCCTATTACAACGACGGCAGGCCGGCCTCACGGCACACGTACTACGGCGTCACGCTCGACGTCGTGAACGATCGCATCATGCTGTTCGGTGGTGCGCCCTGGTGCTCCGCCGGCGGGTTTCACTCCGCGGTCAGCTCATATCAGATCAACGCGAACACCTATAACCAGCAGGGGACGCATCCGAGCATCGTCAATCAAGGCGCAGCCACCACGGAAGGGGGCGCGGCGTACTCGGTCGACCCGGCAACCGGCGACGTGTACAAGGCGCAGTTTTCCAACTACGCCAAGTGGACGCGCAGCACGAACAGCTGGTCCGTGCTCAACCCGCTCGGCAGCGGACCCGAAGGTCTGGAAACAATGTCCGCAATGGATACGACGCGCGGACGGATTCTGTTCGTCGGCGGCTCCAGTGACGATCACCACCTCTACACATTGGCCAACAACACCTTTACGGCGATCACGCTCAACGGCGCGAACGCCGCCAATGTCGCGGGCGCCGGACAAGCGGCGATGATCTATGTCCCGGCGATGGATCGCTACCTGGTGCGCCTCGCCGGTGCGGGCGGCACCATCTACCAGATCAACCCCGCGACATTCGAGGTGACGACGTTTGCCACCACGGGTGGCGGCTCGGTGCCCGGCACGCAGAGCGGCCCGTACAACAAGTTCCTCTACGTCCCGCGGCTGGGCGGAGCGATCTATGTGCCGAGCTACTCCGCAAACGCCTGGTTCGTGAGGCTGCACTGACGTGACCATGCGCAAACCATTCTTCATCGAAGCGTTCGACGCCAAGCGCCGTGCGTTCCTGCGGACGCTCACCGCGACGACGGCCGCGCTAGCCACGGCGAGGTGCGGCGGCGGCAGCAGCGATTCCAAAACCGCATCCCCGGTCGCGGGCGTCCCACCGACGCCGACCCCGACGCCGACCCCGACGCCGAGCCCGACACCGACGCCAACGCCAACGCCAACGCCGACGCCGAACGCACCACCGGTCTGGGCGACCATCCCGACGGTGACGTTCACGCAGGGCGTCGCCTCGAGCTTCTCGATCGCAACTTTCGTCAGCGATGCGAACGGCGACCCGCTAACCATCACCATGAACGCCGTCGCTCTGCCCGCGGGTGTCACCTTCGACGCCGCCGGCAAGCGGCTCGTGTACGACGGCATCGGCGCCATCCGCTCGGTCAGCGGAGTGCGGATGACGGCTAACGACGGGCAACCCTAATGGCGACGACCACATCCAACGCGTTTACGGTGCAGATCGTACCGCCACCGCCTCCGCTCACCGCGTCGTTCCAGTTGACGACCGCGGTCGGTGGAGCGGATCTGCCGTATACGATCGGTTACGCATTCGCGAAAGGGACGCTGCCCGCAGCGACAGCGCTCGCCGTCGATCAGGGCACCGCGCAGATCGTGGTGAAGCGGCAATGGAACGACGGCTCGATCAAGCACGTGGTCGTCTCCGGCCACGTCAGCATCCCGGCCGCCGGCGGCACTCAGGCGATCCAGATCTCCGCGGGCACGCCCACGGGCGGAACGGCGCTCACCAGCGCGGACATCGTCAGCGCGGCGCCCACGGCATCGGTGCAATGCGGCGCCATCGGCACGGTCACGCTCAGCAGCCTGCTCGGGGCGGCGCCGTTCAGAACCTGGGTGAGCGGCCCGGAAATGGTCGAGTGCCATTACCGCGGGCCGGTAGGGAGCGATGCAAGCCTGGTCGCCTGGTTCCACGTCAGGCTCTACCGCACCGGGAAGCTCTGGATACGCGCGTTCTGCGAGAACGGCTACGTCGACAAGGCGAGGGCCACCAAGACCTACGTGCCCACGGTGACGATCGGCGGCGCCACCGTCTACAGCCCCGGGACGAACCTCACTCATTACGCGAACACGCGCTGGGATATCGAAGGCTGGGTCCGGGGCGATCCGCAGATCACGCCGAAGCACAACGTCGCGCAGCTGATCTCGACGCGGCTCGTTCCGAACTACTGGAAGCGCAACCCGAGCGCGGCCGCGCTCAACGGCCTGGGCCAGGTCTATACCCCGATGTCGCGGGTCGGCTGGACCCAGGACGAGTCGGATACCGGTTTTCAGAACGCCATCGGGCTCTTGCCGCTGTGGGACGCCCTTTACTGCTCGAGCACCGATCCGCGAGCCTTCAGGGCCGCCATGGCTTCGGCGCGCTCGCTCGGCAGCTACGCGATCGTGTGGCGCGACAGCAGCGACAATCTTCCTACGCGCCCGTCTGCCCGCCCGAACTACACGGTAGGCGGAAACAACGGCGGCGGCGCGGACGGGCTCGCCGCGGGCCCGAACAACTGGGACCTCGCCCACCACGGCAGCGGCGGCTACCTCGCCTACCTCGTCACCGGGGACTACTACCACCTGGAGACGATGCAGCACCAGGCCTCGATGTGCTATCTGTGCAACGACCAGGGCCACGGCGCCGGGACTTCGCGGAAGCTCACGGGGCAGTCGCGCGCGATGGCGTGGTCGCTGCGCACGGTGGGCCAGCTTGCGGCCATTGGCCCGACCGACAGCGTCACGTCCGACTACGCGGCGCTTCTCGCGAGCAACATGGCGTTCTGGAGAACGAAGCTCCCCGACCAGTTCACCTCGCAGAACCCCTTGGGCATCCTCTACAGCTACGAGGTCGCTCAGCCCGCCTACGATCCCGGCCATACCGCAACGTGGCAGCAGAACTTCCATGTCCAGACGCTGGGCTTCCTGAGCGAGATCGAGCCGCTCGCGGACCTCACCGCCTTGAGGCTGATTCGCGACTACTACTACCGCTGGCCGGTCGGCCTGCTTGGTGCCGACGGCGGGGCCAACTTCTGCTTCACCCAGGCCAGCGCCTACACAATCAAGGTTGCCTCCGGGGTGCTCCCCAGTGCGGAGAACATGTCGCCGTGCTTCACGTCCTGGGGGGCCGTGTACCAGAACACCTTCCTGGCAGCCAACGGAACCTGCGGTACCGTGCTCCAAGGCTCGAGCGGCGGCGACCCGTTGAATGCGAACGTCGGTTACTACGGCAACCTCATGCCGGCCATCGCGTATGCCGTCGACCACGGTGCGCCCGGCGCGGCCGAGGCCTGGGCGCGCTTCTCCGGTGCTTCGAATTGGAGCTCGGTCGAAAACAGCGGCTTCGGCGATATCCCGATGTGGGGCGTCGTGCCGAAGGGGTTCGGCGGCACGTAGACGAGACCGCGCCGCGCAGCGGCGCAGCGGACCCATGGCTACCGCAATAGAATTCGTACCATGGCTTCGTTCCACCCGAGCCCAAGCAAGAAACTGAGGCTGCTGCTCTACGTCCTCGCCGCGCCCCTCCTGGCGTGGGCCCAGGCCTATCCTTCCAAGCCCATCCGGATGATCGTTCCGTTCCCGGCGGGCGGGCCGGCCGACATTTTCGGCCGCGGCCTCGCGCAGGGCATGTCGAGCGAGCTCGGCCAGCCGGTGATCATCGAGAACATCGGCGGCGTCGGCGGGGTGCTCGGCGTCGAC
>Ga0070690_100000124_pt1 | contig 39764 bp, 52 predicted proteins | sample KBSS33HmetaG_FD_64671 | JGI IMG/M metagenome (GOLD analysis project Ga0070690, IMG submission 64671) | Switchgrass rhizosphere microbial communities from Kellogg Biological Station, Michigan, USA - KBS S3-3H metaG | ecosystem: Host-associated > Plants > Roots > Rhizosphere ... | reverse complement strand
GGTAGGCGAGTTCTGTTCTGCGTCCAGCTTTATTTAGCGCGTCAAGTGTAGCACTAATAATCACCTCTTTGCGGGAGATTTGTGTTCTGTTGCCCAGCCTTGTCGTGACGCTCGCGGCGGTAAACGTCGCAATGTCGTCGCCCTGGAACTGCGCGTTTGCAGTATTAGGGGCGGCGAGACTGTCGGTTTGCCACTCGTGATAAACCGCGTCGGCGGTTCCGCGTCCGACGTTACTGGTGAACGGAGTATCCGAAGGGCTGAGATTGTAGATCATATCTGAGAGATCTTCTCTCAGACCTTGCATTCCCGGACTGCCCGCAAAGGTAGTCGCGGTTCCACTGATAATTGCCATGAGAAGAGGGCTCCATCAAAGGGAATGCCGGCGTCTCTCGACGCTGGCTGGGCTGCTTGCCTAAGGCGGCTTTGGGGCATTCATTCAGAGGATCTCCATGAGATAGCCGATCGCGTCTTTTTCACTGCCGCTACGCTTGAGCGCTGCCATCTTTTCATTACGGCGCTGGGCCGCCCGACTGTCCGGCCTTTGACGTGAAGCGCCGGGCGGTTGGACGGGAGTGCCATTGCCGTTGCTGCGCTTCTGCTGGGCCTCCCGGCGGATCACTTTCTGCCGGTCGGCCTGCATCGCCTCCTCGACCACAAGCAGCACCCGGTGATCCACCACCTGGCTGATTTCCTGGTCGGCAAAGCCTTTTTTCTGAAGCCACTGCCGCATCTCCGCAATTTTCCGTGGCCCCTTCTCGGGGTCGGCAAATTCCGGGATGGCCTCACGCAGCTTCGCTTGCTCGGCCTGCACGGTCTGCTGGAATTGCCACGCCTGAGCTTGCTGGCTCTGCGCCGCAACCCGTTGCAGTTCCTGCTGGATACCGCCGATGCGACCTCTCAGAGCGTCGCGTTCGGCAGAGAGCCGGACATAGTCGGCCGGCTGTTCCTGGGCCAGTCGCTGCCAATCGATCTCTTGGAACTTCTGAGCCTCGGGGGCAGCGACAAACAACAGTTGTTGCAGATTGTTGGCGTAGGCTTCGCGCTCCTGCTGCACAGTGAGAAAGGTGCTTTCGAGTGCTTTGCGATGTTCGGCTATCTCATCGGTCTTCTGCGTAAAGGCTTTGTCGCGCTCGCCCTCCCGCCGGGCAATAACCGCCTGGGCTTCGGGTGGGAGCGAACGAAACACTTCCTTGTCCTGGTTACTCCAACTGTTTGGCGGCTCGATCCCTTGATGGTCCGCATCCTCGCCTTCTTCCGAAGGCTCCAGATCGGGTTCGTAGGGCTCCTCCTCCTCTTCATCTCCGGTGGCCGGATCTTCCGGTCCGGGCTTCGGGTCATTCGACCCTTGCTCCTCTACCGCGGACGGGTCCTCCGGCCCTATCGCGCTGTCGCGCAACGGTAGTGGCCGGGTCTCCAGCGTCCGCGGTTGTCGCTTTTTCGGGCGGTCGTCGAGCAAGCCTTCGATGCCCTCCATGACCTGCGCTTCGGTCATGGCGCGGCTGTCGCTCGGCAACACAGATACGTCGCCGCCCACGGTGGGGGCGTTGTCGCTCATCTGATTTGTCCTGTGAAAAAGCCCGGCCGAACGCTGCGCGTCGGTACCGGGCGGTTCAGACTTTCTTGCTCGGCTTTAGCTTGGCCAGGCTCTCCGGCCTTTTGTTCCTGACCACTTCGCCGAGCGCGGCGCGGGCCAAATCGAGGGTGGCGTCCGACACCAAGCCTCCCCTGAACCCGGGCAACTGGGTGTTGTCGGCATCCCGCAACACCTGCTGTAGAGCTTTAACCAGCAATTGCCGGTTGGTCAGGCCCTCGACGTTCATGCGGCGGGTTCGATAAAGGGTCGCCACTGTCGCAACCGCGGCGCTTCCCGGGCGATCTCCGGTTCCGGGATGCCGGCCCATTCGTATTGCACGTCACGATTGCTTGGCGGCGTGTACGGGTTCCACCGTCGCGGCGGATAAAGATCCGGTTGCCGGGCAGCAAAATCGAGCGGTGGCAGACTTATCGCGTACCGACTGGCCGAGCTGCCGTCGACACTGTCGGCGCCGGCTATGTGCGCCAGGCGGAAACGTTTTAGCGTGTTCACCCGACCGACGTGGAAGTACACGCCACGCCCGGCCGCGAACTCACCCCACTGTCGCATCGTCGCGAGTTTCCACTCGGTCGAGCCACCAAGGAAAATCCCGACATGGCCCGGCACCACCACGTCTAATAGATCCTGCGGTCCCATCCCATCCTGAACCGGGACCAACACCAATTTCGTCCGGTTGAGCAGTTGCGCGAGCCACACCAGGCTAAGCCGTAAGGATCGGAGCCCCCCAGCGACGATGTCGGGGGCGACGACGAAGTCTGCCGGCCCACCCAGCTTATCGACCAGGGTCTTAAAAGCGTCGTCGTCAAAATCGACGCCGGCACGAAAATCGGACCAGGCGCCATTGTCGAGGGCATAAGGAAACCCTTCCGTGCGCCACACCCCAGCGCGGGAAATCATTAGATGCCAACCGGCATTCCGCAGGGCGGCAAGGTTCCGCTTGGTGCCGGTGCGCGAGGCGTAGCAGATCATTCAGCGCGCTGCCGCGCTGCCATCCCGGCATTGGCGATCATCACCCTAAGCTCACCCTTCAGCGCCTCCACCGCCCAGTAGAGCCGATATGAAGCCTCGCGCTCCGCCTCGTCCCCCGCCCGGCTGTTGCGCCAGGTGTCGGTCAATTTCCGCTCGATCCGGTCCAGGGCTTCGATCAGAACCGGGTTGTCGAGGAGCTTCCTGGCCTCTTCGCCCAACTCGCCCTGGCTTTGCGGCACGGGCTGGGTAGAGCGCCACGGCGTGCTTGCCTTCGCCAGAAATCGGGCAAACCGGCCCCAGATCAAAACGGCTGCCTGAAATACGCCCGCAGATCCACCCCGCCCAACCCTCTGCCGGGTCGCAGCGAAGTCCCGCCCGAGACATCGAACGGCAGACCTTGCAGGTTGTAAGCCGCCTGTAAGTTCAGCGGCTCGGAAGTCTGGCCGAACTTCTTCCCCATCGAGTAACCGCCGCCCGCCAAGGCAAACGGCAATTGGGTTTGGGTTGGCACCGCAAGCAGGTTCAGCGGTGTCGCCGGCTGAGACTGCGCCAACCGTTTGTCCGGGGCCGACAGGTCAAACGGGCTGGGCGGCGGCGCCCCGGCCGGCCCCTGCGGCCCCGCCAATGGCAGAGCTTGCCGGAACTGGTCGTAATCCTCCGGCCGCAATGGCAATTGCGGCGGTTGCCACCTCTGAGAACCGCCCATTGAGCGCAACAGCAAGTCGAGCGCATCCATTCAGGCCGGCTCCTTCGGCTCTTCCGCCACCACCGGCGACCACTGCCCCTTCATCGTGTTCGCAAAGGCGTGGCATTGCATGCACTCGATGCTGCCATCCTCGTACAACCAAAACGCCTCGCACTTGCAGTTGCAAACCCAGATCCGGGGCTTGGGCGGTTCCTTCTTGGTGAAAGCGATGACCGTCACGGCCCGCCTTGCCCGTTGGGCGGTCCGACCGGCCGTTGATCGTAGGCCCCGGCGGCGTATTTCAACTCGATCTCGCGCTGCTTTGCTTCGCCCGCGATCTTTACCTTTGCCATGCCGACCGCCAGGTTGTTCTCCGCCTTCTGCCGCTCCAGCTCCTTTTCGTACTCGGCCTTAAGAAGCCCCATCTCCTTTTCGTGCTGCAGCTTCTGCTGCTGGATCGCCGCATCGGCCTGGGCTTTCTCGTTGAGCAGCCGCTCCTCCGCCTGTGCCTTGATCACGATCGCCTGAGAGTTGGCCTGCGCCTGCATCTGCTCCTGCTGGATCTTGGCCTGCGCCTTCAGCATCTCGGGATCAGGTGGTTTCGGCGGCGGTGGCGGGCTGCCCGGCGGCGGGCCTTGCCGCGGATCGGCAAAGAAGCTCGATTTGAAGCCGGCGTTTTCCTGCAATGCCTTCAGCGCGTCGTAGACATTCTGCGGGTACACCAGAGGCCCGCCGACACCGCCCTGCTGCTGCACGATGGTGCCCTGCAGTTGGATCACCTGCATCAAATGCTGCAATATCTGGTCGCGGTTGCCGGTGCCGAGACCTACCGACACCGTCACCGGCATCTCTTGCCGCCACTCTCTGGGATCGACATTCAGCCAGCCGCCGGTCACCCGAATGATGCGTTCCTGCTGCTGATTTTTCCGAATGAGGCGCATCACCCCACGCATCAACTCTTCCACCCCGTGGGCGAAGATCCGGGCGAACAACTCCACCCGCTGCGCCGCCGATTGCTGCAACATGGCAATCGAGGCGGCGGCGGTATTGTTCAGCGCGTCCGGGCTGATCATCTGGCCCTGGCTCGAGATGCCGGTCCTGAGCTGGGCGATCTCGTCCAGGTATTGGACTAATGGAAAGCTCTTATCGGCGGTAAACGGGATCATCATCGGCTGGACACCGCCCAGCCTTTTGGTCCGCACGATGCCGCCCGGTCTTAGGGTCAGCAAATCGTCGTAGGTGTTCTCGTTGACGCTGTCGTCACCGATCTCGATGCGCGGCCAGTTGGACAGAAAGGCGTTGTCGATCATCTGCCGGATCAGGGTCGACTTGATCAGTTGCAGATCCATCGTCAGATCGGCGAGGCTCTGCCCGACCAATTTGTGGGAGGCGGGGATCGGGCAGATCGAGATAAACGGCACCTCGTCGACGCACTCGATCGCGGCCTTGCCGTCTTTCGTGAGAATGACCATGCCGTTGCCGGCAGTCATCACCCGGTAGAGTTCGGATGTCTTGCCGCCTTCGTCGAACTCCTCGACCGCTAATTTGCAGTAGTTCTCCTCGACCCAGATCTCCCTGCGGCTGCCCTTGGCGTTACCATGCGGCCAATCCTGCTCCTCGCTGTGCCGCTCGACCCGCTCCATGCTGTATTCGGCACTGTCATCCATCGGCACCAGGTCAAGACACTTCTGGTCGTAGCCCTGCTGGACGAGATCGCTATAGGTCCAGCGCCGTCGGTGGCTGAGGAACGGGATATCGCCGCGTTTGGCCCGGCGGGAGAACAGGATCTCCTCCGGCGGCACGTTCTGGATGCGCACAACGCCGTGCTCGCGGGTGACCCGCAAGGTACAGTCGTACAACTCAACCGGCGGAGGCGGCAGTGGCGGCATCAAATTCGGCGCGATACCTGGAGTCGGGCCGGCTAAACCTGGAGGCGGCAATGGCAGTCCTGGGATTGGCCCTGGACCAGGCGATGCCTGACCCGCGATGCCCGGCATCGCTGGTGACCCGCCTGGGACAATGCCTGGAGGCGGCGGAACTGGCATTGGAGGCGGTCCAGGCGGCCCAGGCTGCATCGGCAAAGGAGGAGGCGGAGCAGGAGGCGGCACAAAAGGCCGGTCCATCGTGAACTCGTCCGCGTCCTGGGTGTATTTCGTCAGCTTGACGACTTCGATGTCCTCATCGTCACCCAACAGCGCGTCGTATTGCTCCTTGGTCAGGCCGGTATACGTATAAGTCTCGGTGGTCTTCTGGGTATCCCAATAGTATTTAACCCAGCCCAAGCGTTCGAGCAGAGCGTCCTTAAACCAGTCGTGGAGCAACATAAACCCGTTATTGTCGCTCATCAGGGTGTAATTGAGGTAATCTGTAGCTTGTCGCGCTACGCCTTCCATTCCCGGACGCGGCGGCTCGACAATGCATAGCTTGTCTGATGCCGTGAAAATCCTGATAAGCGCCGGAATGACCCACTCCACCGCCTCCAGCACGGTGCGCATGACGACTTGGCTGCGGTCGTCCACCTCGTTGCCGAACAATTCGCCGTTGTAGTACCGCATCGCCTGCATGCGGTCGTGGCTGAGCTGCCCGCCATCCTTGCCTAAGGCGCTGTCCAGCTCTTCCTGGATGACCCTTTTGACGTTCTCCTCGTCCAGTTCGTCCAGATCGAGACCCTGGACGATCTCCTGCGGGCGTTCCGGCTGTCTCTTTCCCGCAGGGCGCATGCTGCCCGGCAGATCATCGCCGGCAAAAGCCGAGCCTAGGGTCCGGTAACCGTCGCTCATCAGCGGCCCTTTTTGCCCTTCTTCTTCAAGATCCCGGTCCCCTTGTCCGCCCGGTTGAAATCTCTGGCGACGGATTGCGGAATACCGACCTTTTTTGCAAACTGCTTGTCATGCGCCGCTGCGGCCGGTCTTGGCCTGTTTCTTCGTGCGGCTGGGCATCAGCGCGGTCCGGGCGGCCGACCAGGCCCCCGGCGAGCCTCGCGCTCCTCGGTGTGGTTCACCTCCGGGCCGTAGAGATCGCCATGCAAGTCCTTGCCCTGGACGCGCTCAACCAACTCCTGGACGGTCTTCTCCAGCTTCTCGATCCGCTCGGTTAAGCCCTGCAGCATCGCGCTATCGCTCGCACTCATGTCTGCTCCTGAAAAGGAAAGGGCGCCGCGCGGCGCCCTCTTTGTTTCTTACCGCTTCGGTTCGGCGGTTGGCGGCAGCGTGTTGTCCGGCCGCGGCGGCGCTCCTTGCCCCGGCGGGCGGTTGGCCGGGTGACCGGGTTGACCGGGCAGAGAGTTGTCCGGCCGCGCCCCACCGCCCGGCAGGCTGTTGTCCGGCCGCAGGTTCAAGTCGACGCAGACATAGCGCCAACCCAGCCCCGGGATGCCGACCACCACCCAGAACTCGCCGTCCGGCAACTCCTCAGCCACCGGCGGCCACACCGTCCCCGGCGGCGGCTTGGTGCTGGCATCCGGCGGGATCGGCAACCACGGGTGCCCCGGGCTCGCCGGCGGCCAGATCCCCGGCGGCGGCTCAGGGAGGCTATTGTCGATCTGCCCGCCAGGGGGCAGGCCCTGGCTCGGATAACCACCCCCCGGAAGAGAGTTGTCCGGCCGCCCCGGATCGCCCTGGCCGTAACCCGGGTCGACCGCACCGCCGGTCTGGCGTACCCGGATCGGGCTGTTTGATACTGCGACGTAAGCCATACTGTTCTCCTGTGTTATACGATACCCATCTGCTGGTACTTCAACTTTTGCGGCCGGCTGCGCGGCATCTCATACGCCACCGCCATCAGCCCGAACGCATCACTCCCATGAGATGAATTGGACACAAGGTAGGCTCTGCCATCGTCGCCGCGCACGAAGTAGCACTCGTCAATTTCTACTGTGAGGTTGTACGCGGGCTCGGCGCTCGCGCTCCAATCGCGCGTGATGGATCCGCTTGCACTCCGGGCCGCATCGCTTGCCGAAGGCCTGATAGCAGCCGAATTCCCTTCCGCATATTTCACAAGTGCAGACATATCGCGGTTCGGATTTATGGCTGCTGCGGTGGCTAAAACGGGGCAAAGCTTCGAGGTTATCGGGGTGGTTGTTAAACGGGTCATCGTCGATGTGATGGACCTCATAACCCTTCGGGATCGAGCCCCACACAGCCTCATAAACCACCCGATGTAAGAGCACGGAACGGCGGCCCGGCCCTCTTGGCTGATTTCTGGGGTTGCCGATGTAATAGCGGTCTTTAAGCCGAAAGACCGTGTCGTAAACAAGAACGCGAGGATGCGCAGGCCCCAATCTCTGCGGGTCCAAAATATTTCTTGGGACCGCAAATTGCTGGCCTCGACGAGGCCCCGGTTCGTAAAAAATCGGTGTTCCGGCGTGCAGCGCATTCCCTTCACTGTCACCCATTTGCTCGTCATCCGCACAATGCCAGATCGCAGAACCTGGCGGCTTCCAATAGGTGTCAGCACTTTATCATGTTCGTGGATATCTTCAACTTTTTGCCAACCATCAGGCGTTAAAACTTGTGTGCCTTTGGCCAGACACCAATCGTGCTCGGGTCCAAGCCCGACATCCCGCACATCTTCCGATTTCTTCTCGTGGTACCAACCGAGCGCGTCCCGGCCGGCTTCGGTGGTTTCCTGGTTAAACCACACGCTGGGGAACAACCGACGCGCCGCCTCTATTCTGGCTCGGGCAGCCCCTCTACCTTGATTGGGAATAACTTCTGTTTTGAACCCGGCAGAGCGGAGGGCGCTTTCAAAAGAAACGTCGTAGATCCGATCATGTGTCGCGCCATCGTGCGGAAGGTAGATATCTGCTTTCCCCCAGCCGCTGTCTCGTAACCATTGAAGGTGTACCGCCAATGGCTCTCCGACAGCCTCGTAATAGTCCAACACTCGTACAGCGGTGCCGACGAACTGGCAGACCCACATGGCAAAGGCATCGCTTTTTGCTCCGGTGCCGCCAAGATCGCAAAACGCCTTGATCGGCAGTAGCGGGTCATGGGTAACAAGCGTTATGCGACCCTCTTCCTTCGCCTCGTTCAAGTGTTTGGCAAAATACGCACCGACGTGTGCTGTCGCATAGTCGCCGAGCCAGACATGGGCGTATTGCTCTGGCCTAACCCGCTCGTCTTCCTTGCGAATTTGCTCCAGAACAGTCGGGAACCAGGGGTTGTCTTTGTAGTTAACCTCGACGATTTTGGAGTTCAGCGGCGGGTTAACCCTAAACCTTTGATTGGTCGCGGACGCTCTTCTCTCAGGGTTCCAAGTGATCCAAATCTCTGCCCCTTCTTCACGAACAGTCGGGATGGCTTTTTGCCATGCCACTTCACTGACCGGCTCCGCTTCATCAACCCATAAAAGGCGTATTCTTGCTGTCGATTTGACACTTTCGATATTGCGTCGGAGGCCCACAAAAGTAAAGTCAATCCGGCCGTCTTTGGTACGGATGTACTTTTCGCCAATCTCATAATTCTTAGCAAGCCACGGCTCGCTTTCAATTGCCTGCTTGACTTCCGCCATACTACTTTCATCAAGCGAGTTTTGAAACTCCCGGCCACAGACAATAACCCCGCTTTCCTTCGCCTGGGCGCAGCGTAATCCATATACAGCAGCCATCTTGGCGAAGCTTCGACTATTGTGCGTGACGGTCCCGTCCGCCAGCATAAAGAGATGATCGCCATCGAGTTCAAAACCAAAATATGCGCCCGTGCCGATTTCTTCTATGTCGACCCGGGTGCGCCGCCAGTCCTTGTTTTTGACAACACGCGCAGCCTCGCGCTTGCGCACAACTTTCAGCGGGAGTGCGTCTATGTCGCCGCCAATCTGGCATCTCCAAGCAGCGCAGACCTTGCCATTAAGCGACACCGGAGTGTAGCGCTTGCTGGCCTTGAAACCCAACCCGTGCGCCAGCCGGATAATGTCGTCCAGCAGCGCCTCGCGAGACTGCGAGATAACGATGCACCCGGTCGATACATGGCCGTCCGTATCGACCAGCCCAGCCAGCAACGCCAATCGCTGCTCAGTTGACGCGCCGAAGTATTGTTCCGGGACATGCTTATTCTTAAATACCCCGGCGACGCGCAATTGCTGCACGAAACTTCCCGCCCGGGAAAATTCGCTACCAATATAAAACCGGGACGCGCTCCGCCCGTTACCTTGCTCAGAAACGACCCAGTTCTCTTCTTCCGAATAGGCATAAATAAATGCAATTATTTCCGGATCTGGATTAGTTATCTCCGATGCTTTGGCAGTGCCGTCCCCCAACCACAAGCCAAGAAAATACGGATCAACCGGAAGTGCCTTATGCACCCCGGTAATTGCTCTGCGGAAGCCAAAGTGTTGCTGCTTAAACCGTTCCGGCTTTTGGGCGTATTCCGCCGCAGTGATCAGCGAGTACCCTAAACCGGTATCGTATCCGCCATATCGGCCATTTTGTCGTTGCCGGTTCCCGGCTGCGCTAATGGACCCATAATCCTCGGCGGCATGCCGCGATCTCTCCAGAACCAAAATGTGGTCGCCGTTGACCACATAGCTCATACCGGTCTTTTGCGTTACCCGATAAAGCGGCGCAATTCCCTGCGCCAAACTACATACCCGGCGCGGACGCCCATCCGGGCCAAGCAGGAAATCGCCTTCCCGCACATCCTCGACCGAAACCAACGATGCGTCGGCACGGAGAACCTTGGTGCCTCGACCGAAACACTTGGCACTACCCCGACCACCGTAGGCACCACGGTACAATGCTTCCCCCGAGAATACCTCAACCAACTTCTCCGGCAGTTCGATCTGGCCGCTATTCGATTTCATGTTTCCTTCGTCCACCCCATACTGCTACGGGCTCCCGGCAGGGTGGGCGGTCTTGTCGGCAAGCGGCCCAGGTCAGGACTTTCCTCGATGTTGTCGGCAAAGCAGTCGGGCGGCAGCTCGACCGGGTCGTAGCTGGGCCAGCCCGGCACCGGCTGCGGTTTGACCCGCTCCAACCCCAGCCAGCGGTCGCACGGCTCGGTCACCCGCTCGCCACACAGCTTGCAGAACGGCAGGGGCTTGGCCCAGAACTTCGGCTTGGTCATGTAACGCGCCGCAGGCGCGTCCAGGAAGAAAGCGTCATCCGGTCCCGCCGAGGATATAGCCGGCAATCGCCGACAGCGCCGCCAAGGCCGCTTCGCCACTGATCCGCTCCTGCACGCACAGGATAGCAATGGTCGGGACGACGAGGAAAAGAACAATTGCTCGGCTGACGATCTTGCCCTCGATCATCGTCTTCACCGTCGCCTCGCTGGCGAATAGCGTGCCGAACGCCACCGTGCTGATGGTCATGACGACGAGCAATCCCAGCACCGCCAGGACCGGCCACAGCGAACTCACCGGATCCGATACCGCCAGCCCAGCCGGATCGCCATGCCGGCCCAGCTTGGCGGCACCTCAGCGGTGGAGAAAGCCGTCGTGGCGGCGGCACTGTTGACCTTGTAAAATACAAACCCGAGCGGATCGGCACTGCACATCGGCGCCGACGTGGCGATGATAAACTCCATCAAATGCAGCGCACAGCTTGTCGCATTCCCCGGTGCAGGCGTCGGCATTCCGTTGACCTTCAACCGGAACGCCCCCGACGCCGTCGTATAGGCGTTGCTGCCAAAGGTCACATTCAGGCTGCCCTCGACATAGTCGCCACGCAGGGCAAACCCGGAGCCCTGCGCCGTCACGTTCAACACGCTGTTACCGGGTGTGTCGAAAGCCGGCGTCACCGTGGTAGTGAAGCCCTGGTCGCCCAAATCGTAGTAACCCAGGATCGTATTGCCCAAGCCGAAGCCGAACGTCACCGGCCAGTTCTTGGTGTTGTTGTTGGCGATGTAATGGGCCGGATTGTCGGCCGCGACGTGAATCGATGCGAACCCGGAATCCACTTGAAAATGATTGCCGGTGGCGATCAGCGCCCCGCCGGCCGTCTCCACCATCGGCACCGTCATCGCCGTACTGGCCAGGAACGTGCTGCCGCGCAACTCGGTGTAGCCGCCCCGCGCCGACACCGCCTTCTGGGTGCCCGCGCCGGTCAGGAAGTACGAGTTATCGATCAGCAGCCGGCCATTGACACAGACAAATGTTTGCGGGTTAGCGCCGCCCTGGAAAAAGGCGTTGGTAATCTGCACAAACCCGGCATTCGGGCCGATGGTTGTCTTGCAACCGCCAGTGTTCGGGTTCGCATCCCCGGTCGTGTACATGTTGCTGATCCGCAGACCCGGCTGCGCTACCCGCACCACTTCCAGACCGGAATTGCCGGCATCGAGGCTAAGACCGTCGAAGTAGCCCCAAAACTGATCGCCGTCGATGATCACCCGGCCGTTGATCACCGATAAATCGCTGACATTCAGTCCGTTGATACCGCCAAACCTGGCGGCGACCGTGTTTCCATCGTTGAAAACACTGTCGTAGATCGGCGTGCCGACGATGATGTCGAACGGCCAGAAATTGATGCCCCGATAATGGTTCCAATCCGGGATCGTGGCCGCAACGCCGGCCTCGATGCCGGTGTCCAAGGCCGACATCTCGATGTTCTCGATCCACGCCGCACTGTTATTGACAACAATCCCCTTCCAGGCGCGCGCGATCCGAACGTCCTTTAGCTTCGTCCTGGCCCCCTCCAGAAGAAAGGCAGGGGGGTACTTACAGCCAGTACCGGCATAAACAGCGGTGCAGGAGCCCAGGGGCTGATAGGCCGCCCGGCTGGCCTGACCATCGGCCTGCTGAAAGTAGACGCCGAGATCCCTGACCTCCGCCCCGGTATCCATGCCGCCGGGGGTCAGCTTGATGACCGCCTCTGCCGCCGGGTCGAAGTTGCTGTACACCATTAGGGTCGTAGCGCCACGACCGGCACCACTCAAGGTCTGCGCCTTGGTCAGGGTGACCTGGCTGTTCACACGGTAAATGCCAACCGGCAGGCTGACGTTTGACTGGACACCGTTCCTTATTAAGGCAGCGCACTGGTTAATCGCCGGGGCGGCATCGGTGGCACCGGTAGGGTCGGCGCCGAACTCCGCCACCGGGTCGCAACCGCTGGTAATGCCCAGCTTCTCCCTGGCCTCGGGGAACTTGGCGTTGCTGCCGTCCTGGTACATGTCGGCCACGGCCGGGAAGGCGAGCAACAGGGCAAAGACGAGGGAGAGCCACCGCCTCATGGTATGCCCCAGAAGCTGCGCTGGTTTGTCGTTAAGGCGGCACGTTCCGCCGCCGTCGCCATATAGCCGTCCCAGTGAATGATCTCGGCGTGGTCACAATTTGCCGTAGTGAAGGTAGCCATCATGCGCAGGTAGCCGGTGCTGGCAGCCCCGACCGCCGTCCCCGCCGTCTCCACACCGTCAATACGCAAGACGCTGCCCGGCCCGAGCGTGCCGATCCCGGCATGCCACGAACCGTTGGTCGTTGCCGCTACCGCGTTGCCGCTACCGCCGTCAACCACCCAATACGTCGCGTCATTGTTCAAAAACAACCGGCTGGGAGTGCCCGTCCCATACCCGTAAGCCTGCACCGCAAGACAAAAATCCGTCCCCGAAGACCGCCGCGCCACCACATCTATGGTGCCGTTACCGGCGCTCGACAGCCCGCCGGTAGGCGGCGCTATCATCTCACTGCCGCTAACCGACCTGGCGCACGGCAGCGTGCCGATGCAGTTAGGCACGTAAGTCGGCTGCGATGGCGGGTCACCCTGGTAAGCGTCCCTGCCATTGCCGGACTGATCGTACCAAAGCACAATCTGACACGTCGTGGCGGCGCAAAAGGCATTAGCCGCAGCCGTGTCGATCGGAGCGCCGGTGAAGCTCGTGTAGCTCAGAAAATTAATGTCTTGGGTCGCGTTGTCGCTGGCTCGCCGCAGCCTTACCGCGGGACCGGCGTAGCTGCTCTTCAGCCGGCGGAAACTAAATGCCTCAGCCGGGGTGGCGAAGGTGTCGAGCGTGTACGGTATCCAGTAACCCTTCTGGTTCGCCGTCAGGGCCGTCCGCTCGGCCTGCGTCAACTGGTAGCCGTCCCAGTGCACCGCCTCGGTCATGTCGCAGGCGACGACCGGGTAAGCCGCCGCTATGTACAGCTTGCCGCCGGTCGTCGCGTTGCCCGCCCCGATCCCGGATGCCTCGGTCTCGTCTACCCGTATGACCGAGCCGGCACCCGCCGTGCCGACGACCGCGTGCCACGCAGCAACGTTGCTCGGTATCGGGCTGAACGTGCCGCCCGTGCCGTTCAGATACCACTGGTCGGTACCGCCGTTTATCCCCAGCGTCACGCTGGTGCCCGTGCCGCCGTAATACGCCTGCAACGGCTGGCAATAATCCGTGCCGCTCTGCCGGCGGCCTACCGCACTAAACGTACCGTTGCCGGTCGCCGAGTTTATCGTCCCAACCGTCGACATGCTGCCGCTGCCGCCAGCCGTCTGCGTCCTGGCGCACGGGAGAGATCCGACGCAGTTGAAGATCAGCTGCGGCTGGTTTGCCGCCGTCGCTTGGGTTACGTGGCGAGCATTACCGGACTGATCGTACCAAGTATCGAGGAAACAAGTGGTGGCATTGCAAAACGCGGTTGCCGCCGCGGTGTCGAAGTCGCCGCCCGCGGTAAAGTTTATGTCTTGCGTACCGCCGGTCGTCCTTCTGAGCTTTACCGCCGGGCCGGCGTAGTTGCTCTTGATCCTGCGGAAAGAATACGCCTCGGAAGGCTGCGTCCCGGTTACCATGTCGAGCGCCGCCGGGCTCTTTAACCGATGCCCCGCCTCCAACATGTTCGGCCCGGCATGCATGCGCGGCCACGCCGACGTGGCGAGCAGGCCCGCCAAAAAGAACGCCAACAGGACCGACGCTATCGCGCCGACCGCACTGCGCCAGCCGGGCATCCGCTCGAACCACACGGTCAGAGCGCCTTCTCGCTGCGCTCAACCGGGCGCTGCGCTCTCAAAGCCCGGCACCCGGCGTCAGGTAAACGGTGGCCGCGGTGCCGCCCGAGATGCCAGCACAATAAGTCTGGCCAGAACCGACGACCTCCACCGTGCCCGGCGCCACCGGCATGCCGGCCGCTACCGTGGCGACGACCGCCGCATCGCCGCAGTTGAGAAACACCGCCACCGTGCCGCTATTATAGACGCGGATCGCCGGACTGGCCGAAGTCGCCTGCACCTGTACCCGCGCAGTCGCACCCGTCACCGCCAACGTCACCGTCGGGCCACCCGCCATAAACGGCTTGTCCTGAGCCGATGCGATCGATAATGTCAAATAAGACATTATGAGGAATGCGAGCAATACCAAGGCTTTGCGGAACATCTAGTACTCCATTTCTACCTTGGCGATTATGTCACTCACCTTCACCACATCTTTTCAGGCGAAATGCGAACGGTTCGCAGGGATTTAGTAAGCTTGGCTTACTAATTTATACTTAGCGGGGCAGGACGAATACTTGCTGGCCTGTTAGATCAACAAAAAAAATATGTTGTTCAGGTTATGGCGGATTTAGAAAAAAAATATCAGGGACTTAGCGGAAAAAAATACAGGATGTGGGGGAAAACGTGCGGACGGGACGCGGGGCCACCGCAGCCGCGATGGGAACCCATTTTTTCGGGGGTCTGGGGGTGGGGCTTCGAAGATGGGAGGGTCGGAAGCGGCCGGCCTGGCCCGCTGAGCTGTGGGGGTCATCGAACCCGCCGGCCGCTGCCTCGCCCGGGCCGAAGTGGGGACGTTCTCCCCCGGGCGTGAGACCCGTTATCGCACGCCCCCTCGCGCGCGTATATATAAGGCAACGACGACGACCAGCCGGACAACCGCTACGATGGCGGTTGCTTTGTGGCCGCAACCCTAGAGCTTCTGCCGTTTTCTCGTTCCCTTTGGGGCTCGGGCTACCACCGGGCTACCGTTAACGCTGTCGTCGTGCTCGATCATCGCTCTCGGCCTGGCCGCGACAGGAACCAGCTCGATGCGGGTGATCAACGCCCCGCCGTCCTCGCCGGTGACCTCCGTCGTGATCTTGTCGCCATAACGCTTGGGCATCAGCTTCGACAAGAACCAGCGCCTGCTGTCCGTCTGCAGCCGAGCCGCCTGCACCTTGCCGTTATCGACAAAACCATCCGGGCCGACGAAATCTTGATCGCTGAGCGCCATTACTTGCTCAGCAATAGAGTCAAAGCCAAACTCGCGCGCGTGAGTGTATCTCGCACCGAAGTCAGGGCGCGTCTCCACCCACTTTCTGACCCCGGCTTCACTAGGCATTCCTGGGTCTTTACAGATAGCAAACAAGCTCTCGCCCCGCGCGAGGCGGTCGCATATCTCCTCTGCCAGCTCCTCCGAATACATGGGCGCGCTACCGTTGCGTCCACCATTACGGCTGCGTCCATCCGGCTTCTTGGCCAGCGCATTCGCTAACACCCGGCGCGCCACCACAGACCCATCCTGATATATTTCTGCACTAGGCGCACATTTCCCTCTTGCATTAGCTGCGCTGAGCGCGTATATCTATCTCATCAGACGCGGAGATAGACAGATGACTGACATTGCCGCCCGCAACCGCGCCATCAAGAAAACCCTCGCTGCCGTATTCGGCAAGAACAAGGTGTCAGTTCGCGGTCACCGCGGCACCGCTCACGGCTGGGTTAGCATTGACATCGACTATACCCCGCGCGACCCGGAAGCTCGCCAGGAACTTCGCACCCTCTGCAAGACCCTGCTGCGCAAGGCCAATATCGACCTTGGTTTCACCTACACAGACGACACCTGCCAATACACCAGCGATCAATGTCACCTCAATTTCAACCGCAGCCGGTTTGAACGCACTTTCCGGATGGCTGATGACGGCATCCTGTACGGCAAAGTGTGGGACCGCGACGAGTACATCGCACTATGACCGGCCCCGACCTGAAGGCCTGGCGCGCTCGCTTGGGATACACCCAAGCAGCCGCTGCCGAGGCGCTGGGCCTTAGCGTGTCGCAGATCGGCGACTACGAAAGCGGTCATAAGCGCGGCACCGACCGGCCAGCGATAATCCCACGAGTTGTCGCACTGGCTTGTCAGGCACTGGAAGACCTCGACGCGGGGATGGCTCATTAGGGCCGCGGCAGGCATCGCCACCATGCCGCCATCTCCTCGGCACAATTCGGACACAAATCGGCGCGGCTCGGCAACAGCGTCTCCGAGCTGCCCGAGGTAAGTCGCGCCAGCCGCGCTTCCCACCAGCCGGTCCACGCCTCCGGCGTCGCCATCAGCTCGACCTCCCGGCCGCAGCGGTCGCAGGCCCTGGTCTCATACTTCCTGAGCGCCATCGTTGCGCCACCGCGCGATAGCGAAGCCCGCCAGACCACCTAAAAGCTTTTTGGCTACGGTGGTAGCCGCCAACCCTTTCCGCCCGTCTGGCGGCCCTCCCTGACGATCTATCGGGCATTTCATGGAACAGACATCCTCGCCCGCTGCGGCGTCCCGTTCAGCCGATTAACGATCCTGGCCTCGGCGTCCGCCTTGATGGTTCTAAGCCAGCGTTCCGAACGACCTTTACGCCGGTGCATCTGCGCATCCAGGTGAGCGATCCTGGCCCACCGCATGTGCTCGCCTTCGCGAGCCCATAGGATGGCGCGCTGTTCCGCCGTCAGGTGATTGGGTCCGATCCAGCTTAACACCTCGTCCAGCCGGTCGATCGCCTGCGGGCTGGGCGCCGACCGCTTGACCTGCGTTCGGACATCGCCATAAGCCAGCCACTCCCTCAGCGTATCCGGCCACGGCGATTGCAGAGAGCGTTCGAGCCCAGGAGGTTTCGGCAAACGCCTGAGCGTATCGGCCGCATCGGCCAATCGTTCGCGGATTTCCTCGACCGTCCACAGGCGGAGTGCGGGCCTATGGATGGGTCTCGTCCAGGCCAACGCTTCGCGTCGAAGCTGTTGCCCGGGGACGGCCCCCGTAAGCATACCCGGTTTCTGTAGCAAATCCGGGATGCTTGCGGAAGTGCTAATCAACATCTGGTGTCAATTCATCGTCAGCGTCCCATGGCCGGGGCTTCTCCACGATCCGCACCACCCTGGCCCCCGGAAAAAGCTCCACCGCTTTCCCGATCACCACCTCCTCCATACACAATATTGCTTTAGCCCAGCCTCGAACCATTGCCTCGCCGTGCAATATGCACTCCTGCTCTTCCCCGAACACATACGCGTCATAAAACATATCGTATTGATCCGTCACCGCCTCATATAAAGCCGGATCAATTTGTTCCAACATTCCCAAGGTAAATTTATGTTCGTGAAAAAACACCTCAGCCATAAAAACCTTATGGAAAATTTCTCTCCGCGCTTCCGTCTCCGGCGCCGCATTCCGCGTCACTCTACTCATAGTCCCGCCCCGCAGAGGTTAAACTACAAAAATCGGCCCGCCGGCCGCCGCTAGGCGACAGCCCGCAGGGTGATGGGGGGTTGCGGGGGGTCTAGGGGGAACCTCCAGCCTACCCCTATGAACTGTCATAAGCATACCTTACTATCTCTTATATTGCTATTTTAGCACTGCCACTCCACACGTTTCGAAGGAGAACCCCCCATGACCCCACTTGACCCCCCATAAGTTTTCATGCTTCGTTCTCTATTTTTGCGGTGACGAGCTTCCACTTTTTCCCGTGATGACCGCCTTTACCGGATGATGTGATGCGAACTTCGCCAACCGTTTTGTCCTTCTGCAGGGCAAGCCATCGGCCCAGCTTGCCCGCATCGAGCGCTCCCTTGCTGCCGGTGGCCACCGGAGCGAGCACATCGTGCAGCTCGTCCATGCTAATTAGCTCGCCTGCCGAGCGGGCGACATTCAACCCTTTGCCGGTGTCATACCATGCCTCTACTACATCGTTTAGCGCTGCTAAATCGGGATCGTTCTCGCGTGATTTCTCGATAGTCTCTACCGGATCGGCCATCCCGAGCCACACCAGAGCCGACCGGACAAACCTTGACCAATCGGCAAAAGAAGCTAGTTCAGGTAATAATCCGGGGAACCCGGCTTGCTGGTATGCCCGCACTACTGTTAGGGCTGCGGCAATATATTTACCACGATCGGCCAGTACCGCATCGAACGGCCTTTTTTCGTATTGTTTGAGTTCCGGTCTTTCGACCTTGGCATCGAGCGAACCCAACAAACTGCGGCGCACCAGGTCGCCGACGATGGTGATGTTGTTGCCGGTGGCGAAGACGCAGACCCGCTGCTCGATGTCGATCGTCTGCGAGAAACCGAGTGGCCGGATCTGCACTAGCGGGCGCTCGACCATGTGGCACAGGGCATTGCCGCGCAGTTCGCCGTTGAGATTGTCGAATGCGACCATCGCCTGGCCGCCGATCAGGACGGCGCCGATCCGCTTTTCGAATTCTTCGTCGGACGGCGGGACGGCCAAAGCCTGGCATCGTCGGCCGGTTGAGATCGCCGCCGCGACCTCGACGAGGTAAGTTTTGCCGGTGCCGGCAGTTGGTGCCCTGATAACGTGCGCCGGCACCGTCAACAGCGCTCCGCGCACGATCGGCGAGATCAGCGCCGACATGCCGACGGCTCGGCTGGCATCATCGACAAAACAGAACTCGTCGAGCAATCCGTTCAATATCTCCAGAGCAGCTTCGCCATCGCGCCGAGTTGGCCTGCTTGGCATGTCTGGCATTGGCGGCGGTGCCAGCAATACCAGTTGGGTCGCGGGGTCATAGCCTTCGTCCAGCACCACCGTCCCGTCCGGGCGCAGGGTCGGCGCGGTAACCACGGCCAATACTTGGGGAAACGCCCAATTCCCGGCCCGGTCGAGCAGGGTTGCGGCAATTTCCTTTGGCGGGTCGCAGCGCAGCCAGGCTTTTGCCCGCTTGTCGTATTTGCGCCATTCGATCAGGCGCGATAGCGTGTCGACCATGAAGGTGGTCGTCACTTCGGTAAGCCGGGCGACCTTGGTCACGTGATCGTTTGATGCGGTGGCTTCCCGTACCACTGGCCTCATGAGCCGTCCGACCCGGTCATAAAATGCCACGCCGGCCGCCACCAGGATCTGCTCGGCCTGATCCGCGGTTGCCGATAATTCCCCCGCTTTGACAAAGATGACTGGCCGATTGGCTGACGCTTTAACCGGCAGGGGATCGTCTTCTTCCTGCTCTTGCTGCCCCGGCCGGAGTTGTATCACCCGTCTTGGCGGTTCCGGCTCTGCTGCGAGTTTGCGGGATAGTGGCGGCAGCGCGTGCGCCCCCCTGATTTCCTTGCGGATCGTCGCTTCTTCCGCTTTCCAGTCCCACCGTGCCCGTTCGCGCAGGGTCTCCGGGGTTGGCGGCGCCTCTGCCACCGCCCGCTCGGTGGCGGCTAAAGCCCGAGCAAATATCTCCTCGTCCGGCGTGCTCTGCTCGACCAGCTTGGCGATGGCGCGCAGCCGGTTTTCGTGGATCGGGAAGTCGGGGTCTTTCCAAACCATCCGGTCGAGCCGACCAAGATCGAACGGCTCGCGCCAGTTGGTGCCGTAGGCGGCGTAGGGGTCGTCGGGGTCGTCGGGTGCGGCCTCTTCCTGCCCGGTCGGCAAGTCGGTAGCCGCTGCAGGGGCGATCAGCACCGGCGAGAGCGCCGCGAAGGCCTCGACCTGCTCCAGTTCGTAGCGGGTCCATGAGGCTTCCAGCACCCGGCAAGGCAACAGCGAGCCCTCCTTGGTGTTGTGCGTGCCGGGCAGCCGCAGCACCCGGGTGAGATCGACCGCGTTCTGGTCGCCGTGAAAGATCCGCACGAACGAGCGGGTCACCAACTCGACCCTCTGCTTTTCCAAATCCTCGCCGAACGGCGCGTGGGTCACCGACAGCGGCGGCGACAATAACCAGTAGACGTGCAATCCGCGGCCGGACGACACGATGAGGGACGGCGGCAGCGGGCAGGCGAGCAATATCCCGACCGCCTGCTCGACAGACATGCCGAACTTGTGAATGTCGATTTCGGCCCAGAGGCAAGGAAGTTCGCGCAGGTTCTCGCGTTTGCCGCCGAGGTTCAGGCTGTCTCGCGTAGCAAGCCCGAAGTAAAGTCCCCAACCGAGCCCGTCGTAATGCTGGCAGTAGGCGACAACTTCGTCTGGGTCGCGGGTGAATAGCGGCTGTGTCGCCCCGCCGTTATTGCGTAATGCCCTAAGCTCGACTGCCTGTTCGGTGTCACGAAAAAACGCACTTAGAAATTCAATAGTTTCGGTATAATTGGCATCGCGCATGGGGGATTGCCCGGGCATTGAACGGGCGTCTGCGCCTAAGCGTTAAGCCCGTGCGTTCGTGAGGACCGCCCCCTCCACTGCCGCCAAGCTAAGGGAGGGGGCGGTTTCCGTTTTTGTCGGGCACTAGATTAGCCCAGGACCAGCCGGCGCCCTCAGTTAAAACCGCGGGGTTTTGGCTTTTAAGACGGGCACCGGCTTCTTGGCCGCTGTTTCTACGGGTTTTTCCGCGGGTGCTTCTACGGGTTTTTCCTGAGGCGCATCGAGATCGAACGGGTCGGCCGAGCCGCCCCGCCCGTCGGCCTGCTGCCCCGCCGGGGTGAGCGTCGTCTCGTCCACCCAGTCGATGATCGCGAAATCCGGTTCCCAGACTTTGCTGAACTTGGGGTGCGGGTACCAGTGCTGGCCGAGTTCCACCAGGGGCACCTGGCCGGGCCTGGAGCGCCGCTCGCGGGCGTAGTCGTAGCAGAGCTTTTTCACCCCCTTCGTGCCGCCAAACGAGCTGGTGGAGAAGATGTATTGCTGCCCCTGACCGTCGACCAGCTCCAGCTCGGCCGCCTGCTTCCACGGGTCCTGACCGGGCATCTCCCACAGCGCGGGGTCATTGTCGCCGAGTTCGTCACGGCTGATCTTGCGGCGTTCGGTAACGAGCGAAAGCACCTTCTCCGGTTTGCCGTCGACCCATTTCAACCAGCCAACCCTGACCCCCGCCATATTGGCCGCGAGGCGGGTACCCAAAGGCAAGGGCGCGCCGTCCATCCCGTAGGTAAAGCCCTGGCCGTTGCGGGAGAATTTGAGGAAATTGGCCCCGGCGGTGGCGGCTTCGATACCGTAGTCGAGGTAGGGGTCGTCGCTGAAGTTGGCGGGCAGATTGCTCGTGCGGGTCGTCACGTCGGTGAGTGTCATGTGAATTGTCCTTGTGTGGGTGGTTTTGGCTTGTGGTGGTGGTCGCATCGTCTGCTCATGTCACAATTAAGCGCTCGCTGGCATTGCCCTCCTGTTCAAATGGCGACAGATCGATCCCGGCTTCCTGCGCGGCGTCCTTGTTGAGTGTCACCCGGCCTTTGACCGTGCTCCATGTCACTGACCAGCCGTCGCCCTTGTGGGCCCGCACCTGGTGGTCGTGCAGGAACTGCTTGATGGCTTCCTGCGCGACCAAGCGCATCGAGGAGTTGTCGTCGATCGCGCCCGCCAGCGCGCGCTCGGCGTCGCGCAGCAGCTTTAGTTCGGCCACCGCCTCGGTAGCTAAGCGAACTCCGCCAGCGGGCACCCGCGACACCTCGGCTTCGCCGCATTGGGTTGCCCAGCCGCAATACTTGCATTCGTCGCCGCCCGCCAGCTTGCCCTCTGGCACTAGCTGTAAGGGATTGGTGGCGGCGAAGACGCCGGCGGCCCGTTCGGCCCCGGCGGCATAGACCCGCTCGGAATACTTGACCGCGAACTCCGTCACCTCGTCCCAGAAGCTCGCATTCGTATAGGAGATGACGGCGTATTCCGGCGCGAAGTCGGTGCAGCGCCTAACCAGCCCCATCGCCATCTGGACCTGGAACTCGTGATGCGGCCGGGGCTTGCGCAACAGCATCCGCGGGTCGGCGGTCTTGCACTCGACGAGCACACTGTCGGCGAGACAGTCTTCCACTCCGAGGTCGGCGAGACACCACCGCGGCAGACCCACGATCAGACCGTCAGGGGTGGCGCTGAGGCGCGCTTCTTCATCCACCATGGTGCACTGATCATCGCCGGCAAACAGCAGCTCCACGCCCTCTGGGAGGGCCTCTCGCAGGGCCGGAACCCAGCAGTGATCTTCGTAGACGGTGCCGCGCAGTGCGGCGCCCCAGCTATCGACAAAGCCAGTGTCCGGCGGCACCGACAGGAGGGAGAACGCGGTCTGCCGGATACAGCGGCCTTGGCCCGACGAGCCCAAGGTGGACAAGCGGTCGTGGCTAAACTCGCGCCGGCGCGAGGTTCCGTAGGCGTGGAGTAATTCTTTGATCATGCCAACTCTCGCTTGGCTAGCTGCCAAACATCGTCGTCTTGTTCCGGCAGCGGATCGTCCAGCGGCACCAACCCCTGGGTTTGCCGGATGCGCTGGATGCGCTCGTTGACTAAAGACAGGGCTTCCGCCCGCAATTCCGGCGGGGCGGTCAGGAGCCACGATCTGTTCTCTTCCCGGACATAGGTCAGGAAAGCTGCCGCGTCCGGCATTTGGAAGCGGTTGAGCTGTAGCGCGAACTGGCGCAGCCGCGGCTCCTGTTCGTAGAGTTCGCGGCGGTGCGCCGACCGGGCGCGTCGGTATGCGGCGTTGAGCTGGGCGCGTTCTTTTAGGGCTTTTGCAGCCTGTTCGTTAGTCTGCCGCATCGGCGGGCTCAGGCTTTAGGTCATCGAAGACAATGCGCCGGGAACCGGCGCCGCAGTGCGGGCAACGCATAACCTTCGCGACAGCGATCCAGACATCAAAGGCACAAAACATCGGCAACCAACCGCACCAGATATCCTTGCACTTGAGGCAGCGGAAGCGGCGCGGTTGCCAACCGGGTTCAGCCGGCATCGGAGCGCTCCTTAAGGCAGTAGTGCTCGGCGAACTCGTCAAGCGTGTGCTCGCCAGCAATCGTCTCGCGCAGGTGCCTCAGCACCTCATCAAGCACGAAGCCGTATTGTCCGCGCTCCTCCGATGGCAGATCGCGCACGATGTTGGCGAATAGACCGGGCAGCGACACTCGCATTGAGGTCACCGTTCGTCTTCCTCGTCCGGCAGCGCTTCTGTCAGATCGGCGAGGCGCTCCTCGATCCGGTCGAGCCGCACCAAGAGGGCCTCCAGCGAGCGGGCGATCGACTTCAGAGAGGCGATCAGGCTTTCTTGGTTTTGGCTGTTCATGTGACGCGCGCCTTTAAGGGAATGCCGGCCCCTCGTAGCGCTTCTTCTAGGTCAGCAAGAGAGCGGATGACGTAAACCGGGCTACGAGCGCGCCGCAGTACCTCGTGGCAGTAGTGCTGGGCGGGTGAGAGGTAGGAGCCTTTGGCTCGCTTGATCTCCAGCCAGATGATCCGGCCGTCGTTGATCACCCCGAGATCCGGCAGGCCGGGCATCACCGCCATTGCCTTCAGCCGCTTGGCTTCCGTGGCGTGCCGGTAACCGCCGTTGGCCGGGTGAAAAAACGCGCTATTGCCGTCGAGTGCGTGGTTGAGGAATTTGACCACTTGGCAGTGCAGCTCGAATTCGGAAGGAACGGGCGGTTTTGGCGCCTGCGGCTTACGTTTGGTGTTCACCGATCCCGGTCTCCCGCTGCTTTGCCCTGCCGAGCCGTGCCACGTCGTGCCCTGCCCTGTCGTGCCTGCCGTACCCCGCCACGCCGAGCCTAGCCGAGCCCTGCCCAGCCCTGCCTGCCTCGCCTAACCTAGCCGCGCCGCGCCATGCCGCACCGAGCCATGCCTGCCCCGCCTGCCGAGCCCGGCCAAGCCTGGCCCTGCCCCGGCCTGCCTGCCACTCCCTGCCGCGCCCAGCCGTGCCGAGCCACGCCTGGCCTGCCACGCCCTGCCACACTCCCTGCCGCGCTAGGCCAAGCCTGCCGATCACTCGCCCACCACGGCACAAGACACATCGCTGCCGGGCTCGTTGTCGTCATCCGGCACCTTCCGGCGCCGTCGCTGCGACAGGGGCCCCGGCGCTAGATCCGCGGGCCAGGGGGCGTTTGCCGGCCAATTGGCACGGAACCACGTCTCGGTCTGGGCGAGGGTGCGGGTGTTGGCGCCGTGCCCCTCTTCGAGGCGGCGGAAGATCCGGTTATTGCCGCTGCAAGCCCGTCGCCCGACGGTGTAGAGCGACACGCCCTCGGCCGCGGCGTAGAGGCGGGCCAGCCTGAGCAGGTCGGGGGGAGCGATCATACCCCGACTTTGGGCGTTTCAAATCACCCAGACAAGTGAAAAAAACCGCGTTCCGTTAACTATATGTTTTGGCTGGATACGGTGAAAATTTTCACGTATGGAGGAGTGATGGTGGACATTTTGTCCAGGTACCGATCGGCACGGGAGGTGCGGCCGTGGTAGACGCTTTATGGGATGACGCGGCGTTCAAAAAGCGGGTCCAGGCTCTGGCGAAGACCAAAGGGTTGAGTATGCGCGCGGCCCTCGAAGCGGCCGGGATAACGCACCGTTATTTTTCCAGGCCGCAGGAGGGCCGCTCGACCAACTTGCTTCTCAACCTGGCGAAAACCCTCGATGTGGCGCCCGCTGAATTGTTTGGCGTGGCCGAGGCGGCGCCGACAGGGGTGCCGCTGCCGGTCGATAGCGAAAAGCTGAAACGCATCACGGTGGCGGCCCGGATGATGACGGCGCAGATTGCGGCCTTGGTTTACGTCGCCTGCGACGATGGGGCGGGCGTGGACCCCTGCGAATTGATGCGGCAGGTGATGGATCGGGTGCTCAACGGCGATCACTCATCCTCGTCATCGGACGGCAACAGCAAATAGTGGGTGGGGTCTACGGGACCGTTGTCGAGATCGTGCCAATTGGTGCCGTCCCATTCGCCGATTGTCCAAAGCCGGTTGCGGCCGGGGGTCAGGAGACAAGGGCCAAAAACCTCGCCGGGCTTGATCGGAGCGTCGGCAATCGGGAGAAGCGGGCCGAGCGGTTTCTTGGTATTGGCCAATTACATCCTCCCGTTCCGACCCGTTACAGACATGCTACGCGTGACTTAAAGCCGCACGCAACCCATGCAGCGGCGATTCGGTGATTTTTTTTCTCCTCCTATGGACAAGCGGTTTTTGCCGCGCCTATGATGGCTGAGAGGTGTTTTTTTTCACATATTCCGCTCTTCAAGGAGAGTGCCGATGGCTGTCCCCCCGGCCAAGACCGGCAAGGCCCCGCCGTTCCGCCGACGCGTCGAGGATGCGCTTGAGGCCGCCCGGGCCAAGGGTTTTTCGGAGGTGACGATCACCACGGCCGATGGCGCGACGTATAAATTCAATTTCAACGCCGAGGTGGAAGCCCCTGCGGCCGTAAGCGACGATCCTATCGGGGATCGTCTTCGGCTGTGGAAAGTCCATCAAACGCGGTCGCAGTCCAAGGCTTCTTGATGTCGCGAGCCCCATCAAAATTCCGCCAGCGCGACGTAACCGCCGCAATCAAGGCGGTGGAGGCTGCCGGGCACCCCATCCGGTATGTCAGGATTTCGCGCGACGGAGATATCGAAATCGAGATCGGCTTGCCGGCGGAGCAAACCCCAGTTCCAGTGCCGGTAAACCCGTGGGACGAAGTCTTTAGTCGGCAATAGGAGAGGCGCGCAGATGGCTGCCCCCACAGCCACGATCGATCCCGACATCTGGCAGCGCATCGAGGAGCTGGCCGGCGGTCGGTTGGTGATCCCGCAAGCGGAAGTCTGCCGCGCTTTGGGGATCGCCCCCGACACACTAAACGCCGAGATCGAAGCGGGCCGGCTGCGCTATGTACTGGTCGGGCGCCGGAAGAAGTTCAAAGCCAGTGATCTGGCGCATTACCTCCAACAGCAGGAGCGCGGACCTTGCGGCGATCTCTCATCACCGAGCGACCAGGCCGAGACGGCTGGTATGAAGATTTTCAGGTCAGAGGTCGTCGATTTCGCGACCGCATTGCAGCAGGTTCCCGCGACGAAGCGGAGGCCATCGCGGCCGCCATCTATGCCGCCGCCAAGACTGGTCGCGCCGCGACCAAAGACGGCGCGCCGCCGCCCCAATCGGGGATCACGCTCGGCGAAGCCCTCGGACAATACTGGAAAACCCGAGGCGCGCATGTCAGCAGCGCCGACGACATCCGGCGACACAGCCAGACGCTAATCGCCGAGCTCGGCAACGATACGCTGCTGGATGCGATCGGCACCCGCGATCTGGAGGACTACGTCGCCCGCCGCCGGGTGCGCAAGGCGAAGAACCAACAGACCGGCAAGATCGAGCTTAAGGATCGCGCCAACGCCTCGATTAACCGCGAGATCGGCTTGTTGCGCTCGGTCGTCATCGCCGCCCGGCACTGGCAGGCGAAGGTCCCCGAAATCGCCTGGGGCCGGGTATTGCTGCCCGAACCGGACAAGGCGCAGACGATCCTGTCGGCCGACAAGGAGGCCGAGCTGTTCGCGGCGTTGCGGACGGATTACTGGCCGCTCGTCGAATTCGCGCTACTCAGCGGGGTGCGGCTGGAGAACGCCATCGGCCTGCGCTGGGACCGGATCGACTGGCAAGGCCGCGCGATTACCTTCCGGGTTAAGTCGCGACGCCCCGGCGGCAAGCTGCTAATGCTGCCGCTGACCGATGGCCTGGCGCAGCTCCTCGCCCGTGAGCAAGGGCGGCACCGCGAGTTCGTCTTCACCTATGTCTGCCGCCGTAACCGCCACGACCCGCACCACGGCGTGCTGCAGCAAAAAGGTGCACGCTACCCCTTCACGCATGACGGCTGGCGCAAGGATTGGATGGCGGCGCGCGACGCGATCGGGTTGCCGGCATTGCGCTTCCACGATCTGCGGCATACCGCGGCGACCCGCACCTTGGCCGCCTGCGGCAACCTCAACGTCGTAAAGGAAATGCTCGGTCACGCCGACATCGCGACGACGACGCGCTACGCCAATTCGGACACGGCGCAGGTGCGGGCGGCGATGGAGGCGGCGCAACAGCCCCGAGCGGTGCGCATCGTCAAGGGGATGCCGGGTTGATGGCGAGGAAATTCAAATACGATTATGCCGGGGAGTTGCATCGCCGCGGTCTTAGCTATGCGACTGACGGGGATCTCATCCGAGCCGTCTGGCTCGGCTTGTCGCAGCGCGACGCATTGGTTCGCGGCGGCGATTTCCATGAACAGATCGATGCAAACCGGCGCGCGATCGTCGCCGAGATTGATCGACAAAAAATTTTAATGTCACCAAAAGTGCCACCAACGCCAATGTCTGTGGCGAAAATGATAGAGAATTGAGAGGCTTGCGGTGATCACCCGGCATCTTCCCAAAGCAGGCGCGCTACCGGACTGCGCTACGCCCCGTGGCCTTATCGGTCAATGGCTTATAGCCATTTTGGCCAAGTGTCCGCAAGAACAAAAACGGGGCGCTTCGGGGCTGGTGGCAGAAAAATGCCACCAAAAATGCCACCAAATTTGGCCGTTTGTTCTCACCGCTAGCCCATGACCACCCGCATCGATGCGCTCCTCGTTGGGCTGTTGCTGCTCGGCCTTGGCCTCGTGCTGTCGTTATGAGGGGGAGGGCAGAATGACCGACATCACCCTGGAGACCGGGCAGACCGCCCGCTTCGAGGCCGGCATCGTGCAGGTGCAAAAGCGGGTGCCCGTGCCGCACCATTACCGCCTGACCGCCCAGCACAAGGGCGGCGGGTTGGTGGACGTGCGGTGCAGCGAATACGACGCGGCGGTGGCGTTTTTGAAGCAATTGGAGCGGCTGGGCTACACCATGCGCGGGCTCACCCGGGTGGAGGGATGATGGAAGGCGAGCCGCCAATCCTGCTGGTGCAGCGCATCGAGGCGGCGTTGGAGGGCGAGGCGCCGGACCGGATCATCTTCTCGATGGGGCTCGTCTTAGGTCACGTGATTGCGCTGTTCGCGTTGCCGGAGGACCATGAAGAGGTGCTGGAGGCTTGCGAAAACGCCATCCGGGTCGGTCTCCGGGAGAGCGAGGTCGAACTTAAGGACCGGCATTAGGGCGGTGCGCCCTGGGATATAAGCCGCGGCGTTCGGTCTCGGCGGCCAGCTCATCCAGCGCTTGATTGGAGGCTCTCCTCCTCTCAAACGCCCGCCCTTCGTCGAAATTTATCTGATCGCGCTCATCCTGCGCGGCGCGAGCGGCGTTCCAGCCGTCGCCGCGAGCCGCGCATATTTCAGCGTAAAATGCCTCTGGGGTCTGTCCTTTCCTCAAAAAGCGCTCGTATTGTTCGCGCCAACTCTTGGTCAGTTCGTGAGGGAGAGCGGCGTTCCAGCCGTCGCAGTAGGCTTGCTCCATAGCCGCTTCGTGCAGTACCTCAATGTCTGGCTCGCCGTCCGGGCTATTCCAGGCTTCGTAGACGGCATCGACCCGCTCTTTAGCACTCGGCACCATCGGTGGCGGCTCGTGGTCGGGTGTGGTCATGGGGCATACCCTCATCTGGGAATTGTGGCCACGTCAAGAAATCCGACAGGCCGGAGTGAGCCCTCCCGCCAAATGTCTGGATGACGGTGTAAAAAACGCCGACACCGCCTGCGCTAACACGTTAAAATCTTTATATCGAACCCCCGGCACGCCGGTTGCGTCGTGACCCCTTGGGCTGCCTCCAAAAGGAGGTTTTCACGTGAAGCATCTAGCACCGCTTACCGCCGCTGCCGCCCTCCTGTGGGCTGCGCCGTCGCACGCTACCTTGCAAATCTCGGCCTTGGTTAACGGCGACAGCTTTCTGTGCGTCGACAACACCTCGTGCGATCAGAACCTGGCGACCGGGGTGCTCACCTTGGCGCCGACCACGATCGGCGGCGTGCTGTTCGAAGGATCGAGCCAGTTCCAGACCGTGGGTCCGCCGACCAACGCGCTCCTGACCAACTCTACCCAGATCACCAACAATACCGGGACCACTGCCTCGATCCAGGTTGCCGTCGGCGGCACCGGTTTCGCCGCGCCCACGGCAACCTTCTCGGCCGCCGGCTCAGGCACCTGGCTGAACGCCGCCGGCTCCTTTATCGACATGCAGTGGTACGGCGACACCGCCAACGACCAGGGCGCTTCCACCGTCACCGATCTGCCGGGGCTCCTCCTGACCAGCGCGTCGTCCGGCGTCGCGACGGGTGGGGCGGACTCCTATAACACCGGCCAACTCACCGGCCCGTGGGTCACCTCTGCGCCTTATTCCTGGACCATGTGGGCCGGCGGCGAGTTGGTGTCCGGCGCCACCGCCACCCTGGCGGGTCGCTCGCAAGACATCACCTCGGACGTGGTGGGTGTGCCGGAGCCAGGGACGTTGGGGTTGCTCGGTGCCGGCCTGTTGGGTCTGGGTGCCGCGCTCCGCCGGCGTCGCAGAGCCTGTTAACCATCTATTTTCGAGACATTGGCGGGCGGGCATCCTAGATATGACCCACTGCGGCGATCACCGCAGTTAAGAGCGCAGCGCCAGTCTCCGAGGTTCTCCTTCGTTTCCGGTGCTGCTTTTGGCGGCCCCTGTACTGCGTTCCGGGCGTGATCGGCCGGGGCGAAGGAGGACACCCCATGACCGAAGAAGAAATCCGCGTGGAGATGCTGAAAGTTGATCTGCTGCTCAAAAGCAAGCAGGCCTTCTGGGAGCCGCTAAAAGCGGTAGCGATGATCTTGCTCGCCGCCGCGGCGATCTCGGCCGCCGGTGGCCTGGCGGGTCATCTCTGGCCGCAAGGCTCGCAACAGATCGTGGTCCGGCTGGATCAGCCGCTGGCGGTGCGGGTGCAGTGAGCGACGACGTGGTGAACTGGAGGTTGCTGGGGCAGCGGCTCGACCGCATCCAGCAGGACATGGGCCTGATGCGATTGCGCGACGAGCAGCGTGAGGCGGGGTATCAGGCGGTCGCGGCAACCCTATCGCGGCAGATGGTCGAGGTGACGGCGGCACTTGAGGTGCGACTTAACTCCATCGATGACCGGCTGAACGGAATGGAGGACCAGCTAATCGCGATGTCGCTCAAGCTCGATGCGCTGGCTCAGAAGTAAAGAACCGGACAAATGGCGGCGATTTCCGCGTGGCTTGATCGTCACCCCTTAGTAGCGCCAATGATGTTTATGATTAGCTTTATTGTGGCGGGCGTAACGATGGGAATGTTATGGGTACATCTTGACGGATCAACCGCCAAATTGCGAGCGGTTTGCGATCGTTACGTTAATACTCTACTGAACTCCAGTGACATAAGCGAAATCACCCGCGCTGGTATAATAGTCCGTCAAACCCCTTGCGATTTACGGCGGCGACTGTGAGCCACCCCTAAAACGCAGAAAAAGCCCGGCGGGGGCTGCAATTCCGCCGGGCTTCTCGTGAGGTGCGTGCTTTAGACAGAAGGATTATAGCAGATGGCCGTGCCTTTGTGGCCGATCGTTTTGGCTCTCGTTGCCGTTTGGCTGATGCCGCTGGGAGAATTTTTAGTCCGCCTGACGGGCGGGCTGCTCGCCCTGATTGTTCCGTTAATCGTGCCGGCGATACTGCTGTACGCCCTGGTTAGGGTGATCTTTTAGATAACCGGGCCAACTCCAGGCTGGCGCGGTTCCTCGGGGCGTGCGCGACCGAGTAGCCCCGGCATCACGGTGTGCAGGATCGCGGCATCCCGGGCGCTCATACCGGGGATGAGAGCGGTCGCGTCGCGATAGGTTTGCCCCAGCGGCGTGCGTTGCGCAATCAGCCGCTGGATCGACTCCAGCTCCCGGCTGGCGAGGGTGTTCTGCGCATTCTTTAGAAACATACCGACAACCGGGACTGCCGACCCCAGGACATTGCCGAAGGTTTTAGCCCCGGCAAACCCGGCCGCCAGCGCACCGAGGCCGCCGCCGCCACCCATTGTGTTACTTGCCAACCGCAAGCCGCTACGTAAGGCATTACCTTCGGCAAAATCGGTAAGGGCTTTGATCTCTTCCGGCGAGAAACCGCGAATGGCATCCTTGTTCTTGAGGAATGTCGCGACTTGCTGCCGAAGCGCATTGTCGAGGTTCATCCCTGAATTGCCTGCGGCTGCCCGGATATCGCCACGTTCCTGAATGCCGGTGACCCCCGCATCCAGTTCGCCGGATAGCTTGTTGACCCGCTGCGCCCCCGCCCAATTCTGCCGGGCTTCTCTCTGTAATGCCGCCAGAGCGTCGATGTCGGCTTGGGTAGCGGGGATACTCGCGCCGGTCTGGGGTCTGGTAATCCTGGTGCTTTCTGTTGGTAGGCTCTCCAGGATCTTATCGAACTCCCCAACCGCGATGGCAGAGGCAGCCCGGCTCTGACGATCCTTGCCGACGTTTGCGATGTTGCTGCGGATCGCCTGCAAAGTGTCACTATCCGCAACACTGCCAAGCCCCGGCGGTTTGGCCAGGATGTTGTGCAATTCCGGCACGACTTGATCGCCAAACCCGCGCCGGGTCAATTCGTCGGCGACCCGCTGGGTAGTGTTGGTGATAATACTCGGATCGAATTGCGCCCCGCTATAACGCACCGCGTCGTAGCCACGCCCGCCGGCAGCTTCCAACTCATGCGCGCCAGGCGCCTGCATTGGCGCCGCCCGAGGCTGGAAAGTGCCGGGGCTGGGGAGCGCCAACAATCCCGCCATATCAACGGCACGACGGTTCATCTCGGGGTTGATGCTGCCTTGAGCGTCGAATACCGGCACCCGACCGGTCGCGACATCGCCGGGCGCAGTTAACCCGGAAATCAGGCTACCGAGAACGCCGGCCGTGGGATCAAAATGTACCCCACCCGCCATGTCGGTGCGGATCGGCAGTACATTCCCGCGGTACTGCGTGGCTTGGGCATCGAGCTGCTTCGCCATGTCCGGTGTGACGGCAGGGCCGCCGCTGAAGTTCGGATCGTCGGAGGTCGCCCAGCCACCCGCTTCCGCTTGCGGCGGCGGCACTAGCGAGCGTTCCAGTTCCTCCAATTGCAGCTTGTCGGTAACCGGCATTTATTGTTTCTCCTGCCCCGGCAACTCGCCTTCCGCTCGCCACTTGCCATCCGACCACTTGATGTACGGTTTGTCGCCGAGTTGCGATCGACCAATCACGGTTGGTTGGTTGGCTGACGGTTGGGCCTCTGCCTTGGTCGGCTCCGGCACCCGCAAGATCGGTAGTTGCCCCTTGGGGTCGTGTCGCTGAACATCGGCGTTGTACCGATCGATCTCCCAGCGCGCGGCGGTTTGGTTTTGGCGGAGCAAAAAGCGAAGGGACGCTTCATCGAGATTGCTGTCGCCGCCGGCCAGCTTGGCCGCATATTGGCGATCGTTGTCGGTGATGCTGGAGCCGGAGCCAAAGGCGCCCGATGCCAGTTGGGAGGCAACCTGCCGTGCCTGGGTTGCGAGAAAAGCCTCGGTGTTGGCAATCCGCTGGTCACCCCATCCCAGCAACGACTTTGCCTTTGCGGCGTCGAGGCGAAGCGTTGCTCCCCAACCGGAAATAATTCCAGAGTCAAGAAGGCGCTGAGCGGTGTCGTTAAAATTAAGGCTTTGCACCGCTGCTTCCGCCTTTGGCCGGCGCTTTTCCAACAGATTGGTGGTGGCTTCTGCGTAGCCTGGCGGGTAAACCACCTCGCCGACCCTGCCGCCGCCCGTTGTTCCCGTACCGCCCGGTGCAGCACCGCCTATTGTACCGGGCCAACCGATAGCTGGGACCGGCTTGCCTTCAGCCGCATCTTTTGCCTGCTCACCGGTTAGCGTGACTTTTCTGGTTTCCCCGTCAGGCCAGGTGAGCGTCATTTCCTTTGAAGTGTAAGGCGCCTTGCCGGCTTCCTGCTGTCGAGCCGTTTCTTGGGGGCTTAACGCTGGCTTCCCGAGGACATCACCCGGCCGTATTGCCAGGTCTCCTTTTGCAATCCGATCGGCTCTGTCTTCCTGCTTCAGAACTAGATCCATAGCGCTGATTTTTGTATCAACCGGCTGCCCGTCCGGACCGGCAATAGTCGCATCGGTCGGAGTAAGAGCAGCAATTCTGTTTTGTTTAAGTTCTTCCGAGATACGATCAATATCAGCTTGAGCCTGCGCGCGTTCCTTCAAGATTGGGCTTTGCAGTTTCTGTACGGCTTCTTCGATTTTGGGCTTGTACTCAAGTTCTACCTTAGACTTTGCGATGTCTACTTGCGTTTGGATTAGCGGGTCCATCTTAAGTTTAACATCGCTTTGCGCCTGTGCCTCGGTCCTGGCCTTCTCCCCCAGATACCCCGGCGATTTGTAGTAAGTCTCCAGGACGCTATCGAACGGGCTATGCGCCACCCCGGCCCGTCGCATCAACCCGTTGAGGGTAGCCAGCGCCTCCGGGGTGATGCCGAGACCGGGAATGACGCCGCCCGGTGCGCCGGCGGGAGCTGTGCCGGTATCGGCGACACGCTGCAAGGCACTGGCCGGCAGGCCGCGGCCGGACGGGATCACGGTGTCCTGGCCGCCGGCGGCGTAACTGCCGGGCGGTGCCTGCGCCACCTGGGCAATCAGATTAGGATCGACCGGCAACCTGCCACCTTGCTCGTTGCGAACGGTGGCCTCGATCAGTTTCGCTTTTACTGCCGGATCGCTGACATTGAGCGGGATGTTGTCAGCGACCCCCATGATCCGGGTGGCGCGCTTGATCAACCCCTCGGTGTCGTTCTCCGATGGTGGAGCCCAGGTCGAGACGATCTCGCGGATGGTGGATAAGGGCTTGCCGGTGGTGGCGCCGCTGGCGTAGCGGTCGAGCTGGTTGGAGATCGCGGCCAATCCGGCTTCCGGCGTGGCAAAGGTCTGAAACCCGCCCTGGCTCGGAGTGGCGTTGACGCCCGGGCGCCGCATGCCGCCCAAGTTGTTGTTGGCGACCTCCCAGTTTGAGCCGGTCAGGTTGGACGGCGCAGCGGCGGCAGGCTTCGCCAGCGTTTCGACCCGCATCAGTTGACTAAGACGGGCAAGCTCGCTCGGGGCAGCTCCCGGTCCAACGTCTCCGGGGTCTTGCCCGAACGGCACCTTGGGTTGCTCGTAGGTGTAGCCCTGCTCCCAGGCGCTCTTGGGCTTGTTGGGGTTGGCCCTGGTCGGGAACGGCAGATCGACACCCGCGGGCGCCGCCTCGCCACTCAGCGGCTCGATCCGGATGTTCGACAGGTCAACCCCAGCCGCTCCAGGGGCGGTTTGGTCGAAAGGGAGGCCGGCTAGCAGCCCGCCCCCCTGTCCCATCTGCGGATTAGCGCCCGGCGGTGGCGGCAGGAGGCCGGATTGCTGCCCTGGCGGCAGGCCAAAGGGCGACATGCCGGGACCGGGAAGACCCATTGCTCCAGATGGCCCGGGTGCCGTCGCCCCTGGAAAATCGCCGCCTCCCGGGGCGGTTCCTGGAGCACCGGTAAAGCCGCTGAGATAGTCCGCCGGCGACGACCCGATCGGCGGTGGTGGCGGCGCGTTGCTGGCAAGGGGACCGCCGGTGGGTGGTGCTCCGGGAGCACCAGGAGCACCAGGAGCGCCAGGAACACCACCGGGAACACCAGGAACGCCAGGCACGCCAGGCGGTTGGAACCCGGCCGGCAGACCTCCTTTAGGTCCGCCATAGGTGCCGGGCGGAACTCCCATCTGACGCTCCAGGAGCCCCAGCGAAATCGGGTCGAGTTTGGCCATCAACTCGCGCTGCGACTTCAACCCCCGCACCTTTTCGGCAAGTTGCATCCCCTCCAACTGCTTGTTGGCGGCGTCGTCCGAGGGGGCAAAACCGCCCAAGGCCTGCCCGAGAGAACCCAGGAGCGAGCCCTGCGGCACCCGGGACGGGGCGGAGAGCGCCCCGAGCTTGGCAGCAAAACTCAAAAGGCCTTGGCTCAATTCGCGCTGGCGAAGCGCAGCCTTCTGCTTGTCGGAAAAAAGATCGCCGTAGAGGTCGAGGGGGTCGCCACCCCCTCCACCTAGAAGACCCTCGAACGCCATTTGCGTTGTTCCTTACTTGGCCGGCTTGCCGTTCTTGGGTTGCGCCCGGGCTTCCGGCGCACCTGGCTGACCTTGCGCTTCTTTCTCATGCGCCGCGGCCTGCTCTTCGTGCGCCGCTTGCGCCACGCCGTGCTGCGCCTGGTCCTTTGGGTTATGCGCGGCTTCACCGTGGATCGCCGCCGCCTGGCGGTGTGCCTCGGCGGTCTGCTGGTGCGACTGTTGGTGCGTCGGGTTCTGGGTCGGCTCCTGCCCCGGCAGCGGCGGGGTCTGGCCTTGCACCGGAGCGGGCACGGTGCCCGGGGTGGAAGCCGGTTGCGGCGCCGAGCGGCCGACGCCGCCCGAACGGAACTCGCCTTGCCGCATCGCCTCGAGATCGCGCTTCGACTGCTCGACCCGGTCTGCCGCGTCCTTGGCGCGCTGTTCGTGCATTCGCTCGCCTTGCTGCTTCGACGGCTCGACCCCGTCCGACACCCCCATCGCCATCGCTAATTCTTCCGGCGGGGTCTCGGCCAAGACCAGCGCCTGTTGCGCCTGGTGCCACTCGGCTTGGGTGCGCGCTTGCATCAGTGCAGGCTCGGCGTTGGGGTCCTGGTTGCGCCCGCCATAGGCTTCGAGATCGCGCCGCAGCCCCTCCGACATCTGCCGCTCGCCGGGCGCGGCACGGCCTTCCGCCGGCGTCGTGCCGCCGCGGGTGGCGCCGCCTGCTACACCGCCTTCTGGCGGGATCAACTGCAAGGCTTCGTAATAGAGTTCTCGGAGTGCTGCATAATCAGACATCTGGGTTCCTCTCCTGGTGGATCTCGGCGGCGATCTCTCGCTCCGCCTGGTGCCAGAACTCCTCGTCCCGGCCCTCTGGCTGACCGGCCTCTTGCCATAAACGCTGTGCCCTGGCCCGGACGCGCTCCTCCCGGGGGGTCACGTCACCGCGCATGTTCTACTTCCTCCAACGCCGCAACGCGGGCCTCTAAGTCCCGCAAGGTGTCGAACACCGAGAACAGCCCATCGGTGTCGACAAAGGCGTGCGCAAACACCGTACCCGCTACCCCAAGGTCGCCTGCGATGTTGCCGGTTCCGGCCACCCCGAGATTGCCGTTCGAGTTGACCGCATTACCGGTGAGGACGTTGCCGGTAATGTTGCTGGCCGAGGTGAGCCCGCCGCCGGCGGTGATCAGGCCGGCCGAATTGATATTGCCGTTGCTGGTTAGTTGGTTGCTGCTAATGACATTGCCGGTGATGTCGCCGGCGAAGTGGCCGGTAGTCGCAGTTACCGTGCCGGCGACGTCAACATTGCCGTTACTCGTCAGTTGCTGCCCGGTGACGACGTTGGCGGTGATGTTGCCGGTAACCGTGCCGCCGGTGATCGGCAGGTACGGCAATGACAGGGTGCCGGCGATGATCTGGTCATAGAACCGCCGGATCGCGCCCATCATGGCGCGGGCGCAGTTGTTCACCGACGAGGGGCTCTGATTTTCCGGCCAGCCATCGGGAGGTGATTGGTTATTGCTCTCGTCGACCGGCGACCATTCGGAAATGTCTGCCATCTATTTTCCTGCTTCTCGAAGCGCGAGCCGCCGCCGAATGACATCGGCGGGAGTTGACACCACCAGGCGTCCGCCGGACGGGACGTGCTTCTGGAGTTCTTCCGTCGTGTAGCCGAGCATGGCCGGGCTGGTCATCGCCTCGTGCACCACCCAGTCTTGCGTGTCACGCGCCTGAACGACACGGGCCAGGGTAAAAAGCCGACCCTGGCAGGCCAGCAGCACGTCCGGTTTGGCCTCGGGATAGCCCAGGATCTCGGCCATCGCTTTGTCGAAGGCGGCTTCCGGTTCCGCAGGCGCGATGCGGAAGGCTTTGGCCAACGCCTCGTCGATGGTGAAGAGACAGCCCTCCCGCCTCTTTTCCGTATAGGTCTCGACTTCGTCACAAGCGTCCGGCGGCAGTGCTATCCCGTAATTCTCCCGCGTGGCAAAGCAGGCCCGCTTCGGATGCTTCGGATCGATTACCGCCCGGAGTTGCGCCCGGATGTCGCCTTCCGGTTCGGGGACGACCAGGCTCAAATCGCCAGGCCCAGGAGCGGTGCCAGATTGCTGGCTGCTCCCGCCAGCCCGGCGATGCCGGAAATCGCGCTGCCGACGGGGTTGGAGAAGTAGGGCGTCGTTTGGCTGGCACTGCCGGTCTGCGGCGAGCCGATGAGACTGCTGTATTGCTGTAACCCCTGCCACGGCGCCTGCTGCACCCCGTAGTAACGCGCCATCTGGTCTTGGATCTGCTGCTGCTGGAACTGGCGATACTGCTGGTCTTGCGCAGTGAGGCCAGTCCCCGCCTGGATCGTCGCCTGTGGTCCCGAGTAAGCGGCCTGCGCCAATTGCGGGTACATCCGCAAGGCGTCCAATGAGGCTTGGTTGCCGGTGTTGTAGCCGCTGGACAATCCGCCGGCGCCGGCCAGCGCGGTCGCGCCGTATTGGTTGGCGGCGTCCTGGGCGGCTCGCTGGCCGGCAAAATACTGGTTGCCGGCAGCACCCTGGATATTGGCGGCCTGCTGCGCCCCGGTCAGGCCGAGGTTGAGACCTGCGTTGTAGAGCTGGCCGTAGTTTTGCGCCGCGGCGTCCTGCGCCTGTCTTTCCCTCGCGTATTGCTGGCCGTAGAGGTTGCCCGAGAGGTCGGAAAGGCTGCGGCCGAGGTTCTGCTCTGCCGTGCTGGCAAGCCCGGCCTGGGTCCCCGAGCCGTACCGCCCGGCTGCGCTGGCGGCAGCATCGAGCGAGGGCGCTACCGATGTCTGGTAGTTGCGGGTCACCGGGTCCATCGCCGACTGGACCATCTGCGACATGTACGGGTTGGAGTTCAGGTAATAACCCGAGGCCGTTTGGCCGAGCTGCGACAATCCCAGATTGTTGTTGGCGGCACCTTGGGCGCCATATGCCATCGAAGGGGCGGCGTATTGCCCGACCGCGCCCGCGTATTGCTGGCCGCCTTGGGTCGCGGCGTTTTGCAAGCCTTGGTAGTTCTGCATGACCGGCCCGGAGCCGCCGGCGAACTGCTGGTAGTACGGATAGGCCGGGTTATATTGCCCGCCATACTGCCCGCTTGCGGCCTGCTGGAAGGCGGTGTTGGCGGTCGGCCACATGCCGGCAGTGACGTTCTGCCCGGTGTTGTAGAGGTCCTGGTAGCCCTGGGTTTGCAGGATGTTGGGCGGGATATAGTCGGCCAGGGTTTGGCCGGGGTAATAGGTCTGTGGGTCGGTCCTGTTAAGGTTTTGCGCCTGCCCCCAGAGATCGTTGAGGTAGGGCTGTTGCGCGGTTTGCACCGGGTTGATGGCGGTCGAGGTGGCGTTGGTTTGCGACGGCTTACCCATCTATTCAACCCTTCGCAGCATCGCGATGTCACCGGTTGCTTCCGCCCCCCAGGCCCGCAGCCACCCGGGGCGGCCAAGCGTGGTGATGCACTGGCACCCGGTTTCCCGCGCGTGCTGGTCAATTGCTGCAATCAACGGCCCGATCCACATTTCCATGTTGCTGCCGCCGGCAAAGATCATTTCGAGCGCGCGGCGACGCGGGTATTGCCTGATCTCGGTGACTATGACGGCAGCGACCCTGCGGTCTATTTCACAGATCCAGATACCGAACTGGCCGGCAAACGCCGCCCGCAGGACATCGACCGGCTCGTAAGCGCCGCCGGCCCGGCGGGTAGACTTGGCAAGAAGCGGCGCGATGTACCGCCAGCGTTCCGCCAGTTCATCGAGCGGCGGCAAGCGCACGCTGACTTCAGGCAACCCGCACCATCAGCACCGACCCAGCGCGGTAGAGCCCGCCGACTGCGACGCCCGCCGCTGCCGCTGCGGCGTCGTCAACGGCGTCCGGCGGCACGTTGTTGGCGCGAGCGGCAAGCAAGTTAAGGCTCTCCGCCATGCCGCGCAGCCACGCGGCCCAGGCTTGCGGCGGCTGGTCCGGCGGCACTGTGGGCACGGTAGTGGTGAGCGGGCTGTGGGCAGCCATCAGCGCCGCGATCCTTCAGGAATAATTTGAACGTCTAACCCAGCGAGATGGCGGAAGGTCTGCCCTGCCGGCATCTGCATGCGAAACCGGATATAGCGTCCGGTGGCGCGTTGCGGGCACTCCCCAATCTCGTTGAGCGCGACCGGCGGCTCCCAGGTGACGGGATCGGTCTGCCGCTCGCGGTGGCCGACTGCGATTGTCGCGGTGGCATTGCCGTCGTTGAGCGGCCGGGTCAGCCGCACCCACGCCCGCCTGCCGTCCTGTGGCTGCATCTCGGCGGTTTCTAAAGTAGGCGCCATCGCCGGGCCGCCACCGATCGCCAGGCGGTGATCCCGGTCAAAGAAGCTAAGCCTGGACGCCATGTTGCCGGTCCAGAACGGATCGTCAAAGCTCGGCTGGATGGTATCGAGGTCGCCGAGCCCGTCGATATTGTCGAGGTTGTAGATGGTGCCGTACATCGCGACCGTCATCCACTCGACGTGGGTCAGCGGCGGATCGAGGTCGATGTAGGAGGCGCGGGAAAGCTCCCAGTTGTAGACGAAGAGACGCGATAGAAGCCCGTTTGAGCCGACCGTTGGATAGGCCCAGATGACACTGCGAGAGCGCGGGTCGCGGATACCCTGGACATAGGTCAGGTATTGGTCATCGAGTTCGCGCCAGAACAAGGCGTCCCACTTCTGGGCGCCGACGGGGTAAGAGGCACTACCGTCAAAGGCAGCAAACCCGTCCGAGCTGAGATAGTAACAAACCGGCCGGACGGCGCCGCTCTGGTCGCGCGCGTGATCCACCACCAC
>Ga0070690_100000120_pt1 | contig 40407 bp, 33 predicted proteins | sample KBSS33HmetaG_FD_64671 | JGI IMG/M metagenome (GOLD analysis project Ga0070690, IMG submission 64671) | Switchgrass rhizosphere microbial communities from Kellogg Biological Station, Michigan, USA - KBS S3-3H metaG | ecosystem: Host-associated > Plants > Roots > Rhizosphere ... | reverse complement strand
CCGTTTCAAGGGCAAGGTCGGCGCGACCGGGCGCCGCACCGACGAGCGTGAGACCTCCGGCGACCGCGTGCTCTACCGTTTCCAGCAGGACGGCGTGCACGACTTCGCGTGGACGGCGGACCCGAACTACATGGTCGTCGAGGACACGTTCCGCGAGGCGGGGATCGGCGACGTCCAGCTGATCCTCCTGCTCCAGCCGGAGCACCGGTCGCAGGCCGAGCGCTACATCAAGGCGGCGAAGGCGTCCCTGTCGGGCTACGGCAAGGTCCTCGGCCCGTACCCGTATCCCACGCTGACGATCGTCGACCCGCCGTGGGGTGGGCGCGCCGCGGGAGGCATGGAGTACCCCACGCTGATCACCGGGGGGACGTCGTGGAGCGCGCCTCGCGCGGTCCACCGGCCCGAGTCCGTCACGATCCACGAGGCCGGACACCAGTTCTTCTACGGCCTGCTCGCCTCGAACGAGTTCGAGGAGGCGTGGCTGGACGAGGGCTTCAACACCTACATGACCGACCGGGTGCTCCAGGCGGCGTACGGCCCCAACCACGTCGAGCTCGACGTCTTCGGCCTGCACTTCCCGCTCGGGATCGACATCCACTACCCGCTCGACCCCAACCGCCGGTACTTCGAGACGGCGGACTGGGACCCGCTCGCGTCGTACGCCTGGAAGTTCCGCAACCGGAAGTCCTACGGCGCCCTGGTCTACTCGAAGACCGCGCTCACTCTCGCCACCCTCGAGCGGATGATCGGCACCCCGACGATGGACCACGCGCTGCGGCTCTACGCCGACCGCTGGCGCTACCGGCATCCGACCACGAAGGACTTCATCGACGCCGTCCGCGACGCGACCGGGAAGGACTGGGGCTGGTTCTTCGACCGGACGATCTTCTCCTCCGGCGTCGTCGACTACGCCGTCGACGAGGCCACGTGCGTGCCCGCCCGGCCGCCTCGCGGCCTGTTCGAGAAGGACGGCCAACTCGTCGCGGGCCCTCCGGCCGACAAGGCGCATCCGAAGGGCTGGGACAGCGTCGTGACCGTCGTTCGCCGCGGCGACGTCGCGCTGCCGGTCGACGTGCTGCTGCGCTTCGACGGCGGGCACGTCCACCGCGTGAGCTGGGACGGCGAGGCGCGCTGGACGCGCTTCCGCGTGTCGGGCGGGCCGCGCCTCATCGAGGCGCTCGTCGACCCCGACGAGAAGATCCTGCTCGACACGGACCGGACCAACAACGGGCGGCGGCCCGAGGCCGATCCGCGCGCCGCGACGCGGTGGTCCGCGCGCGCGGTCTTCTGGGTCCAGAACATGATCGACTTCCTGACGGTGTCCTGGTGAGGAAGTGAAGAGAGACGGCGGCCCGAAGGCGCTGGCCTGCTTCGTGCGCGGGATGAAGCTCTCGCTCTCGAAGCCCTACCTGGCCCTGGCGCTGTGGCTCATGCAGCTGATGATGGCGGCCGTCCTGATCCTCCCCATCAGCAACTCGCTGCACGCGATGCTCGACCGCTCGCCCGCGGCCGACAAGATGGTCGCGAACCCCGACTACGGCTGGTGGGAGACGGTGCGACGCACGCACCCCGACCTCCTCGGCAACTTCCCCGAGCTCGCCACCGGCCTGCTGAGCCCCGAGGGCATCAAGTGGTCGGAGCTGCCGAATCTGCGCGGCATCGGCGCCGTGGCCTTCTCCCTGGCGCTCCTCGCGACGGTGCTCCACGCGTTCGCGCTCGGCGGCATGCTCGGCACGCTGCGCGAGGAGTCGAGCTCGCTCGTCACGTTCGGCCGCGAGGGCATGCGGCGCATGCCCGCGTTCCTCGTCTTCACCTTCGCGGCCTTCGGCAGCGCGTTCGCGGCCTACGAATGGATCTACCAGCGGTCCGGCGAGGAGATGAGCGCGCGCGCCCACGCGCTGCCGACCGAGCCGATGGCGCTCGCCGTCACCGGGATCCGCCTCCTCGCGCTCGTGCTCGCCCTGGCCGTCATCAAGCTGCTGGCCGACTCCGTGCGCGTCGTCTGGGTGGCCCGGCCCGACCTGCCGCCGGTCTCCCGCTTCCTCTTCGGGATCGGCGGCGCGCTCGGCCGGCCGCTGCGTCTCTTCGGGATCCTGGGCGTCTATGCGCTCGTGACGGCCGGCCTCTACGTGGTCTGGCTGATCCTCGATCCGTCGGCCGGCGGCGAGGCGCGCTTCGCGCTGGTCCCGCTGATCCTCTCGCAGCAGGTGTTCGTATTCATCCGGCTGTTGATCAAGATCGGCTACTACGCCGGCGTCTCGGAGGCGCTGACGCGGACGCCGCCGCCGGAATATTCGTATGCCGCGGCGTCAGCCCCGCCGCCCCGTCCGGACGAACCCCCGCTCGAGAACGCGTAGGCTCGGGTCGAAGCGCACCCGATAGACGAACGGCTGCCGGCGGAAGCCGCCCTCGTCGGTGTCGCGCTCCCACGGCCCCGCGAACCACGGCAGGAACCGAAGGTCCTGGACGTACACGGACGTGTCGCCGTTGGGCTCGGCGTCCACCGTCTCCAGGGGAAAGCGCGCGAATGCGAGGTAGATCTTCCAGTCCGGGAGCCCGCGCGCGGCGGCGAGCGCCGGCGACGGCGGCGGCTTCTCGTAGCGGCGGATCTTCGCGCGCGCCGGCGGCGGGTAGAAGTCGGAGAGGCTCCGCAGAACCTCGGACCAGCGCCGGGGCGGCTGCGGATCGGTCACGCCCTTCGCGAACGGTCCCACGTCGAAGAACGCGACGTCGATCGCGTCGCCGCGGTCCGTCAGCCCGAGCCAGCGGAAGGGCGAGAGGAACTGCGGCATGGCCGCCACCTTCGAGCCCGCCGGGGCCGGGTCGACGACCCTCCACGCGGCCACCGCCCGCGCGTGCACGAGCCCGCAGAAGCCGATGTAGAGGAGCAGCAGCAGCGAGCCCACCGCGGTGATCCGCCGCGCGCGGGCCCGGAAGATCAGCGCGAGGACGAGCGACGCGACCACGATCGCCGAGAAGACCGGATCCAGGATGAACACCCAGTCGAGCTGATAGCGGTGTCGCGAGATCGGCGTCCAGAACATCTCGCCGAACGAGGTGACCCAGTCGAAGACGATGTGCGACGCGAGGCCCAGCGCCGACACGAGCCAGAGCGTCGAGAGCGGAGCGCGGCGGAGCATGGCCTTGGCGGCGAGCGCGATGAGGAGCGCGAGCAGCGGCAGGACGATGAACGAGTGCGTCCAGCTCCGGTGGTCACGCAGGTATTCGATCCGCGAGGACAGGAAGATCACGTCGAGGTCCGGCACCATCGCGGCGATCGCGCCCACCCAGAACGCCGCGCGCGCCTCGGGCCGGTCGGTGAAGGCGCGGGAGAGGACCGAGCCGGCCAGACCGTGGGAGAGCGTGTCCATCCGCGGGGGGATGATAAGTCGGAAGTTGGAAGTCGGAAGCCGGCGCGGGATTCGTCTGATACCTTCTTCCCCGTGGTGGAGCAATCTCTGCAGGGCAAGGTCGCGCTCTTGACGGGCGCCTCGTCCGGACTCGGGCGCGCGTTCGCGGTGGCGCTGGGCCGGGCCGGTGCCAGGGTCTTCCTCGCGGCCCGGCGCGAGGAGAAGCTGCGCGAGGTCGTCCGAGAGATCACCGACGCGGGCGGCGAGGCCGCCTACCACGTCGTCGACGTCCGGGTCGTGCCGTCGCTTTACGACCTGGTGGACGTGCTGCTCGCCCGCTTCAAGCGCCTCGACGTGCTGATCAACAACGCCGGCCTCGGCTACCGCTCGCCGCTGCTCGAGACCAAACGGTCCGAGATCAGCGAGATGCTGGAGACCGACCTGAACGCGGCGATCTACCTGACGCAGGCGTCGCTCAACGCGCTGCTCAAGAGCGCCCCGGCCGACATCGTCAACGTGGCGTCGATCGCCGGGCTCGAGGGGTTCGCGGAGGGCACGGTCTACTGCGCGGCGAAGTCCGGCCTCGTCGGCTTCTCGCGGGCGCTCGCCGCGGAGCTGAAGCCCGCCAACATCCGCGTCACGGCGCTGTGTCCCGGCTCCGTCGACACCGAGTTCTTCGAGCGCTACCAGCCGACGCTCGACCGGCCGCGCATGCTCTCGATCGACGACTGCGTCCGCGCGCTCTTCTTCGTGCTGACCTCGCCGCCCAACGTCCTTCATGGCGAGGTCGTGATCCGGCCGCGGGTCGTCTGAGCGCGCCGCCGTGCCCTCCATCCTCCTCGTCGACGACAGCGGCCTCTTCCGAAACGTCGCCGCCGAAGTGCTGAAGCGCACCGGCTGCGAGGCGCTCTCCGCGGATGGCGGCACGGAGGCGCTCGACGTCGTGCGGCGGGAGAAGCCGTCGATGCTCGTCGTCCGCGCCGGGATGAAGGGCATGACGGGGATGGACCTCTGCCGCGTGCTGAAGGCCGACCCCGCGTTCTCGCGCATGCCGATCGTGCTCGTCGCGCCGCCCGCGCAGCGCGACGCGGCGGGGCACGCCGGCGCGGACGCCGTGCTGCCCGAGCCCCTCGAGCCGGAGGCGCTGTTCGGCGCGATCCGCCGCTTCCTCCAGGTCATGCCGCGCGAGGAGGCCCGCTCGGCGGTCGAGTGGTCGATCACGTTCTGGCGCGAAGGCGTCCAGCACGCGGGGACGATCCGGGACCTCTCGCGCGGCGGGTTCTTCGTCCGGACGCCGGTGCTCCAGCCGATCGGCGCGCGCCTCGAGGTCTCCTTCGACGTTCCCGTCGAGCACGGCGTGCGTAATGTCGTCGCGGAGGCGCTCGTCGTCCGCGTCGCCCGGAATCCCGACCCCGGCCTCGGCTGCCGCTTCTTCCAGCTCTCGGCCAGCTCGCGCGGCTACCTCGAGGATTGCCTGCGGATCCTCGCGCTGGGCGAGCCGGCCGGGGCGCCGTAGACCGTCGGACCGCGACGCGCCGCGGGCTCAGACCGCCAGACGAAGAGCCCGTCGCGAGCGCACCCGGCGAACGAAGAGCCAGAGCAGCACCGCCACGCCCGCCCACGGCAGTCCCGCGGCCAGCGCGTAGATCAGCCCGGCCGCCGACGTCGACAGCAAGTACAGCGAGTCGTGCAGCGCGGTCCGGATCGGCTGCCACGCCGACGGCTCGGCGACCGGGGCCGGCGCGACGCCCGGCTCGTGCAGCTCGAGCGCGATCGTGGAGAACGCGACCTGCCGGTCGTAGTACACGCGCTCCCCCTCCGTCTGCTCGATCTCCCCCACGACGCGCGTCAGCTCCTGCTCGGCCTCGACGATGTCGGAGAGCCTCGCGGTGCGGTTGCGCAGCACCTCCCGCAGACGGGCCTCGGCGTCGCGCTCGACGCGCAGGCGCGTCTCGAGGTCGAAGTACTCCTTGGTCACGTCCTGCGTGCGGACCTGCTGCGTCTGCACCCTCCCGAGCGACGCGAGCTCGCGGAACGCGTCGTCGAACCGCTCCGCCGGAATGCGGAGCGTGAGCGTTCCCGCGGCGGGCCCGCCGGAGGCGCCCGAGGACCTCGCCTCCGCGACGTAGCCCTCGCACGCGCGCGCGATCGCCTCGGCGGCCCGGGCGCCGTCGGCGTAGCTCTTCAGCTCGATCGAGATCTCCGCGGTGCGGATCAGCCTGAGCGTGGACAGGGAGTTCGCCCGCGGCGCATTCCACGCCGGGCTCTTGGCGACCACGACGCGTTCGGCCGCGGGCGCCGCGCCGTCTCGGAGACCCGCCTGGGCCAGGCCGGCGGCCTGCAAGTCCTTCGCGGCGAGCTTCGGCGGGGCCGTCATCGCCAGGCCGCGCCGGAGATTGACCTGGCGCGCGACGAAGATTCCGAGGAGGACGATCGCGAGGAGGCCGCCGAGCGCTCTAAGGTATCGCATGCCGGGAAGGGACACCGCTTCTCGCGGCGGGTTCCCGGAGGCGCCCGGACGAACCCTCGCGCCTCGCGCCTCGCGCCTCGCGAAGGCAGCTACGCCGTCTTCGCCGCCGAGAGGTCCACGAGCGCGATCCCCGCTTCGCGCGCGACCTGGATCGAGCGCTCGTCCCGGTAGAACTCCCCGTAGTAGACGCGCGAGAGTCCGGCGTTGGCGACCAGCTTGAAGCAGGGCCAGCAGGGGCTGGCGGTCGTGTAGAGCTCGGCCCCGCCGATCGAGACGCCGTTGCGGGCCGCCTGGATGATCGCATTGGCCTCGGCGTGGACGGTCGAGACGCAGTGTCCCTCTTCCATGACACACCCGACGTCGCTGCAGTGCGGGAGTCCGCGGATCGAGCCGTTGTAGCCGGTCGAGAGGATCGTGCGGTCGCGCACGATGACGGCGCCCACGTGCTTGCGCGGACAGGTCGAGCGGGTCGCCACCTGCCGGGCGATGTTCATGAAATAGGTGTGCCAGTCGACGCGCTCTTCACTCATCGCGCGCATTATCCCCGAGCCGTCAAGCCGATCCCCCAGGGGACCCCGAAGGCCGCGCCGGTATGTCAGAATCGCTCCACATGCCGCGGCCGCGTCGCGTCGTCATCACCGGTCTGGGCGCCGTGACTTCGATCGGCGGCTCTCTGGCCGAGTTCTGGAACAACCTCCTGGCCGGCGCCTGCGGCATCGGCCCCTTCACCCTCTTCGACGCGACGAGGTACCGGACGCAGACGGCCGCGCAGGTCGCCGAGATCCCGGATTCCTTCCTGACGCCGGCCGAGCGCCGCCGCATGTCCCGCGCCGACCGGATGGGCGTCGCCGCGGCTCGCGAGGCGCTCGCGGGCGCGGGCATCGACGTCGCGCGAGAGGACCCGACGCGCATCGGCGTGATCCTCGGCGGCGGCACCTCGGGCCTCATCGACTCCGAGGCGTTCTTCGAGCGGTACCTCGCGGGCCGCCCGGCGCGGCCGTCGAAGGTCCTGAACCACCTGCCCGACTCGATCACCGATCGCGTCGCGCAGCGGTTCGGGCTCGAGGGCATCAAGTCGACGATCACCACGGCCTGCTCCTCCTCCGCCAACGCGATGGGCTACGCCTTCGACGCGATCGCGGCGGGCCTCGCCGACGTGATCGTCACCGGCGGCTCGGACGTCCTGGCCCGGCTGACCTACGGCGGCTTCAACTCGCTGCGCTCGGTGGACCCGGAGCCCTGCCGCCCCTTCGACCGCGAGCGCAAGGGCCTCTCGATCGGCGAGGCCGCCGGGATCCTGGTCTTCGAGGAGGAGGAGCGCGCGCGGCGGCGCGGCGCACCGGTCGTCGCGGAGTTCCGCGGCTACGGAGTCACCTCCGACGCGTTCCACATGACCGCGCCGGACCCCTCCGGCGTCGCGGGCGGACGCACGGTGCGCGCGGCGCTCGCGGACGCGGGCGTGGACGCCTCCGAGGTCGACTACGTCAACGCCCACGGCACCGCGACGCCGCAGAACGACTCGGCCGAGACCGCCGCGTTGAAGGAAGCGCTCGGCGAGCGCGCGTCGCGGATCCCCGTGTCCTCGATCAAGTCGATGATCGGCCACTGCCTCTGCGCCTCGGGCGCGATCGAGGCGGTCGCGACCGCGCTGACGGTGCGGGACGGCAAGGTGCCGCCCACGATCCACTACGAGAACCCGGACCCGGCGTGCGACCTCGACTACGTTCCCAACGAGGCCCGCGACGTCCGCGTCCGCGTCGCGCTCTCGAACTCCTTCGCCTTCGGCGGCAACAGCTCCGTGGTCGTGCTGTCGCAGTACGCCGGCGGGCGTCCCTGACGTGCAGGTGGCCTGCCACGGCGTCGTGACCGGGACGGGGGCCGTCTCCGCGCTGGGCCGCAGCGCGGAGGAGTTCTACCGCCGCCTCGCGCGCGGCGACACCGCCATCCGACCCTTCCGCGACGACGAGCGCGGCGGGCTCCAGGCGACCCACGTCGCGCGCTACGACGGCTTCTCGCCGCAGCCCGAGATCCCGGCGATGAAGGCGCGGCGGTTCGACCGCGGCAGCCAGTTCGCGCTGATCGCGTGCTCGCAGGCCGTGGCGGAGGCCGGCTACCGGATCGGCGAGGCGCCCGAGCAGATCGGCATCGCGATGGGCACCGGATCCGCGGGCGCCGGCGCTCTGACCGAGTTCCTCCGCGTTCTTCTCACCGAGTCTCCCGAAGCCGCGCCGCCGTTCCACTTTCCCAACACCGTCGCCAACGCTCCCGCCTCGCAGGTCTCGATCGAGCTCAAGATCTACGGACCCAACGTCACCGTCACGCAGAAGGACCCCTCGGGGCTGAACGCGCTCCTCTTCTCCTGCCTCGCGCTCCGGTCGGGCCGGGCCCGCGCCATGCTCGCGGGCGCGGTCGACGAGTGGAACGCGGCATATGCGATGGGATTCGACCGCGTCGGCGCGCTCCGCGGCGAGAAACGCGCCTCCGGAATCGTGCAGGGCGAGGGCGCGTTCGTCCTGCTGGTGGAGGACGAGGACCGGGCCCGCGCGCGCGGGGCGACTCCGCTCGCGAGGATCACCGGCATCGCGACCGCCGGCGTGCCCTCGGAGCCCTACCGCTTCGCGCCCGACGCCGCCGCGATGGAGCGCGCGATCCGCGGCGCGCTCGCGGACGCGGGGGCCGCGCCCGGGTCGATCGACCTGTGGCTCCCCTCGCGCGACGGCGTCGTCGCGATGGACGAGGCCGAGGCCCGCGCGATCGAGGCCGTCTTCGGGTCCTCGGCGTCGCGGCCGCGGGAGCTCGCGGTCAAGGACGCGATCGGCGAGATGGCGGCCGCCGGAGGCGCCCAGCTCGTCGCGGCATGCCGGGCGCTCGCGGCGGGCGAGGCGCGGCGCGCGCTGATCGACTCCTTCGGCGCCGGCGGGAACTTCCTCGCGGCGGTCCTGGAGTCGGCGTCGTGACGGCGCCGTCTCCCGGCGGGCCTGCCCGCCCCCCTCAGCCTCCGCTCAGGGGATTCACGCTCGAGATCCCGGTCCGCTTCGCGGAGTGCGACTCCTACGGCGTCGTCTGGCACGGCCACTACGTCCTGTACCTCGAGCAGGCGCGCGAGGCCCTGACCGCGCGCCACGGCTTCACCGCGGCGCGCGCGCTCGGCATGGGCTACAAGGTCCCGGTGACGCGCATGGAGCTGCGCTACCGCGCGCCCGCTCGGGCGGACCAGACGGTCCGCGTGACGGCGCGGCTGCGGCCTCCGCTTGTCGCGCGCTTCGTCATGGACTACGAGGTCCGCTCGGAGGCGGGCGATCTGCTCGTCTCGGCGGAGACGGAGCAGGTGGTGCTCAACGCCGAGGGCGAGCTGCTGCTGACGCTGCCGGCGGGACTCCGCCGGCTGTGCGACGCGATCCTGGAGGCGCAGGACTCCGCGGAGCCGGTCGAGAGGGCGCGACGGTGAAGGACGAACCGAAGACGCCGGCGAAGACGGGCGCCGGCGCGAACAGTCCGCCCAGAGGGGCGGCTAATCGTCGTTCGGCCTTCTTCCTGATCCGCTTCGTGGTCCTCCTCGTCGTGTTCTACGCGATCGTGGCCTCCCATCCCGTCAACGACGCCGTCATCGTTCCCTTCACGAGCGCCATCGCGCGAGTCTCCGCGGTGATCCTCAACGTGCTCGGCGAGCAGGTGACGGTGAACGGGACGGAGATCCGCTCGAGCCGCTTCGCTGTCGCGATCGAGAACGGCTGCAACGGCGTCGAGACGGCGCTCCTCTTCGGCGCGGCCGTGCTCGCCTTCCCCGCCCCGTGGAGGCGGCGGCTGCTCGGCCTGCTGTTCGGGTTCGTGGCGATCCAGATCATCAACCTCGTGCGGGTCGTCTCGCTCTTCCTGGTCGGAGTGCACCGGCCCGCGCTGTTCGGGACGTCGCACACGATCCTCTGGCAGTCGATCGTGGTTCTCTGCGGCGTTCTCCTGTTCCTTCTCTGGGCCGCGCGCGAGGCGCGCGCGCGACAGCGACAGGGAGTCGCCGTCGAGGAGACGAACCGTGGCGCGCCCAAGCCGCGCTGAGGCCGGCGATCCCCAGGTCCGCCTCGACGCCGCCGCGGCGCTGCGCGCCACGGCCGCCTTCGCCGTCGCGCTCGGGATCTGGTTCACGTTCGCCGCGCCCTACGAGCGGACGCTGGCCGCCGCCGCCGAGGTCCTCATCCGCGCCTTCGAGCGCCCCGCGGTGACCTCCCTCGCGACCTCCGCGGGCGAGATCCGCGTCGAGCGCGCCGACTTCCCTCCCGACTCACCGCGGCCCGGGCTCCCGGCCGCCGACCTGCACTTCAACTTCGCGCTGCTCGCGGCGCTCTTCGCGCTCTCTCCCCGGCCGCTGCGCTCCGCCAACTTCGGCCGGTTCTGGATCGCGGCGGCGCTCCTCTGGCTCGTGCACGTGGCGGCGCTCGTGTTCCAGGTCGAGTCGGTCTACGCCACGCGGATGGGGCCCTGGAGCCAGGAGCATTACGGGCCCGTCGCCCGCAACGTCTGGGCGGCGGGCTTTCACTTCTACCAGATCCTCGGCCGCTTCGCGGCGCCGTTCGTGCTGTGGTGGGGGGTCGGGCGGGTGGGAGAACGCCAGCCGGAAACGCCGGGAAGGAAAAGGGTTAAGGGCGCCTGACGCCGAGTTTCGAGTCAGAGCCTCGACTCTAGCCGCGCCGGCCCCGCTCCCTCCGCAGGTAGCGGTAGTCGGGGATCGCGAACTCCTTGAGCTTCGCGATGAGCGACCCCCGCGAGATGTTCAGGATCTGCGCCGCGCGGCTCTGGTTGCCCTCGACCCGCCGCATCGCGCGGTCGATGACCTCGCGCTCGACGGTCTCGACGATCTTCTTCAGGTCGTCGGTCTGGCGCAGGACCGTCTCGGCCGGGGACGACTCGGTGGGCGCGGGGACCGGCGCCGCGGCCTCCGCCGCCGGGCGGGCCGGCGAGGACTCGGCGGACCCGGATCGCTGGCCCATGCCCGCGAAGGCGAGGCCGGCGACCTGGACGAGCTCCTCGAGGAACAGGACGGCGCGCGCGGCGAGCCGCGGGCTCTCGCGGACCAGAATCCCCGCGCACCCCGCGTCGGTCATCGGCTCGACGACCAGCGTCAGCGTGCCCGTGACGGTCTCGGCGCGCGACAGCCGCTCGCCGGACCGCAGGTCCTGGGTCATGCGCGGAGGAAGCATCGGGTTCTCGCGGAACGTCGAGGCGAGCGGCCGGAATCCGGCCGCGGCCGAGAACTCGCCCACCGCCCACTCGGAGGGCGGCAGCTCGCGGTCGAGGAAATCGGTCAGCTCGGTGGCGAGGTCCTCGGGAGAGCCGCTCGCTCGGCAGATGCGGTACGCCGTCTGCCGGAGGCTTCGGTACTCGACCTCGGTGACCGGGATCGTGATCACGCCGGGCGTCGCGGGCGGGGGGCCGGGGATGCCGACCGGCGAGAGCGTGTCGCCCATCGGCTCCTCTTCGCCGCCGGAGCCCTGCCGGCCGGCCGGCGCCACGTCGACGACGGTGATCGTCGCCTCGCCGATCGTGATGCGGTCGCCGGCGGCGATCGCTCCGCCGAAGAAGTCGCGCCCGTTGACCTGGACCGTTTCGATTCCCTTGAAGAGGTCGAGGTGATAACGCCCGTCCCGCTCGAAGAGCCGGACGTGGCGGCCGTAGACGCCGCGGGCACGGACGACGACCTCGTTACCCGAGGACGCGCCGACGGTCGCGCTCGCGCCGGTGACGCGGTGCACTTCGGCACCCGTACCAGGACGCCTTCGGACTTCGAGAGTGAGCATCGTGAGGACTCCCGTGTAAACCCTCCCAACCCTATACATTTTTTGATGGAGGGCGCAACAGTCCTCTCGGGAAACTCGACTCGCGGTCAACCGGTGCTCGACGCGCGGACGATCGCCCGGAACTCGTACAGAGGGCGCACGTTGCGGCGAAAACCTGTCTTCGAGGACAGTATCTAGAAGAGGCCGGAGATTTTTCCGTCGGAGGAGACGTCGATCGTCTCGGCCGCGGGCTTCTTCGGGAGACCCGGCATGGTCATGATGTCTCCGCAGATCGCCACCACGAAGCCCGCGCCCGCGAAGAGCCGCGTCTTGTCGACGTGGAGGGTGAAGCCCGAGGGCCGCCCGCCCTTCTTGGGATCGTCGGAGAACGAGTACGGCGTCTTCGCGATGTTGATCGGCAGGTTCGCGAAGCCCATCTTCTCGTAGCGCTGGAGGCGGTTCTCGGCCTCCTTCGAGAAGGACACGCCGCCCGCGCCGTAGAGCCGGCGCGCGATGATCTCGATCTTCTCGGCCAGCGGACGGTCCCAGGGGTAGAGCGGGCGGTACTTCGCCGTGCCCTGCGCGATCTCGTGGAGGACGTGGCGCGCCAGGTCCTCGCCGCCGGCGCCGCCGCGCGTGAACACCTCGGAGACGGCCACCCTCACGCCGAGCTCCGTGCACCGCTTCTCGAGGAACGCGATCTCCGCCGGCGTGTCCGTCGGGAACCGGTTGATCGCGACGACCGCCGGCAGCCCGAAGATGCGGACGTTGTCGAGGTGGCGCTCGAGGTTGAGGACGCCCCGCGAGAGCGCGGCGAGGTCCTCCGCGCCGAGCGCGTCCTTCGGCGTGCCGCCGTGCATCTTGAGCGCGCGGACGGTCGCGACGATGACGACGACCGACGGCCAGATGTCGCCGTACGCGCACTTGATGTCCAGGAACTTCTCGCCGCCGAGGTCGAAGCCGAAGCCGGCCTCGGTGACCGCGATCTCGCCGTAGCGCATCGCGATTCGCGTGGCGAGGATGGAATTGCAGCCGTGCGCGATGTTCGCGAAAGGCCCGCCATGGATCAGCGCCGGCGTGCCCTCGAGCGTCTGGACGAGGTTGGGATGGATGGCGTCCTTCAGGAGCGCGGCCATGGCGCCGTTCGCCTTGAGGTCGCGCGCCCGGATGGGCTGCGCGTCGCGCGTGTAGCCCGCGACGATCGCCCCGCAGCGCTCCTTCAGATCCGTCAGGTCGCGTGCGAGGCAGAGGATCGCCATGACCTCGGAGGCCACGGTGATGTCGAAGCCGGTCTCGCGCGGCACGCCGTTGATCTTGCCGCCGAGTCCGATGACCGCGTCGCGCAGCGCGCGGTCGTTCATGTCGAGCACGCGGCGGAACGGGATGTCGCGCTGGTCGATGCCCAGGGCGTTGCCGTGGTGAAGGTGGTTGTCGAGCATCGCGGCCAGCAGGTTGTGCGCGGCGGTGATCGCCGGGAAGTCTCCCGTGAAGTGGAGGTTGATGTCCTCCATCGGCACGACCTGCGCGTAGCCGCCGCCGGCCGCGCCGCCCTTGACCCCGAAGCAGGGCCCGAGCGAGGGCTCCCGCAGGGCGATGATCGCCCGCTTGCCCAGCCGGTTGAGGGCCTGGCCGAGTCCCACGGTGGTCGTCGACTTGCCCTCGCCCGCGGGCGTCGGCGTGATCGCGGAGACCAGCACGAGCGGCGCCTCCGGCCGCCCCTCCGCGCGCTCGATCGCCGAGATGGCGATCTTCGCCTTGTCGCGGCCGTAGGGGATGAAGTCTGAGGGGTGGATGCCGGCGTCGCGGGCGACGTCTTCGATGGGACGGAGGCGGGCTTCCTGCCCGATCTCGATGTCGGACTTCATCGTCGGCGGTGATCCTAGCAGGGCCGGGCCGAAACACCGTCTATAGGGGAGGCGAGCGGCGAGGGCTCAATCTGTTGTGGCAGGCGCGTCATCAATTTGTTACATTCGGCCAACGGAATGCTGCGCCTCAAGCGAGTCGAGATCTCGGGCTTCAAGTCCTTCTACGAAAAGGTCGATCTCGCGTTCCCCGGATCCGTGACCGCGGTCGTCGGGCCCAACGGGTGCGGCAAGTCCAACATCAGCGACGCCGTCGCCTGGGCCCTCGGCGAGCAGAGCGCCAAGGCCCTGCGCGGCGAGCGCATGGACGACGTCATCTTCAACGGCTCGGCCAAGCGCCGGCCGCTCGGCATGGCCGAGGTCGTCCTGACGCTGTCGGCCACCAACGGCGACACCGAGCGGGGAGAGGACGGGATGCTGCGCGTCGGCCGGCGCGTCTACCGCGACGGCGAGGGCGAATACTTCCTGAACGACAAGCAGGTCCGCCTGCGGGACATCCAGGACCAGCTGCTCGGCACGGGGCTCGGAGTCCGCGCCTACTCGGTCATCGAGCAGGGCCGCATCGATCAGGTCCTCTCGACGAAGCCCCAGGACCGCCGGCGCCTCATCGAGGAGGCCGCCGGGATCACGCGGTACAAGCTCAAGAAGCGCCTCGCCGAGGGCAAGCTCGAGGAGACGCGCGGCAACCTCCTCCGCATCTCCGACATCGTCACCGAGATCGAGAAGAACGTCACGAATCTCCGCCGGCAGGCCTCGCGGGCCGCCCGCTACAAGGAGCAGTCCGAGGCCCTCCGCGGCAAGCGCGCCTCGCTGATCCGGGCCCGCGCGGAACTGCTCGCCGCGTCGCTGCGCGCGGCCGAGTCGCTTCGCGACGAGCGTGCCGGCCGGGAGGCGGAGGCGGCGGCCGCGGTCGCCCGCGCGGAGGCCGCGCTGACGGCGGCCCGGCTCGAGGCGTCGGAGGCGGCCCTGGCGCGGGACGCGCTCCGCGAGGAGCTCGCCGCGCTCGAGTCGACGATCGCGCGGGACGACGCGCTCCTGGAGTCCAACCGCCGGGCCGCGATCGACCTCGCGGCGCGCCGGGCGGCGCTCGAGCGCGAGGGCCAGGATTTCGCCGCCGAGCAGGCGCGCAGCCATCGGGAGCTCGCCGAGCTCGAGGAGCGCCTGTCGCGCAGCGTCGCCGATGCCCGCGCGAAGTCGCTGGCCCGCGAGGAGGCGGATCGCCGGGCCGCCGAGGCCGCGGCGCTCTGCGCGGCGCTCGAGAACGAGCTCGAGGAGACGCGCGACAGGGCGCTCGCCGCCGCCGGGGAGCGCGTCGCGAGCCGCAACGCGCGCCACGAGATCGACCTCGCCGCCGAGCGCGTCACCGCGTCGCTCTCGAGGCTCGGCGACGCCGCGCGGAAGGTCGCCGAGCAGCTCGCGCAGCGGGAGGCCGACGCGGCCGACGCGGAGCGCGAGGCCGCTCGGCTCGGAGGCGCGGCCGACGAGGCGAGCCGCCGCGTGCACGAGGCGGAGGCCGCCCTCGCGGCGCTCGCCGAGGAGTTGACGCTCGCCGAGGCCGCCCGCGAGGCCGCGAGGGAATCGTCGGGGTCGCTCGCGCACCGGCACGCCGCCCTCGTCGAGCTGCTGCGCGCGCGCGACGTCTCGGTTCTGGCCGTGCGCGACGCGATCCGCGGCGCCGGCCTCTCGGAGCGCGGCGCGCTCTCGGAGCGAATCCGGCCGCGCCCGGGCTGGGAGATCGCCGTCGGGCTCGTGCTCGGGCGCGACGCCGACGCGCTGCTGGCGACGGGCAGCGTCGTCCGCGCGGTCGACGCCCTGCGCCCGCTCGCGGCGGGCCGCGTCGTGCGCGACGACTGGCGCAAGGACGCGGTGGTCTCTCCCCCGGCGGGCGCGCTCGGTTGGGACTCCGTGCTCGAGGGCTTCGGCGCGCTCTCCCCCGCCGAGCGGGCCGCGCTTCCCGGCGCCGCGTTCGTCGAGACTCTCGAGGACGCGCTCGCGCTCTCGGAGAAGAATGCGTCGGGAACGTTCGTCACCCGCGCGGGCGAGCTCGTGCGAGGACCGGTCGTCCGGGTCGCCAGCAGCTCCGCCTCCGCCGCGGGGCTGTTCGCGCAGCGGCGCGAGGAGGAGGAGCTCCGCCGGCGGCTGGAGGAGGCCCGCCGGGGGCTGGCCGACGCCGAGGCCAGCCTCGAGCGGCTGCGGCTGGACCGACAGCGCCGCGAGGCCGCGCTGCCTCCCCTGCGCGACCGCGAGCGAGAGGCCCAGGGCGAGCGCCTCGCGTTCTCCGCCCGGCTCGAGGAGCGACTCTCGGAGCGGGACCGGCTCCGCCGCGAGGCGGACACCGCCTCCGAGGAGCAGCGCGCGCTGGCCGAGCAGGCCGCGGGCTTCGACGCGGGCCGGCGTCAGGTGGAGGAGCAGGAGCGCGTCCACGCGGAGGAGGAGCGGCTCGCCCACGAGCGCGTCGCGACCCTCTCCGCTTCGCTCTCCGAGGCGCGCTCGCTCGCGATGGGCGCGGCGGAGGAGCTCGCCCACCGCCGCACGGAGGCCGAGGTGTCGGCCGAGCGGCGGCGGGCGATGGAGGCCGCGCGGGACGGGCTCCGCGAGGCGCAGACCACGCTCGAGCGCCGGCTCGCCGAGGCGAGCGAGGAAGAGAGCCGGATCCGTGCGCGCGGCGCCGAGCTCGCGCAGGAGGAGCAGGACGCGCGGCTGCGCCAGAAGGAGAACGTCGCGGCCCGCGAGGTCAAGGCGGCGGCGCACGGGACGCTCCTCGAGTCGGCGCGCGTCGCGGCCGCGGCCGTCGAGTCCGCGGAGGCGCAGGCGCGCCTGGACCGCTCGGCGCTGGACACGGCGCGCGAGGGCCGGTTCGAGGCGGAGGTCGCGGCGACCCGCGTCGCCTCCGACCTGGAGCACCTGCAGTCCCAGGCGCGCGAAGAGTTCGGCACGGGTCCCGACACGCTGCCCACGCCGGCGGACGCGTCGCCCGAGGGCCTGGCGGTCCTCGAGACGGAGGTCGCCGAGCTGACCGCCTCGCTCGAGCGGCTGGGGCCCGTCAACGTCCTCGCCTACGAGGAGCACAAGGAAGCGTCGGAGCGGCTCGTGTTCCTGACCGCGCAGCGCGACGACCTCCTGCGCTCGATCGCCGAGCTCCAGGAGTCCATCCGCAAGATCAACGCGACGTCCTCGGAGCGTTTCGCCGAGGCCTTCCAGGCGATCAACGAGAACTTCAAGCAGATGTTCGAGCGGCTGTTCCAGGGCGGCTCGGCCGAGATGAAGCTGCTCGACGAGGGCGATCTGCTCGAGTCGGGGATCGAGATCGACGCCCATCCGCCGGGGAAGCGGAATCAGTCGATCCTGCTCCTCTCGGGCGGCGAGAAGGCGCTGACGGCGATCGCCCTCCTCATGGGGATCTTCCGTTACAAGCCCTCCCCGTTCTGCATCCTCGACGAGGTCGACGCGCCTCTCGACGAGGCCAACATCGACCGTTTCACCCGCCTGTTGCGCGACATGACCGAGGAGACGCAGTTCATCGCGATCACGCACAACAAGCGGACCATGGAGACCGCCGACGTGATGTACGGCGTCACGATGGAGGAGCCCGGCTGCTCCAAGATCGTCTCGGTCCGGTTCGACTGAGGATCTCTCGGGGCACGACGCGGGGCGCGTGCCGCGCCGGCGTCCGTGTCGGGGTTTGACGGGCCGTCCGCCTTTCCGTAAGATCCGCCCTCCCGAGCCGATGTAGCTCAGTCGGTAGAGCAGCGGTTTCGTAAACCGCAGGTCACCGGTTCAAGTCCGGTCATCGGCTCCAAAGAATGGACCATTTTGGGCAGGATTCGGTGTTCCCCCTTCTCCAAGACCTTGGATAGAATCAAGACCGCATTGCCAAAACGACAGCCCACGTATTCCCCGCCCTCGGTTGAGCCGCTGTCCATCTCCGATCACGGAGAGGAGAGGTCCGAATTTCTCCACGCCGCGAGCGCGGACCATCCGCACCGCAATCGCGCGCAGTGGATCCTGAAGGAGCACCCCGAGATCCGCCGCCAGATCGGCACCAATGCGGTCACCTTCTGGATCATCCTGGGCATCGTTCTCCTCCAGGTCGTCCTGGCCGCGTCGGTCGCGCACGCTCCGTGGTGGGTCATCCTCCTCGTCGCCGCCCTTCCGGGGGCCACCGCGAACCACGCGCTCTGGGTCGCGATCCACGAGTGCACGCACAACCTGGTGTTCCGCTCGCGCGCCGGCAACCACCTCTCCGGGATGCTCGCGAACCTCCCGCACGTCGTGCCGAGCTCGGTGCTCTTCGGGCGCTACCACTCGCGCCACCACACTTTCCTCGGCGTCTACGAGCTCGACGCGGACCTCCCCTATCGGTGGGAGGCGCGGATCGTCGGGAACTCGCCGTGGCGCAAGGCGATCTGGCTCTTCTTCACGCCGATCATGCAGTCGTTGCGTCCGGCGCGGCTGCGCGAGATCCATCCGATCGACCGCTGGGTGGTGATCAATTTCGCCGCGCAGATCGCGTTCAACGTCGGTGTGTGGTTCCTCCTCGGTCCCGGGGCGTTCTGGTACCTCTTCGCGTCGTTCTTCATGAGCATCGGCCTGCACCCGCTGGGCGCGCGCTGGGTCCAGGAGCACTACGTGTTCTTCCCGGGCCAGTCGACGTCGAGCTATTACGGCATCGCCAACCGCGTCGCGCTCAACATCGGCTATCACAACGAGCACCACGACTTCCCCTCGGTGCCGTGGAACCGGCTGCCGAGGCTCCGGAAAGCGGCGCCCGAGGCGTACGACTCGCTGCGCAGCCACCGCTCCTACACGCGCGTCCTCCTCCAGTTTCTCTTCGACCCCGAGATCTCGCTCTTCTCCCGGACCGTGCGCCCCCGCCCGGGCCAGGCCCGGGCCGACGACGAGACCAACCACGACGTCCAGCTGATCGAGGCGGCCGGCGCCGAGATCTCCGCGCCTCCGGTCGCGCCCGCCCCGACGTACTAGCCTCTCGCGACCGCCCGGGAACTCCCGCCCCGGTCCGGGTTCTTCTCTCCTCAGGAGGACCCGAACATGTTCGACGAGACGCTGGTCGAATCGCGAAAGTCCCACTCCCTCGGCGGCAAGCGTCTGAGCCTCCCGCTCGCCCTCGGGCTGCACGCGGCGGTCATCGCCGTCTTCGTGGGCGCCTCGGCGTGGTTTCCGGGAGAGCCGCCGGAGCCCGACGAGCGATCGGCTCTGCCGGTCATCTTCGTGCCGCCGCCGGCCTCCTCCCCGGCGTCTTCGGGACGCGGCGACCTGCACCGGACGTCGCACTCCTCGGGTCGACGGGTGCATCAGGAGATGACGCAGCCGGTCTCCCTCCCGAGCGATCCGAGCGCGAAGGCTTCCTCCCTCATGGACACCGACGCCGGGCCGGACTCGCCACAGCGGGATGAGTCGGCCGCCGACGGCGGTGCTGCGGGCCCCGGCGACGGCGACCGCGGGGACGGCGGAGACGGCGGGGACGGGAACGGCGAGCAGATCCTTCCCGTCGGCGGCGACGTCCGCGCGCCGATCCTGCTCCAACGCGTCGAGCCCGACTATCCGGAGTCGGCGCGCCGCGCGCGGCTGCAGGGCACCGTCATCCTCGAGGCCACCATCACGACGTCGGGCGAGGTCCAGCAGGTCCGCATCCTGAAATCCGTGAACCCCCTGCTCGACGAGGCCGCGGTCCGCGCCGTTCGCGTGTGGAGGTACCGGCCGGCGACGTTGAACGGCCGCGCGGTACCCGTCTACCTGACGGTGACCGTGAAGTTCGGCATCAACGCCTAGGAGTCCTTCGGGATAGGCTCACGCGCACCGGAGGGCACCCTCCATGCGCAGGCCCGCTTCCCGGGAACGGATTCTCGCGTTGGCGCTCTTCGCGGCCGCGCTCGCTTCCGCCGCCGCCTGCCGGCGCCGGGCGGAGGCGCCGATGCCGCCCCTCTCCACGGACCCGGCGCTGAAGAGGATCGACCAGCCGCTGACCGCGATCACCGCCCCGCCCCTGCTCGCCGCAACCCCCGATCCGCACGGTCTCGTCGCGAGCATCCTGGCGCGGCCGGAGCAGACGGCGTCGACGCCGTCCGCGAGCGCCTCCGGGACCTCGAGCGCGGAAAAGGCCGCGGCGACTCCGGAACCCTACAATCCCTTCGCCGGAGTGCCGCTGGTCCCGAGCCGGACCCCGTCGGGGCGCATCGAGTGGTCCGCGAGCTTCGCGGAGGGGTACCGCGAGGCGGTCGAGCGCAACAAGGCGATGGTCGTCGTCTTCGGCTCGCCCGGAGGCGAGTGGTACGAGAAGGTCGTCGCGTCCTTCGCGAGCCCCGAGCTCGCCGCGCTCGCGGATCGGGCGATCTGGATCCGCAGCGATCCGACGAAGGAGACCATGGGCCGCAACGTCTGTACCGCGCTCGGCGTCGCCCACACGCCGACGCTCTCCGTCCTCGATCCGGACCCCGAGATGATCAGCGAGGAGCTGAGAGTCGAGGGCTACGAGGAGCCCGCGAAGCTCGCGCGCGACCTCGACGCGCCGCTCAAGCGGGCGAACGGCCAGCTGCAGCGGGTCCCCACGATGAGGCCCTAGTCCAACCGGCGCCGCCCGCGCCGGTCTCCGGGGCCGGCCGGAAGAGCTTCCCGGGGCCGCGGAGCGCCTTCCGGGCGGAATGGAGCGGTGGCACCGCCGGTTCACCCCTTGCCGGCAGGCTCCGGCGGCGGGACAATCGACGTTGGTGAGAAGCGCAATTCCCCAGAAAACCGGCGGGACAGGCTCGGTCCGCGGCGGCGCTCGGACGCGGCGCGCGGCTCTCGTGCTCTTCACCGTCTCCGCCATTCTGTTCGTCGGCATCCAGAGCCGCATTGCCGAGAGCCTTCCCACGCGCAACGTCCAGGAGATCCTGACTTCCTACGGCGATCCCGTGAGGGTGCCCCCGCCCGAGGAGCGCTACCTCGATCTGAGCCCTCCGGCGATCGCGGCCCTCCCCGGCATCGTCGAGCCTCCGCGGCTTCCCCTCGGCGAGAGGTCCGGAAGCGCCCTCTACGTCGGCGAGGAACGCTCTCCCGCCAACCCCCTCCGCGCCCCACCGGCCTCTCTCTAGAGACACGGGCCTCGCAAGCCCGCGGGTCGAGCGGCGCCCTTCGCGGCGCCGGACGACCCCATTCGGTCCCGGCGTGCGGACTGACCGCCGCCGTCCAGGCAGAGAGAGGACACATGATCACGCATCGAAAACGGATCGCCCTGATCGCCGGCGCCGCGGTCGCGGCCGTCCTCGCCCTGAGCGTGTTCGCCAAGGGTCGGGCGCCGCGTCCCGACCCGGCCGCCGCGCCCGAGCGCACGGCGCCCGTGGCCATCGCGCGAAAGACGCTTCTCCGGAGCACGCTCACGCTCTCCGGGGAGTTCAAGCCGTTTCAGGAGGTCGACCTTCACGCGAAGGTCGCCGGCTACATCCGCCGGATCTCCGTCGACGTCGGCGACCGCGTGCGGACGGGTCAGGTCCTCGCGGTGCTCGAGGTTCCCGAGCTCGACGCGCAGCTCCAGGAGGCCGGCGCCTCGCTCGAGCGCGCGCGCTCGACGCATGAAGCGGCGCACGCGGCGTACGTCCGCCTCAAGAAGGTCTCGGAGGCGCGTCCCGGTCTCATCGCCGCGCAGGAGCTCGAGGACGCCTACGCGCGCGATCAGGAGTCCGAGGCCCAGGTCGCGCAGACGGAGGCGGGCCAGCGAAGGGCGTCCGCGATGAGCGAGTACTCGCAGATCCTCGCCCCGTTCGCCGGCGTGATCACGAAACGCTACGCGGACACCGGCGCCCTCATTCAGGCCGGGACTTCCTCGTCGACCCAGGCGCTTCCGGTCGTTCGACTCGCGGAGGACGATCGACTGAGACTCGTCCTTCCCGTCCCCGAATCGGCGGTGAGACGCATCCATGTCGGGACGCTGGTGCGCGTCCGGGTCCCCGCGCTCGATCGCACCTTCGAGGGAAGGGTCGCACGGCTCGCCGACAGCCTGGATCGCCAGACCCGCACGATGGAGACCGAGATCGACGTGGCCAATCCCGAGGCCGACCTCGTCGCCGGCATGTACGCCGAGACGGAGCTCGAGCTCCTCAAGAGAGACGGCACGCTGTCGATTCCGATCCAGGCCGTTTCCCGCGACGGCAAATCCACCCGTGTGCTCGTGGTCGCGGCCGGGAACCGCCTCGAGGAGCGACCCGTCGAGACCGGCCTCGAGAGCACGCGCCGCATCGAGATCGTCTCCGGCCTCTCCGAGGGCGATCGGGTCGTCGTGGGGAGTCGGAGTACCTTCCGGGCGGGCGAGACCGTCGAACCCAAGACGGTCGAGGAGCCGCGCGACGAGGAGGGGGGCTCCTGATGTCGCGCTTCGCCATCTCGCATCCGTACTTCGTCGTCGTCGTCTGCCTCGTCCTCGCCATCGTCGGCACGACCACGCTGGCCAGGATGCCGGTCGATCTCTTTCCGGCGATTCACATCCCCGTCGTCGTCGTGGCGACCTTTTACTCGGGCATGCCGCCCGAGCAGATCGAGACCGACATCACCGGCCGATTCGAGAGATTCTTCACGCTCGGAAGCGACATCGACCACATCGAATCGCGCTCACTGCCCGGCGTGAGCCTCATCAAGATCTACTTTCATCCGGGGTCCGACGCGAACGCGGCCCTGTCGCAGATCTCGAACCTCGCGCTCGCCAATCTCCGCAAGTTGCCGCCCGGGACCCTGCCGCCGGTCGTCCTGAAGTTCGACGCTTCGAGCCTCCCGGTCTGCCTCATCACGCTCAAGGGGGAGGGCCTCAACCAGACGCAGCTGCGCGACCTCGGCCAATACGCCGTCCGCAACCAGGTGGCGGGAGTGGAGGGCGCCTCGGTGCCGCAGCCCTTCGGAGGCCAGTACCGCCAGATCATGGTTTACGTCGACCCGCTGAAACTCGAGGCCCACCAGCTCTCGGTCATGGACGTCGTCCGGACGGTCAACGACAGCAACCTCATCCTCCCGGCCGGCGACGTCCGAATCGGACCGACCGACTACAACCTCTACACGAACAGCCAGCTCCCCTCGACCGAGGAGATCGACCGCCTTCCGCTGAAGACCCGGGGCGGCGCCTCCGTGCTCGTGCGGGACGTCGGCCATGCCGCCGATGCCCACGCGATCCAGACCAACGTCGTCCGCGTGGACGGGCAGCGGTCGGTGTACCTGCCGATCCTGAAACAGGGCGGCGACACCAACACGATCTCCGTCGTCGACGGCGTGCAGAAGGCGGTCGCGGGCCTGACGGACGTTCCGAAACAACTCGTGGCGAGCGTGGTCTTCGACCAGTCGGTGTTCGTGCGGAAGGCGATCGAAAACCTGCTGCACGAGGGCGGCATCGGACTCCTGCTGACGGGCGTCATGGTGCTGCTCTTCCTGGGCAGCCTCCGGGCGACCCTCGCCGTGTTCCTATCGATTCCGCTTTCGGCGCTCGCGGCGTTCCTCGCGATCAGCGCCGGCGGCGGGACCGTGAACACCATGGTGCTCGGGGGCCTGGCGCTCGCGCTCTCCCGGCTGATCGACAACTCGGTCGTGGTCCTCGAGAACATCTTCCGGCACATGGAGATGGGCGAACCGGCCGACATCGCCGCCGAGAGGGGCGGGGCCGAGGTCGCGCTGCCCGTTCTCGCCGCGACGCTGACGACGATGGTCGTGTTCTTCCCCGTCGTGTTCCTCTACGGCGTCAGCCGATTCCTCTTCGTCGCGCTCGCGTTGGCGGTCGTCTTCTCGCTGCTCGCGTCCTATGTCGTCGCGCTGACCGTCGTCCCGCTCTTCTGCGCCCGGTTCCTGCGGCGGGCGCACCTCGAGGAGGACCACGTCGAGACGCGCTCGGCGTTCGGCCGGCTGATCCACCGCTTCAACCACCGCTTCGAGGTCTTCCTCGACCGCTACGCCCGGACGCTCACGAGCGCGATCGCGCGTCCGGCTGCGACGGTCCTCGGAATCCTGGGCGCGTGTGCGCTCGCCTTCGCGCTCTGGCCGCTCCTCGGCACCTCCTTCTTCCCGCGCACCGATCCCGGGCAGTTCGTCATCAACCTGAAGGCGCCGTCGGGCACGCGCCTCGAGCTGACCGAGGAGAGCGTCGCGAAGGTGGAGGCCGAGATTCGCGCCGTCGTCGCCCCTTCGGACCTCGGCATGATCGTCTCGAACATCGGCACGACCCCGGGGTTCTCCTCGATCTACACGCCCAACTCCGCGTCGCACACGGCGTTCGTGCAGGTCAGCCTCCGCGACGGGCACGCGGTCGGGAGCTACGAGTACATGAATCGCGTGCGGCGGCGGCTTCGCGACCGGCTCCCCGAGCTCGCGGCCTACTTCCAGTCCGGCGGCCTCGTGGACGCGGTCTTGAACCTCGGCCTCCCCGCGCCCGTCGACATCCAGGTCAGCGGCATGAATCTCGAGCGCACCTACCGCACGGCGCTCGAGATCGCCGCCGAGGTGCGGCGTCTTCCCGGCATCAGCGACCTGCTCATCCCGCAGGACCTCGACTATCCCTCGCTCCGGCTGGACGTCGACCGCGAGCGCGCGAGCCTCGTCGGCCTGTCGCAGAAGGAGGTCGTGCACAACGTCATCACCGCGCTGACGTCCAACCAGATGATCGCGCCCAGCTACTGGGTCGATCCCCGGACCGGAAACGACTACATGCTGACCGTGCAATACCCGGAGAACCAGATCCGATCGATGTCGGACCTGCGCCAGATTCCTCTGCGCGCGGCGGAAGGGGCCGACCCCACGCCCCTCGACTCGGTCGTCCGGATTCAGCCGATCGAGGCCCCCACGGAGGTCGACCACTACCAGCTCCGGCGGGTCATCGACGTCTACGTCGCGCCGTCCGGGGAAGACCTCGGCCGGCTGACCGCCGCCATCGACCGCATCCTCGCGAAGACGAAGATGCCGGAGGGCGTCCGCGTCGACCTGCGCGGCTCGGTGCAGGGCATGCGCGCCTCGTTCCGCAGCTTCGGCCTCGGCCTGATCCTCGCGATCGCCCTCGTCTACCTGATTCTCGTCGCGCAGTTCTCCTCGTTCCTCGACCCGTTCATCATTCTGCTGGCGATCCCGCCGGGCCTCGCCGGCGTGCTCGTCATCCTCCTCCTCGCCGGCAGCACCCTCAACGTGATGTCGCTGATGGGCCTGATCATGATGGTCGGAATCGTCGTCTCGAACAGCATCCTGATCGTGGACTTCACGCGGATCCTCCGCCGCGAGGGTCACTCCGCAGAGGAGGCGGTGCGGCGAGCGAGCCGGATCCGTCTTCGCCCGATCCTCATGACGTCGCTCGCGACGATCATCGGACTCGTCCCGATGGCGGTGAAGCTGGGGACGGGCGCCGAGGCCTACGCCCCGCTGGCGCAGGCCATCATCGGAGGGCTGCTCGTCTCGGTCGTCGCGACGGTCTATCTGGTTCCCGCCGCCTACCGGTTTCTCCACCGCTGCGACGAAGCGCCGGCGGAGGCCTCGGCATGACGGGCGTGCGAGCATTCGCGCCGATCCTCGGGTTCGCGCTCGTGGCGTCCGCCCCGCCGCCGCTGACGGCGCAGGCGCCGCCTCCGCGCACTCCGACGCCCCAGGCCGTCGAGCCCCGCCGCATCACCCTCGCCGGCGCCGAGGACCTGGCCCGCCGCAACAATCCGCGCATCTCGATCGAGCGCCTGAACGCCCTCGCCTCGCAGCAGGTCTTCCGCGAGGTCCACGCGGCGGTCTATCCGACGCTGACCGCCTACCTCACCGCCGTGGCCGCCCACGATGGCGGGCGCATCTCCGCCGGGGGCCTGAGCAATCCCGCGATCTACGACCGCGCGGCCGGCGGAGTGACCGTCAACCAGCTCATCACGGACTTCGGCCGCACCTCGAATCTCGTCGAGAGCTCGAAGCTCCGGACCGAGGCCGACGACGCGCGCGCGACCGCGACCATCGAAGAGGTCGTGCTCGCCGTCGACCAGAGCTTCTACAACGCGCTCGAGGCCCAGGCCCTGCGCGCGGTCGCCGAGCAGACCGTGGCCGAGCGCCAGCAGGTCGCCGACCGCATCCGCGCGCTCGCGGAGAGCAACCTGCGGTCGGAGCTCGACGCCCGGTTCGCCGAGGTGGACCTGGCGGAGGCGAGGCTGCTGCTCGTCGACGCCGACAACAGCCGGCTCGCCGCGCTCGCCGCGCTCGCGACGGTCCTCGGCGAATCGGACGGGCCGCCGATCGAGGTCGTCGAGGAGACCGCGCCGCTCGCGAGGCCGTCCCCGGAGGTCGGGCCCCTGGTCGCCGAGGCCATGTCCCGCCGGCCCGACATCGCCGCGCTCGACTTCGACGTCCGGGCGGCCGAGCGCTTCCGGCTCGCCGAGGAGGACCTCGAGCGGCCGAGCATCCGGGCCGTCGGCGCCGCCGGCGGCGCGCCCTGGCGCAACGACGCCATCTCGCCATGGTACGGAGCCATCGGCGTCAACGTCGAGATCCCCGTCTTCAACGGGTTTCTCTTCGGCGCCCGCGCCAAGGAAGCCGAGCTCCGGTCGGAGGCCTCCCGCCAGCGCCTCCTCGAGCTCCGGAACGAGGTCGTGCGGGACGTCAAGACGGCCTGGCTCGACGCCGGTGCGGCGTGGGCCCGGCTCGACGTGGCCGCGCAGCTTCTCGAGCAGTCGAACGCGGCGCTCGAACTCGCCCGCAGCCGGTACGAGCTCGGCCTCTCATCGATCGTCGAGCTCTCGCAGGCGCAGCTCCAGCAGACGCGCGCGGAGATCGGCAACACGGAGGCGCGCTACCGGTACCGCGTCGCCGAGTCGCGTCTCCGCTACGAGGTCGGAGGCGGAACGGCCCCGGTCGCGACGCCGGCGGCACCCTGACGACGCCGTCCTAGAACGGCAGGCGCACCGTGGCGAGCCAGGAGTGGTCGTACGTGCGGTACGTGCTGACGGCGAACTGGTAGCCGACGCCGAGGTCGAGGCGGAGCCGGCCCGCGATCGGAAAGCGGCCCGCGACGACGCCCACCGTCGCGATCGCCTGCCACTTCCCGTCGGAGGGTCCGTCGGTCCAGTGCGTGAGGCTCATCTCGAACTCCGGCCAGAACCAGTCGGTGAGGACGTGGCCCTGAAACGCCGTGTTCCAGACGACCGGAACGCCGATCCGCGCCTTGTCCCCTCCCGGGACGCTGACGGCCAGCGTGCTCTGGATGTCGAAGCCCGCCTTCCGCGTCCCCCAGCCCTGACCCCAGGCGACGGTCGGGGAGTAGATGGGCTTGCCCGCGGTGAAGGCGTCGCTGCCGGTCGGGACGGAGACGTTCAAGAAGGCGCTGAAGACGGAGTTGCCGCTCTCCTCGTTCGCGGAGAAGAAGCGGTACTTCAGCAGGAAGGTCTCGTCCGCCCAGCCCGACTGTGTCCCGCGCGGAGAATCGCGGACGACGTAGCCCGGGATTCCGAACGTCATCGCCACACGGGTCGCCAGAATCAGCTCAATTCCCTTGCTGTTGCCGTAATTCGCGAGGTCGACGTCGTTCGGGCGCGACTGCCACGCGAAGTCGTAGCGAAAGCGCTCGTTCAGCCGCGGGGTCGTCGTGACGAGTGGGGAGATCCAGTGAGGCTGCGCGTCCTGGGTCTTCTCGACCATCCGAAAGTAGCGATCGAGAAACCCTTCCGGCGGCGCGGATCCGCCGCCGGCCTCCGCCTGGGCGAGGGCGCCGCCGCCGGCGAGCGCAGCCAGAACGAGGCCCGACCAGAGAGCGCGCACCTTCTCCATTCTCTCCCGCCCCGTCTTGCAAGGGACGGGCCCGGAGTCGTCGGGGAGGACGTCAGAAGTTCAATATGTAGGTCGCGCGATACACGTTGTGAACCGCCGGCAGGTGCGTGATCGGGAGGTCCACGCCGAAGGAGATCGAGTTCTCGGGGATGAACCAGAAACGGAAACCGGGCGTCACCGTGACGTTCGTCTTGCCCGAGCTCGGCCCGTCGAGGAGGGTCTGGCCGAAGAACTCGAGAAACGTCGTGAGGTTGCCGAAGAATCGCGTCGACGGCGTGGTCCACGTCTCGGCGAACGAGACGTCGTAGCCGATGTCGTTCTTCAGGATGTTGGCCGCGCCGTTGCCGACGAGGCTCTCGTACTGGAACGAGTAGTACAGGCCGAACTTCCCGAGCGCCGGCACCCACGAGTGCACGTCCTGCCAGCCGGCGAGGCCGAACTGCAACGACGTCTGGGTCGCGCCGATGCCCTTGTTGGGGGCGGAGACCCTCGCCTGGAACGAGTACGACTGATCCGCGTTCTCGACGAGCTGGAGACGCGCCAGGAACGCGGCGCCGGCCCCGCTGATCAACGGGCCGTTGATCCGGTCGTTCCATTGATAGTTTCCGATGACCTCCAGCATCAACCGGCGGTTCACCGCGTACGCCATCAGGACGTTGACGAAGTCGGTCGAGTCGGTCGTCGCGCTGTTGGCGACCTCCGTCTTGGCGTAGTCGGCCCGCAGCTCCCTCTCGAGGAAGTTCGTCGTCACCCGCAGGAGCGCCATGTCGGGGGTGTAGCGGCGCCACTTCTCCCATTCCTGGTTCCAACCCTCGGTGAAGAGGTTGCCGAGCGAGAGATCGGAGAGGTGCTGCGTCGTCCCCGCGTGCGCGGGCTTCTCGGGAGAGACCTCGAGCGAGGCGGCAAGCGCCGCGGCGTCTTCTCCGCCGAACGCATCGGCGTCCTGCGCCAGGATCGCGGGAGAGTCGGCGATTCGCGTGACGGCGACGGCCGCCAGGATCCCCAGAAACCGTGCCGACGATGCGAGTCTCATGAGAGCTCCTCCCTTCCGACCGGGCCGCCGCCCGCCGGTATCCGGATCCTGTCGAATTGCGCGGTCTCGGGCAAGAAAACCGACTAAAGTCATATAGAATCGTCCTCCCATGAGCGAGGGCCCTTCCTCCGCTCTCACGCCGACCGAGGCCGCGCAAGCGCTCGGCGTGAGCTATCCGACGATCAAGCAGTGGATCTACAAGAAGAAGATCCGCTCGGTGCGGACGCCGGGCGGGCACCACCGGATCCCCCGCTCCGAGATCGCGCGGCTCGGAGCGTCCGGCGCCCTCCGCTCGTCCATGGCCTCGGCGGCTCCACTCGATGCCATCAGCGGCCGCAACAAGCTCGCCGGCGTCGTGAAGCGAATCCGCGTGTCGGGCCTTCTCGCGGAAGTCGCCCTCGACGTGGGAGGTCAGACGCTGACCTCCATCATCACCGCGGCGGCGGCTCGAGAGCTGCGGCTCAAGCCGGGCTCGCCCGCGGTCGCGCTGATCAAGGCCACGGAGGTGATGGTGATCCGTGCTTGAGAAGACCCTGGCGACTCTTCTCCTGTCCGCGGCCTCTCTCGGGCCGGCACCGCATCTCGCCGCGGAACCGGAGCCCGGCTCGCTCCTCGTCTTCGCCGCGGCGAGCCTGACCGAGTCCCTCCAGGCGCTCGGGAGCCGTTTCACGGCCGGGGGCGGGCCGAGGGTCGAGTTCTCCTTCGCCGGCTCGAACGACCTCGCGCGGCAGATCGCCGCCGGCGCTCCGGCCGATGTCTTCTTCTCGGCGGACGCGGCCAGGATGGATCAGGTCGAGAAGACCGGCATGGTGAAGGCCGCGGACCGAGTCGACCTCCTCTCGAATCTCCTCGTCGTCGTGGTGCCGTCGGGCTCGACCGCGGCCGTCGAGACGCCGCAGGACCTCGCGGCCCTGCCGAGGATCGCGCTGGCGGACCCGGCCGCGGTGCCGGCGGGTGTCTACGCCAGGCAGTGGCTGGAGGGTCTGGGCCTCTGGGCGCAGGTGGAGCCCAGGGTCGTGCCGACGCTCGACGTGCGCGCGGCGCTCGCCGCCGTCGAGAGCGAGGCGGCGCCGGCGGGCATCGTCTACCGCACCGACGCGGCGATCGCGAAGAAGACCCTGAGAGCGAAAGTCGCCTTCGAGGTCACGAACGGCCCCAGGATCACCTACGTCGTCGCCCCGCTCGCCAACGCGAAGAACCGCCCGGCCGCCGAGGCCTTCGTGAAGTTCCTGCGGGGCGCCGCCTCCAGGGCCGAGTTCGAGAAGCACGGCTTCCTGTTTCTCGCGAAGAACTAGATGGAGATCTCCGACGGCTCGATCCTGCTGCTGACGCTGCGGGTCGCGGCGGTGTCGACGCTCCTAATCCTGCCGGTCGCCGTCGGCGTCGCGTGGTTCCTGGCGCGCCGGGCCGGCCCGGGCCGCACGCTCGCCGAAACGATCCTGAGCCTTCCGCTGGTGCTGCCGCCGACCGCGGTCGGGCTGCTGCTTCTCGAGGCGCTGCGCCGCTCGGGCCCGCTCGGGCGCCTCCTCGACCGCGCCGGGATCGAGATCGTCTTCACGTGGAAGGCGGTCGTCCTCGCGACGGCGGTGATGTCGTTCCCGCTCCTCGTCCGGCCGGTTCGGGCCGCCTTCGAGGAGGTCGATCCGCGGCTGCTGGCCATGGCGCGCTCGCTCGGCCACACGCCGCTCCAGGCGTTCCGGCGCGTCGCCCTGCCGCTCTCGTGGCGCGGCATCCTGGCGGGAACGCTCCTCGCGTTCTCACGGGCGCTCGGCGAGTTCGGCGCCACGATCCTGATCGCCGGGAACATCCCGGGCCGCACCCAGACGCTCGCGCTCGCGATCTTCCAGCGCACGCAGATCGGCGCGGACGGCGCGGCGCTGCGGCTCGTGGCCGTGACGGTCGTGCTGGCATTCGTCACCGTCTGGACGACCGAGATCATCACGCGGCATAAGGCGCGGACGCGCGCGGGAGAGCGTCCCGCGTGATCGACCTCGACCTGACCCTTCCCCTCGCCCGCTTCACTCTCCGGGTGGCCCGCCGGCTCTCGGGGCGCGCGGTCGCGATCCTCGGCGCCTCGGGCTCCGGAAAGACGTCGCTGCTCGAGTCGATCGCCGGCCTCCGCGCCGGGGCCTCGGGCCGCATCGTCATCGACGGCGAGACTCTGCTCGACACCCGCGCGCTGCGCTCCCTTCCCCCCGAGCGCCGGCGGATCGGCTACGTCCCGCAGGACGCGCTGCTCTTCCCGCACCTGAACGTCGAGCGCAACGTGCGCTTCGGCTCCGACAAGTCGTCGGGCGAGGGCGCGGAGTCGGCCGAGCGGCTGTTCCGGGAGGCCGTCTCGATCCTCGAGATCGATCGCCTGCTCGCACGCTTCCCCGCCACGCTCTCGGGCGGGGAGCGCCAGCGCGTGGCCCTGGCGCGCGCGATCGCGGCGCGGCCTCGGCTGCTCCTCCTCGACGAGCCGCTCGCGGCGGTGGACGTCGCGCTGAAGGGGCGCATCCTCCCCTACCTGCTCCGCGTCCGCGACGAGCTCCACGTCCCCTTTCTCTACGTGACGCACAACGCGGGCGAGGCCCGCGCGGTGGCGGAGGAGGCCGTCGTGCTGCGCGAGGGGACGGTCGTGTTCGCCGGCGCGCCCGAGCAGGCGCTCGCGTGGGTCTCGCAGGGCGACCCCGAGGCGCGCTTCGACAACATCCTCGCGGGGAGGCTCGAGGCCCCGCCCGATGCGGGAAGTAAAGACGCCTCCCGCGGGACCGGAGTGCTCCGCGTGGGCGAGGCGCGCCTCGTCGTGCCGGCCGAGGACGCGGACCCGTCGTCCTCCCTCGCGGTGTTCGCGGTCTCGCCCGAGGACGTCCTCGTGTCGAGCCGGCCGCTCGAGGGGATCTCCGCGCGCAACGTCCTGCCCGGCGCGGTGGTCGCGCTCGAGATCGGCGAGACGAGCGGCTGGGCGCGGATCCGCGCCCAGGGCATCGAGTGGAATGCGCTCGTCACGAAGGAGGCGGTGCGGGAGCTCGAGCTGGCGCCGGGACGGCCCGCGTGGATCGCCGTCAAGACGCACGTCTTCCGGCGGCTCCGCTGAGACGCTCGTCCCCCGAATCCTCCGTCCCGTCCGCCGGAGCTTGCGCTCGAGTCGCCAGGCTCTCTAGCGTGTGCGCGTACGTCGGAGGAGCCCGAAGATGCCCGCGATCGTCCCGGCTCTCGTCGGTGTCCTCGCCCTGACGGTCGGGGACGGCGGCCTCGTGCGCGCGCCCGCGGCGGCGGCCGCTCTGAAGGTCCTCCGGAGCGCGGCCGCGGGTCCCTGCGCGAGCCCCGAGCACCGGCAGTTCGACTTCTGGCAGGGCGAGTGGGAGGTCCGCGAGGCCGGCCGGGCCGCGGGCACGAACCGGATCACGCGCGTCCTCGGAGGGTGCGCGCTGCGCGAGGAGTGGACCGGCGCGGGGGGCGGCAAGGGCACGAGCCTGAACGTCTACGACGAGGCCCAGCGCCGCTGGCACCAGACGTGGGTCGACGACAAGGGCCTCGTGCTGCTGCTCGAGGGCGAGTGGCGGAGCGGGAAGATGGTTCTCGAGGGCGAGCGCCCGGCGCCGTCCGAAACGGGCGCGGGGAGGACGACGCGCGAGCGCATCTCCTGGACGCCGCAGGCCGGCGGCCGCGTGCGCCAGCTCTGGGAGAGCTCCGCCGACGACGGCAGGACCTGGCAGGTCGTCTTCGACGGGATGTACGCGAAGAAATCGTAGGGGCGGGGCTCGTCCCCGCCCGGGCGGCCGCGAGGGCCGCCCCTACGAAGAGGGCCGACTCGCGAGCCAGCGTTCGATCGCGGCCTTCTCGTCGGGCGCCTTGATGCGTCGCAGGACGCCCTCCCGGTGCGAGGCGATGGTCTCGCCGCGGTCGAACGGCAGCCGCTCGTACATCTTTCCTCCCGGCTCGTGGCACGGCGCGCAGTGGCTGACGAGGATCGGACGCACCGTCGCGGCGAATGCCGGATCGGCGGCCGCCGGGACCTCCGGCGGCGCCGTCGGCGTCCGCGTCGGGTCGGACGGACCGACGCCCATCGCCGCGTGCCGGAAATCGGGCTGCGACGTCGGCGTCTCGGACGGGTCGTAGCGAGCCCGGGAGCTCGCGGCGTCGCCCTTCGGTCCGCCCGGACCGGCGTGATCCGACGCGAGCCACACGACCAGGAGCACCGGTGCGGCGAACAGGAGCCGCGGTCTCATCGCGCCATCATTGTCACGCGGGGCGGATCCGACGTGTCCGGAATTCGCAAAGAAATCGGGATCGCCGGGACGAACTCCGCCGGTTCGGCAGGCTTCGGGAGCAGTCGTCCCGCGAATCGTCCCCTTCGTCCCCGTTCGCAAGGGCCGCGTCCCGCCGTCCGCGCACGCGTTCCGGTTTTTGAACATTTCGTCCGGATTCTTGGGCCAAAAGGATCCGGCATCTTTTCGTAACTCGTTGCGTTGGCTTACGTATCACGCTGCGGGTTTTGAAAAAAATCCGAGGGAGGTAGGGGATGAAAATCCGAGCACTGATCGTGGACGACGAGCCCCTGGCGCGCGAATGGGTCCGCAACGGTCTCCAAGAAGAAACCGATGTCGAGATCGTGGCGGAGTGCGGCGACGGCTTCGAGGCCGTCAAGGCCGTGACCGACCTCAAGCCCGACCTCCTGATCCTCGACGTGCAGATGCCGGGCCTCGACGGGTTCGGCGTGCTCGCGGCGCTCGAGCCGTCGGACCTCCCGGCGGTGATCTTCGTGACCGCGTTCGACCGCTACGCGCTCAAGGCGTTCGAGGCGCACGCCGTGGATTACCTGATGAAGCCGTTCTCGCCGGAGCGTCTGCACGACGCCGTCGACCGGGCCCGCGCCGAGATCGACCGCACCTCCCAACGCGACCTGAAGGCGGCGCTCCACGCGCTGCTCGAGGACATCCAGAAGGAGCGCGCGTACCCCGAGTGGCTCCTCATCAAGAAGGAAGACCGCAGCGTCTTCCTCCGCGTCGCGGACATCGACTGGATCGAGTCCTCGCGCAACAACGTGCGCCTGCACGTCGGCAAGGAGATCTACGTCTTCCACGAGACCACGTCGGGCATCGAGGCGAAGCTCGACCCCAAGAAGTTCTTCCGCATCCACCGCTCCACGATCGTCAACATCGAGAAGATCAAGGAGATGCACCCGTGGTTCAACGGCGACTACGCGGTGACGCTGAAGGACGGGACGAAGCTCACCCTCTCGAGCACCTACCGCGAGCGGCTCAAGGAATTCCGGCGGCTGGCCGTGTAGCCGCGTGACCGCATCGGCCCTGCGCGCGAGCGCGTGGAGAGTCGCCGGGGCGACGCCGACGGATTCGTTCCGGCGGCGCCGCCGTCGGCACGTGCGGGAGATCTTCTTCCTCTGGACCGGCGTCGGCTTCTTCTTCGCGGCGCAGCGCTACCTGCGCGCGCCGTCGCTGCAGCAGCCGATCGAGAACGTCTGGTGGAAGTCCCTGGCGGGGAGCCTCCTCACCGCGTACATCTGGGCGGCGCTGACCCCGGCCATCATGGCCGTCGCGCGCCGCTTCCGCCCGCGCCGGGGGACGGCGCTGCGCTCCGTGCCGCTCCTGATCCTCGCGGGCGCCGCCGCGGCCCTGATTCACCTCACCCTCACCAACGTCTTCTGGCACGCCGTCGACCCGGCGCCGCGCCGGGACTTCGCCGCGATGTTCCTGGCGACGCTCGCCTTCGGGGGCGCGGCGCGCCTCGCGACCTTCTTCGGTCTCGTCGGCGTGACCTGGGGCATCGACGACTACCGCACCTACCGCGAGAAGGCGCTCGAGACCTCGGAGCTCGAGCGCGAGCTCGTCCAGACGCAGCTCGAGGCCCTGAAGCTGCGCCTGCACCCGCCGTTCCTCTTCAACGCGCTCGCGGCGATCCTGCCGCTCATCCGGACCGATCCCCGCGCGGCCGCGCGCACCGTCGTCCAGCTCGGCGACATCCTGCGCCTCGCGCTTCACAACGACGCGACCGGTCTCGTGCCGCTCAAGACGGAGCTCGAGTACATTCGCCTCTATCTCCAGATCGAGCAGACGCGGCTGCGCGACCGCCTCGCGGTCAGCTTCGCCATCGATCCCGGAGCGCTCGAGGCCGCCGTGCCGAACCTGATCCTGCTGCCGCTGATCGAGAGCGCGATCGCGAACGGCGTCTCGGTGCGGCCGGGCAAGGCGCAGATCACGATCCAGGCGTGGCCGGACGCGGACGAGCTGCGCGTGGCGGTGCACGAGAGCCCCGCCGAGGCGGCGGAGCCGCCGATGCCGGTCGACCTCGACGACTCATTCGTGCAAAAGACGAAGCTGCGCCTCGAGCTCCTCTACCCGGGCCAGCACCTCGTCGCGCTGTCCGACAAGCTCGAGAAGGGCCACGAGCTGCAGCTCACGATCCCGCTCGGAGCCGCCTCGCCGCGAGCGGCCCAGATCCCGATCCCCGTGGCGGTTCAGGGAGTCGCATGAGCGCGACGTCCCTCACCCTGCTCGACGACACTCTCCTCGACGGGCGCCGCCCGCTGCGGCTGGGTTCGCGCATGCGCTCCGCCTGGCGGTGGCGCACGCTCCTCTGGGTGCTCGCCGCATGGACGCTCGTCGGGTTCTTCCGGGCGGCGGACCGCTACTTCAGCGACCCCTTCCAGCGCCAGCGCCTCGAGTTCGGGCTGTGGGAGGCGCTCGCGCAAAGCCTGCTCGCGTCCTACATCTGGGCCGCGATGACGCCGGCGGTCGTGGTCCTGGCGAAGCACTCGCTCCCGACGCGCGCGAACTGGGTCGCGCCGCTCTCCCGGCTGCTCGCGGTGGGTCTCGCCCTTCCGGTGATCCACCTCGTGGCCTACCAGCTCCTGTATCCGCTCCTGATGGGGTTCCCGTGCATCGTCCCGGTTCAGCTCGGCGCGGTCACGCGCCTCCTGCCGGTCGCCTTCCCGACGCACTTCGTGACGTACTGCGCGATCGTCGGCGCGACCTGGACGATCCTCTACTCGCGGCTCTCCCGCGAGCGAGAGCTGCGGACCTCGCAGATGAAGACGCGCGTGGCGACGGCCCGGCTCGAGGCGCTGAAGATGCAGCTGCACCCGCACTTCCTCTTCAACACTCTGAACTCCATTCTCCCGCTGGTCTTCCGCGACCGGGACGCCGCCGCGCGCACCGTCGTCCGCCTCGGCGACCTGCTGCGCCTCTCGCTCCAGAACGAGGCGAACGACCTCATCCCGCTGCGCAAGGAGCTCGAGGTCCTGCAGGTCTACCTCGAGATCCAGGAGACCCGGTTCCAGGACCGGCTGACCGTGCGGCTCGACGTCGAGCGCGAGGCCGAGGACGCGCTCGTGCCCAACCTGATCCTGCAGCCGCTGGTCGAGAACGCGATCAAGCACGGCATCGCGGCGCGGCCGGGCGCGGGGCGCGTCGAGGTCCTCGCGCGGCGCGAGGGCGGGCGGCTGCTCCTGCGCGTCCGCGACGACGGGCCGGGGCCGTCCGACGGACCGAGGCGCGAGAGCCCGAGCCGCGAAGGCGGCGTCGGCCTGCGCAACACGCGCGACCGGCTCGAGCTGCTCTACGCGAGCGACCACGACTTCGCCTTCGAGGGCGCGCCCGGAAAGGGCTGCGAGGTGACGCTGCGTTTCCCATTGGCGTATGCGCCGGCGGCTTCCTCGCCTTCCACGCCGTCATCGCCGTCCTCTTCCGCACCCCCCTCGAGGGTCGCCGCCCTGCGCCGTGCGGCCGTGCTCGCGCTGGCGGCGGCGTTCTTCCTGCGGCCCTCCCCCGCCCACGCCCGCCCGCGGGGCGCCGCGTACGGCCAGGCCATCGCGAAGTCGCGAGCCATGCTCGATGAGGTCCTCCAGCTCTACCCCGGCACCGCCGTCGCGGTCGCGGTCGGCGACGAAATCGTCTGGTCGACGGCCTTCGGCTTCGCCGACGTGGACCGCCAGCGGCCCGTCTCGCGCTCGACCCAGTTCCGCATCTACGAGGCGGCGATGCCGCTGACGGCGACCGTCATGGCGCGGCTCGCGGAGGAGGGCCGCATCGACCTCGACGCGCCCATCCAGCGCTACCTGCCGGACGCCGGCGAGAGTCCGGTCCCGGTGACGCTGCGCGCTCTGGCGGCCCAGCTCGGCGGCGTCCGCGACCTCGCCGAGGGCGAGGAGGTTCCCGGCCCGTGCTCCGGCGCGCGCGACGCGCTGCGGTCGCTCGGCCGCGGCAACCCGTTCGTCCGCCCGGCCGGCGCCGGGCTCTCGATCTCGCGGTACGGCTACATGATGCTCTCGGCGGCGCTCGAGGCCGCGACGGGCGAGCGGTTCGCGGACCTGCTGAACGAGACGATCGCCGGCCCGACCGGCATGACCTCGACGCTCATCGACGACCCCCGGCGCTATCTGCCGGGCCGATCGCAGTTCTACGAGCGCGGCTTCCTGGGCCTGCTCCGCTCCGCGCGCACGGTCGACACGAGCTGCCGCTCCGGCGCGGGCGGCCTCGTCTCGACGACCGAGGACCTCGTCCGCTTCGTCTCCTCGCTGCTGCGCGGCGAGATCGTCCGCCGCGAGACCCTCGAGACGATGTTCACGCCCCAGAAGACGCGCGGCGGCCAGCGCACCGGCTACGGCCTGGGCTGGTACGTCGAGACCGACGCGCAGGGCCGGCGCTACGTCTGGCACGACGGGCGCGGCGTCGGCGGGCGCGCGGCGATCGTCGTCGTGCCGCAGGCGCGGCTCGTGACCGTGATGCTGTCGAACATCGAGGGCGAGCGGCTCGACGAGCACGCGCGCCGGATCGCGGCGTTCTTCCTCGAGGCCGAGGACGCCGGGGCGCGCGACCGCGACATCCTCCGGGCGCAGTCGCCCGCAACCGCCGCTCCCCCGTTCGCGTACTCCACGCCTCCCGCGCCGGGCGAGTAGACCGGCCTACCGGCGCGCGCGACACGGACGCCGCGCGGCTCGCGTCCAGTATCATCGGCGCGAGACCTTCATTTGCGCTCCGCCTCACGCACGACCCGCTCCGAGACGGCCTGGCTCGTCGAGAGGAGCCTCCTCCTGTGCGGCGCGCTCTCCCTCGTCATGTACTGGCCGATCCTCATGGGCCGGGTTCCGTTTCCCGCGAAGCTCGTGACGCAGTTCCCGCCGTGGGACTCGGTCCGGCCGGTCGCGCCGAACCCTCCCCCAATCGGGACGCCCCACGCCGAGATGGGCGACCTCGTCACCGAGCTCTATCCCTGGAAGGCCTACACGCGCCGCATCGTCGCCTCGGGACATCTGCCCCTCTGGAATCCCGATCTCCTCATCGGCGCGCCGTTTCTCGGGGACATGCAGACGGGCCTCTTCTATCCGCCGAACCTGATCTACTACGCGCTCCCCACGCCGCTCGCCTGGTCGCTCTCCGTCCTCCTTCGGACCGTTCTCGCGGGCATCCTCGCCACGCTGCTCGCGAGCCGCCTGGGCGCCACGCGGACGGGCTCCCTCCTGGCCGGCGTGATCTTCGCCTTCTGCGGCTGGGTCACGGCCTTCCAGACGCGTCCGCACCTCGACACCTCGCTCTGGCTGCCGCTGGTCCTCCTCGGCATCGACCGGCTGCATCGCCGGCCAGGCGGCCCGTCGGTCGCGCTGGCCGGAGCCGCGCTCGCCCTTCCGGTGCTCGCGGGGCAGCCCGAGAACGCCGCGCACGTCACGCTGGTCGCGCTCCTCTTCTTCCTCTTCCGGCTCGCCTGGCCCGCCTCGCGCGAGACCACGAGGATCCGCTTCACGGTCCTCTTCGCGGCCGCGGGGCTGCTCGCCCTGACCCTCGCCGCGATCCAGATGCTCCCGGGCCTCGAGTTCATCGGGCAGCTCGACCGCGGCCTCACGATGCCGTGGGGGCCCAAGCCGCTCTCCGAGATCGCGGCGTTTCTCTCCCGCGACCTCTACTCGAGCCCCAACACCGCCGGCATCCCCATCCCCGAGAGCGCGGCGTACGCGGGGATGCTCACGCTGCTGCTCGCGCCTCTGGCCTGGCTGCACCGCAACCGGCGCGACGTCCTCTTCTTCGGCGGGCTCCTGCTCTGCGCGCTGTCGGTCGTCTACGGAACCGGTCCCGTCTACTGGCTCTCGCTGGTCACGCCGGTCCTCCGGGGCCTCCCCAACGGGCGTCTCCTCGTCGTAGCCGACCTGTGCCTCGCGATACTCGCCGCGCTCGCGCTCTCGGCGCTGGAAACGCCGGAGGCGCGGGATCCGGGGGCATCCCGGCGCGCCGGGTGGATCCTCCCGGCGCTCGCGCTCGCCGTCTGCGCCGCGGGCGTCGCGCTCATGGTCGCCTCCGTGAGGCCGGAGCTGAGGGACGGCGGGCCGGGGACGTGGACGTGGCTGCGCTCGCCGATCTCGTCCGCGGTCGCGCTGGGCGCCGCGACGGCGATCCTGGCGCTCGCCTTCGTCCCACGGCTCCCGCGCCGCCGGTTCGCCGCGCTCGCGCTGGTCTTCTGCGCGGCCGACCTCGTGACCGCGAGCTTCGCGTTCCTGCCCTTCTGCAAGCCCGGCGAGATCTTCCCGCCGGCCGCGACGTTCGACTTCCTCCGGAAAGATCCGGAGCCGCACCGCGTGGCCTCGCTCGGCCGGGCGTACGGGGCGAGCTTCGAGGGGATGTACGGCCTGCAGTCGGCCACGGGATACACCGTCCTGCTCCGGCGCCTCACGCGCTTCCTGACGCCCCTCGGGATGCGCGACGACTATCCCTACCTGGACGCCGAGAAGGTCGCCGCCACCGACACGCGGATCCTGGACCTCGCCAACGTGAAATACCTCGCGGCCACGACCTGGAACTCGAGCGCGCAGCTGCTCGCGGCGCAGCCCGATCGATTCCGCCTCGTGTTCTCCGACGTGTCGATCCGGGTCTTCGAGAACCTCCGGTCTCTTCCGCGCGCGTTCCTGGTGCCGACTTGGGGAGTCCGCGTCATACCGGGAGGCGACCGTCCCGAGCTTCTCGCGATCCGGGAGGGCGACTTCGATCCGCGCAAGACGGTCATCCTGCCGTCGGCGCCGCCTCCCACGGGGCTCGGGACGCCCGCCGAGAATCCCGGCGTCACCGCGTACGCGCAGGGCGTCAACGCGGTCGCGCTGACCGCGCGCGTCATAGAACCGAGCCTCCTCGTCGTGAGCCAGATGTATTACCCGGGATGGAGGGCGATCGTGGACGGGAGGGACGCGCCGCTTCTGCGCGCGGACTACGCGCTCGTCGCGGTCGCGCTCGCGCCGGGAGTCCACGAGGTGCGGATCGTGTACGACCCGGCCAGCTTCCGCGTCGGAGCGTGGCTGTCGCTGGCGGGCGTCCTCGTGGCGGTCTCGCTGTGGGTCTCGAGGCGGCGCGAACGCGCGCCGGAGGTATCATCGGCGGGGCTTCCGGCTTGACGATCGCGTGCGAATGGGCGGCCGCCGCGGGTGACGCGCTTCCCATCACGGGAACCGCAGCCGCGTGAGCATCGCGAGCCCGCGCCTCGTCACTCTCGCGTTCTTCGCCGCGATCCTTCTCCTGTATCTCGCGTTCTCCCCCTTCAGCGCCGCCGGGATGGGCTACATCGGCGAAGAGATGAACGCCTGCCGGCAGATCGGCTTTCGCCTCCTGGGAGGACACGGCCCGATCGAGTGGCCCCGCAACGGAGCCGCCGGGTTGCTCTTCCAGTGCCCGTTCATGGCCGCGGGCGACGCCTTCCTCGGCGCCTCCACGATCTCGGAGGACGTCGGGCTGTCCTGGCAGCCGGCAGTCGCCACGGCGCTGCTGGTGACGCTCGTCTTCGTCTGGGGCTCCCGCCTCGCACAGAGCCGGGCGTGGGGATTCTGGCTGGCGGTCGCGGCGGGGTTCGCGACGCTCCTCTGGCCCTATGCCTCCATCGGACTGGAGACGACGCAATCGGTGTTCCTCCTGGCGGCGGCCTATCTCGCGCTCGGCGATTCCTCGCCGCCGCCGCGTGCACCGCAGAGCTGGGCCCGGTGTCTCCTGTTCGGATTCTGCGCGGGAATCGCCATAAGCGCGAAGTCCGGCGGCGCGCTCCTCGTCCCCGCGGTCGCCTATCTCGCCGGGTGCTTCCTCCGCGGATCAGCGGGCTCGAGCCGGGCCTCGGCCGCGAAGACGGCCGCCACCCTTCTCCTCGTCGTCGTTCTCTTCGCGGCGAACGCCTGGGTCCGGCACATCGCCTGGATCCGTTTCGGCGGCGGCGC
>Ga0070690_100000119_pt1 | contig 40780 bp, 27 predicted proteins | sample KBSS33HmetaG_FD_64671 | JGI IMG/M metagenome (GOLD analysis project Ga0070690, IMG submission 64671) | Switchgrass rhizosphere microbial communities from Kellogg Biological Station, Michigan, USA - KBS S3-3H metaG | ecosystem: Host-associated > Plants > Roots > Rhizosphere ... | reverse complement strand
CCGCGGCCGCGGCCGCACCCGCGTCTCTGGCCGCCGCGCCCGCGTCCTTGGCGGCGTCGGCGGCGGCCTGTCCCGCTTCCCTGGCCGCCTGCCCGGCCTCCTTGGCGGCCTCCTTGGCGGTGTCCGCGGCCTTCTCGGCCTCCGCGGAGGCCTTCTCGGACCTCTGGCATGCGAACACGAACCCGAGTGACACGGCGAGGACCCAGATCCAGCCCTTCTTCATCGTCGGCGCTCCTTGTTGTTTGTCGAGCGTTCGGGGTCGAACGATGAGCGGTTCTTATCACGCGCGAGCCGCGGGGAACGTGAAGGGAGCCTTGACCCTTCGGTCGGCGCCGTCTCTACCTCCGGGCCTGGAAGAACTGCTGGAGCAGTCCGGCCGACTCCTCCGCGAGCAGCCCGCCCTCCACGGCGCAGCGATGGTTCAGCCGGGCGTCCTGCGGGATGTTGCCGAGGGTGCCGCAGTAGCCGGCCTTGGGATCGGCGCACCCGAAAACGATCCGCGCGATGCGGGCGTTGACGGCGGCGCCGGCGCACATGGGGCACGGCTCGACCGTGGCGTACAGGGTCGCCCCGTCGAGACGCCAGGTCCCGGCCTCGCCGGCGGCCTCCCGGATCGCCTCGATCTCGGCATGGTGGGTGGGGTCCGCCAGCCGTTCGCGGCGGTTACGGCCCCGTCCGACCATCCGGTTCTCCCGTACGACGATCGCCCCGATCGGCACCTCCTGCTCCGCATAGGCTATGCGGGCGAAGGCGAGCGCCTCCTCCATGAAGTGCTTGTCCGTGTCGCTGAAGGCCATAGGGGACAGGTTACAGGTGACAGGTGAGATGGTGCGCCCAGAGGGAGTTGAACCCCCAACCTCCTGATCCGTAGTCAGACGCTCTATCCAATTGAGCTATGGGCGCAGGGGGCGGAAGGCTAGCGAAAAAACCTCGGTTTTTCAATGGCGGGGAGGGGGCGAACTTTCGGAGCCCCCGTTCGTAGAAATGGATACGCTCGAGATCCGCGCAAGCGGGAGGGCCTGAGATGTCGAAGAAAACCAAGATCATCCTCGCGGTGCTGGTGGCGGTGGTCGTCATCGGCGCCCTGACGGCAGCCATCCGGGGCCGGGACAAGGACGTCCCCCGGGTGACGACGGCCAAGGTCGAGAAGCTGGACCTCGTCTCCAAGGTCACGGCCAACGGCAAGATCCAGGCGCAGAACAAGGTCGACATGTCGGCCCTGGTGATGGGCCAGATCGTCAACCTGGCGGTCAAGGAGGGCGACCACGTCAAGAAGGGGCAGCTCCTGCTCCAGATCGACCGCGCCCAGCTCGCCGCCCAGGCCCAGGGCCGGGAGGCGAACCTCGAGGCGATGCGCCACGACCTCGACGCCGCCAAGGCGACGGCGGCGCAGGCCAAGTTCGACTACGAGCGCGCCAAGCAGAACTTCACCGGCCACATCCTCGCCGAGGCGGACTTCCAGAAGGCGAAGTCGACCCTCGAGACCGCCGAGGCGAACCTCGCCGCGACCGAGCAGCGCATGCGCATGACCGGGGCCGACCTCGCCGCGAGCCGCGACTCGTTGTCGAAGACGACGGTCACGGCGCCGCTCGACGGCATCGTGACCACGCTGCCGATCAAGGAGGGCGAGGTCACGGTCATCGGCACGATGAACAACGCCGGGACGCAGCTCCTGACGATCTCCGACATGAGCACCGTCGAGGCGGTCATGATGGTCGACGAGACGTCGGTGCCGCAGGTCAGGCTCGGACAGAAGGCGACGCTGACGATCGACGCGTACCCGAACGTCAAGTTCCAGGGAACCGTGACCGACGTCGGCTCCTCGCCGATCCTGAAGACCGACCCGGATCTCCTGACGCTGGTGCAGAACTCGGAGGCGATCAACTTCAAGGTCAAGATCCGGCTCGACAATCCGCCGGAGACGATCCGACCCGGCTTCTCCGTCACCGCGGAGATCGTGACCGGCCGGCGCGAGGGCGCGACGGCGATCCCGATCCAGGCCCTCGTGGTGCGCGACGTCCAGGACAAGGGCAAGACGCCGACGCCGGGATCGCGTCCGCCGACGGAGGAGGGCGTGTACGTCGTCAAGGACGGCAAGCTCGCGTTCCAGAAGGTCGAGACCGGCATCGCCGGCGAGCTGATGATCGAGGCCAAGTCCGGACCGACGGTGGGCTCCGAGATCGTGACGGGCCCGTTCAAGGTCCTGCGTCAGGTCAAGGAAGGCGACAAGGTCATCATCGAGAAGGAGAGCGACAAGAAGGGCGGCGGCGAGAAGAAGACATGACCGTCTCCGAGCTCTTCCGCGTCTCCTCGTCGGCCCTGACGCGTCACAAGCTTCGCGCGTTCCTGACGCTGCTCGGCGTGATCATCGGAGTGGCGACGGTCGTGGGCGTCGTCTCGGTCATCTCCGGGCTCAACGTCTACGTCAAGGACAAGGTCATCGGGCTGAACCCCGACATCGTCATCTTCACCAAGTACGGCATCATCACCAGCCGCGAGGAGTGGCTGATGGCGCGCAAGCGCCCGGACCTCTCGCTGACCGACATGGAGGTCGTGCGCCGCGAATGCGTCCAGTGCGCGAGCGTCGGCGCGCGGGGCGAGCGCCGTCGACCCGTCAAGTACGAGGAGCATGTCGTGCCGGAGGTCGACGTCCAGGGCCACACTCCCAACATGGGCCAGGCCATGAACTTCGACGTCAACAACGGCCGCTACTTCACGGAGACCGAGTACAACAACTCGGCCCCGGTCGCCGTCATCGGCTGGGACGTGCAGGACGAGCTGTTCCCCAGCGTCGACCCGATCGGGAAGACCGTCAAGATCGACGGGTACCCGGTCAAGGTCATCGGGACGTTGGCGAAGCAGGGGAGCGTGCTCGGGCAGAGCCAGGACAACGTCATCTACATCCCGCTGACGCTCTTCCACAAGCACATCGCGCCCGACAAGGACATCGGCATCTTCGTCAAGCCCGTCAACGGCGTCGCGGGAGTGGCCTCCACGACCGACGAGGTCCGCACGATCCTGCGCGCGATCCGCAAGACCAAGTACGCCGCGGACGATCCGTTCGGCCTCGTGACGGCGGAGCTCCTGCAGGCGCTCTGGAACAACATCTCCGCCGGACTCTTCCTCCTGATGATCCTGATCTCGGGCATCTCGCTCGTCGTCGGCGCGATCGTGATCGCCAACATCATGTTCGTGTCGGTCGTCGAGCGCACCAAGGAGATCGGCGTGCGGCGGGCCCTGGGGGCGAGGCGCAAGGACATCCGCCGGCAGTTCCTGCTCGAGGCGGCGCTGCTCTCCTCGGTCGGCGGCGTCATCGGCGTCCTGGTCGGCGCGCTCATTGCGGTGGCGGTCAAGCAGGTCTTCCCGGCGCAGGTCAAGCCCTCCTTCATCTTCCTGGGCGTCGCGGTGGCGACCGTCGCCGGCGTGCTGGCGGGCTGGATCCCGTCGAACCAGGCGAGCAAGCTGCCGCCGGTCGAAGCCCTCCGTTACGAGTAGGCGAAGGGGAGCCGCGTGTCCTCGGTCTTCTCGCACCTCCGCCGCGGCTTCGGCGAGAACGTACGCTTCGCGATGATGGCGGTGCGCGCGCACAAGCTGCGTGCGAGCCTGACCGTCCTCGGCATCGTCGTCGGCGTGGCGACGGTCATCGCGATGGTCTCGATCGTCACCGGGTTCAACAACAACATGGTCCGCAACTTCCAGGCCTTTGGCGCGACGCTCGTGCAGTTCCAGAAGTTCTCGATGCGCTTCGGCCCCGGCCATCGCTCGGACGCCGAGCGCAACCGCAAGGACCTGACGCTCGAGGACGCCCTGGCGCTGAAGGCACAGATCCCCGAGATCCGCGCGGTCTCGCCGGAACGCTACCTCTTCGACGGCACGACGCCCACGGTGAAGTACCGCGACAAGGAGTCGACCGCGCCGACGGTGGCGGGCGTCTATCCCGACTACATGCTCGCGAACAACCACTTCGTGGACCACGGCCGGTTCTTCACCGACGCCGACATCGCGCACGCCTCGCAGGTCTGCGTGATCGGGACCGACGTGCAGAAGGCGCTCTTCCCCCGCGAGAGCCCGCTCAACAAGACCGTCGAGCTCAACGGCTGGAAGTACGTCATCGTCGGCGTCATGGAGGAGAAGGGCGACTTCGGCGGAGGCTCCAGCAACCACTGGTTCTTCATTCCCTTCTCGACCTTCGACCACCAGTTCCCGAACATCAAGATGAGCCGGGGCGACACGATCCACATCGCGACCGTGCCGTACACGCCGGAGCAGGTGCCCCTCGTGGTCGAGAAGGGCCGCGCTCTGCTGAGGACTCGCCGCCACGTCCCCTACAACGCGGAGGACGACTTCTACATCCTGACCCCGGACAAGATGATCGAGAGCTTCCAGGGCATCACGCGCGGCATCACCGGCGCGATGATCTTCATCGCCTTCATCTCTCTTCTGATCGGCGGCGTGGGCGTCATGAACATCATGCTGGTCTCGGTCACCGAGCGCACGCGCGAGATCGGCGTGCGCAAGGCCGTCGGCGCGTTCCGGCGCGACATCGTGCTTCAGTTCCTGACCGAGGCCACGACGCTCGCGCTCCTCGGCGGCATCATCGGCGTCGTCGTCGGCGTCGCGGTGCCGGCCGGGATCAAGGCCATGTTCGCGGCCCTCCCGGCGGAGACGCCGTTCTGGGCTATCCTCGTGGGACTGCTCGTCTCGATGAGCGTGGGCATCTTCTTCGGGCTCTACCCGGCCGTGAAGGCCTCCCGCCTCGATCCCATCGAAGCGCTGCGCTACGAGTAGGGACTAGGCTCGCGCGTCCGCCGGGGACGCGACCTCGTCGACCCTGCGGGGTGCGGCGAACGGCTGCTCGCCACGCGGTCCTGCGGCTCGCCGCGGTCCGCTATACAATCGCGCCCGACTTGCCCCTCTCCAACGGGACACGACTCGGCCCCTACGAGATCCTGGCGCCGATCGGCGCCGGGGGCATGGGTGAGGTGTATCGCGCGCGGGATCCGCGGCTCAAGCGGGACGTCGCGATCAAGGTCCTGCCGGCGAGCTTCTCGCAGGACGCGGACCGCCTCCGCCGGTTCGAGCAGGAGGCCGAGGCCGCCGGCGGCCTCAACCATCCCAACATCACCGCCGTCTACGACCTCGGCAGCCACGAGGGCTCGCCCTACATCGTCACCGAGCTGCTCGAGGGCGAGACGCTGCGGAGCCGACTGGGCGCGGGAGCGATCCCCGTGCGCAAGGCGATGGACTACGCGGTGCAGATCGCGAAGGGCCTGGCCGCGGCGCACGAGAAGGGGATCGTCCACCGGGACCTGAAGCCGGAGAACCTGTTCCTGACGAACGATGGACGCGTCAAGATCCTGGACTTCGGCCTCGCGAAGCTCAAGCCCGAACGGGCGGAGAAGGGCCAGACCGACCTGCAGACGGTCTCCGGCACCGAGCCCGGTGTCGTGCTGGGGACGATGGGCTACATGTCGCCGGAGCAGGTTCGGGGGAAGGCGGCGGACCGTCGCTGCGACCTCTTCGCGTTCGGGACGATCCTCTACGAGATGCTGTCGGGCCAGCGCGCGTTCCGGGGAGACACGGCGGCGGACACGATCACGGCGATCCTGACGAAGGAGCCGCCGGATCTCTCGCAGACGAACAAGGACATCCATCCCGGGCTGGACCGGATCGTGCGGCACTGCCTGGAGAAGAACCCGGAGGAGCGCTTCGAGTCCGCGCGCGACGTGGCCTTCGACCTCGAGGCGCTGTCCGGCCTGTCCGCGCCGAGGGCCTCCGTCGAGGCGCACGCGAGGTCAGTCCGAACTTCGCGCGCGCCGCTGCTCATCGGCATCGCCGTCGCGCTCGCCGGAATGGCGGCCGCCTACTGGGCGGGGAAACGCGCCGGGGAGGTTCCGCCCGCGAAGTTCCACCAGCTCACCTTCCGCCGCGGCACGATCGCATCCGCGCGCTTCGCGCCGGACGGCCAGACGATCCTCTACACGGCCGGATGGGACGGCAACCCGCTCGAGGTGTTCGTCTCGCGCCTCGACAGCCCGGAGTCGCGCCCGTTCGGGCTGACGAACGCGGAGGTCCTGTCGATCTCTCCGTCGGGGGAGATGGCCGTGTCGCTGAATCGCCGCGGCTCGCTCCCGTTCACGCGCACGGGCACGCTCGCGCGCCTCGGAATGACCGGTGGCGGTACGCCGAAGGAAATCCTCGAGGACGTCCTCTGGGCCGAGTGGTCCCCCGATGGCCAGAGCCTCGCCGTCGTCCGCCAGCAGGGCGGCAAGGTGCGGCTGGAGTATCCCGTCGGCAAGGTCCTCTACGAGACCGCCGGCTGGATTTCGCACCCGCGCATCTCGTCCAAGGGCGACGAGGTCGCGTTCCTGGATCACCCCGCGCAAGGCGACGACGCCGGCTCGGCCGCCATCGTCGACGGATCGGGGAAGCGGCGCACGCTCTCGGATCTCTTCCCCAGCGCGCAGGGTCTCGCCTGGTCGCCCGACGGGTCCGAGGTGTGGTTCACGGCGGCCTCCGAGGGATTCAACCGGGCGCTCCGCGCGGCGACGCGCTCGGGCCGCGGGCGGATCCTCGCGCAGGCGACGGGCGGACTCACGGTGCAGGACGTCTCGAAGACGGGAAGAGTGCTGGCCTTCCAGGAGAAGGCACGGCAGGGGATCTCCGTGCTCCTGCCGGGCGGCGACAAGGAGCGCGACTTCTCCTGGCTCGACTGGGGCCTCATCCGCGACGTCACACCGGACGGACAGATGATCCTCTTCGACGAGACGGGAGAGGGGGGCGGACCGGGCTACTCGGTCTACGTGCGGAAGGCCGACGGCTCTCCGGCCGTCCGGCTGGGCCGGGGAGTCGGCGCGGCGCTGTCTCCCGACGGCCGACTGGCTCTCGGGCTCGAGAAGCTGGGCGACCTCACCCGAGTCGTGATCTACCCGATCGGAGCCGGCGAGCCGAAGACTCTGCCGGCGACGCCGATCCGCATCGAGCAGGCGGCCTGGCTGCCCGACGGCCGGCGAATCGTCTTCTCCGGAAGCGAACCGGATCGGGGCTCGCGGATCTGGGTCCAGGGCCTGGACGACGCGAAACCGAAACCCGTCTCCCCGGAGGGCTATCGGATGTTCGCGAAATGCCTCACGTCCGACGGCCGCCACGTGGTCTCGAGCGGACCGGATCAGCGCTTCTATCTCTATCCGGTGGCGGGCGGCGAGCCCACTCCGATTCCGGGTCTCGTGAAGGGAGACGTCCCCAGTCAGTGGACGCAGGACGGGCGCTCGCTGTTCGTGCGCCGGCGCGGCGACATTCCTCAGCGAATCATGAAGCTCGACGTGGCGACCGGACGAAAGGAGCTCTGGAAGGAGCTCATGCCTCCGGATCCCGCCGGCGTCTGGATCGTCTCGCCCGTCTCGATCACTCCCGACGAGAAGTACTACGCCTATGGATTCGCGCGCAGCCTCGCCGATCTCTACGTCGTGGACGGACTCAAGTGACGCTCGCCGCAGGAACCAAGCTCGGCCCCTACGAGATCCTCGCGCCGATCGGCGCGGGCGGGATGGGGGAGGTCTATCGCGCCCGCGACGAGCGGCTCAAGCGCGACGTCGCGGTCAAGGTCCTGCCGGCGATGTTCTCGGCCGACGCCGACCGGCTGAAGAGGTTCGAGCAGGAGGCGCAGGCGGCGGGCGGGCTCAACCACCCGAACATCACGGCCGTCTACGACTTCGGATCGTTCGAGGGCGCGCCGTACATCGTGACGGAGCTCCTGGAGGGCGAGACGCTGCGCAATCGTCTCGCGGGCGGGGCGGTGGCGGTGCGCAAGGCCACGGACTACGCGGTCCAGATCGCGCACGGGCTCGCCGCGGCGCACGAGAAGGGGATCGTCCACCGGGACCTGAAGCCCGAGAACCTCTTCGTCACCAACGACGGGCGGGTCAAGATCCTCGACTTCGGCCTCGCCAAGCTGACGCAGGCCGAGGGCCAGAGCGGCCCGCAGACGAACCTGCCGACGGCGACCGAGCCGGGTGTCGTGATGGGGACGCTCGGCTACATGGCGCCGGAGCAGGTCAAGGGCAAGGCGGCCGACCAGCGGTCGGACATCTTCGCCTTCGGCGCCATCCTCTACGAGATGCTCTCGGGCGTCCGCGCGTTCCATCGCGAGTCGGCCGCCGAGACGATGTCGGCGATCCTGCGCGAGGAGCCGCCGGACCTCTCGGCCACGAACAGGAACGTCGCTCCGGGTCTCGAGCGGATCGTCCGGCACTGCCTGGAGAAGAGTCCCGAGGAGCGCTTCCACTCGGCGCACGACCTCGCGTTCGACCTGCAGGCGCTTTCCGGAACCACGGGAAGCGCCGCCGCCTCCGTCGCCGCGAGCACCGGGCGCGTGTCGCGCATTCGCGTGCTCCCGGCCGCCGCGGCCCTTCTGGCACTCGCCGCCGCCCTGGCCGCCGGCTACTTCCTGGGCAGGTCGAAGGGGGTCTCGGAGCCGCCGGTCTTCAAGCAGCTCACGTTCCGCCGCGGCGCGATCTGGAGCGCCCGGTTCGGCTCCGACGGCAAGTCGATCCTGACGACCGCGGCCTGGGACGGGAAGCCCGCGCAGATCTACGTCAGCCGCCCGGAAAGCCCCGAGGCGGCCGCCTTCGGCGTGCAAGATGCCGACGTCGCCGCCGTCTCCCCGACGGGCGAGGTGGCGGTCCTCCTCAAGGCCGACTTCGACACGGCGTTCACGCGCGCCGGCACGCTCGCCCGCGTCGGGGCGACCGGCGGGGCAGCCCGCGAGTTGCTGGAGAACGTGGACTACGCCGACTGGACGCCCGACGGCAAGGAGCTTGCGATCGTGCGGGTTGCCGGTGGCAAGTGTCGTCTCGAGTTTCCCGCGGGCAAGGTCCTCTACGAGACGACGGGCTGGATCGGGAACCCGCGCTTCTCTCCGAAGGGCGACCGCATCGCCTTCCTGGACCATCCGGTCGTCAACGACGACGGCGGCACGGTCGCGATCGTGGACCTCGCTGCGAGGAAGAAGACGACACTGTCACCGGAATATGGAACGGCCTCCGGTCTCGCCTGGTCGCCCGACGGCTCGGAAATCTGGTACACGGCGGCCGAGGTCGGCGCCAACCGGGCTCTCCACGCCGCCTCGCTCTCGGGCAAGACGCGAGTGCTGGCTCGGGTCTCCGGCAACCTGACCCTGCACGACGTCGCCCGGGACGGCCGGGTCCTCATGGACCACGACACGAACCAGATTGGCATCGTGGCCCGCGCCGGTGGCGCGTCGCAGGACATCGATCTCACGTGGCTCGACTGGAGCCTCCTGAGCGACATTTCGCCGGACGGGCGCTTCCTCCTCTTCTCGGAGGCGGGCGAGGGAGGCGGGCGAGGCTACTCCGTGTACGTGCGAAGCCTGGACGGTTCTCCCGCGGTGCGGCTGGGAGAGGGAAATGCGCAGTCCATCTCCCCGGACGGCAAGCACGTCCTGGCGCTCGTCGGGCCGCCCCAGGCGCCCGACATCGTCATCTATCCAACCGGCGCGGGGGAGGCGAAGAAGATTCCCGTTCCGGGACTGTCCGTCCGCGGAGCGCGCTGGCTGCCGGACGGGAAGCGATTCCTGGCCGTCGCGCGACAGCCGGGCCATCCGGCGCGGACCTATCTCTTCGACGGCGAGGGAGGGGCTCCGCGGCCGCTGACACCCGAGGGCTATCGCGGCACCGTCCTTTCACCGGACGGGAAGAGGCTCTACACGTTCGGACCGAATCAGGGCGCCTATGTCTCTTCGTTGGACGCCGGCGGTGGCGAGCCGATTCTCGTTCCCGGCATCGACTCTCAGGATGGGCTCGCGGGCTGGGCTGCCGACGGGCGTCTCTACGTCCGAAAGGGCAACGCGACGCGCATCCCGGCGCAGATCGTGCTGCTCGATCCGGCGACGGGAAAGCAGGAGCCCTGGCGCGAGCTCGTCCCGGCCGACGCCACCGGCATCAACGCACTCCAGGTCTTTCGCGCCCTGCCCAATGGGGTCTACGCCTACAGCTACTTCCGGAGCCTGTCGAACCTCTATCTGGTGGACGGGGTGAAATGACGCTCGCCGTCGGCACTAGACTCGGCCCCTACGAGATCCTCGCGCCGATCGGCGCGGGCGCGAATCAGTTACCGCCACGAAGCCGCCGCATCACAGCATCCACTCGATCGGCAGCCAGCCGATAACCTTGACCAGGAGCCGCTTCAGGAAGCCGACCTTCGGCTCATGGTGGTATCGAATCTCCCCCTGAGCGGTATGCTCGATCCACTCGATCCCGCGGCCGCCCGGGTCCAGGATCACTTCGTATGCCACGTCCTGCGGCGTCCGGTCCACCCAGCTTGAGACGGCCTCGGCGAGCCGCGGGTCCTCGATCATGACCCCCATCTCGGTGTTCAGATTCGCCGAGCGCTGATCCAGGTTGAACGATCCCACCCAGACGCGGCTCCGGTCGATCGAGAAGGTCTTCCCGTGCAGGCTCGCGGATGAGCTGCCGGCGACTTTCTTCACGTGGCCCGCCGGGGCGTCCGGCTTGAGCTCGTAGAGCCGGGTGCCGCTTCGCAGGAGGTCCTTGCGGCGTTTCGCGTACCCGGAGTGGACCGAGGCGACGTCCGTCGCCGCCAGCGAGTTGGTGACGATGCGCAGCCTGGTCCCGCCTTCCGGGTAGGCGGAGAGGGTCTTCGTCCCGTCCTTCCCAGGCACGAAGTACGGAGAGACGATGTCCAGGCCTTGCTCGGGCTTTCCGATCGCCCGCTTCAGGTCGGCCAGGAGCAGATCTTCCTTCGCCGGCTTTCCCAGCGTCTTTCCCGGCGGGTCGAAGAGGAGCTGGACGCGCGACCAATCGAACGGAAGCTCGTGCGCGCGCAGGAGCTCGACCAGCCGGGTCTCCCGGACGGCCTGGATGTATTCGGCGGCCTCGGGAGACGCGCGCACCGCGGCCAGACGCGCCTTCACCTCCGCCGGGCCATTCGGCGCGGGCTTGCCCACGATGCGGTCGGCCGGATACGCGGAGTCGCTGTTCCAGTAGGTGTCGAACTCGCGGCCGACTTCACCCGCGACGCGCCCCGCCGCCACCACGTCGAGGTCCACGAAGTGCGTTCCCTCGCCGGCATGGAAGTACTCGTCGCCGACGTTGCGGCCCCCCACGACCGTGAGCTGCGCGTCCGCGGTGAAGGACTTGTTGTGCATGCGGCGGTTCAGGCGCTTGAAGTGGGTGATGTAGCCGAGGGCCTTGAAGCCGCGGTTCGCGTATGGGTTGTAGAGACGAACCTCGATGTTGGGATGCGCGTCGAACACGGCGATGACCGGGTCCAGCCCCTTGACGCCGTTGTCGTCGATCAGCAACCGCACGCGCACGCCGCGCTCGGCGGCGTCCCAGAGCTCCTGGAGCAGCAGGAGCCCGGTGACGTCGGCGTGCCAGATGTAGTACTGCACGTCGAGGGAGCGCTCCGCCGCGCGCGCGAGCGCGATCCGGGCGGCGAAGGCGTCCCGTCCCTGCGGGAGCGCGTAGATGCCGCTCTCGCCCTCCCGGTTGGGGTCCGCCGCCCTCACCGCCTTACCGAGACTCGTGTCCGCCGTTTCGGTGAGGGCCGTCGAAGGGGTTCGCGGCTCCAGCGGGGGGAGCGAGGCGCATCCGCCCGAAACCAGCGCGACAAGAAGAAGCGCGGCCTGCGCCGCGACCAGGAGGGCGGTCGCCGGCGCCCCGTAAAGCCCCCATCCGCGCGGCCTCGAATGGGCGAGCCGACCAATGGTCACCAGGGAGCACCTCTCTTCACCAGACGGCGCGCAGAGCCAAACCCGCCGAGAGGAAAGTCGTTGGGCTGAGTATGTCACTCCAGTCCAGGCCGGCTTGAAACGAGACACGGTTAGAATCCCTCCGGCTTGACGCTCTCCACAGGGACAAAGCTCGGCCCCTACGAGATCCTCGCGCCGATCGGCGCCGGAGGCATGGGAGAGGTATATCGGGCGAAGGACCCGCGGCTCGGGCGCGAGGTGGCGATCAAGGTGCTGCCCGCGACGTTTGCGCAGGACGCGGACCGGCTGAAGCGGTTCGAGCAGGAGGCGCGCTCCGCCTCGGCCCTCAACCACCCGAACATCGTGACGATCCACGAGATCGGCTCGCTCGACGGGACCCTCTACATGGCGATGGAGCTGATCGACGGCACGAGCCTGCGCGAGATGCTCGCGTCGGGCCCTCTGCCGGTGAAGCGGATCCTCGACGTCGGGGTGCAGATCGCCGAGGGTCTCTCCAAGGCGCATGGCGCGGGAATCGTCCACCGGGACCTGAAGCCCGAGAACGTCATGGTGACGAAGGACGGCTACGTCAAGATCCTCGACTTCGGCCTCGCGAAGCTCTTCGTCGCGCCGCAGGACGGCGCCTCGGGCGTCGCGACGGCGATCCATCAGGAGACGACGCCGGGCACGGTCATGGGCACCGTCGGCTACATGTCGCCCGAGCAGGCGAGCGGGAAGCCCGTCGACTTCCGTTCGGATCAGTTCGCGCTGGGCTCGATCCTGTACGAGATGGCGACGGGCCAGCGCGCGTTCCAGAAGGGCACGGGCGCGCAGACGCTCGCCGCCATCATCCAGGATGACCCGGAGCCGGTGGCGCAGGTCAACCCGAAGACGCCCGCCCCGCTGCGCTGGATCGTGGAGCGGTGCCTCTCCAAGGATTCGGACGAGCGCTATGCCTCGACGCGCGACCTCGCGCGGGACCTGAAGAGCGTCCGCGAGCACATCGGCGAGGTGACCAGCACGGCGTCCGGAGCGGCCGCGGCCGTCGAGGCTCCGGCCCGGAGGAAGTCGCGCGCGCCGGCTCTCGCGATCGCCTCGGCGGCGATCCTCGCGGCGGGAATCCTCGGGGGAGTCGCGATCGGCCGCAGGGGTGCATCGACCGAGCCGCCGACGTTCCGGCAGCTCACGTTCCGCCGCGGAGCGATCCAGTCCGCGCGGTTCGCCCCGGACGGCCAGACGATCCTCTACACCGCCGCCTGGGACGGCAAACCCATCGAGGTCTTCGTCAGCCGGACGGAGAGTCCCGAGTCGCGGCCGTTCGGCATGGTCGGCTCCGACGTCCTCGCGGTCTCCGGCACGGGCGAGATGGCGCTGGCGCTGCAGCAGCATCAGATCGATCCGCTCCTCTACGCCGGAACGCTCGCCCGGATGGGGGTGGCGGGAGGCGGCGCTCCCCGGGAAGTCCTGGGCGACGTGCAGTGGGCCGACTGGTCGCCGGACGGCGCGAACCTCGCCGTCGTGCGCGACGTCGGACCGCGCAACCGCCTCGAGTACCCGATCGGCAAGGTCGTCTACGAGACGACCGGGTTCGCGACGCATCCTCGCGTCTCCCGCAAGGGCGACGCGATCGCCTTCCTCGACCACTCGGCCAGGGGCGACGACTCCGGTGTCGTGGCCATCATCGAGCCGGGCGGCAAGAAGAAGGTTCTCACGCCCATTTTCTCCACCGTCTGGGGGCTCGCATGGTCGCCCGACGGGCGCGAGATCTGGTTCACGGCGGCTCCGGTCGGCGGCAACCGGTCGCTCTACGCGGTGAGCCTCTCGGGGAAGCTGCGGCTGGTCACGCGGGTGACCGGATCCCTCTCGCTGTTCGACGTGTCGCCCACCGGGCGCGTCCTCCTGGCGCACGATCAGCGCAAGCAGCAGATCCTGGGACTGGGCCCCGGCGCGGAGACCGAGCGCGAGCTGTCGTGGCTCGACTACTCCGGAGCCCAGGCCCTCTCGGCCGACGGGTCGACGATCTACTTCGACGAATCGGGCGAGGGGGGCGGCAAGGGCTACTCCGTTTTCATCCGCAAGACCGACGGCTCGCCGGCCGTGCGGCTAGGCGAGGGATCCGCTCAGGCGCTCTCGCCCGACGGCCAGTGGGCTCTCGCCGTCGTCCACCCCGCCGAGAATCCGGAGCTCGTGATCTACCCGACCGGCGCGGGCGAGACCAGGAAGTTCCCGCGCGACGGACTCGACGTCCTGTACGCCGACTGGCTTCCCGACCAGAAGCGCCTCCTGATCACGGCGAGCGAGAAGGACCACGGCCTGCGCCTCTATCTCCGCGACGTCGACGGAAACGGCAAGCCCCGCGCGATCTCGCCGGAAGGCTACGTCGCCTACACGGGGACGATCTCGCCGGACGGCAAGCGCGTCGCCGTCCGCGGACCCGACCAGAGGCGCTACCTGTACCCGATCGACGGCGGAGAGCCGACCCCGATTCCCGGGGTGACGAACGAGGAGACGCCGTACTGCTGGACGGGCGACGGGCGCTTCCTCTACGTCGCGCAGCGGCGCGAGCTTCCGCGCAAGGTCGACCGCGTGGAGGTCGCGACCGGGAAACGCGAGCGCTGGAAGGAGCTGCGGCCCTCCGATTCCGCGGGCGTCGTGGCGGTCGGCGGCATTCGTGTGGCACCCGACGGCCGCTCCTACGTCTACACGTATCCACGGTTGCTGTCGGACCTCTATCTCGTCGAAGGTTTGAAGTGACCCTGGCCGCCGGCACCAGGCTCGGTCCCTACGAGGTCCTCGCGCCGATCGGCGCGGGAGGGATGGGAGAGGTCTACCGTGCGAAGGACCCGCGCCTCGGGCGCGAGGTGGCGATCAAGGTGCTGCCGGCGAGCTTCTCGCAGGATCCCGACCGGCTGAAGCGCTTCGAGCAGGAGGCGCGCGCCGCGGGGGTGTTGAACCATCCCAACATCACGGCGGTCCACGACCTCGGGACGCACGAGGGCGCGCCGTACATCGTGACGGAGCTGCTCGAAGGGGAGACGTTGCGTGCCCGGCTCCTGGCGGGATCCCTGCCCGTCCGCAAGGCGATCGACTACGCGGTCCAGATCGCCAGGGGCCTGGCGGCCGCGCACGAGAAGGGGATCGTGCACCGGGACCTCAAACCCGAGAACCTGTTCCTGACCAAGGACGGGCGGGTCAAGATCCTCGACTTCGGTCTGGCGAAGCTGAAGCCGGAGACCGGAGACGACGGCAAGACCGACATGAAGACCGTCTCCGGAGGCACCGAGCCCGGGGTCGTTCTCGGAACGATGGGCTACATGTCGCCCGAGCAGGTCCGTGGGAAGCCGGCGGACCGGCGCTCGGATCTCTTCGCGTTCGGGACGATCCTCTACGAGATGCTGTCGGGCCAGCGGGCGTTTCGGGGCGACACGGCGGCCGACACGATCACGGCGATCCTCACGAAGGAGCCGTCCGACCTCTCGCAGACAAACCGAGAGATCCATCCGGGGATCGACCGGATCGTTCGCCACTGCCTCGAGAAGAATCCGGAGGAGCGGTTCGAGTCCGCCCGCGACGTCGCGTTCGACCTCGAGTCGCTCTCCGGCCTCTCGGCGCCGACGGGCACCGGCGCGGTCGCCGCGCCGTTCGCGGAGGCAAAGAGACGCCGCGTCTGGCCGCTCGTCGCCGGCGCGGTCCTCGCGACGGCCGTCGCCGTCGGGCTACCCGCCTATCTGGCGGGCCGCAAGGCGGGCGACCAGCCGCCGCCCTCCTTCCGCCAGCTCACGTTCCGCCGCGGCGAGATCCAGTCGGCGCAATTCGCCCCGGACGGAACGACCGTCGTGTACTCCGCGGCCTGGGACGGCAGTCCGGTCGAGATCTTCGTCGGTCGCCTCGAGAGCCCGGACTCCCGTCCCTTCGGCCTCGCGGGCGCCGAGGTGCTCGCGATCTCGAGGCTCGGCGAGGCCGCCGTGTCGCTCAACCGCCACAACGTCGGAGGCTTCCGGCGAAGCGGGACGCTCGCTCGGGTTTCCATTGCCGGGGGCGCCCCCCGGGACGTGCTGGAGGACGTCGAGTGGGCGGACTGGGCGCCGGATGGGAAGGATCTCGCCGTCGTTCGGGCGGAACATGGCGAGATCCGGCTCGAGTATCCCATCGGGAAGGTGTTGTCGAAGACGAGCGGATGGATCGGCAATCCGCGCGTCTCGCCCGCGGGAGACCGCGTCGCCTTCGTCGATCATCCCTCCGCGACCGACGACGGCGGGTCGATCGCGGTCGTGGACCGAACGGGGCGAAAGACGACACTCTCGAAACCGTTTGCCTCAGTGCAGGGCCTCGCCTGGAGGCCCGACGGAACGGAAGTCTGGTTCACCGGCGCGGATGTCTCGCTTCGCGCAGTCTATTCGGCGTCCCTTTCCGGCAACGTCCGGTTGCGCTCCCGGGTCGCGGGAAACCTGACCCTGCGCGACATCTCGGCCGGAGGGCGTCTGCTCGTCACGAGAGACACCCCCCGCCAGGAGATGCGCGGTCTCGCCCCGGGCGAGCCGAGGGAACGGGATCTCACGTGGCTGGACTATTCGCTGCCGACTGCGATCTCCGCGGACGGCCGGACCGTCCTCTTCACGGAAGGGGGCGAGGGAGGGGGACCGGGCTACTCCGTCTACATTCGGACGACCGACGGCTCTCCCGCGGTCCGCCTCGGAGAAGGCTTCGGCCAGGCCTTGTCGCCGGACAAGAAATGGGCCATCGCGATCCAGCGCCCGGCCACGGACCCACAGCTGGTGGCCTACCCGACCGGGGCCGGCGAAGCGAGGGTCTTCTCGAAGGAGGGCCTCGCCGTCTGGAACGCCTGCTGGTTTCCGGACGGCAAGAGGCTCCTCTTCACGGCGAACGAGCAAGGGCGAGGGCCGCGACTCTATGAGCGCGACTTCTCGGGCGGAAAGCCCCGCGCGCTGACGCCGGAGGGCTACCGAGGGCTCCGGGGGGTCGTGTCCCCGGACGGCGCCTGGGCGATGGTGACGGGGCCGGATCGCAAGACCTATCTCTACCCCCTTGCGGGAGGCGAGCCGACGGTCGTTCCGGGCGTCGACGTCAACGAGGTCGTCGCGGATTTTGCCTCGGATTCGCGTTCGGTCTACGTCTACCGCCGCGGCGAGATCCCCACTCATGTCAGTCGACTCGACCTGACCACGGGCAGCCGGCAGCCGTGGCGATCGTTGGCTCCGGCCGATGCCGGCGGCGTCTCCGATCTGAATCCTCTTCCGGCGCGCAGCGGCGACTCCTACGTCTACAACTACAACCGGACCCTCTCGGATCTCTATCTCGTCGAGGGCGTCAAGTGACGCTCGCTGCCGGCACCCGCCTGGGCCCCTACGAGATCCTCGCGCCGATCGGCGCGGGCGGGATGGGGGAGGTCTACCGGGCGCGGGACGAGCGGCTCAAGCGCGACGTCGCGATCAAGGTTCTGCCCGCGACCTTCTCGGCCGACGCCGACCGGCTGCGCCGATTCGAGCAGGAGGCGCAGGCGGCGGGCGGCCTGAACCACCCGAACATCACCGCGGTCCACGACCTCGGGACCCACGAGGGCGCGCCGTACATCGTGACCGAGCTGCTCGAGGGCGAGACGCTGCGCGCGCGGCTCTCCGGCGGAGCGATCTCGGTGCGCAAGGCGATCGACTACGCGGTGCAGATCGCGAAGGGGCTCGCCGCGGCGCACGAGAAGGGGATCATCCACCGGGACCTGAAGCCGGAGAACCTGTTCCTGACCAACGACGGCCGCGTCAAGATCCTCGACTTCGGCCTCGCCAAGCTGACGCAGGCGGAGGCACAGAGCGGTCCGCAGACGAACCTGCCGACGGCGACGGAGCCGGGCGTCGTGATGGGGACGCTCGGGTACATGTCGCCGGAGCAGGTGAAGGGGAAGGCCGCCGACCAGCGCTCGGACCTCTTCGCCTTCGGCGCGATCCTCTACGAGATGCTCTCGGGCCAGCGCGCGTTCCACCGCGAGTCGGCGGCGGAGACGATGTCGGCGATCCTGCGGGAGGAGCCGCCGGACCTGTCGGCGACGAACCGATCGGTCCAGCCCGGGCTCGAGCGGATCGTTCGCCACTGCCTCGAGAAGAATCCCGAGGAGCGCTTCTACTCGGCGCGCGACGTCGCGTTCGACCTCGAGGCGCTGTCGGGGCTCTCGGGCGCGGCCGCCTCGACCTCGGGCGCCGTTTCCGCCGGGCCGGCGCGCCGGCCGTCCTGGCCGGTGCTCGGCGGGGCCGTCCTGGCGACGGCGCTCGTGTGCGGCCTGGCCGCCTGGTTCGCCGTGCGACGGGCGGAGAACCGTCCGCCGCCCTCCTTCCATCAACTCACCTTTCGCCGCGGCCAGATCCAGTCGGCGCGGTTCGCCCCGGACGGGCAGACCGTTCTCTACTCGGCGGCCTGGGACGACAAGCCCATGGAGATCGTCGCCGGCCGCCTCGAGAGCCCGGAGTCGCGTCCGTTCGGTCTCGTCGGCGCGGAGGTGCTGGCGATCTCGAAGTCGGGAGAGATGGCCGTTTCGCTGAACCGCCAGAACTCGGGGGGATTCCAGCGAACCGGCACGCTCGCCCAGCTCTCGGTGGCCGGCGGCGCGCCGCGCGAGATCCTGAAGGAGATCGAGTGGGCGGACTGGTCGCCCGACGGCAAGAGCCTGACGGTCGTGAGGACCGTCTCCGGGAAGATGAGGCTCGAGTACCCCCCGGGGAAGGTTCTCTACGAGACGCACGGGTGGTTGAGTCACCCGCGGATCTCCCCGGATGGGACCTCGGTCGCGTTCATCGACCATCCCGTGCCGCTCGACGACGGCGGCTGGATCGCCATGGTGGATCGTTCCGGCGGAGTGAAGAAGCTCTCGGAGCCGTTCGCGACGGCGCAGGGCCTGGCCTGGGCCCCGAATGGCGAGATCTGGTTCACGGCCGCCCGGGTCGGAGGCAACCGTTCGCTCCATGCGGCGACGCCGAGCGGAAGCCTTCGGGAGATTCTCCGCGTACCGGGCAACCTGACGCTCCAGGACATCGCGCGCGACGGGCGGCCGCTCCTGACGCGGGAAACCTGGAGGAGAGAGATCGTCGCCCTCCCGCCGGGCGAATCGAAGGAGCGCAGCCTCACCTGGCTCGACTGGTCGCTTCCCGCCGCGATCTCGGCGGACGGCAAGAGGGTTCTCTTCTCGGAGTCCGGCGAGGGAGGAGGAGCGGGCTATTCGGTGTACCTCCGAGGGATGGACGGCTCCCCGGCGGTGCGCCTGGGGGAGGGCTCCGGACAGGATCTTTCGTCCGACGGCGAATGGGCCCTCGCGGTCCTTCACCCCTCCTCGGATCCGCAGCTCGTGCTCTACCCAACCGGCGCGGGCGAGCCCCGGCTCCTCTCGAAGGAGGGGCTCTCGGTCTTCGCCGCGGCCTTCATGCCGGACGGAAAGCAGATTCTCTTCAGCGGGAGCGAGCCCGGGCACCGATCCCGGATCTACCTGAGAAGCCTCGACGGCGGAAAGCCTCGCGCCGTGACTCCGGAAGGGTACGGGCGCACGCTCGTGACCCCCGACGGCAAGTGGGTCGTGGCCGCCGGGCCCGACCGGAAGAACTTTCTCTATCCGCTCGCCGGAGGGGAGCCGACCGTGGTGCCCGGAATCGACCCGGAAGACGGCGTGGACGAGGTGAGCCTCGACGGCCGTTCCCTCTACGTCCACCGCCGAGCGGAGCTGCCGGCGAAGGTCTTTCGGCTCGACATCGCGACCGGACGCAAGGAGCTCTGGCGGACCCTGATGCCGGCGGACGCCGCGGGCATCTACTCCCTCGACGTCATTCCGAGGCGCGGTGGCGACGGATACGTCTACAGCTTCAATCGCATTCTCTCGGACCTGTATCTCGTCGAGGGCGTGAGATGACTCTGGGTGCCGGCACGAAGCTGGGCCCCTACGAGATCCTCGCGCCGATCGGCGCGGGCGGGATGGGGGAGGTCTACCGCGCGAAGGATCCGCGGCTCGGCCGCGAGGTCGCGATCAAGGTGCTGCCGGAATCCCTCGCGCAGGACCGGGACCGCCTCGCACGCTTCGAGTCGGAGGCGCGCTCCGCCTCGGCCCTCAACCACCCCAACATCATCACGATCCACGAGATCGGCTCGGCGAACGGGACCGCCTTCATCGCGATGGAGTTCGTCGACGGCGCGAGCCTGCGCGAGCTGCTCGCGTCGGGGCCGATCGCCGGCAAGAGGATGCTGGATCTCGCGGTGCAGATCGCCGACGGTCTCGCGAAGGCGCACTCCGCCGGGATCGTCCACCGGGACCTGAAGCCCGAGAACGTGATGGTCTCCCGGGACGGCTTCGTCAAGCTGCTCGACTTCGGCCTGGCGAAGCTCTTCGTGGCGCCGACGGACCAGGCGACGGCGGCGCCGACGGCGGTCCACCAGGAGACGACGCCGGGCACGGTCATGGGCACGGTGGGCTACATGTCGCCGGAGCAGGCGAGCGGGCGCCCCGTGGACTTCCGCTCGGACCAGTTCGCGCTGGGCTCGATCCTCTACGAGATGGCGACGGGCCAGCGCGCGTTCCACAAGGGCACCGGCGCCCAGACGCTCGCGGCGATCATCCAGGACGACCCCGAGCCCGTCGCGCAGCTCAACCCGAAGGCGCCCGCGCCGTTCCGCTGGATCGTGGAGCGCTGCCACGCGAAGGATCCGGAGGAGCGCTACGCGTCGACGCGCGACCTCGCGCGGGACCTGAAGAGCGTGCGCGAGCACCTCGGCGAGGTCGCGAGCACCACTTCGGGCGTCTCCGCCGTCGGAGTCGCCGAGCCCGTTCGGCGCCGCTCGCCCCTTCCCCTGCTCCTCGCAGCGGCCGCCGCGGTCGTCGCCGCGGGACTCCTGGGTCTGTATGCCGGCCGGAGGACGAGACCCGCGGAGCAGCCGAGCTTCCAGCGCCTGACCTTCCAGCGCGGCACCCTGTTCGACGCCCGGTTCGGGCCGGACCGCCAGAGCGTCTATTACTGCGCCTCTTGGGAAGGCGGTGAGTCCAAAATCTTCTCGCTTCCTCCAGGCAGCATGGAGCCCTCGCCGCTCGGCATTCCGGAGGCCCGACTGCTCGGGATCTCGACGGCGGGAGAGATGGCGATCCTCCTCGAGCCGAAGCCGACCCGGTTCACGCAGGCGCTCGGCACGCTGGCGAGAGTGCCGGTCTCCGGAGGCGTTCCGAAGGAGATCCTTCAGGACGTCACCCAGGCCGACTGGGCGCCCGGCCGCTCGGAGCTGGCCGTCGTCCATCGCGCTTCGGGAAAGGATCGACTCGAGTACCCGATCGGAAAGGTCCTCTTCGAGACCGCGGGCTGGATCCAGAACCCGCGCTTCTCGGCCGACGGGAAGACGATCGCGTTCATCGACCATCCGGGAAACGCGGACGGGGGCGGGGTTGCGCTCGTGGATCTCGCCGGAAAGAAGAGGGACCTCGCTTCCGGCTTCGCCACGGTTCAGGGGCTCGCGTGGTCGTCGGACGGGCGGGAGATCTGGTTCACGGCGGCGACCAAGGGCATCCAGCGAGGGATCTTCGCGGTGTCGCCTTCCGCGAAGCTCCGGCTCGTCCGGACCATGCAGGGGACGCCGGCCCTGTTCGACATGGTCGCCTCCGACGCTCTCGTGACCGAGGACGACTATCGCTCGGGCACGCTCGCGTTTCTTCCCGGTCAGGTCGCGGCGAAGGACCTGGGCTGGTTCGACTGGTCGAGCGATCGGGGCCTCTCGGCGGACGGCAAGTTGCTCCTCTTCGACGAGACCGGCGAAGGCGGCGGGGCGAACGGCTCGGTCCACCTGCGCCCGATCGACGGCTCGCCCGCGGTGCGTCTGGGAGAGGGCGGTGGCCTGGCGCTCTCGCCGGATGGTTCTCAGGCGATGCTGCGGACCGCGACCGAACCCTCGCATTGGGTCCTCGTTCCGGTGAAGGCAGGACAGCCGAAGGAGTTCCCACCCGACTCGCTCGGGAATCCCAACTACGGCGCGTTCTTCCCGGATGGCTCGCGCATCGCCTTCGAGGCGAACGCGCCCGGCCACGGGGCCCGTCTCTACGTGCTGCCCATCTCGGGAGGCGCGCCGACGCCGATCAGCGACGAGGGGATCACGTACAGCCGCCTCTTCGTCTCGCCGGACGCGAAATGGATCGCGGCCCTCGGGCCGGATCGAAAGATTCGTCTCTATCCGTCGTCGGGCGGCAAGCCGACCGACCTCCCCGCCGTTCAGGTCGGCGATCTTCCCGCCGGATGGACGACCGACGGCAAGGGCCTCTACGTATCGAACGGGAGACTGCCTTGCCGGATCGACGTGATGGACGTCACGACGGGAGTCCGGTCACACGTCCGCGAGCTGAACACGAGCGATACCGCGGGCATGTCGTCGCGTGGCGCGGCACGCGTCACGCCGGACGGCCGGACGATGACGCTGGGCTTCAGCCGCATCCTCTCGACCTTGTACTGGATCCGGAACCTGAAATGACCCTCGCCGCCGGAACGAAGCTCGGTCCCTACGAGATCCTCGCGCCGCTCGGCGCGGGAGGGATGGGAGAGGTGTATCGCGCGAAGGATCCGCGGCTGGGCCGCGAGGTCGCGATCAAGGTCCTGCCCGAATCCTTCTCGCAGGACGCGGACCGCTTGAAGCGTTTCGAGTCGGAGGCGCGCTCGGCCTCCGCGCTCAACCACCCCAACATCATCACGATCCACGAGATCGGCTCGGCGAACGGGACCTCCTACATCGCCATGGAGTACGTCGACGGGACGAGCCTGCGCGAGCTGCTCGCCTCGGGCCCGATCCCGGGTAAGAGGATGCTGGACCTCGCGGTCCAGGTCGGCGACGGTCTCGCGAAGGCCCACTCCGCGGGCATCGTCCACCGGGACCTGAAGCCCGAGAACGTGATGGTCTCCCGGGACGGCTTCGTCAAGCTGCTCGACTTCGGGCTGGCGAAGCTGTTCGTCGCGCCCACGGATCAGGCGACGGGAGCGCCGACCGCGATTCACCAGGAGACGGCGCCCGGCACCGTGATGGGCACGGTCGGCTACATGTCGCCGGAGCAGGCGAGCGGCAGGCCGGTCGACTTCCGCTCGGACCAGTTCGCGCTGGGCTCGATCCTCTACGAGATGGCGACGGGCCAGCGCGCGTTCCAGAAGAACACGGGCGCGGAGACGCTGACGGCGATCATCCGCGACGAGCCGGAGCCGGTCGCGCAGGTCAATCCGCGCGCGCCGGCGCCCTTCCGCTGGATCGTGGAGCGCTGCCACGCGAAGGACCCCGACGAGCGCTACGCGTCGACGCGCGACCTCGCGCGCGACCTCAGGAGCGTGCGCGAGCATCTCGGCGAGGTCGCGAGCACGGCGTCGGGCGTGAGCGCCGTCGGTGTCGCGGAGCCGGTGCGGCGGCGGTCGCCGGTCCTTCCGATCGCGGCCGTCGCGCTCCTTCTCGGGGCGCTCGCCGGATGGCTCGCCGCGCGGAAGACCGGCGTCGCCACCCAGCCGACGTTCCAGCGGCTGACCTTCCAGCGCGGGACGGTCGGCACGGCGCGGTTCGGGCCGGACGGGGGCTCGGTCTACTACACGGCGGCGTGGGGCGGTCATCCGCCCCGCATCTATTCGCTGCGGCCGGGAAACCCGGAATCCTCCCCGCTCCCGCTGCCGTCGGCGGAGCTGCTGTCGATCTCGTCCTCGGGCGAGATGGCCGTCTTGCTCGAGCCCGACTATTCCCTCTCGGGATTCGCTCTTCACGGGACCCTCGCGCGTGTGCCGTTGTCGGGGGCGGCGCCCAAGGAGGTGCTCACCAATGCCAGCTACGCCGAGTGGGCGCCGGGCGGCTCGGAGCTCGCCGTCGTGCACCGAGCCGGGGGGAAGGACCGTCTCGAGTACCCGATCGGCAAGGTGCTCTTCGAGACCGCGGGCTGGATTCAGAACCCGCGCTTCTCGTCGGACGGGCGCACGATAGCGTTCATCGACCATTCCTCGGCGGGAGACGACGGCGCGATCGCCATGGTGGACTCGTCAGGCAAGAAGACGGAGCTCGCGGGCGGGTGGGCCACGGTCCAGGGCCTCGCGTGGTCGCCCGACGGCCGCGAGATCTGGTTCACGGCCGCGCGCGACGGCATCGAGCGCATGATCTATGGCGTCACGGCCGCGGGCAAGGTTCGGCTGATCCGCACGATGCAGGGGACTCCCGCGCTTCTGGACGTTCGAAAAGACGGTGGCGCGCTGATCACCGAAGACGATTACCGTTCGAGCCTGCTCGTCTTCTCACCGGGCGAACCGGGGGGCAAGGATCTGTCCTGGTTCGATTGGTCCAGCGATCGTGCTCTGTCGGCCGACGGCAGGTTCGTGCTGTTCGACGAGTCGGGCGAGGGCGGCGGTCCCGCGGGCGGGGCCTATCTGAGGCCGACCGACGGCTCTCCCGCGGTGCGCCTGGGCGACGGCGTCGGGATCGCCCTGTCGCCCGATTCGGCATGGGCGCTGACACGAACCTTTACCAAGGCATCGCAATTCGTGCTCGTTCCGGTCAAGGCCGGTCAACCCAGGGCGTTCCCGCCGGACGGCCTCGGGCGGCTGGCTTATGGAACCTTCGTGCCGGACGGCTCGAAGTTCGTCTTCGTGGCGAACTCCCCGGGACGAGGCAGCCGCCTGTACGTTCAGGACGTGGCGGGCGGTTCTGCGAAGGCGGTGAGCGAGGAGGGGATCACCGCGACGCGTCTCTTCGTCTCGCCCGACGCGCGCTGGATCGCCGCGGTCGGCGCGGATACCCGCGTGCATCTCTATCCGATCGGCGGAGGCTCACCGACGGACCTGCCCGCCTCCAGGCCAGCGGACTACCCGGCCGGTTGGGCCGCGGACGGGAGGGGCCTCTACGTCTCGCGGTTGGGCATTCCCTGCACGCTCGACCTCATCGACGTCTCGTCGGGCCGCCGAACGCGCATCCGGGACCTTTCGGGCAGCGATGCGGGCGGCGTGACGTCCTTCGGCCCCGTTCGCACGACCCCGGATGGCCGCATCCATCTCGTCGGGGTCGTGCGGGTGCTCTCGACCCTCTACCAGGTGCAGGACCTCAAATGACGCTGGCCGCCGGAACGAAACTGGGTCCGTACGAGATCCTCGCGCCGATCGGCGCGGGAGGGATGGGCGAGGTCTACCGCGCGAAGGATCCCCGGCTGGGCCGCGAGGTCGCGATCAAAGTGCTGCCGGCGACGTTCTCGCAGGACGCCGATCGACTGAAGCGCTTCGAGCAGGAGGCGCGGGCCGCCGGAGTCCTGAACCACCCGGGCATCACCGCGGTCTACGACATCGGGACGGCCTCCGACCAGTCGCCCTACATCGTGACGGAGCTCCTCGAGGGCGAGACGTTGCGGTCGCGCCTGGGCGCGGGCGCCGTGCCCGTGCGCAAGGCGACCGACTACGCGGTTCAGCTCGCGAAGGGGCTCGCCGCGGCTCACGAGAAGGGGATCGTCCACAGGGACCTGAAGCCCGAGAACGTGTTCCTGACCCGCGACGGGCGCGTGAAGATCCTGGACTTCGGCCTCGCGAAGCTCAAGCCCGAGACCGCGGAGAAGGGCCAGACGGACCTGCAGACGGTCTCGGGCGGGACGCAGCCGGGCGTGGTGCTCGGCACGATGGGCTACATGGCGCCGGAGCAGGTGCGCGGGAAGGTCGCGGACCGGCGAAGCGATCTCTTCGCGTTCGGCACGATCCTCTACGAGATGCTGTCCGGCCAGCGGGCGTTCCGCGGGGAGACGGCGGCGGACACGATCACGGCGATCCTGACGAAGGAGCCGCCGGATCTATCCCAGACGAACAAGGATCTCCCGCCGGGACTCGAGCGGATCGTGCGGCACTGCCTGGAGAAGAACCCGGAGGAGCGGTTCGAGTCGGCTCGCGACGTCGCCTTCGACCTCGAGGCTCTCTCCGGAGTGTCGACGCCGGCCGGAGCCGTGTCCGCGGAGGGACGCTCGCCGAAGCGCCGGCCGTCGTGGTCACCGCTCGTCGCGGCCGCGCTCATCAGCGCCGCGGTCGCCGGCATGGCCGCCTTCGTCGCGGGCAGAAAGGCTGGCTACTTCCCGCCTCCGGGCTACCAGCAACTGACGTTCCGCCGCGGAGAGCTCTATTCGGCGCGCTTCGCGCCCGACGGGCAGACGGTCGTCTATGCCGCGGCTTGGGATGGCAAGCCGGTCGAGCTCTTCGCGACGCGGACCGATCGCCCCGAGTCACGCACGTTCGGGCTCATCGACGCGGCCGTCGCCTCGATCTCCCGGAGCGGCGAGATGCTCGTATTTCTGGACCGCCATCCGGAGGAGGCATTCATTCGCACGGGAACGCTCGCGCAGGTCTCGGTGTCGGGCGGCGTCGCCCCGCGCGAGATCACGACGGATGTACAGTGGGCCGACTGGGGTCCCGACGGGTCGAGCTACGCGATCGTTCACGACGTCCAGGGGCGCAACCAGCTCGAGTATCCGGCGGGCAAGGTCCTTTATCAGACGACCGGCTGGATCAGTCATCCTCGCGTCGCGCCCGACGGCGAGCTCGTCGCGTTCTTGGACCATCCGATCCGGCGCGACGATGGCGGCTGGGTCTCGGTCGTGGATCGCGCCGGAAAGAAGCGGAACCTGGCCGGCGTCTTCTCGACCGTTCAGGGGCTCGCCTGGTCCTCGCGGAGCGAGCTCTGGTTCACCGGCACGAAGGTCGGCGGCAACCGGGCCATCCACGCGGTCTCGATCTCGGGCGGTACCGAGCGGCTGCTCGCTCGCGTCACGGAGAGCCTGACGCTCCAGGACATCGCGAAGGACGGCCGCGCGCTCGTATCGCACGACGTCATCCGGATCGGGGCTCTCGGTCGCGCCTCCGGCGAGACCAAAGAGCGGGACCTCTCCTGGCTCGACTGGTCGACGACGTTTGACCTCACGAAGGACGGCAAGACGCTGCTCTTCGCGGAGACCGGAGAGGGAGCCGGGCCCGCGTACTCCTGCTTCATCCGCGGCACGGACGGCTCGGCGCCGGTGAGACTCGGCGACGGCGTGGGGCTGCAAATCTCACCCGACGGGCGATGGGTGGTCGCGACCACTCCTCGAGACGAGACCCCGAAGCTCTGGCTGTACCCGACCGGACCGGGGGAAAAGAAGCTCCTGCCGACCGGAAACCTCGGCATCGGGCCGTCAGCCGAATTCCTGCCGGACGGACGGAGGATCGTGTTCAGCGCGAACGAGCCCGGCCACGGAACGCGTCTCTTTCTCGTCGACACGGCGGGAGGATCACCTCGGCCGCTGTCTCCGGAAGGTTACCGGCTCATCTCCCGCTCGGTCTCGCCCGACGGCAAGAGGGTGATCGTGCTCGGCCCCGACAGGAACCGCTATTTCTACCCACTGGAGGGCGGCGAGCCGCAACCGATCCCCGGCCTTCTCCCCGACGAGACGCCGTACGGTTGGAACGGCGACGGGCGATTCCTCTATGTTGCCCGGCGTCGGGATCTCCCGGCGCGGGTGTCGAAGCTCGATGTCCAAACGGGCAAGCGGGAGCTTTGGAGAGATCTGATGCCCGCGGACGGAGCCGGAATCGTCAACATCAGTCCCGTTCTCGCCACTCCGGACGGCTCGGGCTACGTCTATGGCTACTTTCGGATCCTTTCCGACATGTACCTCGTCGAAGGGCTGAAATAGCCCGTCTTTCGCTTAGAATCTCCGCGTCTTAATGACGCTCCCCACCGGCACAAAGCTGGGCCCCTACGAGATCCTCGCGCCGCTCGGCGCGGGCGGGATGGGAGAGGTGTATCGCGCGAAGGATCCGCGTCTCGGGCGCGAGGTGGCGGTCAAGGTCCTGCCGGCGTCCTTCTCGCAGGATCCGGATCGTCTCAAGAGGTTCGAGCAGGAGGCGCGCGCGGCCGGAGTGCTGAACCATCCGGGCATCACGGCCGTGTACGATTTCGGGACCGCGGCGGATCAGTCGCCCTACATCGTCACGGAGCTCCTCGAAGGCGAGACGCTGCGCAACCGTCTCCTGGCGGGCGCCCTGCCGGTGCGCAAGGCGATCGACTACGCGGTGCAGATCGCGAAGGGCCTCGCGGCGGCGCACGAGAAGGGGATCGTGCACCGGGACCTGAAGCCCGAGAACCTGTTCCTGACGAAGGACGGCCGGGTGAAGATCCTCGACTTCGGTCTGGCGAAGCTCAAGCCCGAGACCGGAGGGGACGGCAAGACCGACATCAACACGGTCTCGGGCGGGACGGAGCCCGGCGTCGTGCTCGGCACGATGGGCTACATGTCCCCGGAGCAGGTGCGCGGCAAGCCGGCGGACCGCCGCTCGGACCTCTTCGCGTTCGGCACGATCCTCTACGAGATGCTCTCGGGCCAGCGGGCGTTCCGCGGCGAGACGGCCGCGGACACCATCACCGCGATCCTGACCAGGGAGCCGCCGGACCTCACGCAGACCAACAAGGAGGTCCACCCCGGCCTCGATCGGATCGTGCGCCACTGCCTGGAGAAGAACCCGGAGGAGCGGTTCGAGTCGGCTCGCGACGTCGCGTTCGACCTCGAGGCCCTCTCCAGCGTGTCGGCGTCGACGGCGGCCGCCGAGGCCGCGCCCGCGTCACGCAGGAGGGGCTGGATGGCGCCCGTCTCGATCGCCGCGGCGCTGGCCCTCGCCGCCGGCCTCTTCGCCGGCTACCGCGCCGGAAAGAAGGCCGGCTACGTCCCGCCGCCCAACTATCAGCAGCTGACGTTCCGGCGCGGCGAGATCTATTCCGCGCGCTTCGCACCGGACGGCCAGAGCGTCGTCTACGCCGCCGCCTGGGACGGACGGCCGGTCGAGCTCTTCTCGACGCGGACCGACCGTCCCGAGTCGCGCACCTTCGGCCTGGTCGGGGGCGACGTGCTCGCGGTCAGCAAGTCCGGCGAGGTGCTCGTCTCGCTCGACCGGCACGTCCAGGAACCCTTCATCCGCGTCGGGACGCTGGCGGAGGTCGGCATCTCCGGCGGGGTCGCGCCGCGGGAGGTCCTCAAGGACGTGCAGTGGGCGGATTCGACTCCGGGCGGGAAGGAGGTCGCGATCGTCCGCGACGTCGCCCTGCGCAGCCAGCTCGAATATCCGATCGGCAAGGTGCTGTACCAGACGGCCGGCTGGATCAGCAACCCGCGTGTCTCCCGAGACGGGAGCATGGTCGCGTTCCTCGAGCACCCGCAGAGGCGCGACGACGGCGGCACGGTCGGCGTCGTCGACCGAAACGGGAAGAAGCGCACGCTCTCGGAGGACTTCTCCTCGGAGTTCGGTCTGGCCTGGTCTCCGGATGGCACCGCGGTATGGATCACCGCGACGAAGGTCGGCGGCAACCGCGCGCTGCACGAGATCTCCCTCGAGGGCAAGGAGCGCCTGCTCGCGCGGGTGACCCAGAGCCTGACCCTCCAGGACGTCGCCGCCGACGGCCGCGTGCTCGTCGCGCACGACACGATCCGCATCGGGATCCTCGGGGGCGGAGGGGGAATCGCGAAGGAGCGCGAGCTCGCCTGGCTCGACTGGTCCTCGCTCTTCGACATCACGCCGGACGGCAAGACGATCCTCTTCTCGGAGACGGGCGAGGGAACGGGCCCCGAGTACTCCACCTTCATCCGCGGCACCGACGGCTCGGCCCCGATCCGGCTGGGCGACGGCGGGGCCCAGGCGCTCTCGCCGGACGGACAGTGGGCGGCCGTGCTGGTCGGTCATGCGACGCGCGTCCTGACTCTTTATCCGACCGGGGCGGGCGAGAAGCGCGTCATCCCGACGGGCAATCTCGAGCTGCAGGGCGGGACCACCTTCACGCCCGACGGCAAACGGCTCGTCACCACCGCGAACGAGCCCGGGCACGGGACGCGGCTCTGGGTCATCGACCTCGCGGGCGGCCAGCCGCGCGCCATCTCGCCGGAGGGATACCGCTCCTTCACGCGCTCAGTCTCGCCGGACGGCCTGCGGATCGCGGTCACGGGCCCGGACCGCAAGGACTATCTGTATCCGCTGGCGGGCGGCGAGCCCACGCCGATCGCGGGTCTCGAGCAGGACGAGACGATCGGCGGCTGGACCTCGGACGGAAAGGCGGTCTACGTGTACCGCCGGCGCGACATCCCGGGGAGGCTCCAGCGGCTCGATCTGGCCACCGGCACGCGGTCGCTGGCCCGCGAGGTCATGCCGGGCGACGGCGCGGGCATCGTCGACATCGCCCCGATCTTCGAAACGCCGAACGGCAACACCTACGTCTACGGCTTCCAGCGCACGCTCTCGGATCTCTACCTCGTCGACGGTCTGAAGTGACGCGCTCAGCCGAAGCGAAGCGCGGCCGAGCGCGTCATCCTGAGCGAAGCGAAGGATCCCTGGCGAGCGCGTCATCCTGAGCGAAGCGAAGGATCCCTCGCTTCGAAGTAGAATCCCCCCGGCTCACACTTCATGACACTCTCCGCCGGAACCAAGCTCGGCCCCTACGAGATCCTCGCGCCGATCGGCGCGGGAGGGATGGGCGAGGTGTATCGCGCGAAGGACCCGCGGCTCGGCCGCGAGGTCGCGGTCAAGGTGCTGCCGGCGAGCTTCTCGCAGGATCCGGATCGTCTCAAGCGCTTCGAGCAGGAGGCGCGCGCCGCGGGAGTCCTGAACCACCCGGGGATCACGGCGGTCTACGACTTCGGCACGGCGGCCGACCAGTCGCCCTACATCGTGACGGAGCTCCTCGAAGGCGAGACGCTCCGCAACCGGCTCCTGACGGGGCCCCTGCCGGTGCGAAAGGCGATCGACTACGCGGTGCAGATCGCAAAGGGTCTCGCCGCCGCGCACGAGAAGGGGATCGTGCATCGGGACCTGAAGCCGGAGAACCTGTTCCTGACGAAGGACGGGCGGGTCAAGATCCTCGACTTCGGCCTCGCGAAGCTCAAGCCGGAGACCGGGCAGGACGGCAAGACCGACATGAACACGGTCTCCGGCGCGACGGAGCCCGGCGTCGTCCTCGGGACGATGGGCTACATGTCCCCCGAGCAGGTGCGCGGGAAGGCCGCGGACCGGCGCTCGGACCTCTTCGCGTTCGGCACGATCCTCTACGAGATGCTGGCCGGCCAGCGGGCCTTTCGGGGAGACACGGCGGCCGACACCATCACGGCGATCCTGACCAAGGAGCCGGCGGACCTCTCGCAGACGAACAAGGACATCCACCCGGGCCTCGACCGCATCGTGCGGCACTGCCTGGAGAAGAACCCGGAGGAGCGCTTCGAGTCGGCGCGCGACGTCGCCTTCGACCTCGAGGCGCTCTCGAGCGTCTCGGCGACTTCCTCCACCGCGGCGGACGCCCGCGCGCTCCCGGGGAAGGGCCGCCGGCTGTCGTGGCCGGCGCTTCTCCTCGCCGCGATCCTCGGCGCGGCAGTCGCCAGCCCGTTCGTGTTCAAAGCCGGCAAGACGGCGGGCTTCGTCCAGCCTCCGGCCTTCCGCCAGATCACGTTCTCGCGGGGCGAGGTCGGCAGCGCGCTCTTCGCACCGGACGGCCAGACGATCGTCTACGCGGCGGGCTGGGAGGGCAAGCCCTTCGAGATCTTCATCAACCGCCCCGAGAGCCCCGAGTCGCGGCCCTTCGGCCTCGGCGCGGCCGAGGTCCTGTCGATCTCGAAGGGCGGCGAGATGGCGGTGTCGCTCAACCGGCACGCGCTGCATGCGTTCGTCCGGACCGGGCGCCTGGCCCGGATCTCGATCGCGGGAGGGGCCCCGCGCGACATCCTCGACGACGTGCAGTTCGCCGACTGGAGTCCCGACGGCCAGGCGCTCGCCATCGTCCGCGACGTCGGGATCAAGAATCGCCTCGAGTATCCGGTCGGCAAGGTCCTCTTCGAGACGACCGGATGGGTCGGCCAGATCCGCGTCTCGCCGAAGGGCGACGGCGTCGCGTTCGTGGATCACCCGTTTCAGAATGACGACGGCGGCCGCGTCGCCGTCGTGGATGTGTCGGGAAAGAAGACCAACCTCACGCCGATCTACGCGACGATCCAGGGGCTCGTCTGGACCCCCGACGGCGGCGAGATCTGGTACACGGCCGCGGAGGGCGGGTTCAACCGCGCCGTCCACGCCGTGACGCGGAGCGGCAAGACGCGCCTGGTCGGCCGCGTCCCCGGCATCAGCACCATTCGCGATATCTCTAAGGACGGGCACGTCCTGATGACCAACGAGAGCGCGCGCCTCGGCATCCTCGAGCGCGGCGCGGGCGACGAGAAGGAGCGGGAGCTCTCCTGGCTCGACTACTCGCTCGTGACCGACATCTCGCCGGACGGGCAGAGGATCCTGATCACCGAGTCGGGAGAGGGGGGAGGCCCCGGATACTCCGCGTATCTGCGGAAGACCGACGGCTCTCCGGCGATCCGTCTCGGCGGAGGTTCGACCGAGGCCTTCTCTCCCGATGGGGCCTGGGCGATCTCCATCACCGCGCAGGAGTCCCCCCAGATCGTGCTCCTCCCCACGAGCGTCGGAGAGCCTCGAGCGCTCTCCCGCGAGGGCATGGATCCCGTCAACGCCGACTTTCTCCCGGACGGCAAGACGATCGTCTACACGGCTACCCAGTCGGGACAGGGCATGCGGCTCTATCTGCGCGACGTCGCCGGAGGGAAGTCGCGCGCCCTGACGCCGGAGGGCTACTCGCTCTACCGCGGCACGGTCGCGCCGGACGGGAAGTCCGTGGTCGTCCTCGGTCCGGATCGCAAGACCTACCTGTATCCGCTGGCGGGCGGCGAGCCGCGGGCGCTTCCGGGTCTGGATGGGAACCATCGGCCCGCCCGATTCTCGGCGGACGGGAAATCCCTCTTCGTCCAGGAAGATCAGACGATCCCGATGCGGATCGACCGCTACGACATGGCGACCGGCAAGCTCGAGCTCTGGAAGGAGCTGATGGTCGCCGACGCGGCGGGTCTCAACTCGATCAGCCGCTTCGTCGTCACGCCGGACGGGAAGACGTACGCGTACAGTTACCTTCGGGTGCTGTCCTACCTTCAGCTCGTCGACGGGATGAAGTGACGCCGGCGGCATAGAGTAGGTCCGTGGCCGATCCGGTTCCCCGCGACATCCTCCTCGTCGGCAACGAGCTCGCGATCGTCTGGGACGACGGCAGCGAAGACTACTTCCCGCTCGAGAAGCTGCGGCGCAACTGCCCGTGCGCGATGTGCCGCGGCGAGAAGGACCTGCTGGGCAACCTCTTCAAGGGCCCGGATCGTCCGCTGACGGCGCGCTCTTTCCAGGCCGTCGCGCACCGCCGCGTCGGGGCGTACGCCGTCCAGATCGACTGGGCGGACGGACACAACGACGGCATCTACAGCTTCGAGGGGCTGAAGCGGCTCGCGGCGCAGCCCGACGCCTAGACGCGTCGCCGGTGGCGCCACCGGAACGCTTCTTGGCGTCGAATCATTTTCGGCGGTGGCGCCGCCGGAACGCGCGCACCTTCATCAAGTTGCCGCAGGTCGCCATGGCGCACCACTGCCGCCGGTGGTTGCGGGTCCCGTCGTAGAAGAAGAGACCGCAGTCCGGGTTTCCGCACTTGCGGATGAGGCGAGGATCGCGCGCGCTCAGCAGATCGGCCGCGGCCTCCGCGACGCTCCCGAGGAGCGCGATCGCCTGCGTCGGCCTCGCCGCGAAGCGCGTGCGGAAGGTCCCCGCATGACGCTCCAGGCGGAGGGTCCCGTCGTTCTCGGCCAGGATGAAGTTGATGGCGGCGGGCCCCTCCGCCGCGATCCCGCGCTCCCGGACGATCCCGTCAGTCATGTGACGGAGCGTCTCGCGGAAGGCACGGGCGCGCTCGGCGACGCGGGCGCCGTCGGCCGAATCGTTCCAGCGCCGGAGCGCGTCCGCGGCCGCTCGGGAGTCGAGCCGTCCCGCGCGAATCAGCCAGCGAACGAGGTCCTCGAGGCTCGCGAGCCGCTCGACCGGCCGGCCCTTCACGGACTGCCGGGTGTTCAGGAAGTCGAGGCAGGGGTGCCCGGCCAGGAAGAGGAAGTCGGGCGAGTGGGGAGAGGACACGGGAGAGCGAGTGTAACCCCTATCGGGGTGGAACGGCAGTTTGTAGGCTCGCCGAATGTCGCCGGGCGTTGTAGGATTCCCCGCCCCCGGAGAGGTGTCCGAGTGGCTTAAGGAGCACGCTTGGAAAGCGTGTGTACGCAAAACGTACCGGGGGTTCGAATCCCCCCCTCTCCGCCAGAATGACGGAACCTCGAAGGATGTTGTAGGCATAGTTCCCAATGGCTGAAGATCAAAACGCCTCCGACCTCGCGCTTGTCAGGCGCATCAAGGAGGGCGACGAGGAGGCCTTTCGAGAGATGGTCGAGCGGTATCACGCCCGCATCTATTCACTGTCCTACGGCGTCCTTCGCAATGCCGAGGATGCGGAAGAGGCCACGCAGGACAGCTTCCTCACGCTGTATCGCAAGATCTCGACCTTCGACGAGTCGAAGAAGTTCTTCTCCTGGTTCTACCGCGTCGCCCTGAACCAGGCCTACAGCCGCGCGCGCCGCCGCAAGCCCGTGACAACGGTTCCGATCGACGAGTACGTCCCGCGCCTCGGTTCGGACGGCCGGGGCTCGCCGGAGTTCTCGGCCTGGGTCGACGGCGTCGAGGACGAGGTCATCGCGCGCAACCTCGCCGAGCGGGCGGAGGAGTTCATCGCGGAGCTCCCCGAGCCCTACCGGGACGTGATCTGGATGGTCGACGTCGAGGAGCTGAAGCCCGCCGACGTCGCGGAGACCCTCGAGATCAGCCTCCCGGCGCTCAAGTCCCGCCTGCACCGCGCGAGGCTGCACGTCCGACAGCGGCTCGCCGAGGCGACCGCCGTGCCCCCCGCGGAGTCCCAGGGAGCGCGGGCGAATCGGGTGGCGCCATGAGCCACGACGAGATCCGCTGCCGCCAGCTGATCCTCGAGTACCTGATCGAGTACGAGGACGGCACGATGCCCGAGTCCGACCGGCACCGGCTCGACGAGCACTTCGCCGAGTGCCCGCCCTGCGTCGTCTTCCTCAAGAGCTACCGCGCGACGGGACGCACGCTGCGCATGCTCAAGCCGCGCGACATCCCCAAGAATCTCGCCGACGCGGTCGTCCGTTTCGTGCGCGCCCGCTGCAAGGAGTAGCGAGTGGGCATCGGGAGCGTCGGGAACGCTCCTTTCACGGGCCCGGGTTCTCCTCGCCTCCGCCGCCTCGCCGTGCTCGGCCTGCTCTGGGTCGCCGCGTTCTCGGCGCTCTTCACGGCCGGCTCGTCGATCGGCCTCTGGAGACCCTGGACTCCGACCGCGGACTCGCTCTGGCTGCGCACGGATCTTCCGGCGGGCCTCGCCTTCGGCGTCGCGTTCGGCGCGACTCTCCTTCGGCGTTCGCGTCTCGGCAGCTCCTGACCGCCGGAGAGCCCTGAGATACAATCGCCGGCCCGGCGGCGGAGGATGAGTTCGGGCCCTGTGCGACGGAAGCCTCCGAACCTCGTCAGGTCCGGAAGGAAGCAGCGATCAGGAGGCGCCCCCGTGCGCCGCAGGCAAACCTGAACTCATCTTCGGACGCCGGGACGAGCCTCGATTCGGAAAACGCGAGACTCGCCAAAACTGATACCTTCTCTCCGATGCACCTCGCTCTTCCCCGGAAATGGCGTCCCCAGGTCTTCGACGACCTGGTCGGCCAGGAGGCGGTGGCGCGCACCCTCTCGAACGCGATCGCGGAGGGCCGGGTCGTCTCCGCGTACCTGCTGACGGGACCCCGCGGCGTCGGCAAGACCTCGACGGCGCGCATGCTGGCCCGCGCGCTCAACTGCGACAAGGGACCGACCGTCCAGCCGTGCGGGAAGTGCGCCTCCTGCCGCGAGATCCTGGAGCGCGGCGAGTCCCTCGACGTCCACGAGATGGACGGCGCGTCGAACCGCAAGATCGAGCACGCGCGCGAGCTGATCGAGACCGTGCGCTACGCGCCGCAGCGCGACCGCTTTCGCATCGCGGTCATCGACGAAGTCCACATGCTGACGACGGAGGCCTTCAACGCGCTCCTGAAGACGCTCGAGGAGCCCCCGCCGCACGCACGGTTCATTCTCGCGTCGACCGAGCTGCACAAGATCCCGGCGACCATCGTCTCCCGGTGCCAGCGGTTCGCCTTCCGCGCGCTGAGCGTCGCGGAGATCGCGGAGCACCTCGCGAAGGTGGCGAAGGCGGAGAAGATCGCGGCGACGCCGGGCGCCCTGCGCCTCCTGTCCGTGGCCGCCGAGGGCAGCCTGCGCGACGCGCTGTCGTTGCTGGACCAGGCGGCGACCCTGGCCGGAGGGGCCGTCAACGAGGCGCGCTGCGCCGAGATCCTGGCCCTGGTCGACGTCGGGCTCCTCGAGGGGATGTACTCGGCGATCGCGGGCGGCGACCGCGCCGCGGCGATCGCGAGCCTCTCGCGGCTGACCGAGGGCGGCTCCGATCCCCGGCACGTCCTGAAGGAGTTCGTGGCCCTCCTGCGGCGGCTTCTGCTCACCGCCGCGGGGGCGACGGGCGCGACGGGCTCGGCGAGCGACGTCCCACCCGAGGAGCGGGAGCGCCTGACCGCGCTGTCGCGAGCGATGCCCTATGAAAACCTCCTGCGAGCGGTGTCGCTGACGCTCGCGGCCGAGGAGCAGGTGCGGCGAGTCGACGATCCCGGCCTGGTCGTGCAGATGCTGATCCTGAAGCTCGCCGAGCTTCCGCGGCTGCGGGACCTCGAGACGGCGATCTCCCGCACCCCGGTGACGAAGCCCGCGGGATCGGTCGCGCCGCCGGCGCCCCCGCGCGGAAGCGCGGAGGGACCCCGGATCGTGTCGCTGGTTTCGGTCGAGCCCGAACCGGAGAGCGAGTCGAGGTCGTCCGCGCCGACGCCCGCGGCCGCGTCGGCGGGGGCGCTCGAGCGGTTCCACGACATCCTCGACTCGCGCCGCCGCGTGACCGCGGCGCAGGTCAGCCTCGCCGAGTCGATCGCCGTACAGGGCGATGGCGACGAGCTCGTGCTGCGGTTCGGGATCGACCGGGCCGCCGCCAAGGAGGCCCTCGAGGACGTGGCGGCGAAGCGCCTCCTGGCGGAGGTCGCGAAGGAGGCGTTCGGCAAACCGATGCGGATCGCGCTCCGGACCGGCCCGCCGGCCGACGGGGACCTCGGCAAGGCCGCCCGCGAGGTGCCGCGCGCGACCATCGCGCGCGAACGGGCGAGCTCCCGCGCGGAATCGGATCCGATGGTGCGCTCGGCGATGGAGCTCTTCCACGGCGAGCTGACGGAGATCAAGGAGGAAGAGTAGGGGCGGGGCTCGTCCCCGCCCGCGCGAGCCATGAACATCCACAAGATGATGCAGCAGGCCCAGGCGATGCAGAACAAGGTCCAGGCCGAGCTCGCCGCGATGCGGATCGAGGCGACCTCGGGCGGCGGGATGGTGAAGATCGAGGTGTCCGGAGCCAAGGAGGTCCTGTCCGTCCACATCGAGAAGGAGGCCGTGGATCCCAACGACGTGGAGACGCTGCAGGATCTGATCCTCGCGGCGATGCGGGAGGCCTCGCGCCGCGTGGACGAGGCGGTGCAGAAGAAGACCGCGTCGATGCTCGGCGGCCTCATGCCGGGCATGCGCTGACGTTCCGGTTCACGGCGAAGAGATGTCCGGAACCCCCAAATCGCTCGAGCGGCTCGCGCTCGAGTTCCAGCGCCTCCCCGGGATCGGCGCGAAGAGCGCCGCGCGGCTCGCCTACTACCTGCTCCGCTCTCCCGAGGACGAGGCCCAGCGCCTGGCGCGCGCGATCGACGAGTCGCGCGCGGCCGTGCGGCGTTGCTCCGTCTGCAACACGCTCACCGAGTCCGACCCGTGCGAGATCTGCGCGGATCCCGAGCGCGACGCCTCGCTGCTGTGCGTGGTCGAGGAGCCCGGCAACCTCGTCGCGATCGAGAAGACCCGCGAGTACCGAGGCCGGTACCACGTGCTGTGGGGAGCGCTGTCGCCCCTGCGCGGGGTCGGTCCCGACGAGATCGACACGGCCGGCCTTGTGCGCCGTGTCACCTCGGACGTCAGGGAGGTCGTGATCGCCACGAATCCCAACGTCGAGGGAGAGGCCACCGCGCTCTACCTCGCGCGCCGGCTGAAGGGCACGGGCGTGCGGGTCACCCGCATCGCCTTCGGGCTTCCCGTCGGCGGCGACATCGAGTACGCCGACGAGGTCACCATGGCGCGGTCGCTCGAGAACCGACGCGAACTGTAGCCGCCGGAGGCCCCGGAACCGCTCTGCTACAATAAGTCGAAACGGGAGAACCAGTTAATCCATGACGATGCCTGACCTCGTTCTCTACGACGAGGAGTTTCGGAAGATCAAGGATTCCTTGAATCGGCTCGCCGCGGACGCGAACGCGAACGTGGTCTTCCTGGTCGACAAGAACGGTCAGCAGATCGCCGCGGTCGGGGACCTCACCACGCTCGACACGACCTCGCTGGCGTCCCTGACCGCCGGCAACGTCGCCGCCACCGACGGCCTCGCGCGGCTGATCGGAGAGCGGGAGTTCTCGATCCTGTTCCACGAGGGCGAGCGCGACAACATCCACATCTCGATCGTCGCGCAGCGCGTGATCCTCGTCGTGATCTTCGACGAGCGGACCTCGCTCGGCCTCGTGCGCCTGCGCGTGCGCCGTGCGATGGCCGAGCTCGACCGCATCTTCGAGGACATCGCGGCCAAGGCCGAGAAGGACAAGCAAACGCTGACCGCCGAATTCGACTCGCCCTTCGCCGAGATCACGGACGAGGACATCGATCGGCTGTTCTCGGAGTAACGCCCTGGCGACTTCTGCGGCGACAGGCTCCTCATGACTTTCATCAACTACGCGGCTCGGGAGATCAACTGCAAGATCGTCTACTACGGCCCGGGGCTGTGCGGGAAGACGACGAACCTGCAGTACATCTACGACCGCACGAACCCCTCGGCCAAGGGCAAGCTGATCTCGCTCGCGACCGAGACCGACCGGACGCTCTTCTTCGACTTCCTGCCGCTCGACCTCGGAACCGTCAAGGGATTCAAGACGCGCTTCCACCTCTACACGGTGCCGGGCCAGGTCTTCTACGACGCCTCGCGCAAGTTGATCCTGAAGGGTGTCGACGGGGTCGTCTTCGTCGCGGACTCGCAGGAGGCCCGGATCGAGGCCAACGTCGAGTCGATCCGCAACCTGGACAAGAACCTGAGGGAGCAGGGCTACGACATCGCGACGATCCCCTACGTGCTCCAGTTCAACAAGCGCGACCTGCCCTCCGCGCTGCCGACCGACGAGCTCTACCGGAAGCTCAACATCAAGCGCGAGCCGACGTTCGAGGCCGTCGCGCCCACGGGAGCCGGCGTGTTCGACACGCTCAAGGCCGTGGCGCGGCAGGTCCTGATGGATCTGCGGAAGAAGTGACGAACGAAGTCGCTTCCGCGACATCGTTCGTCATCCTGAGCCGCGCAGCGGCGAAGGATCCCTTTCCGATCGACGCCTAGCTGTCCGGCCCCCTCCGCACCGCCGCCTCGAAGCAGATCCGTTCGTCCGTGCACTCCTCCGGCAGCGCGAGGTCGCCATCGGGCCCGTGCGGACGCATCGTCCGCAGGCACCAGTACTGGGCGGTCGAGGGCGAGCGCGTGGGGTCTCCCTGGCCGAACGCGTCGGGGGAGAACCAGGTCCGCGTGCGCAGGTGCCGGCAGAGGAACGGGTCGGGCTCCGCCTGACGCTGCCCGGGATCGCGCGCGAACTTCCGGATCGGGTCGAGCGGATCGTCGCTCATGCGGGGCTCACCGGGCTCAGGCTTCAGGCCTCCGCGAAAGCCTGCTTCAGCGCGCGCTCGAGCTCCACGCGGGCGAGCCGGACCTTGTAGGCGGTCTGCGACAGGGGTTTCGCGTCGGCGACGGCGGCCTCGGCGGCCTTCCGCGCGAGCGCGTCCGAGGGCGAGGCCCCGACGAGCACCGCCTCCGCGGCCTTCGCCCGGTGCGGGGTGGGCGCGACGGAGCCGAGGACGACCCGCGCGTCGCGCACCGCTCCGCCCGCGATCGACAGCCGCACGCACGTCTCGACGAGCGGCCAGTCGAAGGACTCCTTCTCCTTGAGCTTCCGGTAGACCGACCGGCTGCCCGCCGGGAGAACCGGCAGGCGCACGGCCTGGATGACGTCGCCGGGCCCCAGCGTGTTCTCGCGGGTCGCGTCGTCGGTCGGGCGGTGGAAGAACTCCTCGATCGGAAGCGAGCGGCGGCCCTTCGGCGAAACGACGTCGAGCGTCGCGCCGTACGTCACGAGCGCCGTGCCCGTCGCCGAGGGGTGAATGCAGCAGCAGGTGAGATCCGTGTCGAAGATCGCGTGGAAGCGGTTCTCGCCCTGGATGGCGTAGCACTCTCCGCCGCCCTTCTTGCGACAGTCGAAATCCTCCAGGCGGTAGTACCAGCAGCGCGGCCGCTGGCACAGGTTGCCGCCCAGGGTCGCCATGTTGCGGATCTGCGGCGTGGCCGCGCCGGCCGCCGCCTCGGCGAGAGCGGAGTAGTGCTTCCGGATTCCCGGGTGCGCGGCGATCTTCGCGAGCGTCGCCATGGCGCCCACCGTCGCAGGCGGACCGGTCTCGATGCCGTCCAGGCCCGGCACGCGCGATAAGGAGACGAGCGTCTTCGGGCTGTCGAGGCCCTCCTTCATCCGGTCGATCAGGTCGACCCCTCCGGCCTTCAGCTCCGCATCCGCGGGCGCGCTCTCGCGTGCGGCCTCGCTCAGGGTCTTCGCGTGGATCAGCGCGAACGGTTTCATGCGAGCCTCCCCGACTGGCGCGCCTCTTCGACCGCGGCGAGCACCGTTTCCGGCGTGATGGGCAGCTGGCGGATCCGGGCGCCCACCGCGTGCGAGACCGCGTTGGCGATCGCCGCGGCCGTGGCGACCGTCGCCGGCTCGCCGATCCCGACCGAGTGGGTGTTGTTGACGCCGTCCCAGACCGGCACGATCGTGACGTCGATCTCCGGCACGTCCAGGGCGCCGGCGATCTTGTACTGCTCGACGTTCGGGTTGACCATGCGTCCCGTCTGGCGATCGAGCACGCGGTTCTCGAA
>Ga0070690_100000116_pt1 | contig 41556 bp, 54 predicted proteins | sample KBSS33HmetaG_FD_64671 | JGI IMG/M metagenome (GOLD analysis project Ga0070690, IMG submission 64671) | Switchgrass rhizosphere microbial communities from Kellogg Biological Station, Michigan, USA - KBS S3-3H metaG | ecosystem: Host-associated > Plants > Roots > Rhizosphere ... | reverse complement strand
CTTCGCAGCCGTCTCCTCCTCGGAGGGCTACTACCGCGCCCTTCGCGCGACCGCCTACCCCTACGTCCTCTGGAGCTTCGCCTACCCCGAGAGCGGCCAGCAGACGATGGGCTACAAGGCAGACGCGGTGCTGACCGACTCCGGCGCCTTCACCGTCTGGCAGCTCGGCAAGTCGATCGACCTTGCCGAGTACATCGCCTGGTGCGAGACCCGGCGAAAGGAGGAGGGTCGCCGCCCCGACATGGTGCACATCTCCCTCGACGTGATCCCCGGCGAGCGCGGGCGAGCGCCGACCGAGAAGGAGGCCAAGGACGCGATGAGGCAGTCCCTCGCCAACGGCGACACCATGCGAGCGGCAGGTCTGCCGATCATGGAGGTCTACCACCAGTACGAGCCGGTCTCCCACCTGGAAGCGATCCTCGAGCGGATGCAGCCCGGCGACATCCTCGGCGTCAGCCCGCGCCAGGGTGCCGGCCCCTCCATGCACTCGCGGCTGCGCTTCTGCGATGGCGTCTTCGCCCACCTGCTCGATCGCTACGGCAAGACTCTCCCGAGGGCCCACGGCCTCGGCCTCACCTCCAAGCAGGCGGTGTTCCGCTACCCCTGGTGGTCGGTCGACTCGCTCTCCTGGGTCAACCCCGGCATCTGGGGGCGCGCGCAGACCCGTGGCGGAACCGAGGTGCGCGACCCCGCGATCAAGGGCCGCCCGCGCTACCGCGAGGCGAAGTGCCGAGAGGTGCTGGAAATCTGGAAAGGCTGGAACCGAGACCTGGATTCGCTCTGGGGAAAGCGAGGCGTGACGTGGCGGAAATGACCTTCGACAAGCTGGACGTACGCGAGGTGTCGGTCGCCAAGCTCGACCCGAACCCCTGGAACCCGAACCGGATGGACGACCGCACGATGGAGGCGACCCGCGAGTCGATCGCCAAGCACGGCTTCATCGCGCCCGTGACCGTTCGCGAGCACCCCGACCGCAAGGGCCGCTTCCAGATCATCGACGGCGAACACCGCTGGAAGGTGGCGCAGGAGATGAAAGCGGCGGCCGTCCCCGTCGTCGTGATCGCGGCCAGCGATGTCGAAGCCAAGAAGCTGACGATCATCCTCAACGAGACGCGGGGCCAAGCCGACACCGCCGAGCTGGGAATGCTGCTCGCCGAGATCCGACCCGAGCTTGGGGATGAGCTCGGCGTCGGCCTGCGCTGGACCGAGAGCGAGCTTGACTCGATCCTCGCGGTGGCACAGGACGACTGGAGCAGCTTCGACCCCGACGGCCTCAACGACACTCCGCCAGCCGACGGGGACTTCACCACGCTCCAGATCCGGGTGCCCGACGACTTCCTGCCCCTCTGGGAGCAAGCACACGAAGCCATCGGGGAGGACGCCGACCTCGACCCCGACCGTCGCGTCGCCAACGGTCAGGTCGTCATGCGCGTCGTGCGATCCTTCCTGGGAGAGAAGGGATGAGCGATGTCCACGAAGAAACCGCCGCGCAAGCGCAAACGCCAGCCCGCCCGCAAGGTGCCGCTGATCCTGCACAAGCGGACCATCACCGTCGAAGGCGAGAAGGTCGAGACGACGGTGGGCGATGTCGTCGTGCGCGCGTGCAGGCTGGGGGCCTACCGCTCTGAGGCTGCGGCGGCTGCCGGGATCAGCCGACCGAGCATCCACAACTGGCAGCGCCGTGGCGAAGACGCGATCGCCGCCGCGCAGGAGCACATCGAGGACGGCGAGCAGGTCAAGCCCGAGGAAGTGCCGGAGGCCGACCGTCCCTTCGTGGAGTTCGTTTACGCTCTTGAAGAAGCGGAAGCAAACGTGGAGGTCACGCTGGTCGGGATCATCCGCACCGCGTCGCTCAAAGACTGGAAGGCGGCGGCTTGGCTGCTCGCCCGCAAGTTCCCCGACCGCTGGGGCGTCCGCGAGCCCTCCGACTCCAGTGCCGGCGGCTACAACCTCGCCGACCTCGAACGGCTCATGGACGAGGCGGTAGCTGACGAGGGCTCCTAGTGCCGGCGACGGGCTTTAGGCCGGGGTCGCCGCGAGCGAGGTTCATCCAGCGCGCCCGCAACGATCCGGTCTTCTTCATCGAACGCCTGCTCGGTCGCGAACTGTGGTCGAAGCAGCGCGAGATCGCCGAGGCGGTCGCCAGGTACCCCCGCGTCGCGGTGCGGGCCTGCCACGGCCCGGGCAAGACGTTCACCGCCGCCGCGATCGTGCTCTGGTTCCTGCGCCAGCCCGAAGCCCGTGTCGTCACCACGGCCCCCACCTGGCGGCAGGTGCGCTCCCTGCTCTGGCACGAGATCAACCAGCTCTACAACGGCGCGGCCTTCCCTCTCGGCGGCGTCTGCCTCCAGCACGAACTGCGACTCCCTGACGGCCGCTACGCGATCGGGCTCAGCACGAAGCCCGAGGACCCCGAGGCTTTCCAGGGGCACCACGCCAAGAACATCCTGCTCGTCTACGACGAGGCGAGCGGGATCGAGCAGCCGATCTTCGACGCCGGCGAGGGCTACCTGACCACGGCCGGCGCGAAGACCCTGCTGATCGGCAACCCGACGCAGCCCAGTGGCGAGTTCTACGACGCCTTCCACCGCAACGAGGGCTATCACCGCATCCACATCTCCTACAAAGACCTCCCGGCGTTCACCGGGGAGGCCGTCTCAGACGCGGTAGCTGACCACCTGACGGGCCGAGAGTGGGTGGAGCAACAGCGCAAGCGCTACGGAGAGAACTCGCCCGCCTTTGCGGTCAAGGTGCTGGGCGACTTCTCCGAGGAGTCCGACGACACCGTTTTCGGGCTGAAGGGGGTCGAGAACGCGCAGGCCCGCGACCTCAGCGCCGAGGTGGCGCCGGACGGGCAGCGCGTGGTCGGCTGCGACGTGGCGCGCTTCGGCTCCGACAAAACGGTCGTCTCGCTGCGCGAGGGCAACTGCGTCCGGGTCCGCAAGGTGTCCAGCGGCCACGCCACGACCGAGACGACTGGCTCGATCATCGTCCTGACCAAGGAGGTCCGGGAGGCGACGCCGCGCGCTCCCATTCGGATCGTGGTCGACGACGCCGGAGTCGGCGGCGGCGTCACCGACCAGGTGCGGGAGAAGCTGGTGCAGGAGCGGCTGGTCGGCGAGGGCGTCACGGTGGTCGCCTTCAACGGCGCGGAGTCCGCGATCGAGAGCGACCAGTACCCGAACGCCCGCAGCGAGGCATGGTTCCGCGTAGCGGAGATGATCGACGAAATCGACTTGCACCCGGAGAAGGACGAGGAGGGCGCGCCCGATGAACGCGGTGCTGACCTCGGCGCTGACCTGCTCGCGCCGAGGTACAAAATCAACAGCCGAGGCCAGCGTGAGGTCGAGCCGAAGGCCGACACGAAGAAACGGCTCGGTCACTCGCCCGACCACGCCGACTCGGTGCTGCTCTGCTTCGTCCCCGAGTCCAGCGAAGGCTTCGTGGGGGTCTGGTGAGGCGAAGCTGGCCGGCATGGGCGCTGCTCGTCTGGGGGAACCTGGCCGAAGCGACCAACCCGACTCCGGCCAACCCGCTCGGCGAGTCGTTCCGGCTGCCCTTGCCAAGGTCCGGTGCCGATGCGACGGTTTGGCGATGAGGAAGACCACGCTGCTCACGATCGCCCTGTCCCTGGCGCTGGCCGCGCCCGCTGCCGCCGCGCCCTTCACGCCTACGCTCAACGCGGACTTCGCCTTCGCCGCGAGATGGTGGGCCTACCAGCCGACCGGCTGCTCGAGTCTCACGCTCGAAGTGCTGGCGCCAGACGAAATGCTGAACCCCGGCGCCGCCGGTGAGGCGACCCAGCCCGAACCCGTCGATGCCATGCCCTGCTTCGTGCACATCGCCTGGGAACCGCGGAGGTCGAAGTGCTCGACGCTGGAAATCGTGCTGCACGAGTACGGGCACCTGCTCGGCCTCGGCCACTCCTTGAACCCCGCGAACATCATGGCCCCGCACCTGCCCGGGCGGATCTGCTGGCGCCAGCTCGTCAAGTTCAAGCGCGACCGTTTCCTCGCGGTGGTTCGTCGCTGCCGCGCGCACTTCGTCCGCACCGAGCATGAGCGGGAAGCCTGCGCCTGGCGGATCAGAGAGCGGCGCTGGGAACTGGAAGGGACGCGGCGCGGCGAGCCGCATCAGACCGCGCTCGCGGCTGGGACCTAGCCCGGCCAGACGGTAGGGTTCCTACCCCCGAGAAGGAAGGAGCAGCATGGCTACTGAGGCGACCCGCGTTCGGGTCGAATACCAGGTTCCGGTCAGCGCGTTCGTCAACCTGGAGACCGGCGAGGTGGAGAAAGTCGTCGTCTGGGACGAGGAAATCCGACCGCTCCCACGGCGCAAAAACAAACCCGACGTGATCCCCGACGACGACCAGGACGGCGGCAAGGTCAGCGACAAGACCGCTGAGCGCGCCAGGGAGATCGCCAACACCGCTGAATGGCCCGGCTGGAGGCTGGGGGCGTGATTGACAGGACCGCCGCAGTCGAAGTGCGCGGTGCGCCGCTCTCGACCCGGGCCGGCGACACCTTCAACCTTGGCGGCATCGAGTGGGTCGTCGGCGAAACCGAATGGAAGTCGGGGATGGGCCGCGTCGTCGTTGCCTGGCTGATCCCGCCGCTCATGGCGGTGCTCTACCACCTGCGGTTCCGCGGTCGGGTCGAAGGACGCGAGCGCCACCTGACTAGCGAGCAGCTTCCCTGTCACGACCCGCCCGTTGCCTGGCACGTAAGCGACCACCCCTACGCCAACATCGGTATCCCCGTCATCGCCTGCCCAGGGGTGAGCGAGGGCAGCGTGAAGGTGCTGGCGCCCGGCGGCTACATGGACCCCGCGCCGGTCGTTCTCGATGGCGAACCAGGGAGGCGACCGTGAGCACCGTCCCAAGGTGGATCGAGGTCCGCACCCCGGGCCTTACGCGCCGTTACCTGATCGACTACGACCGGATCTACAACCACCGGATGACGTGGGAGGCGTACTGCGTGGCGGGTGCTCACGGGATTATGTCGCTGCGCGCCAAGCTGATTGAAGACGCGATTCTCGATGGCCACGACCGGATCGAAGTGCAGGTTGAGGGCGACAGCACGACCGTCCACTTCTGCCCTGACTGGTTCTCCGAAACGCGGGCGTGGCTCCGAGTGTGGTGGGCGCGGCGTCGCCACCGCCGGTCGGCACCGCCTCCACCACCGCCGCGTGACCCGGGCAAGCCGACGCGATGATGCGCGTTCCGCTCAAGCTCGGAGGCGGGAAGGTCGTCGGATACGCAGAGGTCGACGAGGAGAGGGGGAAGGTTCACGCCACGGTCACGGACCCGGTTGCGGCGGCTGAGCTCGCCGCGAGCCTGACCGCTGATGTAGGTGCGTTCTCGATCGCCGGCACCGTGCGCCCCCATGAGCCGCCGGTCAGCGATCGACCGAGCCACCAGGAGGCGAGGCGCAATCAGCTACGCGGTACCTGCGGTGGCACCCGCTGGCGCTACCTCGGTGGCGACTGCATGGGATGGTGGGAGCCCTGCAAGGGCTGCAAGGAGTGCGAACCGTGAAGCCCGACCACCCGGCGTGGTGCCGCTGCAAGGGCTGCGAGGCCCGTGACCGGGCGATGGAAGCCGAGGCGCTGAAAGGCGTGCCGGTGCAGGAGCCTGAGCCGCCGCCACTGACGGCGGTGGAGCTTCACGACCTGACCGGCGAGCCGCTGCCCTACCGCGACCACGGCGACCACAAGCGCGAACTCGAAGAGAAGCGGATGCGCGAGGCCGAGGTGATCGAGCGGTGAGCGCCACCATCACCGGGGTCGCCTGGCTCATCGTCGTGCTGGAGGTCGACTTCATCGTCTTCACCGGACTCCTGCGGGCGATCGAGTCGGTGCTGTGAGCCGCCGCGCCCGCAACCTGAAGGCCCGCCGTGCCTTCACGACCACGATCAAGCGCCCCAAGTCCAAGCTCTGCGAGGCCACCGGCAAGCTCGGGTACAAGACCCGCGAGGACGCAGTTGCCTCGGTCGCTGAGTTCTCCCGTCGGGAGCACTACCGCCCGCAGCGGATCTACCCCTGTCCCTTCTGCCACCGCTTCCACACGACCTCCGAAGTGAAGCCGTGAAGCGGCTCAAGCTCTACCCGAACACCCTGGGCCTACTGCTGGGCTGGCTGAGCGGCGCGCTGCTGGCCGCGACAGTAGGACTCTGGCCCTGCCTGCTCCTCTGGGCTGTCGTGGCCGCTGTCGCGCTGATAGCGGCTTGACCTGAGCCGACCGTTCCACGTGAAACGATGGTCGTCGTCGGGGCTGCCTCCTCGGCCTGGAGTGGGAAGCCGCCGGGACCGCTGACGACCCGGCGGCGACCGCTCCGTCCTCTACCTTCTCGGAACGAAGCAGTTCACGAACTGAAGGGAGACGCCGATGATCCTGCTGGGCCTTGGAGCAATTCTCGTAGTCGTGGGGGCAACCGTCCTCGCCGATGAGTGGCGACGGGCCGGGACCCAGAACGCTCGGATCAACGGAGAGGGCCTGCGGGCGGAGGCGGTCGCTGCCGCTGCCGTTCTCCTGGGCCTCGGGGTGGCGATTGCGTATGCCGGTGTCAGCGCGTGAGATCGCCGAGGCGTATCCCCTCCTCTTCGACCCTCGCGTCCTGGAGCTGATCCGTGGCGAGGAAGAAGCGGAGGAGGAAGCAGACGAGGACGCCGAGCGCGCCGCCGGCAAGCTGCGCCGTGAAAAGGTGCGACCTGCTCGCGCTCGAGAGGCACACCGGCCCCGCCGGGGTCGTGTGGCTGTGCGGTAGGTGCGGGATGAGCGCGCGCCTGAAGCTGCGAGCCGAGGTGATCGGGGAGGAAATCGCCGACGCGATCGCGGCGCCGTTCAAGCGCCTGGCCCTCTTCCGAGAGGAGCAGCGTCGCCGGATCTACTCGTGACGACGCAGCGACAGGCTACGCTTCCGCCATCGCCGCACTGGCACGTCTGGCACATCGACCTCGAGAAACCGTCACGGTCAACCTGCGCTTGCGGCAAGGTCAGGCAGCACAAGCCCATCCCCTGGAGCGACAGTGAGGCGACACCGAAAGAGAAGCGTCGAGCGAAAGCCGGACGCAAGGCCAAGCAACCTCCCCGGGTTCCGAGGGAGCTACCACAGGGGCGGGGTGCTGCCGAGCGGGAGCCTGCCCAAGGTGGAGGGGTGCGTGGCAAGGGCAAGCGCGAGTGGAAGTGGGGGCCGCGTGGATAAGGGACGAGCGTGATCGTCACCGCGCACCAGCCGGGCTACCTGCCGGGCACCAGCGTCCTCGCCAAGGTCGCGCACGCCGATGCCGTGGTCTGGCTCGACGACGTGCGCTTCACCACGCCCGGCTTCGTCAACCGCAATCAGCTCCCCGACGGCACGTGGCTCGCGGTCCCAGTCGAGCGCGAGAGCCACCGCAGCACGGTTCGCGAGGTGACGATCGGGCATGACGGTGGCGGCTGGCGCACCGGGCACGACCACGCTCTACGCGAGCGCTACGCGCACCTCGAACACTTCGACCCTCGGATCACCGCTGTCCTCGACGGGCCCTTCGCCGCTGCTGGCGAGCGCCTGGTCGACCTCAACCTCATCCTGCTCAGTCACATCCTCGACGACCTCGGACTGACGCCACGCGAGTTCCGACAGAGCGACTACCCTTCGCCGGGTGGCGACCTCTCCTCGAAGCTCGTTCGGATGGTGAAGGCCGTGGGAGGGACCGCCTACCTGAGCGGGCCGACGAATCGCCTGGACCCTGACCGCTTCGAGCGCGAGGGGATCGAACTCCTCTACTTCCGCTATGCCGGCGAGAACCCGAGCGTGGTCGACCCTCTCTTCCGCACCGGCCGACTCCCGACCGGCCCGATGCAGGAGGTGAATGTTGCGTAGCATCCTGCTCGACCGGCTGAAGGCGACGGCGTTCGCCGGGCGGACTCCACAGTGGGGCGGCGGGACTGGTGCCTACGGCCAGCGCTCGCCCTACGAAAAGCGCGTCGATTTCGTCCACGGCTTCCGCGACCGCGTGTGGGCGAACCGCTGCGTCCGCTACATCGCCACGCAGTCCTCGCAGGTGAAGCTCCAAGTCCGCCGTGGCGATCAGTGGACCGACGAGCACCGGCTGATCGACCTGCTCAAGCGCCCCTGTCGGCGCGACCCGGCGATGATGTTCTTCGAGTGGTCGATCCAGTGGGGGGAGATCGTCGGCGACTGGTTCTGGGAGATCGTCCCGTCGATGGACGGCGGGATCGCCGAACTCTTCCCGCTGATGTCTCACCTGGTCGAAATCAAGCCGGGCGAAGGCGGCCCCGGCGGCTTCGTCTACGACCGCGAGCAGAACGGGGTCGACGTTGTGCAGTATGGAGTTGTCGACCTCGCCAACCCGAAACCGATCGGCGAGAAAGGCCAGCCGCTCGCGATCTTCGGCCGTTGGCCCAACCCGCTCGACGACCTCTACGGGATGGCCCCGATGCGGGCGGCGAAGGACTCGATCGTCTCCTCCTACTTCATGGTCCGCTACGACCAGCGCTTCTTCCGCAATTCGGGGCGGCCCGACATCATCGTCGGGTTCGAGAAAGCCGACGCCGAAGCGATGAAACAGAACAAGGAATCCTGGGACGACTTCAAAGGAGTGGAGAACGCCCACCGCGCCGCGATCTTCAAGGGCAAGCCTGACATCACCGTCCTCTCCCGGAACCCGAAGGACATTGAGTACGAGGCTGGCCGGCGCCTCACCCGCGAGGAGGAATGCGCCGCCTTCGGTGTGTCGCCGGTCCTCGTCGGCGACCTGACCAGGGGCACCTACAACAACCTCGAGAACGCGGAGCCGCAGTTCTGGAAGCAGACGATGATCCCGAAGCTGGCGTACTTCGCCGCCTGGACGAACGCGGTCCTGCTCCCCTTCTTCCCCGACATCGACGAGTTCGGCTTCGCGGTCAGCGATGTGCCGGCGCTCGCCAAGGCGGAAGGCTGGCGTGCCGAGCGCGCCGCCCGTGAAGTGCGCGAGGGGATCATCACGCCAAACGAAGCACGGGAGCGCTTGGGCCTGGAGGAGCTGGAGCAGGAAGGCATGGACGAAATCTGGATGCCGACCAAATCGCGGCCGATGAAGGAGCTGCTGCGGGCCGAACCCGAACCGCACCTGGAGGAACAGCCGCCGGCCAAGCAGGCGAAGCCCACGGTCACAAGGGACTCACCGCTGCCGCTACTCGTCACGAAGGCCGATGAGGCTGCCGACTGGCTGCGCAACGCGCTCGAGGCCAAGCTGCGCTTCGCCGCCAGGGCTCGCACCGAAATCACCTCGCACTTCGCCGCTCAGGAGAAGGCGATCATGGAGATCGTCGAAGGGCAGGAAAAGCAGGACGAGGTTGAAGCGCTGCTGAAGGAGTACGGCTGGAAGGAAGACGACGAGCGCTTCCGCGAAGTCGTCGAAGCCATGCGGCTCGGGCTGGGCGAGAAAGCCTTCGAGATAACCGCAGCCGTGCTCGGCGACCACACGCCGACCGAGGGCATTCTGGAGACGACGCTGAAGGATCTGGCCGACCGCGAGGACGGCATCGGCTCGGTCAGCGGCCGGGTCAAGAAGGAGGTGCTGGAGCAGGTGAGCAAGGGCCTCCAGCACGGGCTCACCTACCGCCAGATCGCGCAGGGCGGCACCTTCACCTCCGGGATCGCGGGTGAGGGCGATGTGACGATCAAGGGCGTCCAGGGCGTCTACGAGGAGTACAAGACCTGGCAGGGGGAGCGGATCGCGCGCACCGAGGCGGCCGTCACCTTCAACCGGACCAGCGCCACGCTGATGCGCGACGCGGCGATCACGCACGTCGACATCGCCGACGGTGACGAAGACGAGGACTGTGCGCTCGCCAACGGCTCGCGCTGGACCCTCGCCAAATACGAAGGCAACCCAATCGGGCATCCGAACTGCACGCGGATCGGGCTGCCAGTGATCGAACTCAGCGAACCGTCCTAGACGCATGGCAATCTGCCCAGGAGGAGACCGATGACGCCCACCGCCACCGCCACCCCGCCAAGCCGCGAGGCCGCGACCAGGGAGCACCCCCGCGAAGCCAAGTCGGTCTTCCCGATCACGAAACTGAAGCTGGAGGAACCGCAGGCCGACGGCAAGCGCCGGATCGAAGGCTACGCCGCCGTCTTCGGCAACCGGGATGCCTACGGCGACATCATCATGCCCGGCGCCTTCGCCGACTCACTGACGCGGCGCGAGGTGAAGGTGCTGTGGCAGCACTGTACGCGCGAACCGATCGGCTTGCAGGAGTCCGCGGTCGAAGACGATTTCGGCTTGGCCGTAATCGGGGCGCTGACCAACACGGATCTCGTCACCGGCACCGTAGTCCCGCTGCTCACCGACGGCGTTATCTCGGGGCTGTCGATCGGCTACAACGTCCTCGAAGAGGACTACGACGGCGACCTCGAAGCCTGGCTGCTCAAGGAGATCGAACTCTTCGAGTGGTCGCCGGTCACGTTCCCGGCGAACGAGCTGGCGACCATCTCAACCGTGAAGGAGTTGGGCAACCGGCGTGAGGAGAACGCGGCCCGCGTCGAGCGCCACGCCAAGACCTTGATCCACCTCCTCGGGGAGGACGGCTACTTCTCGAAGTCGTCTGACCGACGGGAGGCGCTAGACTCCGACCAGCTCGCAAAGCTCCACTCACTCCTCGGGGGCGTACTCCCTGGAGACGGAGCAACTTCGGGGCTCAACTCGAAGTTGATCGAGGCGATCTACCAGCGAGGCGCCAACGACATCCTCAACCTTCTCGGCATCGAGAAGATCGACTTCCAGGAGGAAGATCAGAAATGAGCCCCGTAGCAGTCCCCTTCGCCGCACTCGCCGCCTTCGCGCTGCTTGCCGTCTGGCTGGCGCTCGAACCACTGGGCCGCCTCCCACGTCTTCGTAGCCACCGGAACTTCACCCTGGCGCGAAAGCTGCGGCTCCCTGACAGAGGGGCGATGATCTTCATGCCGGCGATCTGCGGTGCCGACGGGTCCACCGACCTGCTCGACCCCGACGCACTGGAGCTGACGGAGGGCGAGAAGGTCGAACTTCGCAAGGCGAGTGAGGCAACGCAGGAGCTTCGCGAGAAGCTGATGGAACGCCTGAAAGAGAAGATGAAAGGCCCGGTTGACGAGGGCGACAAGCAGGAGATCGAACGGCGCGAGAAGGAGCTCGGCAAGCACGTCGACACCCTGATCGGTCTCGCCGCGAAGCAGGAGTCGACCGAGCTGAAGGACTTCAAGGCCGAGCTGGATGAGCGCTTGGAGCGCTTCGAGGCCCAGATGAAGGACATGGGCCGCCGGCCGATCGGCGCTCCCCGTGCCGGCTCGCCGGTCACGGTCGCCAAGGCGGACGCCTACGAGGGCGACAACCTCTTCATGGACATGGTCAAGGCCAAGAAGGGCGACTACGAGGCGGGCCAGCGCGTCAGCGAGTACGCCGAGAAGTTCCACGGCCCTGACAAGGCGAAGGCGTGGGCTCAGGGGGAACTCGAAGAAAACGACCTGATCCTGCCCGACGTGCAGGCGGCGCTGCCGTTCCTGCGGGCGCAGGCGCGGGCGACCGCCCTCTTCCGCGAGCTGCGGACCAACGCCCCGTCCGTGACCTTCCCGGTCTACAAAACGGGGCTGAAAGCCGGCGTCGTCAAACACGGCGAAAAAAAGCCCGAAGGCGAACCGACCTTCGACCTTCGCGTCGCGGAAGTGTTCACGATCGCCGGGATCTCCGACATCCCGAACCCGCTGCTCGAAGACTTCCCGGCCGCTCGCGGCTGGATCTCCTCGGAGCTGGGCTCGGTGACGGGGGCCGAGGTCGAGACGCTGATCCTCTCCGGCGACGGCGAAGGCGAACCGCTCGGTCTCTACGTCAACAAAGAAATCCCGACGCGCAAACTCACCGTGGTCGAAAAAGCCTCGGCGGGGCGCAACATCGTCACCTCCGTCTTCCGGGGTGCGCAGCAGGTACGGATCGAAGGCTTCATGGAGCCGACCGACGTGCTGCTCAACCCGGCGGTCTGGACCGACGTGGCTCTCTCCTGGGAGGACAACGTCGGCTTCCTCTACTCGCCGCCGGTCAGCTCCACCGCTGGCGGGTCGGCCGAAAATCCGCCCGAGCGGATCTTCGGGCTGCCGGTCACGTGGTCGTCCTACGTGCCGCTGGACGAAGGGAAAGAAGAAGACGAAACGAGCGTCGTCGTCGGCAACTTCATGGACGGAGTTGTCCTCCGGCGCGCGCCCTTCCGCATCGACGTAGACACGTCGGTCGGGTTCAAGACCAACATGACCTCGTTCCGGGGCGAGGAACGGATGGGCTTCATCGTCGTCCGCCCGAAGTCCTTCGTCCGGGTCACGGGCGTCAAACCGTCGCCGGTAAGCGAATAGGCTGGGGAGCCTGATCGCTGATGGCTGATAAGCCGAAGCGGAACAAGGCCACCGCTCCCTCCCGCAACAAGCGGGGGGGGCGGGGTCCGGTTCGCACCCCGACGGAAGCTGCGGCGACGGACTCAGCCGGGCCGCAGGAACGGACTCCACGACGCGGCGCGGCTCTCCGTCAGGGCCGCCCCGCCACCGCCGAGGAGTCCCGTGAGCGCCAGGAGCGGCGCGCCCGCGAACGGCAGGAGGAAGTTGAGGCCCAGCGCGCGGCCCGCTTCGCCCGGGAGCCGCAGGGCCGCGCCGGCCACCGGCACCGTGCTCGCCGCCGCGACAGGTAGGGGCTCATGCCGCTCTCGAAATACGAGCGCAACAACCTGCCGAAGGCGTGGCGCAACGAAGCGCCGACCAAAGCCGCTGGCCTCTTCGTGCAGCTTCACGTCGGCGACCCTGGCGACGACTGCACCGCGAACGTCGCCAAAGAATCGAAACGCAAGCCGATCGCGCTCTCGGCGATCGAAGAAGGGTCCGTGACCAACACGGGCGTCCTCGAATGGGAAGGCGTCACCGCCACCGAGAAAGTCACGCACGTCTCGGTCTGGGACGCCGAAAAAGAAGGCAACCCCCGGATCTACGGCGTCGTGACGGTCGAAGGAGGCGTCCAGTTGACCAAAGAACAGGACGCTCGGATCAAGGCCGGGAAACTGAAATTCTCGCTGGTCTAGGAGGCGCGGGCGATGCGCTTCCCGCTGCCAGCACATCCCACCGCGAACCCTTCGGCGACCGCCGCAAGGTTCATTACTCCGCACGGGATCATGGCCTGGGCGACCAGCGACGTGAACGGTCGCCTGCCGCTGCCGGTCAAATGCGAAGTGCGCAAGCTGCGGGTCCAGCTCGCCTCCGCGCCCGGCGGCACGACCGCCTGGATCATCGAGCTATACGTGAACGGTGCCGCTGTCGAAGGGGCGAAAATCGAAATCAAAGGAGGAGCCACCGAAGGCCAGTGGGTCGGCGTCCTCAAACTCGCGGCTCAGGACAATCTCTCGATCCGGCTGACTCCGGTAGGCGAACCGGCGGTGGCGAGCGCCGGGGCCGGCTCAGCCTTCACCACCACCTTCGAGACCGAAGGCAACGTCTTCTTCTTCGGTGCCGGCGGCAACCCCTCCGTCTCCAACGCCGAAGCCACGAACAACTTCCCGTACGGGATCAACAGCGCCGCCTGGCTGGCGGGCGGGGAAGAATTTCAGGTACGCGCGCCGATCCCCGGGAAATTCAAACTGGTCGCGCTGGCCGCTGACCTCTCGGGCTCTCCGGGCGCGGCGAAAAGCTACACCGTGGCGGCGAGGGTCAACGGGGCCACCAACGCCCTGCCGGTCAAAATCGAAGGCAGTTCTGCCGCCGAGGGGCTGGCCACCGGCTCCGTCCAACTCAACCCCGGCGACACGCTGCTCCTCCGCTGCACCCCGGCAGGCACCCCCACCGCCCGCTCGGTCAGGGTCGGGATCGCGGTCGAAGCTGAAAACCTGGGCGAAACCTTCGCGCTCGGTGCCAACTTCAACACTGAGTCCGCCACCCAGATCAACTACACCTACGTCGACACGCTGCGCACCGCCGCCTGGTCGTCCGGCCACGCGGGCATCTGGCAGCTTCGCCCGAGTGGCCTGACCTTCAAGAACCTCTACGTCGAAATCGGCAGTCCCCCTGAAGCCGGGAAGGGGCGTCTCTACCAGTTCACGATGAAAGAAGTTCCGCAGCCGCTTGAAGTGGAAATCAAAGGGGCCGCGACCAAAGGCAGCGACACGACGCACTCCTTCGTCACGAATGGCGAACGCCTCGACTTCCGCAGCTTCCCCCTGACCTCGCCGGCCATTGACTTCTTCGGTGCCCACTGGGGCTTCGTCGTCATCGTCCCGCAGCCAGCGGAGATCGAGGCGAACCTGTCGGGCTCGGGCTCCCTTGCCGTCGACCTGCGCGATGTGGCCTCGATCGCAGCCAACATCGGCGGCAGCGGCGCGCTCAACGCCGGCGCGGACACCCCCGCGAACCTCAGCGCGGCGCTCAGCGGCTCCGGGAACCTGGAGGCAGGGGTAGACACCCCCGCCAGCATCGCGGCCCACCTGAGCGGCGCAGGGAGCCTCAGCGCGGACCTGAGCGTCCCAGCGCTGATCGAGGCATCCCTTGAGGGCTCCGGGGACCTGAGCGTGGGTCTGAGCGCCTGCGCGGACCTCAGCGCCTCCCTGAGCGGCGCAGGCGAGCTGTCGGCGGGTCTGGAAGTGCTGGTCACGCTGATCCCCGGCCACGGCGTCGCCGGCCAGGGAAGCGCGAACCGCGCCAATGCCGACGTGGCCTCGAGCGGCAGCGCCTCCGCCGGGGTCGGCGCGGGCGGCAGCGCGAGTGCGAAAGTGACGGGGAACGGATCGGCCATAATCGGCGGCGAGAAATGAAGCGAGGCCAGATCGCCCATATCACGCTCTCCGAAGTCAAGAACGAAGCTGGCGATCTCACCGACCCGACCAAACTCACGCTGGAGATCGAGCAGCCCAGCGGCGAGGTCACGGTCTTCACCTGGCCCGAAGACGCGGAGATCAAACACCCCTCGACCGGCAACTTCTCCTACAACCTCAACCTCGCCGAATCTGGGATCTGGGAGGCGCGCTGGTTCGGGACCGGCGCCGTGCAGGTCGCCGAGACCGTTCAGTACGAAGTCGAACCCGACGCCTTCGAGGGGCCCAACGGCGCGCTGGTCACGCTCACCGAGGCCCGCACCTACCTCGGCGTCGGCGAGAGCGACAAGCCCACCGGGCCGTTCCTGCGCCAGGTGATCCTCGGGCTCTCGGCCCGGATCGTCCAGCACACCGGCCGCACCTACCTGAATCCCAACGCCGAGGACGCCTCCAGCGCCCGGCAGTTCCTCTTCGACCCGGCCGAGCGGGTCCTGCGCATCGACGACTGCCGCGACATCGAGACGGTCGAGGTGAGCGCCACCCCGCAGGACGACAAATCCTGGGATGCGGTGGAGACGGAGCTGTGGGTCGCTGAACCGCTGGGCAAGGAAGTCGTCGACCGGCTCCGCTTTCTTCAGGCCCCCGAGCTGCCAGCGACCGGCGCGGGTTGGAGCGCGCTGGGCCTGCACGCCAGCATCGGCACCGCTGGCGGCGAACAGACCCTCTGGCCGCACCAGGTCAGGACCGAGCTCAGTACCCGCGTCGGGGTCCAGGTCGCGGCCAAATGGGGCTACGGCCCCACCTGCAACGACGTGCCGGCGAACGCGAAGCTCGCGCTGCTGATGTGGCTCCAGAACATCCACAAGCGCGACAAGGCTTTCTTCAGCGACCAGGCGAAAGTCTGGGCGAAAATGGGAATGCCCGAGGACGTGCGCGAGCTGCTTGACGGTGAGGGATCGCTGGAGCCGGGAGTGCTGGCGGTATGACGGGGCTCAAGGTCTGGTCGACGGGCGGGGCGGATGCGGCGTTCGCTCGGCTCAGCGCCGAGATGCGGCCGGTGATCTACCGCAGCGTCCTCGCCGCCGCCTTCGCGCTCGGCCGCAAGATCGCCGAGAACGTCGAGGAGTTCAAGCAGACGCCGGGGACCAAGCGCCTCTCCCGCTCCTTCCTCGTCCCCGTCGCCGACGCCACCGGCTTCATCCTCGGTCTCAACTCGCCGGTCTACGCGGCGATCCACGAGTACGGCGGGACGATCAAGGCGAAGAACGCCGACTACCTCGTCTTCCAGACACCTGACGGCTCCTGGCACTCGGTCAAAGAGGTGACGATCCGAGAGAAGCGCTACGCTCGCGACGCGATGGACGAGTTCGCCACCGAGGGCACCCTTTCCACCATGCTCGCCGCCAACCTGACCGCAGCCTTCCAGGGAGCCTGATGACGCCCGACGAACTCGTTGCGGCCGCCAAGACCGCGCTCGCCGCCAGGTGGGAGCCGCTGGTCAACGGCGAGGACCCCGACGCGCTCGGCCGGGTGCTCACCTACGAGCCGGTCCAGGCGCCGACGACGCCGCTGCTGACGATGATGTTCGCGGGCTTCCGCCGTGCCGGCCTCGAGACCCCTGAAGTCGAAGGCGGCTCGCGCCTGCAAGATCCGCTCGGCGGGCGCACCTGGGTCCTGGACTTCGACGTGCGGCTCTGGGTAGACCTCATCGGCGACGAGGAGCAGGCCCAGCGACGCACCGATAAGCTGGTGCCTGTCATCGTGGCGGCGCTGGAAGAAGACAAATCCCTCGGGGGGCTTGCAGACGATTCGGCGATCGCGTCGGGTCGTTCCGCAATCATGTCTCCCGAGCAGGGTCAGGCGCTCCTGATCCACACGTGCAAATGCTCGGTTGAGGTCGTGGAGACCCTGAGCCCTTAAGGAGGGACGAGTTCAATGGCGAAAGAACGCCTGGCAGTTCTAGAGGTCGAGAAAAAAGTCGGCAACGAGAAAGTCGAAGGCGAAGTCGGCGTGTCGAAATTCTTCCTGCCGGCGACCGAGATGGGCTTCACGCCCAACCCGTCCCTCCTCGATCGCTCCGACGAGCTGAGCGGCATCGACGGCCGGCGGGTTGGCGCGAAGAACGACTACGCCCCCAGCGGCTCCGTCGTCATGCGCGGCTACGCGACCTACCTCGGCGTCCTGCTCTACCTCCTCTTCGGCGAAATCAAATCTGAAGAAGGCGATGGTGTGGCGGTCAAAGACCCGACCGGCGCTGCCATCCCGAAAAAAGCCTGGAAGCACACCTTCACGAAGAAGTCGGGGGCGACGCCGCGCAGCGCGCGCGCGACGCTGGCGTACTTCGACAAATGGATTCGCGCCCGTGGCGTCACCTGCAACAGCCTCGCCTTCGCGCTCGCCGACGACGGCGTGAAAATCACGGGGGCGCTGATGGCGAACTATCTCGCCCGGCTCACCGTCGACCCGGCGTTTGAACCGAAAGGCGACGCCCTCTCGATTCTGCCGTTCCGCCGTCGGAACTGCACCGTCACCACCGCCGCGCTGGAAGCGACCACCCTGCTCAACTCGATCGATTTCTCGCTGGAGCAGAGCTTGGAGGCTGTCCGCCCGCTCGGTGTGGCGACCGGCTGGCCGCAGGCCACGGAACGGACGAACAACCCCGAGGGCTTCCTGCGCCTCGGCGGGTCGCTGTCGCGGCGCGACTTCGACCCGGTGGACTGGGACGCACTGATCGAAGCCGCGATCTTCTCGATCCAGTTCCAGTTCCAGTCCGAGCAGGCGATCACCGGCGTCGAAGGCGGCACCTACCCCTACAGCCTCTGGGTCACGACGAGCGGCGCTCAGTTCACGGGCGGCGGGCCGGAGACCCTGAAGCAGCAGGCCCGCCACGAGTCGAACTACGACTGGCAGGCGGGTGCCACCGAAGCCGGCAAATCCGACTTTGAATGCGTCCTCGTCAACGGGACGAAAAGCTACACCGAATAGCCTGAGCATCCTGGCGGCGTCCGCCCCTGTGGCGTCGCCAGGAGCCCAGCCCCACGAACACACAACACGAAGGAGAGCCAGAGATGGCAACGATCAAAGTCCCGGGGTTTGACCCCAAAGCGACGGTTGAAATCCCCCACGACGGCAAAACCCTCGACTTCAAGGTTCTGCCGATCACCATTGACATCGAGGAAGCGCTGGAAGCCTGTCAGAAGACAGCCTTTGAAGTGCAGAACGACGAGCGCTCAGGGCCGCTCGACCTCTTCACCGCCGAAGCCGAACAGCTCGACGTGATCCTCGAGCCGGTGGCGCGCCCGGCGGGCGATCAGGCGACAGCGCCCCCGCAGCCCTCCGCGATCCTGATCGAGGCGTACAAGGGCAAGAAGTTCACCCGCTCCCAGCTCCGCGGCCTGGTCGGCGAAATCATCGAGGCGGCGCGCCCTACCTGAGCAGTCCGGGCTTCGACCCTGAGCTATGGCTTCCGTACCTAAAGCGCCCGGACCTGGAGGAGACGGTTTGGGAGGTCGCACGCGAGAGAGAGGGCGACCCCCCGATCCGTCTCACCCTGGGCGAGCAGATCGTCATGCTCAACAGCCTGGGCATGACGCTTCACGAAGCCCGCTACGTCCGGCCCCCGGTGGAAGTCGAAGCCCTGCTCCTCAGTCTCATCGCCCAGCGCGAGAACCGGCGCGAAGAGGAAATGCCTGAGCGCCACCGGATACCAATAGTCGAGAACCACGACGACGAGGCAGCGCCGTCGTGGGTGGAGGATCTACCAACCGAGGAGTAGGAGGGGCGCTGCCTTGCCCGCTGAGCAGTTCGTAATCAACGTGAGGATGACCGGCGACCGCGCGACGGTCGCGAGCGCCGGTCGCGTCACGGCCGCCACTCGGGAGATGGGTGCGGCGGCAGCGGGCGCCAGCGCGACCAGCGCGAAAGCTGCCAGCACGACCGCGCAGAAGTGGTCCTCTGCCGGCGCGACCGCCACGGCCGCCGGCAAGAAGATGACGAAGGGGATCACTCTCCCCGTCCTCGCCATCGGTGCCGTCAGCGGGAAGATGGCCGTCGACTTCGAGAAGTCGATGCGCAACGTCAACTCGATCGCGCAGCTTCCCGAGCCTGCCTTCAAGCGCCTCAACAAGGAAGTCCTGGCAATGGCCGGGCCCACGGCGCAGGCCCCGAAGACGCTGGCCGAAGGTCTCTACGACCTCGTATCGAGCGGCTTCGACGCGCACGAATCCATCCAGGTCTTGAACGCCTCGGCCCGCGCCGCCACGGCCGGGCTGACCACGACCGAGGTGTCGACCAAAGCGGTCGCCGCCGCCCTCAACGCCTACCACCGACCGGCTGCGGACGCCAAGCAGATCAGCGACGACCTCTTCAACACGGTCAACCTCGGCGTCGTCACCTTCGACGAACTCGCCTCCACGATCGGCTACGTCCTGCCGGCGGCGGCGACGATGGGCGTCGGGATCAAGCAGGTCGGGGCGTCGATCTCCACCCTGACCAAGGAGGGGCAGTCCAGCTCCAACGCCGTGACGAACATCAACGCGGCGCTGACCGCCTTCATTAAGCCCTCGAAGGCGATGCACTCGGTGCTGAAGGAACTCGGCTTTGAGACCTCCCAGCAACTCATCACGCAGAAAGGGTTCCAGGGTGGCCTCGAACTGGTCACGAACGCCGTCCACGGCAACAAAGAAGCGATCGGCAAACTCTTCCCGAACGTGCGCGCGATGCGCGCTGTCTTCGGTCTGACTGGCGACGCCGCGAAAGGGGCCGGCGAAGACCTGCGCGGCTTCCAGCACGACACAGGCGCCACCGCCAAAGTGCTGCACGAGCAGCAGAAGTCGATCGCCTACCAGTGGAACCAGTTGAAGGCTGAAGCCTCGGTGCTGGCGATCAACCTCGGGAACAAGCTGATCCCGGTGATGCACGATGTTGCGCAGACGGTCGGAGGCATGGTCAAATCCTTCACCGAACTGCCGCCCGACGTGCAGACGACCACGATCAAGATCCTGGCGTTCGGGGCGGCGATGGGGCCGATTCTCACCATCGGCGGGACCTTCGCCAAGGTGATCGGCGGCGTGCTGAAAGGCTTCAAGCTCCTCGCCGGCACCAGCATCGTCAGCGACGTGGTAGCCGCTCTGTCGATGAAAGGGGAGCGCCTGGCCGCGCTCAACATGGTCGGCAGCGACATGGCGGGCGGGATCGCCGGGGGACTGGTCAAGTTCGCCCCCTGGGCCGCCGCCGGGGCGGGCGTAGTCAACATCCTGAGCTCGGTTATCGGTGGCGACTCCAAAGGCGCGCTCGAGAAGACCGGCGGGGCTGCCGGTGGCGCGCTGATCGGTGGCCTCCTCGGCTCCGTCATCCCCGGCGCCGGAACCGTGGCAGGCGCGCTGATCGGCGGCGGGATCGGCTCCTTCCTTGGCCCGACGATCACCAGCATCTTCGAGGGCGAGAAGAAGCTGACACCGATGCAGCACCGCCTCCAGGCCTCCTCCAAGGGATTGACCACGGCGATGCACAACGAGCGCGACGCGGCGAAGGGCCTGGCCGACTCCAACCGCAACCTGCACTCCGCCAAGCAGCGCCAGGCGAACGCCTCGAAAAACGTCCGCAACGCCGAACATCAACTTAACGAGGCGCTGCGCCAGCACAAGCGGAACACCCTGCCGGTGCTCGAAGCCGAACTGCGACTGGCGCAGGCCAAGCACCAGAACGCGAAGGCGACGCGAGAGGTGCGCGCGGCGGAACGGCTCCAGGGCTACGAACGCAAGATCCAAATGCCGATCATGCGCACGACGATCCTCGAAACGCGCCACCGGATCAACGTGCTCAAGGACGAGCGCAAGCAGCTCCGTGAACAGGCGAAGCAAATGGTCGAAAACGGCTCGACCGAAAAACAGCGCGTCGACTGGATGAAGCGGATGCGCCAGAACTCCTCCAACCTCGCCACCGCCGAAAAGAAAAAGAATGAAGTCCTCGCCGACGCCGCCAAACTCATCGGCCCCAAGTTCGCGCGGGCACTGGAAAACGCGAGCAAGCGGCAGATCGAAGTCGCCAACGCCGCGCAGTCCACGGGGCGCACGGTGCACCAGTACTACGGCGACATGGCTGAAGCGGTCTTCGGCTTCCGCAAAGTCAGCGAAAACAGTGGCAAACGGGTGCAGGGGGTCTTCGCCAAAACGAAGGGCGCGCTTGGCCCCTTCCGCCAGGAAACGCATACGCAGATGCAGCGTGCCGGCGGCGACGTGTGGGACTTCGCCCACGAAACGAAAACGGCCTTCGGTCAGGTGGAAACCTCGACCAACTCGGTCCTGGGGGGCCTCGGTGTCAAGTCGGTCAATTTCGGCCTCGACACCCCTCGGCAGAAAAAGGCGCGCGGCGGGCTTGTGCGCATCCCCGGCCAGGGCAAGCAGGACACGGTTCCGCTGAACGTCATGGGCGTGCCGGTCGTGGCCGCCCCCGGAGAGGACATCGCCTTCCTCACCGAACACCAGCGCGCCGATCTGGACTTCGCTGTCAAACACGTCTTCGGCGACAACGGCCTCTCGCACTTCTTCCACCGCCAGGACCGCCCGCACTACATGGCGCGCGGCGGGGTCGTAGAACCGCGTCTGAGCGGGCCGGACCCGATGCAGGAGGCCGGGCAGCACGCGATCCACCAGATCACGAAGGCGGCGCGGGCCTACATCCGCCGGGTCGGCGGCGACAAGAGCTTCAAGGCGCTGGTCGACAACGGCAACCGCATGGACGCTCTGAAACAGCCCTACCTCTGGGGCGGCGGCCACGGCTCGACGCCATCGCGCAACGGCCCGTGGGACTGCTCTGGCGGGACCTCGGAGCTTTTCTACGGCGCGGGGTGGAAAGACCTCTCCCCGATGGTGAGCTCGGGCTTCGAGGGGTTCGGGGAACCCGGGCAGGGCAAAGTCTCGATCCTCGCCAACGGCGAACACGTCTACTCCGTGCTCGGCAACCGGGCGATCGGCACCTCATCCGAGAACCCCGGCGGCGGCTTCGGCTGGATCAACGGCTACACCTACCGGCCGGGTTTCACGGTTCGCCACGTCGACCTCATGGGCGAGGGACTGCCGAGCGCTCAGCGCCGCGGACGCGGGCAGAAGCCCGCCAAGGGCTTCGCGAAGGGTGGCTGGGTCCGCACCGGCTACACCACCTACGACATCGACGGGCCGGGCGCCTACGGCGACCTGATGAAGGGGCACGGCTACGCCGAGCTGGGGACCGGCGGCGTCAACGCTGGCGGTGCCTACCTGGCGAAGGCGCTGGGGCGCAGCGGCGAACTGCCGAAGGACTTCCCGCTCGAAGTGAAGGTTGGCAGCATCGGCAAGGTCGCCACCCTCTACAAGCGCGACAAGGGCTCCGGCCAGGACTCCTCCTTCTACTCGATCGACATTCACCACCTGGCCTGGCCCGATGTCGGCCTGCACGGCAACTCCAAAGGCGTCGCCTACGTGCGCGAAACCGGCGGCGCGGGCGGCAAAGCCGAAGACGTGCCGGCGGTCTTCGCCGGAGCGCGCACGGGCTCGATCGACTTCCCCTCGGTGCCGAAAACGATGCACGGCGTCAACCGGGAAATCGCGAAATGGCAGTCGACGATCGCGCACTACCGCCGTGCCCTGCACAAGGCCAAGGGGAAGCCCAAGATCGAAGCCGCCCTGCAGAAGAACATCGTCGCGATCGAAAACCACCTGAAACAGCTCCGTCGCCAGCGGGCGCTCCTGCGGCGAAAGGCGGCGCAGAAGAAAGTGACGAAACGCCTGCGGCGCCAGCTCGGGAAGATCATGGGCGTCGAGCGCAGCATGGAAGAAGCTGAACGCGCCTACACCGAAGCCGACCAGTACGCCTCCCAGATCGTCGACCTCGAGCCAGTGCAGGCCGGGGAAGGGGAGGCCAACGAAGCGAAGTACATCCAGGCGTTTACCGACTACGTTGAACAAGCCGAGCGCCCCGCCTACCAGCACGTCCTCGACTCGCTGGCGAGCTGGCGCAACCTGACCCTTCACGGTGAGGGGGTCGCCGGCCAGGTGGAGACGGGCTTTGAACGGGAAGTGCGCAGCATCGAGCGCGACATCGACCAGATCAACGCCTTCACCAAGAAGGTCGGCGATGACAAGCAGGCATGGCGGGAGAAACACCCGAAAGAGGACTTCCCGAAATGGCTGAAGGACGAGATAGCCAAAGAGCACAAAGAGCGCTCGCGTCTTCCGATGCTCCGCTTCCGCGACCGCGAAGTGCGGAAGGTGCTGGGCGAAGCGCGTTCGGAGTTCTACCCCGGCCGCAAAGACCCGATCGCGCCGCCCGCGCCACCGATGGCCGGCACCGGCTCGATCGAGGAGGTGCTGGTCGGCATACAGGGGACGCATTGGCCCGACCAGCACGCCCCCCTCGCCGGGCTTCCCGGCAAGCGCGTCGCCGGTCAGTTCGGCGGCTACATCTGGGACGCGCAGGGCGCGATTGAGGAACTGGGCCTGAAGATCCAGCAGGTGAGCGGGGCCGGGATCGGCGGCCAGGACAACTCCGAACGCGAACAGCTCCTCGAAGAAGAAAACCTGCGGCTGAAGCGAGAAAAGCTCGTCCATGCCGCGCAGGCGCCGGTGCTCGCCAACTACCTCGGTGCGTACAAGACGGGCGGCATCCTGCCGGCCGACGGCTTCTACCTGGGGCACAAAGACGAGACGGTGATCCCCGCCAACTCCAGCCCGCTCTCGGAGACGCACGTGCATATCCACGATCGCGGCGGGGTGCTCGAGCGGCTGATCGAGGTTGAGGTCGAGCGGCGGATGACGAGCGCAGGCCGTAGCATCGGGCTCGCCCGCGCCACACCCTCAGCGCCCGGCCGGCGCGCTGTCCTCAGCCAAGGAAGGAGAAGCCGATGAGCATCGTCGCCGAGCGCGTCACGCTCGACCCGATCGAAGAGGACGCGAGCCTTCAGCCGCTCGATGTAGTCGGCACCGACCCCTCCTGGGGCATCTATCTGCTGACGCATGACTACCCCGCTCCAAAGCCGGAGACGATCCACTCCAGCAGCGCTGATACCGAAGGCGAGGCCGTGGTCAGCACGAAGTACGGCAACCGGAACCTCTCGCTGCGGCTGCGTATCTTCGAGCCGTCCGACCCCGCCTCCACCAGCCTCGTCACGAATCCGCTGGCGGCCCTGGCGGCGACCACCTGGGCCGGGAAAGAACTGAGCGCCGGGCCCACGCGGGTTGAAGTGCCGACCAACGTGCCGCGCATTGGGACCGATACCGCGATCGAAGCGGCAACCGCCGCCTCGGGCTCCTACGTCTACCACGACACGATCAACGTGACGAACGGGAAAACCTACCGGGCCTCGATCTACGTCCAGCTCCGGGCGCTCAGCGCGACCGGGGTGCGAATCGTCGTCTACAACGCGGCGGGCGCGGCGAAGAAAGCCGAAGGCACCACCTACAGCACCGTCGACACCACAACGAGCGGCTGGGTCCGGCTCGACGTGAGCTTCAAAGCGGACGCCACCGCCGCTTGGCGCGTCGGGGTGGAACAGGTCGGCGCTGGCGCCGCGACCGTCAGGGTCACGGGCCTGCTGGTGGAGGCAAGCGAAACCCTCACCGCCTTCTTCTGCGGCGACACGCCAGGTTGTGACTGGTCGGGTGGCCGCCATGAATCAACCTCGACTCGCCCGGCCCCTGACGGCACTCGCTTTTCGCGCATCTATCGCGACGCGCTCGCCCGCGTCGACCGAGTGAAGCGGACCAAACGCGGGACGCTGCGCCGGATCGCCCCCGGCTTCTCCCCGATCACCTACGACCTGCGCGTCGCCGAGGTGACTGAGGCTCCGCAGGATCTCGGGATCGGCATGAAGCGCGCCGAGATCGCGCTCGGCTATGAGGCGCTTCCGGGAGGACGCGGCCCGGAGGTGCAGATCGGTGGCAACTACGAAGAGACCACGCTGCCAGCGCTCGTGTTCACCGCGAAAGACGTTCCTGGCGATATGCCAGCACTCGGTAGGTTGGTACTCGAAGACCGCTCAGGCAGTAACCAGCAGATCGCCCGGTGGGGCTTTCAGTCAGAAAGCTATGACGCCGCGACTACGGCACGGCTCTACTACGAGGCCGAGGAACTGACACTCATTGGGACAGCGGCCAAAGCCGCCCAAGCGGGCGCTTCGGGCGGCAATGTCGTTACCTCGCCTGGCCTCGTCAGCAGCTTCCAGCCCATCATTGGGCTGAAACTTTCGAGCGGTGAGTATTTGACGCATGCCGGTACCTACCGCGTCCTCGCTCGCACCTATAGGCCGGAAGCCAACAGCGGTGAAGTCAGCCTCATGCTGGCCTATGCGCAGGGCACCTTCTCCAGCGCCACCGAAAATACTCCGGCGGTCGCCGCCCCCAATGACCGGGAGAACACCTTCACCATCGTCGATCTTGGCCTGGTCACGCTGACGGGCGAAAAATGGGAGGGCTTCATCTTCGGCGCGTCGAGCTTTAACGGTGACAAAGTCTCCATAGATTCGATCATGTTGATTCCGGTCGACGAGGGAAGCGGGGTCCTGGAGATCGCCGACGCGAAGGTTGTGCCCTCGCTGTTGAGCATGGCAGATGCGTTCACCGGCACGGCGGAAGGCAACGTAACGGGAAAAAGCGCAGAACTCGGCGGCGTGTACGAAGCGATGCCGGGGAGTGACACCACCGACTTTCAAATCACAACTCACCAGTTGTGGCGATCCGCCACATCGGACACCGGAACCAAACCCTTCCCGGGACGCGGCATCGGCACGCCACTCCAATTCACCGATGTTGCCGTGAGTTCCGACTTTTACTTCCCCGACGAAGGCCCAGACTTTGGACACGTCGTGTCTTATGTGGACAGCAAACACTTCGTAGCAATCATGCTGTATAGCCTGGGTCTCGGCAGGTGGAACGTCTACCTCACCTTCCCAGACGGCAGCGTTGAAGGCCCGGAAGTGAACCTCAACCTTGGGCCGGAAAACTCGCCACTCGCTGGCAGGTTGATTTCAGTGGTGCGCGGTTCCGTGGTCAGCGCCTACATCGAAATCAGCGGTGTATCACCGCTGAAACGACTATGGACGATTGAAGACACCGAAGGGATGGCGGGCAAAAAAGGAAAGGTTTTCTTCTACGATCAACAAGAAGGCCCAGAAGGACTCGTTCGGAAATACGACAACTTGAAGATTTGGGTTCCCGCCTTTGACCCTGCGGTGGATGCGGCGGTGTTCGCGAACCAGAAAGCCGAGGTGCAGAGCAACCTGGTTCGCCGACGCTCAGACGATGGACAGGTCTGGGGGTCGATTCCCTACTCCGGCGATCACCTGCTCCTCCCGCCAGCGGGTCGTGAGAAAACGGTGTCGAGGTTCATCGCCAAGCTCAGCCGGTTCCCCGATTCCGACCCTGTGATCGATGATGTGCGTGCGAATCTCTACGTCACGCCCCGCTACCTCCAGGCACCGCCGACGTAGATGGCCTCGATCGCCGAACAGCTCGCGGCGGCGGCGATCACCGACCCGCTGACCGGAAGCCCGAGTGAAGAAGTCTGGCCGAAACTCCCGTGGGCGAACTCCCGTGGGACCTTCAGCGCGAGTGGCTGGAAACCGCCCACCTGGGCAGCGTACCCGCCGACTCAGAGTCGGGGTGGGGCCTACTACAAATCGCTCCTGCTAAGTGGGGGGAGCGCGTTCGCTGGCCTGACCATTCCCACAAACTACTCCGAGACGCAGGGCGCTGAATACCGCAGCTTCGGGGTCTGGCTTTTTACCCCGGCCGGCGAAAAAGCCGAGGGCTACCAGCTTCGGCTCCGGCAGGCGAGCAGCGGGAACGGCTCGCCCCACCTCTACAAGTTCACCCTCGTCAAGTATGTGGCCGGGGAAGGTGAAGTGCTCGAGGAAACCGGCGAAGTGTCGGTGGAAACCGGCGGTGCCTTCGCGCTTGCCGTCCTGCAAGGCACGCTGATCATGTGGCGCCAGCGCGTGGCTGGCGGCGGCTGGGAGCAGGTGGGCATCGAACACCGCGACAGCACCTTCACCTCGGGCTACAGCGCGATCGACGGCAACGGCTCCAACCCGACACTGAGCAACTTCTTCACCGGGGCGCTGGTCCCCGAGCACCAGGCGCTCTCGGGCGTGAAGCTCCCTTCGCCCTACGAGCCCTCCACCCGGCTCGCGATCTCCGTCCTCAACCCCGACGGCACCTCCCTCGCCCGCTGGGGGGCGGATGAGGCTGACGCAGGCGACATCCCCCACGGACTCAGCTTCTCGACCTCAGACCCCGGTGGCTTCAAGGACGCCTCGCTCGCCCTCAGCCGCCGGATCGACCAGGACTTCCCCGATTTGAAGCTCCTGCGCGACGTGCTGATCTATGGGCCGGGCGAGCGCACCGCTTGGGAGGGGCGCTTGCAGGAAATCCCCCGCCACCAGGCCGAGGACTTCTCGATCAACCCGACTGCGGTTGGGCACGTCGCCGCGCTCGACGACGACCCGAGCTTCAAGGAGATCTACGTCGGCCGCGACCTTTCGGAGTTCGTCGACCTGAGCGCCGCCTGGCGGCTCGGCTGGGGGGCCTCCTTCGCCTACCAGGGCTTCAACGTCGCGCAGGACTCGGCGGAAGGGCGGCCGGCGATCATGCTCGAAATCAACGGTCAGTGGACCTCTCCGATCCCCACGGCTGCCGTCATGTACGACGCGAGTGCCGGGTGCCTGATCGCTGCTCTTGACTACGAATACGTCGTAAGCGACACCAACGCGAAATGGCTGCTGCAAGTGGGGCAGGCAGACGACGATGTGCCGACCAACTTCAAAGCGCTGACCGACCTAGCGACTGGCTTCAAAGAAGGCAGCGGCACGCTCACCCCCGAAACCCCTCGCCGGGTGCTGAACGTCGAGTGGCGCTACTCCGAAGGCGGCGGCGGCGCCGGGGCCCAATACCGAGCCACGCTGCGCCGGCTGGTCTGGTTCGGCGCCCACGGGCTCACCATCCGGGGCGAACGGCCGAACCGTGGCCTCTACATCTGCGACGTGATCGCTGACGTGGTGAGGCGTGTCGCGCCGGGCCTCAACTTCACGACTGGCAACGGTGGCTCGATCGAACCCTCGACCTACATCTGCCCGCACCTGGTCTTCCGCGAGAAGATCAAGGGCTCAGACGCGGTGCTCGCCGCCAACGCCTACCACCAGCGGAGCTGGGGCGTCGAGGACGGCAAACGCTTCTTCTGGCGCTCCACCGAGACCTACCGCAAGCGCTGGCGGATCAGGCGTTCGCGGGGACACGGTGTCGATCTGCTGGGGCCGCAGGCCGAGGCTGCGATCAACGGCGTGGTCGCCAGCTTCACCGACCCCGGCGGGGTCTCACGCATGGTCGGGCCGCTGGGATGCAGGACGGCCGACTACACCACGTCGCTGCTGGAAGACACCAGCCCCACGAACCCGGTCAACGAAGCTGGGATCGAGCGCAAGTGGGCGGAACTCCAACTCTCCTTCGTCACCGACGACGAAGGCGCGGCGCAGGTCGCCTACGCCTGGATGCGCGACAAACTGCTCAGCGCCGCAGCGCGCGGCTCGGTGGTCGTCACCGGGCTCGTGGAAGACGAAAACGGCGTCCTCTTCCCCGCCTGGTACATGCGGGCCGGCGACTCGGCCACCGTGGTCGACGGCGACAACATCGAGCGGCGGATCATCGAGACCACCTACGACCACGACTCGCGTACCGCTTCCTGCAATCTCGACGCCACCCCGCACAAAGTCGAGGCGCTGATGGAGAGGATGGGCGTCTCTCTCGTCGGGGTCGCCGAATAGGATTCCCTTCACGTGTGGATCGGCGACGGGTGGAAGAGAACGCGGCGACTGCTGGGGGTCACGGGCTTCGTGGTGGCCTTTGGTCTGGAGGCGCGCTTTCACGTCGGGCTACCGATCGGCATCTACGGCATCATCGGCGGGCTGCTCGGCCTCGACTACTTGGCCGAGGCGCTGGCCTCCTTCCGGGTAAATGGACGGCGATGAAGCTCTGGCTCTATCGACACCGTGGCACGATCAAGGGCGTCTACTGCTTCCTCGCGCTGGCGATCATCATGATCCTCCAGATCCTCGAAGCTCAGGGAGCCATCCGATGAGAGAGAACGAGAAGGCCACGCCCGGCGCCCAGCGCCAGATCGACGACATTCGCCGGAAAATGCATTCCGGGCTGAAGGCGATGGTCGTGGTCGTGGTGCTGATGATGGTCGGCATTGGCTTGACCGCCTGGCAGATCAAGAAGGCGTTCGACAACCAAGACGCCGAACGCCTGGCGCGGGTCGGTGCCTCGGCTTCGATCAACACCTTCCTCTGTCAGCGCATCGACTCGGTTGGCAACGGCGTCGCTTCCCTGGTCCGCGTCAGCCTCCAGAACTCGCCGCCGCCGAATGATCTGGAACCGCCGGCGCGACGAGCCTACTTTCGCTTCCTGCGCTACGCCGAAGCGCAGGAACAGCCCCCGCGCTGCCGTGAGCTCGCCCTAAAGATCGCCACCCTGACCGGGGCCGACCCGGCAGAAATCACGATCACGCCGATCTATCTGCACGACCGCGACGGCAGGTAGGCTTTTCGACGTGGCTGCCGAGCACGACCCGAAGATGCACCGCCTTCGCGGCAAGCTACGGCGGCGCAAGCGCGAAGTCGTAGACGAGCGCGGCCACCATCGGAAGGTCCGCAAGGCGCGCAAGGCTGCCGCCGGCCTCGAGCAGCGGATCGCCAAGACACAGGCCCGCCGGCATGGACTCGATCACGAGGCCGTTCTGGACGGGACCCCGATGCCGCTGGGGCAGAAGCTCGTCCTGCTCGACGGTCGGCGCCACGGCTGGGATGGAACCGCCACCTCCGGCGACCGCCGCGACAAACCCTCCTGGGTTGGGCGACTCCTGCATCGCCTCGGCAAGTCGACGCAGAAGGAGCTGTACGAAGGCTTCATCCACGGGCTGCCCGGCTTCCTGCCGGCGAACCCGCCAACGCAGGGGACCCACATGCGGATCGGCGACGGCGTGGTCGGGGCGGTCGGCGAACCGCTGGAGTGGTGGCAGGAGGGGATTGACTCCAGCTACGCGACGCAGCTTCGTGAAGTCCTCAACGGCCTCGGCTACAGCGCGTACCGGCCCTACCCGAGTGCGAGCGAGGAGCACCATACGAACCTCAGCGAGAACCCGCACGATCACTTGATCGAGAGGGGTCGGCTATGAGCCGGCACCATCGCAAGCGCCACGACTGGTCGCTGCTCTGGGCGGCCCGCTTCGTCGCGAAGTGGGAGGGGTTCATCCCCACCGCCTACCTCGACACGATCGCCAGCCCGCCGGTCTGGACGATCGGCTACGGGCACACCCACGGCGTTCGTCCCGGCCAGCACGTGACCGAGGCCGAGGCCCGGCGCCTGCTCGCCGCCGACCTGCGTGACGCCGCCCGCGCCGTCGCCGCCAAGGTGGATGTGCCGCTCAGCGTCCGCCAGCGGATCGCCTGCATCAGCGCCGTCTTCAACATCGGGCCCGGCCTGCTCGAAGGCACGCACTTCATCGACGCCCTGAACCACCGCCGCTACACCGAGGCGGCGAACCGGCTGCTCGAATGGGATCACGCCGGCAGCGTCGTCGTGGAGGGGTTGAGCAACCGCCGCCACGCCGAGCGCTGGCTTTTCCTCCACGACGGAAGCCGGGCGGCGAAGGTGAAGGTTCACAAGCACCATGCCCTGCACACGAGCTTGCACCCGAAGGGAGCACACGCATGAAGAAAGCAGTCCAGAAGCGACCGACCGAGACGGTGAGCGGCGCAGCCCTTGCCGGCATCCTCTTCGCCTTCCTGACGCAGGCCGGCGTCCCCCCCGTCTTCGCCGCCATTGGCGCCGCAATCGCTGGCTTCGGCCCGGCGGTGGTGTCCGGCTTCGTCGACTCGATCGGAGGTTGACCGTGGGCTTCCAAACGAAACCGCACTTCGAGGTCTACCCCCGCAAGGATGGAGGCTACGGTTGGCGCTTCGTCGCGACGAACAACCGGATCACGGCCATCGGCGGGGAGGGCTTCACCCGCCGCGACGACGCGAACCGGGCGATTCACGACTTCTTCGCCTCAGTGACGGGCGAGGAGCCCCACCCCCCGATCTTTGACGTTGACGAGTAGGGCGCCTGGCGCGCCCTGCGCGCCGCTGCCGCTACGCCTTGGCTGATCCGGGGGCTGACCCTAGACCAGGCAAGGCGTAGCGCTCAGGCGGCCCTACGCGTGCTCCCCGGCCGCCGTCAGTTCCCGGGCATGGGAGAGGAAGGCGGCCTTGGAGTCGAACCCGAGTCCCTTGGCTACTGGCTCCAGCACCATAGGGGGCGGGCAGATCCCCTTTTCCCATAGCTTCCAGACCATCCCCCACAGTTCCTCGTAAGCGAAGGTCTCGCTGCCGTCGATCTCTTTTGGGTATTCGGAGTCGGCCATGATGCCTTCGGCCAGCTCGGTCGGCTTCGCGTCGCCGAGCTTGGTTCGGATCGCCCGGCGTAGCTGAGCGCTGCTCGGACCATCTGCGAACTGCAACCCCGCCTCTCGCAGGCAGGCATGGACCGCTTCCAGGGTTGCAGTCCCGACACCGTGGATGCCGCGGAACTCGACTTCGCTGAGGGCTGCGACCTCCTCCAGCGTCACGACATTACCCGAGGTGATGATTTTCCTTGTGGTCGGGGCGTGAGGGAGAACTTTGAGCAGGGGCGTCCCCTGGCCTTCTCGATGATCCTGCTCGTTCGGGCCGGGTCCCATCCAGCCGAGCACTTTGGAAAGGCGTGCGAACTTCATGTTCGCGACCTGCTCCCGACGCTGCTGAGACTGGGCCTCCGTGACTACGGGCTTCACCTCGTCGGCCTCCGGCGCGTGCGGTTGCTCGGCAAGCTGCCACACAAGCCCCGACCCCTCACCGTGCATGGCGTAGAGCCGAAGGTTCTCAAGCATCGCCTGAACCGCCTCTGAGCACTCGCCCTCGCAGTAATAAAACCACTTCCTCGCTGTCGCTCCCTTCAAGGCGATGTCCTGGTTGTGTCCGAAGGCAACCGTGGTTCGGTCGCTGTCAGCGACGTTGCCGCAGTAATCGCAAACGAGTGCCATCAGTCCCGCCTTCCCGCGAGCCCCAGCTCGTCCATTGTTTCGCAGGCTTGGCAGAGTCGATGCCCCTTTTCGATGCAGGTAGCGTGAGAGTGGGAGTTTGAGTGCCCCGATTCCCCGGGTTCCATCCCGGTCCCCCATCTGCGGAAGTCAAAGCCACAGATGGCAAAGTTCGGGTTGCCGTCGTCGATGGTGTGGCATTCCCGCCGTTCGTCGTCGGGTAGCGCCGGCTCAGCGGTCGTGGTTGTCCCCGGCATCGGCGGAGCGATGACCGGGGCCTCCTTGGTAGTACTCATCGGGTTTCCTTCCTTTTCGGGGTAGGTGGTGCGGTGCTTGGGTTTACTGCGGTGGCGGCCCGACAACCAGCCGGGGCACGAAGGCGTCGATCAAGTCCTCGGCGATATTGCGGGCGGACTCATTCGCCACCCCCACTTCCTCGCCGTTCATGCCGGTGGTTTCGACCTCGACCTCGACTCGCGGGCGCGGTGAGACCAGGCTGCCCCCAGCAGGCCCGAGGACGATCCTGGTCTTGCAGGTGGAGGGGATCAGGCGCCCAATGCTGGACTCCAAGACCTGCGTCGGCGGACTCAGGGCCTCCCACGATTCACGCATCCGTTGGGTGCGGGCGGTGAAGTCCACGTCCTCCTCATCGGTCGCCGGGTCGATCCAGCAACCGCGGAGCCGGGTGCGGATCTCCCCTACGGATGCATCGGCCACCGCTATGCACTCGCGAACATCGCTGGCGTCGGCAGCCCGACCCGGCCCACCGGTGGCGCGGTTGGCCTTTTCGAGGTAATCGAGAGTCCGATCGAAGAGTTCGGTGATCGAGGGCGCGCCCTGACCTTCCAGGTGGTCACGGGCTTCTGCCGCCGTCTTTACCACCTCGGCATAGTGGCGAGCGTTGCTCGGCGCTGGCACGTTGTCCGCGAGCTTTTGCAGATAGGCCGCCGCACCTGGGAGGGTGGACAGTTTTGATCGTGCTAGAAGGCTGTCGGTGACGTTCTCGACGGTGATTAGCCGCCCGTCATTGTCGAGGTCCCGGGCGGCTTCAAATATCGTTGCGAGGTTGGTTGAGCAGAAGTGAGCCGGATCGAGGCCAACGTCGTTGAATACGAGGGAGGCGGCATCGGGGTTCTCGAGGAGTGCCCCGACAACCGCCTCTTCGGCGGCGGGGTTCTTGAGGTTGAGGTCGTCTGTGGTGTCCGTGGTGCTCATGGTGTCCTTTCGGGTTGGAATTGCTCGGCCGGTGAGAGCCGAGTAACAGGTGTCGCCGATCCAGTAGGTGCGGCAGGGGAAGCTCATGCTGCGGTGTCCGGCGTCTCGCCCTCCTCCAGTGATCGCCTGTCGGTGAGGCTTGTGAGTTTGTGAAGGCCGGTGCTGCTGTTGCTCCGCTCGAGCCGGGCAAGCGCCACGGAGGGAAGCCCTTTGAGGATTCGACCCTCGGCGCGGTCGCGCAGCCATTCCTCCCACTTGCGCCGCAGCCGAGACTCCAGGTTGTCCTCGTTCCACTCCTCGGCCGGCGGCCAGCCGATGTGCTCCATGAACTCGGCGGCCAGGGGGAAGCCGTTCTCGGTGAGCCAGTCAGCTCGGAGGTCGGGGCTGTCGGGCAGCGCTGGCGCTTTCGCCTGCGCCTTGAAGATCGCTCGCCAGACCGGCCCCCACTGTGGGGCGTCGTCACGGGCCTCCAGCACCCACTTGCGGATCATTCCGCCGGTCGGCGCGAACTCACGACCTTCGCGGCCGATCGCGGTGACGGCGACGACCACCTGATCCTTCGGCAGGTCGCTGACCGCCTCGTACCATGCGCTGATCGTCGCGTCGGGAATCTCCGAGTGGGGCCAGAGGGCGCGCATCAACTGCACGACCTCGATCCACTCGCTCTTGTCTGGGCTCATCGCTTTCCCTCTTCCTCTTCGAGGCGTCGCTTGACTTCCTCGAGGCGTCGAATGTCATTGTCTGCACGGCTGGCCGGCTTCCCCTTCGAGCTATCGGCGGGCGCCTGCTTGAGCGCCTTGCCCAGGACCGAGCGGTACTTCTCGCGGAGCTTGGGCATCGAGAGGATGTTGTCCTGCCAGAAGGCGTCGGCCTGCACCCAGCGGATCACGACCTCGACTTGCGCCGCCGGCCGCTCATCGAGACGCTGAAGTCGGTCCTCGGCCTCGGCCCAGCGACGGGTTACGTTTGGCCGAGAGCTGTCGGGGTCCCGGGCTTCGATCAGGTCTGCGAGCAGGTGGGAGAGGGGGGCTTCCTCTCGGGTTGGCGCGCTGCGCCGACCACGGTTCTCTTGACGGGTTGTTGACGGTTCCTTTATATGAGCGTCGCGGGATTCTGCACCCCTTGACGTTGTTTTCTGCACCCCTCCGATGCGGGAATCTGCACCCCGCGAACTTTGCACCCCCCCTAGCGCGGCGGCTACTGGCGTCATTAGCACGCGCCAGATGTTGCGCCCGCTGCGCGTGTGCCCTTCATGCTCGATCGCGCCGCCCTTGCGCAGGAAGCGAATGCAGTCCTGCACCTGGCGCTCGGAGAGTTTGGTCCGGTCTTCCAGTTCCTCGTTGCTCGGGAACGCCTTGCTCCCGTCCTGGTGCGCATACTCGGCCAGCGCCAGGAGGACGAGGCGGTTGCTGTGCTTCGCCTCGGAGTGTTTGAGCACCCAGACCATCACGTCGATCATGCGATCGCTTCTCCTCGGCGCTGCGCAGGGGGCCGGGACTCCTGGCGGTGGCCAGCGCTGCGCCTCTCGCCCCGTTGCTCGGGTTCGAGGACCGCGAGCAGGGCGGCCGGGTCAACGTCGGCGAGCTTGGCGGCGGCCCGCACCTGCTCGGCGGTGAACACCGAGACCCGCTTCCAGGAGCCGTAGGTCACGTGCTGCTTGTCGGCGGTGCGCGTGACGCCCTCGCAGGAGCAGTCGATCACGCGCTGCTTGCAGTCGGTGCAGAGCAGGAGGTGCAGCCGGTCTTCGCAGACCCGCCGCGCCTCCCTCTCCGCTCTTGTCGGACTGCCTTCCGACGACACTGTTGCTACTCGCGGTCGGCGAGTTCGATCACCGGGTCGCCATCGGGGGCTTTCGGACCCTTCTTCAGGAGCCCCGCTTTCAGCAGCTCGTCGATCCGCTCACGTACCGATTTCTGCGTCTGCTCGGGCCAGAGGTTTTCCCGCCGCAGCCCGTCGTAGCGCTTGGCGAGTTCGTCGGCGGTGCGCGCCTCCGGGATGACGGTGACGAGCTGGCGGACGGCGGTTTGCTCAACCGTCAGCTTGTCGGTGGTGGTGGTCTTGGAATCGGTCACGGCCCCTCCTTTGGGCGTGTGGGTTTGGTCACTTCCGACCAGGGCATCCGGCCCTGGAAGCTTGGGTTACTGCGGCTCGGCTGTCTCCGGCGGCGCGCCCTCGGGCGGCTTGTCGTCGGTGGGCTTCTCCTTCTCCGCAGCTTCGGCCTCGGCCTGCAACTCGCGGAAGCCCTTGTAGGCCCGGATCACGGCGGCGACCGCCTCGATCGCCTCACCGTACAGCTTGCCCTCGAAGGCGTCGGTCAGCGCCTTCCAGGCTTGTTCGCCGTACTGCTGGTTGCCTTCGATCAGGTAGGTGAGCGCGGCCCGCAGTTTGGCTTCCTGCTCCTCGGTTGCGTCGGTGAGCTCGAAGCCGTGAACTCCGGCGCCGTCCATCTCCTCCTGCGGCGTGGCGCTGTAGCCAGCGAGACCGACGATGAAGCCGAGCGCCTGGCGCAGCGCCCTCGAGCAGGCCCGCGTCTGGGCCATGCCCTTCACGGCGCTGTCGGTCGAGCGCATCCAGTTCTCCTCTTCGCGGGAGCAGATCGCCTCGCCTCGCCCGATCACGCGCCCGTCCAGGGTGCGCACCTCGGCCGCCGCTTCGTAGCTCCAGCCGGTGCAGGTCCACTCGTCGTCGAACTCCTCCACGACGACCCGCTTGCCGTCCTGCCAGCCGTACTTTTTGCGGTGTGTCCTGACCGGGAACTCGCTGCGCGGCTCTACCCGCGCCGTCTCAGTGACGACCGGCTGAGCGCCAAGGAAGGTGCCGGCGATTTGCCAGCCCTCGATTTCGACGTGCTTTTTCCGGCCGCCGAGGTTGCGGGCGAGCCCCTGTTTCTCGATCACGTCGGAGAGGGCGGTGGCGATCTTCCCCGCCTGCTCGATGATCGCGCCGGGGTCGTGCGTGTTCCAGATCGTCACGACCTCGCCCGCGCCACCTGTTGCGGGACCGGCCGGCGTCAGGGCGCTGCTTGGCACCGGGAGGCTGTCGGACTCCTCGACCACCTCGGCCTCAACCTCCTCGGGCTGCTCGTCTCTTCTCTCATCGCTCATCCTGTTACCCCCTCGGGACGCGCCGCAGGCTTCCGCAGCGGCAGCGGTAGACATCGACAGTAGTGCCGTCCTTGCGCCGCGTCGTTTCGCTGCGCGTGGTCAGGTCGGAGTTGCATTTGCGGCAGGTCGGCCACTTCGCAACGCGCCTAAGCGACATCGCGGGCCGCCTGCATCTCCAGCTCCAGCGCTTCGCGGACGAGGACGTGGACCCGCTTGTAGGAGAGGCCCATCGCCAGCGCCGCCTTGCGGTAGGAACCCTCCCGCCGGTACGTGGCGAGCGCCCGCTGCCGGAGCGCCAGGTCGAACCCGGCCCGACGTAGCGCTGCCTGTCGGGTCACGCTTCCCTCGCGTTCATCAGCGCCTCGTTGGCGACGACCTGGGCGAGCGTCTTGTTGACCACCTCGCGGGCGACGTGCTCGATCACGGGCAGTATCGGCTCGTAGCGGTCGCCAGTTGTGGCCTGCGCCACGGCCTCGCTCACCTCGGCCTCAGCGATCACCGTGTCGGTATAGGAGCCGTCCTCGCGGTCGATCACCTGAGCGGTGATCTTGATCGTCGAGCGTGAGAGCGGACGCGCCGGCTTCTCGTCTGGCATGTGCAGTTCCTTTCGGGGGGGAAGGGGCGAAGCCCCGTTGTAGAGGTCACGGCACCCTACACGCGATCACGGCCAGACCTTCTTAGGGGGCTGAAGGTTCCCGCAAATTACGTACAAAATCGGGGGCGAGTCGCCTGATCCGCCCCCGACCGTGTACCCGTCGTACGACTCAGCGGTGGGTCCGACTGCGCCGCCGAACGTCAAGGTCGATCTCCCGCGCCGGACGTGGCTTGCGCTCATAGCGCGACGCGGGGATCAGGTCGTCGAGCAAATCAAGGAGCGACCGGCGTCGTGGTCGGTCGCTAGAGTCGTGCCCGGTGCTGGTGCTCATACCAGTCCTTTTCGGGGGAGAGGCCCGGCGGGGAGACTCGCCGGGCCTCTCTGTTCCTCCCATCGTTCGGCTTACGCCTCGCGGTAGGCCAGGATGATCGCCGCGCCCTTGCGCGCGTACATCGTCCGGTCCTCCCGGAGGGCGGTGTGGGCCTTCAGGAACGCCCGCACCGTTTTCGTCGCCTCAGCCGATGCCTCCTGGCCCTTGGCGATCTTGCGGAGCTGGGCGTCGCTCACGTTGTCCAGCTCCGCGCGCGCCTCGGCGACGGCTTTTCCTTTCGCCGCCAGCGCCCGCTTGATCGCGTCGGACTGTTTGATCGTCAGCGCGTATTTCGGCCCGCCGGACTCGGGGGTGCCGGTCAGCGCCAGCGCCTTCTCGTAGGCCGCCCGCACGTCCTCGGGGTACTTCGGCCGCACCTGCTTCGCGCCGCCGGTCCCTTTCAGTGCCGCCTCGATCGCGGAGGTGCTGGCGTCCTCGGGGAGGGCGTCCAGCGCCGTCACCTGCGCCTCGGTCAGTTCGGCGGCTTCGGTGCGGCCCGCCTTCTTCAACAGCGCCCGACGCTCGGGGGGGTGCTCGCGCTTTACGCGGGACTCTGCGGTAGCTGTGCTCATGGTGTTCCTTTCCGATCCCGGTGCTCATCAGACGGGGGGCCGGGTACCCGATCCCGTGACGCCCCGAAGGGCGTTTCGCTAGTTGCGTCCTGTCCTTTCGCGGGACGCCCGCTTGCGCAGGGTCGCCTCGCTCGGCTTTGCTTTTTCGACGGCCTCCTGAATCCGCAGGCGGGCGATGAAGGCTCGGTGCTGCGCCCGCCGCTCCAGCACGGTCACGGGCAGTCCTTCAGCGTGCGGTAGAAGGTGATCGCGTCGTCGTGGTTCTCGAACTCCCAGATCACGAGGTCGCCTTCGACGTACTCGAGAATGGCCTCGATGTCACCGAGCCCCGGCCAGGCCATGTAGATCACGAGCGGCCAGTCACCCTTCGCCGGAAGCTGGCGCCAGCCGCGCTCGGCAAGCCCGCCCAGCAGGTCGTAGCCTTCGTCGAAGCCGCTGACCATCGGGTCGTCGGAGCGGGTGCCGTTGAAGCCGCACCATCCCCGGCTGACCCGCCGGCCGTTTTCCTCGCGGGTGCCGGGGTCCGCCGCCAGGCCCCGCGCCTCTTCACCGCAGAAGCGCTCGATCAACTTCGCCGGCGGCACCTTGTCGACGCCGGACCCGCCGGTGCCCGCGCCTGCCGTTTGGGCCGCGACCGAAGCGGCATCGTGTCCGGCGCTCACGCCTGGGCCTCAAGCTGCGCGTTGTGTTGGTCGAGCCGCAGTCCCTCAGCGAACGCTCGGGCGGCTTTGTCGTAGAGGTCGAGGACCGCGCCGGGAGTGTCCGCGTCACGGAAGACGACCTGCCCGTCGTAGTCGTAGGCGAGCAGGAGGCAATCAGCCAGGTCTTGGCTAACGACGACCATCATCACGCTCTCGCAGCGCAGGCCCCACGGCTCAACGTCGCCGGGGGAGTCGCCAAGCGGGGGGCGAGGGGCGCGGACGTAGAAGCCGTGACCGCTGATGTCGAATAGTTTGCTCATGGTCAGTCCTTTCGGGGGAGCGCGCTTCCGCGCGCGTGTAGGTAACGCTGACCACGCTACGCCCCTCGTCTCGCCTTGGCAAGGGGCGGCTACCCACTTTTATGCGCGACCTGAGCCTCGTATTCGTCGTTCTCGCGCCGGGGCTTGCCAAGCGCGTGTGCCGCTGCGAGCTTGGCTCCCGCTACCAACAGCCCATCTGCTGCCCGCTCCGACCCGCGCCGTCGGGGCGGGCGGTAGGCTTCGACGCGGTTGGGCGATCACCCGACCCGTACGCGCCCTCGGCTTCGCGCCGGGGGCGTCGTCGTTTAGCGGTACTCTTCTTGCCGGTGATCGCCCGCATCGGAAAGACCTACAGCTTCGAGGCCGCGCACGTGCTCCCCAACCACGGCGGCAAGTGCGCCCGGCTGCACGGCCACAACTACACGGCGACAATCGAGATTGAGGGTCCGATCTGCGACGTTCCAAAGCACACCGCCGAAGGCATGGTCCTCGACTACTTCGACCTCGACACCATCTGGGCAAAGCATCTGGAGCCGCACCTCGACCATCGCTTTCTCAACGACACTCTTGACGTGCCGGCGACCACCGCCGAGTACATAGCGGCATGGATCGCCTCGCGGATCGTCCCGCTCCTGAATGGCGTCGAGGCCCATCTCGCTGCCGTCGAAGTCAAGGAGACACCGAAGACCTTCGCTCGGGTTGAGGTCGGGGCGGGCGGCATCGGGCTATGACCGAGCCGCGCTGGCCGGTGATCGAGGTCTTCGGTCCCACCGTCCAGGGCGAGGGAGCGGAGGCCGGGCTGCCCTGCTACTTCATCCGCTTCGGCGGCTGCGACTACCGCTGCAAGTGGTGCGACTCGATGTATGCGGTCGAGCCGGCCGAGGTTCGCGCCAACGCGCAGTCGCTCGGCGTCGCCGACCTCATCAGCCTGCTCACCGGCCTGGAGGGGAACCCCGAGTGGATCGTCCTCTCCGGCGGCAACCCGGCGCTGCTCGAGCTCGGCACCCTCGTCCACAACCTCCAGGTCGCTGAGTTCAAGGTCGCGGTGGAGACGCAGGGCTCGCGCTGGCGCCCGTGGCTCGCCGGGGTCGACCGGCTCACCGTCAGCCCGAAGCCTCCCTCCTCGGGAATGGCGACCGCCGGCCACGCGCTCGCGCTCAGTCGCTTCCTCACCGCTGCCAACGACGCCGGAGTCGAGCCGGCGCTGAAGATCGTCGTCGCCGATGCCGAGGATCTGGAGTGGGCGAAGGGCATTCTGACCACCTACCGCGCCGCCGAGAAGCATCTTTCTGTCTGCACCCCGCAGCCGGGCGAAGGACATTGGGAGAGCACCGCCGCGCTCGAACACCAGCCGCCCGAGTCGATCTTGCGCCTGGAAGTCGCCGATCGCTACCGCTGGCTCTGTGAGCAGGTCGCTGCCGACCCGGACCTCGCCGGCGTCAGGGTGCTGCCGCAGCTTCACGTGATCGCTTGGGGGTCCGCCCGTGGCGTCTGATCGGGTCGTCGACACCGGCCCCCGCGAACGCGCCCGCGACGCCTACCGCGAAGTCCTGCGGATCGCTGAGCCGGACACCTACATGCGCGAGGGGCTGGTCGAGACGCCGGCCCGCGCCGCGAACGCGCTGGAGGAGCTGACCAGCGGCTACTCGGTTGACGTGGCGGGCCTGCTCAAGACCTTCGACTCAGACGGCTACGACGAGATGGTCGCGCAGACCGCGATCCCCTTCTACTCGCTCTGCGAGCACCACCTGCTCCCCTTCCACGGCGTCGCGCACGTCGCCTACATCCCCAACGGCAGGATCGTCGGCCTCTCCAAGCTCGCCCGCCTGGTGGACGCCTACGCTCGCCGCCTTCAGGTGCAGGAGCGCCTGACGCAGCAGGTCGCCACCGCCCTCGAGACTCACCTGGAAGCGGTTGGCGTCATGGTCATCGTGGAAGCTGAGCATCTGTGCATGGCGATGCGCGGGGTCGAACGGCCCGGCGCGATCACGAAGACCAGCGCCGTGCGTGGCGCGATGAAGACGAAGCCGGAGGCCCGCGCCGAGGCGCAGGCACTACTCACGAAGGAGACACGATGAGCTACATGGCGCTCGCCGAACCCGGAACAGCCCCGACCGATGAGCCGATGTCTGAGGAGGAGATCGCCGCCGGCCAGAGCCGCCCGAAGACCACCCCGGCCTCGACCGGCGCGGTCGTCGCGCTGAGCGGCGGCCAGGACTCGACCACCTGCCTCTACTACGCCCGCCAGCACTACGCGCCCGTCCATGCCGTCAGTTTCGACTACGGCCAGCGCCACCGGATCGAGCTAGAGGCGGCGGCCCTGATCGCCGAGGGCGCCGGCGTTCCCCACACGATCCTCACGGTCGACGCTCTGCGCGACATGGCTGACGCGGGCCTGACCAACCCCGACATCGCGATCGCCGCCGACGCCACCGGCACCGGCAACACCTACGCCGAGGCGCGCGGGCTGCCCTCCAGCTTCGTGCCCGGCCGCAACCTGATCCTGCTCGGGCTCGCCGCCGCCTACGGCCTCCCCCGCGACTTGGACACCCTCGTCACCGGCGTCTGTCAGGAAGACCGCTCCGGCTACCCCGACTGTCGGGGCGAGTTCGTCCGCGCCCTGGAGATGACGATCAAACTCGGGATGGATCACCCCGGCTTCAAGATCGATGCGCCGCTACTTACCAAGAGTAAGCGCGAGACCTGGGCGCTCGCCCACGAACTCGGCGGCGACTGCCTCGACGCGGTGATCCGCGACTCGCTCACCTGCTACGAGGGGGACGCCGCGACCGAGAACGAGTGGGGGCACGGCTGCGGCTCCTGCCCGGCCTGCGAACTGCGGCGCGACTCCTTCTAC
>Ga0070690_100000109_pt1 | contig 42695 bp, 31 predicted proteins | sample KBSS33HmetaG_FD_64671 | JGI IMG/M metagenome (GOLD analysis project Ga0070690, IMG submission 64671) | Switchgrass rhizosphere microbial communities from Kellogg Biological Station, Michigan, USA - KBS S3-3H metaG | ecosystem: Host-associated > Plants > Roots > Rhizosphere ... | reverse complement strand
AAGCGCGCGGAGCGCATACAGATCGTCCTTGGCGAAGGAATCCATAGCGTCAAATGCGATCTCGCACCGACGCGCAACGGCATGGGCTACTCCGGCAACGCGATGGGACGTGAACTTATTTACGAACGCAGCCGCGTCCAGGTGCAGGCCGACATCGACCGGCTTAACCCGGCCTTGCGCAAGTCGCGCTGAGAATCGGCGACCGGCCTCATGCTGGCCGTCGTGGGATTTCGTGTAACGTCGATTTCAACCGCAAAGGGTCGCGACCGGCACAGGCTTCCGTACCTGCCCTTCACCCCTCGTCCGGCAACCCTGTAAAATCACTCCGCCCAATCAACCTGACGACTGGTGCCACTTAGAGCCCGGCGTTACCTAGGAGAAGCAGACGATGGCAAGCAAAGTCAAAAAAGACCCGACAAAGCTACGTTCCCGCCAATGGTTCAAGAATCCGGATAATCCGAACATGACGGCGCTGTATCTGGAGCGCTACATGAACTGGGGGCTCAAGCGCGAGGAACTACAGGCCGGCAAGCCAATCATCGGCATCGCCCAGTCGGGTTCGGATCTGTCTCCCTGTAATCGGCATCATCTCGAACTCGCCCATCGCGTGCGCGAAGGTATTCGGGAAGCCGGCGGCATCGCCTTCGAGTTTCCGGTGCATCCCATCCAGGAAACCGGCAAGCGTCCCACCGCGGCGCTGGACCGTAACCTCTGCTACCTCGGGCTGGTGGAAACGCTGTATGGATATTTCATCGACGGCGTCGTGCTGACCACGGGCTGCGACAAGACCACTCCCGCACAACTGATGGCAGCCGCGACGGTGGACATCCCGGCCATCGTCCTGTCCGGTGGACCGATGCTAAACGGCTGGTTCCATGGCCAGCGCACCGGCTCAGGCACCATTGTGTGGAAAGCGCGCGAGTTGCTTGCTGCGGGGGAGATCAACGACGAGGAGTTCATCGATCTGATCGCCTCCTCCGCGCCTTCGCCAGGTCACTGCAATACCATGGGCACGGCCTCGACCATGAACTCGCTGGCGGAAGCGCTGGGCATGTCGCTGCCGGGCAGTGCTGCGATTCCGGCGCCGCACAAGGACCGGGCGGTGAACGCATACGAAACCGGCAAACGGATCGTCGAGATGGTGTGGGAAGATCTGCGGCCGTCGAAGATCATGACCAGGGAAGCCTTCGAGAATGTCATCATCGTGAATTCGGCGATCGGCGGTTCCACCAATGCGCCGATCCACTTTAACGCGATCGCGCGCCACATCGGGGTGAAGCTCGACAATAACGACTGGGAAAAAATCGGCTACGACATTCCGCTCCTGGTAAACCTGCAGCCGGCCGGCGAATACCTGGGCGAGGAATACCACCGCGCCGGAGGCGTGCCCGCCGTAGTGAACGAACTCATCAGGGCCGGCAAGATCCGCAAGAACACGATCACGGTCAACGGCAAGTCCCTGCATGACAACTGCAGGAAAACGCTGGTTGACGATGCCAAAGTGATCTGGCCGTACAAGCAGCCGATGAAGAAATCGGCCGGTTTCCTGAATATCAAGGGCAACCTGTTCGACAGCGCGATCATGAAGACCAGCGTGATCTCGGACGCGTTCCGCAAACGCTACCTTTCCGATCCGAAAGATCCGAACGCATGGGAAGGTCGCGCAATCGTGTTCGATGGCCCGGAGGACTACCACCATCGCATCGACGACGCCAAACTGAAGATCGACGATACGTGCATGCTGTTCGTGCGTGGCACGGGTCCCAAGGGCTACCCGGGTGCCGCCGAAGTGGTGAACATGCAGCCGCCCGCGAAATTGATCAAGCAGGGCATTACCGAACTGCCCTGCATTGGTGATGGCCGCCAATCGGGCACCTCTGGTTCACCTTCGATCCTGAATGCCTCGCCGGAAGCAGCCAGCATGGGCGGACTTGCCATTCTGAAGACTGGAGACCGCGTGCGCATCGACCTGAACAAGCGCACGGCCAACATCCTCATCAGCAAGGCGGAATATTCCCGTCGCATGAAAGCGCTGGAGAAGCAGGGCGGCTTCAAGAGCCCGGCAAGCCAGACCCCCTGGCAAGAGATGCAGCGCGGCATGGTGGATGAACTGGCGCAAGGCATGGTGTTGAAGCCGGCCGTCAAATATCAGCGCATTTCCACGAGCAAGGGTACGCCGAGGGACAATCACTAGTCGCTCACAGTTGGATCGAAGCTTCATCGGGCGCGCAACATGATTGTCGTATCGAAGTGTCAAGCTGCGCGGGGACGGGTTGCGTGTGACGGCCGCTTTGCCGCGGTGAAACCAATGAAGCGGGCGGCCTTGCCAAACTGTGCTGCCCCCCGGGGACGCACTTGATGGATTCACCAAAGCCGCAGCAAGGAGCGGGCCCCAGCCCGAGCATGGCAGCGGAGAATGCCTTGCGGGAGGCCGAGGACCGCTACCGCCGTCTCGTCGAACTTTCGCCCGAGCCGGTGCTGGTCCACCAGGATCTCAGATACGTTTACGTCAACCGTGCCGCCATCACGCTTCTTGGCGCGACCGAACCGACAGAACTGTTAGGCAGGTCGATTCTCGATTTCGTGCACCCGGATCAGGTCGAGATCGTTCGCCAGCGCGTGACCGTGCAAATCGAAAAGGGCATGCCGGCTCCGTCCATGGAGCAGGTTTTCATACGGCTGGACGGTTCCCAGGTCGAAGTCGAGGTGTCCGCGGCGCCGTTTACGTTCCACGGCAGGCCGGCCATCCAGGTCATCGCGAGGAATATCAGCGGCCGCAAGCACGCCGAACGTACTCTGGCCGAATTGCAAGCGCGCTATCGTCAGCTGGTTGAATTGTCCCCGGATTCGATCCATATCCATCAGGACGGGAAATTGGTCTTCGTTAACAGCGCCTGCGTCCGGTTGTTCGGCGCTCATTCGGCGGACGAACTGCTTGGGCGTTCCCTGCTCGATTTCATCCATCCCGACCAGCGCGAAATCGTGCGCGAACGCATGCGCCTCTTGTACGAGGACAGGAATGTTCCCGGCATGGTGCAAAAGCTTCTGAGACTGGACGGCGTGATCGTGGACGTCGAAATCAAAGCCGCGCCCTTCACCTTCGGCGGCAAAGCGGCGGTGCAAACCGTCGTGCGCGACATCAGCGACCGTATTCGCTCTGAAGAAGCACTACGCCAGTTTCGCGCGGCCATGGACTTGTCGCCCGACCTGATCCTTCTCATCGACCGGTCCAGCATGCGATTCGTCGATGTCAACGAAACTGCGTGCAGATTGCTCGGTTATAGCCGATCGGAACTCCTGGAACTGGGGCCTCACGACCTCGCGCCCTTTTCGCGGGAGCAATTGGCCGATGCCTATGATCGCGTCATTGCCGGAGAGGGCGGCCGTTCGTCGATGGAGATGCACCATCGCCGCAAGGACGGCGCGCTGCTTCCCGTCGAATTGGTGCGGCGGGCGGTGCCCACCCGAGAGGGGAATATCATCGTCGTCATCGCGCGTGACGTCACCGAGCGCAAGCGAGTGGAGGGAGAACTGCGCACCAGCCATGAACGCTTCCGGCAGATAACGGAGAACATCCGGGAGGTATTCTGGGTTACCGATCCGGACAAGAAGCAGATGCTCTACATCAGTCCGGCCTATGAAGAAGTATGGCAGCGCAGTTGCGAAAGCCTCTACGCCTCGCCCATGACCTGGCTGGAGAGTATCCATGAAGAGGATCGGGAGCGGGTACGCACGGCGGTCAAGGACAAACAGTTGCAGGGAGCATACGACGAAGAGTACCGCATCGTTCGGCCCGATGGCACCATCCGCTGGATTCATGACAAGGCCTTCCCGCTGCGGGACGATGAGGGCCGGGTCTATCGCGTGGTCGGCGTGGCCGATGACATCAGCGAAAGAAAATATGCGGAAGACCAGTTTCGCAAGGCGGCCGAACAAACCCGCAACATCCTTTCCAGCATTACCGATGCATTCTTCGCGGTCGACGAAGGATGGAGGTTTACTTACTTGAATGCCACCGCGGAGCAACTGCTGCACCGGAATCAGGCGGCGCTGCTCGGGCGCAGTCTGTGGGAGGAGTTTCCCGAGGTGGTCGGGTCCGTGTTCGAACTCAACTATCGAAAGGCCGTCAACGAAAATGCGCGGGTCGAATTCGAAGAGTTTTTCGCCCCGCTGGAAACCTGGTTTGAGGTGCATGCCTATCCGTACGAGGGCGGGTTGTCGGTGTATTTCCGTGACATCACCGAGCGCAAGCGCACCGAGGAGAGGCTCTCCTATCTGGCCCAGTACGACACATTGACCGGACTTCCCAACCGCACACTGTTCCGTGACCGTCTGGAGCGAGCGGTGATACGCGCCAGACGCGAAGGACACCTCGTCGCGGTGATGTTCCTGGACCTGGACCGGTTCAAGGACATCAATGACAACCTGGGCCATTCGGTAGGGGACCAGATCCTTATCCAGGTGGCGGCGCGCTTCAAGGAGCACCTTCGCGATATCGACACCATTTCCAGGTTGGCCGGAGACGAATTCACCTTCCTCATCGAAGGCACGGCGCGGGTAGAACAGGTGACCGCGGTTGCCGACAAGATCCTGCAGACCTTTGTGCAACCCATGAATGCGGCCGGGCACGAAGTCTATTTGACCGGCAGTATCGGAATCGCGCTTTCCGGCGCGGGCATGGACGTCGACGATTTGTTAAAAAACGCCGACATCGCGATGTACCACGCCAAACAGGAAGGACGCAACAACTACCAGATCTATTCCGATGCCTTCCACGCCAAGTCTTCCGAGAAACTCAGTCTCGAGACCAAGCTGCGGCGAGCGCTCGAGCGCGAGGAATTCCTGCTGACATATCAGCCACAGATCGATATTCGCAGCGGACGCCTCGTGGGCGCCGAGGCCCTTATACGATGGCAAAGCGCTGAGTTGGGGCTCGTTGCTCCCGGGCGTTTCATCCCGCTCGCGGAAGAAACCGGGCTTATCGTGCCTATCGGGGAGTGGGTGCTGCAAGCCGCGTGCCGGCAGAACCGGGCCTGGCAGGACGCCGGCCTCGACCCGATTCCGGTTTCGGTGAATCTGTCGCCGCGCCAGTTCCGGCAGAAGAATCTGCTGCAAAGGATCGTGGATATTCTGAGAACGTCGGACCTCAATGCACGCTATCTCGAACTGGAAATCACTGAGGGCACGGTCATGCACCGCGCCGACGAAGTGGTCGTCACGCTTGCGCGTCTGGACGAGATCGGAGTGCGGCTGTCAATCGACGATTTCGGCACCGGGTATTCCAGTCTGAGTTATCTGAAGCGTTTCCCGGTTCACAAGCTCAAGATCGACCAGTCGTTCGTGCGCGACATTACCACCGATGCCGACGATGCCGCGATAGTCCGGGCAATCATTGCCATGGCACGCAGCCTCGACATTCTCGTTATCGCCGAAGGCGTGGAGACCGAGGAACAACTTGCATTCCTTGGAAAACTGCTTTGCGACGAGTATCAGGGTTACCTGTTCAGCAAACCCGTCCCGGCTGGCGAGTTCGCGGGCATCCTCAAGAAGACGCAATCTGCCGGAATTGCGCGGCGATGACGCGAACATGAAGAGGCGGTTGCATGGGATGCCATGCGTGCACGCCGCAGCCGGTTGCACAATTGCGCCATACATCATCGGACCGTTCCAGTGCCCATGAAGCCTCTTATTCTTGCGACAATTGTCGCGTTGTACTCAACCGTGTGTCTGGCGGACGACGACTCCGACATCATCAGCGGTTGCGCCATGTCGAACGCCGAATTCGGCACCGAGATGATTCAGATCTGCATCAAGGAAAACCAGGCCGCGCGCGCCGAAGTCGGACGCTATCCGGATGAACTGAAGCCGATCGTCGAGCGCTGCACCCGCCGCAAGGAAATGGGCTGGGGGATCGTGAAAAAATGCATCGATGAAGATATCGCTGCGATGGCGGCGCTCGAGGCTTATTCCAGGGATCATGGACCGCTGATTGAGCACTGCCAGCAGGAGTTCCGCGGCCGCGAGATTGCCCGGATAAAACTTTGCGTCGACAAAGCTCTCGAAGCAGAAAAATCGCGCGAGGACAAATGATGTTTGCCAGGGCAGGGCGTTTGGTGGCCAGCGCAATTCTCGTCGTTCAGCTTGGCGCGGCGACTGCGGCGGACACCGTCAAGCTGGCCGTGCTGGGGCCGATGAGCGGGCCTTTCGCCTTGCAGGGCGAGGAACGCCTGAAGATTTTTCAGGCCAGCGCAGACATCGTGAATGCGCGGGGTGGAGTTCTCGGCGGCAGGAAAATCGAAATCGTTGCATTCGACAACAAGTCCAACCCGCAGGAATCCCTGATCGTGCTCAAGCAAGCCATCGACCAGGACATCCGTTTCGTCGCTTCGTCCGCGTCGAATGTCGCTCATGCGATCAGCGACGCGCTGGTCAAGCACAATGGACGCAATCCGCAGCAGCGGGTGCTGTTCTTCGACTTCAATGCGCTCGACCCCGTCCTGACCGAATCCAAATGCAATTTCTGGCACTTCCGCTTCGAGGTGCATTCCGATACGCAAGTCAGCGTATTGACCGACTTCATGATCAAACAGCCCTCGGTGCATAAGGTCTATCTGATCAATCAGGACTACGCCTTCGGCCAGGCGGTCAGCAAGGCGGCCAAGGAGATGCTTGCGGCGAAGCGCGCCGACATCCAGATCGTCGGCGACGATTTCGTGGCGCTTGGCAAGGTCAAGGACTTCGCCCCTTACATCGCCAAGATGCGCGCGGCGGGTGCCGACAGCATATTGACCGGAAACTGGGGCAACGATTTGTCGTTGCTGGTCAAGGCGGGCAATGAGGCCGGGTTGAAAGCGACTTTCTATGCCATCCTCGCCGGTTATCCCGGCACGTGGTCCGGGATCGGCACCGCTGGCGGCGACCGCGTGAAGTCGCTGGACGCATGGCACATCAATGCCGCCGACAGCGCATGGCAGAAGACGTTGCTGGAGTACAAGGCCAAATACAATACGGTATCGAACGCTGCCTACTTGCCGCCGTATCGCGTCGTCGAAATGTTTGCCGCCGCGCTGGACAAGGCGGGATCGACCGATGCGGTCAAAGTCGCGTACGCGCTGGAAGGACTGCGCTATGCAGGGCCGAGCGGATTGTCGTGGATGCGCACCGAAGATCATCAGATGATTGCACCGCTGTACATCCTGAGTTTCGTCAAGGCGGGCGGACCCGGTGTGCGCTATGACGAAGAGAAGACGGGGTTTGGCTGGCGGACGGACGCTTTCATCGATGCCAGGGATACGGTGCCGCCGATCAAATGCCAGATGGAGCGTCCGTCAAAAGAGTGACTTTAAACTCTTGAATAAATATGCTAATGCCGATTCCCGGGCCTGCCCTGCCGTTAGCTGCGATGTGATTTGCTTCGATCCACACTTCCGCGCGTGCGCCGACACAGTCTTGTTCTTCGATTGGCACCCGCCAAAGAACAACAGTCACGCATTAAGGCGATCGATGGGAATCATGGAGGCCGCTGTACCTTCTCTCAAGGCTGAACACTCCGCGCGTTGCATGCGCGCCTTTACTCTCTGCGCGAGTCGGCATATCGTGAAGCCAGGGGAGGGCGTTGGATGGAAATCATCGATCTGTTGTCGGTGATCGCGGCGGGAGCGATCTGGGGTTGGATTTGGTTCAAGAATTTTAGAGAGGCCGGTTACGCCAGACCAGGATCGTTAACCGTACTGATGATTCTGCCTTTCACGGCCGTGCCAACGGCCATATGGTTCATCTTTCGGGAAATCCAGGCGCACCGTCGCATCGCGCGAGAACCTGGTTCAGCCGAAGCTCAGAACACCAAGGGGTGGCCCGATACCAACGCCGGTACCGGGAAGAGGGGGCAAGGGTCGGACTTCCCGGGCGGACTCGGAGATCCGCCCCCCCAAATGCCGATTCACGTCACCAAGCTCGAATACCGCGTGTGGCGCCAGCCGGACGCGCACCCGGACGACGAGATCGTGCAGATGAAAAGCCACATGTCCGTGGCCGACTTCCATTTCCGGCTGAATGCGCAGGAGTCGGGAATTCACCCGTCAAGTATTGCAACCCGGATCCAGTGGACCGGCGAAGCCGAATGCAGCTTCACTATTGAAGCGCCGGCAACGGAAGATCAGCTTTCGGGCGCCTGGAAAACGGCGGCTGAGATGATCGATCTTCAGACGGTGCTGGCTACCAAGCCGCACTGAACGTATCAACTAAATGGTGTTCGACGACCGGGAGCCTAGCAATTGGACGTGGCCTTAGCCTGATCCCCGGGGGACACGTGTGGGGCCCGCCCGGCCAGACTGGCGACCGTCGTTATGAGGTCGTCGATATCAAACGGCTTTGAGATGTGCATTCGAAAGCCAGCCGCAACGCTTTTTCGAAGATCCTCGGCACTCGTGAAAGCCGTGACTGCGGCTGCAGGGATAATGGCAAGACGTTTCCGCCGCTCCAATTCCCGGATTTTTTTCAATAGCGCATAGCCGTCCGTTTCCGGGAGCCCAATATCGCTCAGAAGGACATCGGGCCGGGACATTTCAACGATACGAAGTGCCGCCGTCGCCGAGTCGGCAGTCAATACTGTAGCGCCGTATCTGAGCAAGACGTGTTCAGTGACGTCGCGAGTGTCGGGGTTGTCCTCCACGACTAGCACTGAAATACCCTCTAACTGCTGCTTGTTCGGCATTCGGCCTCTCCTTTTGACCCACACTACGCAAGAATCGCACCCCAGGGCAGCACTTGCTGCGAGCGAGGCGGAACGCATTAAGCCATGGCACGCGTGTAAGTTTGACCAATGACAGGTACATTTTCCCGGAGTGGAAAATGCCGGTGCTGCGGATTGCGCCGCAAGACCGTCCGCGTAGGGAAGGATGACCAATCCACTAAAGGATGGCTTGGTCGCGTGGACGGTCGGCTGCGGCTGCGCAACAGATCAGGCGAAGGCCGCGGTTCGATCTGCGCCCTGCAATGTCTTCATCTGCAAGGTCGTCGCAACGCCGTTAGTCCGGTCCTGCGATTGTCAACTTCCTGCCGCGGCGCCCCGATCGACCTGAAACGGCGAAAAGGACTGGCTCACCGGCATCAACTCGATGCGATTGATGTTCATGTGAGGTGGCAGGGTCGCGATCCAGAACAGCGTGTCGGCGATGTTCTCCGCCGTCATCGGATCGGCGCCTTTGTAGAGTTTGTCCGAAGCTTCCCGGTTGCCGCTGGTGCGGACCAGCGTGAATTCGGTTTCCGCCATGCCCGGTTCGACCGCCGTCACTCGCACGCCCGTACCGTGCAAGTCCGAGCGCAGTCCGAGCGAAAACTGCGAGACGAAGGCTTTGGACCCGCCATACACGTTTCCGCCCGGGTACGGATAGCTGGCCGCCACAGAACTGATATTGATGATCGCGCCCTTGCGGGCGATCAGCGTATCGAGCAGCTTGTGCGTGATCGTCACCAGCCCGATGACGTTCGTTTCGATCATCTGGTTCCATTGATCGAGGCTCGCCTTTTGTGCGGGCGCCGTGCCCAGCGCCAGACCCGCGTTGTTTATCAACAGGTCGATGTCGCGGAATGAGGCGGGCAAACCTGCCAGCGCGGCTTCGATTGCGTCGGCTTTTCTCATGTCGAAAGATGCGGTGAATACCCTGGCAGCACCGAATTCATCCGCGAGTTTCTTTAGCCGGTCGGCGCGCCGGCCCGTTGCGACGACCCGCCATCCGGCATTGGCAAACCTGCGTACTGAGGCGGCGCCGAATCCGGAAGTCGCGCCGGTAATGAGTGCAGTTTTGGTCATGACAGCCTTTCGTCCAATATGTTTATCCAGTGCTTCACGGCAACGGCCGTCCCGCTTTGAATGTGGGTCAGGCAGCCGATGTTCGCTGTTGCGATTGTCGACGGTTCGTCCGACTCCAACGCGGCGACCTTGTTCTTCAGAAGCCGCTGCGAGAGTTCCGGTTCCAGAATCGAGTAGGTGCCGGCAGAGCCGCAGCACAGGTGCGAGTCGGGCACCATCGTCAATTCGAATCCTGCCAACACCAGGATCGCTTCCACCGTACCTCGGATTTTAAGGCCATGTTGCAGGGAACACGGGGAGTGGAAAGCAATGCGCGGCTTTGCCGAACTCGCAGCGTTGCTCGCCTTTTCCAGAAGCTTTTCGAGTTGCTCGCGCTCGGCGAAGACGATCTCACCGATGTCTTTCGACAGTTCGCTGATCTTTGCAGCTTTTATCGCGTAGTGCGGATCGTGCGCAAGGTGATGGCCGTATTCCGTTACCATCGTGCCGCAGCCGCTTGCTGTCGTGACAATCGCATCCACGCCGGCCTCGACATGCGGCCACCATGCGTCGATGTTCCTGCGCATGTAATCACGCCCGTCGTCCTGGCGATTCAGGTGGAAAGTGACGGCGCCACAGCAACCTGCCGTTTCCTCCTTGACCAGTGCGATGCCCAATCGATCGAGCACGCGCGCAGTCGCCGGGTTGATGCCCGGGGCGAGTGAAGGCTGGACACAGCCATCGAGCACCAGCATTTTGCGTTGGTGGCGGGGAGCGGGCCAGTCGAGGTTTTCTGTTCCTGCCTGCGGGATTTTCCTCTTCAGCGCGGCCGGCAACAGTGGGCGCATCGACCGGCCGATCTTTAAAAGCGGGTTGAACAGGGCGGGGCGCGGCAAAACCGCGCGAAGCAGCGCCCTGCGCAAAGTCTCCAGCGGAGAACGCGAGACGTGGCGTTCGACAATGTTGCGGCCGATGTCCACCAGCCGGCCATACTCCACGCCGGAGGGGCAAATGGTTTCACAGGCACGGCAAGTCAGGCAGCGGTCGAGGTGTTTCTGCGTTTTGGCGGTAACCTGGTTTCCTTCCAGCATCTCCTTAATGAGGTAGATGCGGCCGCGAGGGCTGTCGAGCTCGTCGCCCAGCAATTGATACGTCGGACAGGTCGCCGTGCAGAAACCGCAATGCACGCAGGCACGCAGGATGCTGTCGGCCTCCTTGCCCTCGGGCGTGTCCTTGATAAATTCCGCTAGGTTGGTTTTCATCTAATGCGTTTCACCGCAGAGGTGAAGAACTTGATCTAGAAGTCAGCATGGATGCGGCCCGGGCCGAGAATGCCGTGGGGATCGAATGCACGCTTCAGCTTCTTTTGCACGGCGAGCAGTCCGGCGGAAAACTGTTGAATGCCGTGACGCTTGTTACCTCCGCGGAACAGCGTTGCGTGTCCCTCGGCCTTGTGCGCAGCATCGAATGCAATGGCCGGATCCAGATCCGCGGCGACCCAGCGCAGGCTGCCGTTCCATTCCATGATCTGGCGGCCCAAGCCTAGAGGACCTGCGGTCGCCTTGATCGAGAAACGCCAGAGCGCTGGTGCGTTTTCGAACGTCGGATGGGATTGCTCGCGGATCGATTGCCACAGGGCGGCGCCGTCCCGTACCGCGTCTCCTCCCAGCCGGCTGTGTGCGGCTGCTACCGCCGGCGCGGCGCCGGACAGACGCACATACAATGCGCCGTCGAGATGGCACGTGGCCGATAGCGGCAGCGGTTTCGCTGCCCATTTGTTCATCGATGCGATTGCTTGGGATTCATCGAGTTCAAAGCGCAAGGTCAGTTCCTGCTCGGGCATCGGCAATACCTTCAGCGAGACTTCGGTAATCAGGCCCAGGGTGCCGAAGGAGCCGGTGAGAAGGCGCGACACATCGTAGCCCGCCACATTCTTCATGACCTGCCCGCCGAAACGAAGTTCTTCGCCGAGGCCGTTCAGCATGCGCACGCCGAGGACGAAGTCCCTGGCGGATCCCATCGCGGCGCGGCGCGGTCCGGAAAAACCGCTGGCAATACAGCCGCCGAGCGTGGCATGAAGGCCGTAGTGGGGCGGTTCGAACGCCAGCATCTGGCCACCGTCCGCAAGCGCTTTTTCGATGTCATGCAACAGCGTACCCGCACGGGCAGTGATTACCAGCTCGGTCGGCTCATAATCGACTATGCCGGTCATGGCGCGCGTGTCCACCACGTCGCCGATCAGTGCCAGACCGTAAAAATCCTTGCTGCCGCTGCCGCGGATACGCAAAAGCGTCTGCTCGGCGGCTGCCTTGCGGATTGTCTCCGAGAACTGTCGGATGATTTCCTGCATCAGGAATAAGAATGAACCACGGAGGACACGGAGGACACGGAGGAAAGACAGAAATGCCGGATAAGGGCGTTTCATTGCTTGAGTATCCGTGGCGGTGAAAATTGGCGGCAAAGGTCAGCAAATGTGCCCCCGTTCCAAACCCAATCCTCTTTTCTCCGTTTTGTATTTCCTCCGTGTCCTCCGTGTCCTCCGTGGTTCAGGTTTTGCGCTAGAAACGCGGCAGATCAGGAAACTTCTCCTGTCCGCGGTGCACGCGCATCTTGCCGCCCTCGGCGCAGCGTTGCAGAGTCGGCACGGCTTTGCCGGGATTCAGCAAGCCCTGCTCGTCGAATACTTTTTTCACTGCGTGGAAGGTTTTCAGTTCATTGGTGTTGAACTGCACGCACATCTGGTTGATTTTTTCGATGCCCACGCCGTGTTCGCCGGTAATGGTGCCGCCGACCTCGATGCACAGTTCGAGGATTGCCGCGCCGAAAGCCTCGGCTCGCTCGTTCTGATCCCCCTCATTGGCGTCGAACATGATCAGTGGATGCAGGTTGCCGTCACCGGCATGAAACACGTTGGCGCACTGGAGGTTGAATTTACCCGAGAACTCGTCGATGCGTTTGAGCACGTAAGGCAGTTGCTTCTTGGGGATGGTGCCGTCCATGCAGTAGTAATCCGGCAGGATGCGTCCCACGGCAGGGAATGCCGCCTTGCGCCCCGCCCAGAATTTTAGGCGCTCGGTCTCGTCGCGAGAAGTACGGATTTCGGTCGCACCTGCTTTCTTCATGACTGCCTTTACGCGCTCGATCTCGTCGGCGACTTCCTCCGCGGTGCCATCGGATTCGCACAGCAGGATCGCTGCCGCGTCAAGCGGATAACCGGCACGCACGAACTGCTCGACTGCCGCCGTGGCTTTCTTGTCCATCATCTCGAGTCCCGCCGGGATGATGCCCGCGCCGATGACGTCTGCGACCGCCTGTGCGGCCTTGGCGATGTCGTCGAATGCGGCGAGCACTACTTGAGCTTTTTCCGGCTTGGGCAAAAGCTTGACCGTGATTTCGGTGACCACGCCGAGCATGCCCTCGGAGCCGGTGACGAGAGCCAGGAGATCGTAGCCGGGGGAGTCGAGTCCGGCGGAGCCGATCTCGAGCAGTTCGCCTTCGATGGTGACGAAGCGCAGTTTCAGGATGTTGTGTACCGTGAGGCCGTACTTCAGACAATGCACTCCGCCGGAATTCTCGGCAACGTTTCCGCCGATGGAACACGCGATCTGACTGGATGGATCGGGTGCGTAGTACAGCCCGTAGGCAGCGGTCGCTTCCGAAATCGCCGCGTTGCGCACGCCCGGTTGCACGCGGGCCATGCGCGCCACAGGATCGATGGCAACGATTTGCTTCATCTTCGCCATCACCAGCAAAAGGCCTTGTGCATAGGGCAATGCGCCGCCCGACAGTCCGGTACCCGCGCCGCGAAACACAACCGGAACGCCGTTCATGTGGCAAATACGCAGCACCTGACGCACCTCATCTTCGTTCTCCGGCAACGCCACCATGAGGGGAAGGCGTTGGTACGCGGTCATGCCATCGCATTCGAAGGGCTTGAGGTCCTCGCGTTCATGCAACAACGATGCCGGTGGCAGCACGGCTGTCAGTTGCGCGACGAGGTCTCCGATTGCAACCGGAGATTGCAGCGTTTCCGAAGACAGCAGCTCGGGCATTCCCATGGTGATGATATGGTGATGAACAGCGCTTGATGAAAAACGGTCAGGCAATCAGGATCGCGCGGAAATCGTTGACGTTGGTCAGCGTGGGTCCCGTGACGACCAAATCGCCGAGTCCTGAGAAGAAACTATAGCCGTCATTATCGGCGAGCATCTTCTTGGCGTCCAGCTTGCGTGCTGCCGCTCGCGTCAGCGAATCGGGAGTCACGATCGCCCCGGCGTTGTCTTCGGTGCCGTCGATGCCGTCCGTATCTCCGGCGAGTGCATATATGCCCGTTTCGCCGCCGAGGGCAACCGCGAGCGCCAGCAGGAATTCGGCATTGCGGCCGCCGCGCCCACTGCCCCGCACCGTCACCGTCGTTTCGCCCCCGGAAAGCAATACGCATGGCCTTTTCGCTGGTTGGCCATGGCGCGTGACCTGTCGCGCAATGCCGGCGTGCACGATAGCGACCTCGCGTGCTTCGCCTTCGATCGCATCACCGAGGATGATCGGCGCAATTCCAGCCTTGCGTGCAGTTTCGGCGGCCGCCTCGAGAGACATCTGTGGCGCAGCGACCATCTGCAGTTCGGTTCTCACGAGCCGCGGATCACCGGGCTTCGGCGTTTCCTCCTTGGCCGCGCGCAAGTGATCGAGAACGGCTTTCGGTTGGTCAATGCCGTACTTTTTCAGGATCGCAGCCGCATCGGCGAAGGTGGTTGCGTCGGCGACGGTCGGACCGGAAGCAATCACGGCAGGGTCGTCGCCGGGAATATCGGAGATGGCAAGCGTGATCACCCGCGCCGGTGCGCATGCCGCGGCAAGCCGGCCTCCCTTCACTGCGGAAAGATGTTTGCGCACGCAATTCATCTCGGTGATGTTCGCTCCGCTTTTCAGCAACGCCTTGTTGATAGCCTGCTTGTCCGAAAGCGTGAGTCCCGGCGCCGGTAACGATAGCAAGGCGGATCCGCCGCCGGATACCAGGAACAGCACCAGATCATCGGCCGACAGGCCCCGCACCATATTGAGCATGCGCTCGGCCGCTTTGCGCCCCGACTCATCGGGCACCGGATGCGAAGCCTCGACGACTTCGATTCCTTTTGTCGGCACGTTGTAACCGTAACGGGTCACAACCATTCCGGAGAGTTGGCCTGGCCAGTGATCCTCGACCGCCTTGGCCATGCTTGCCGCGGCCTTGCCGCAGCCGATGATGAGCGTGCGGCCTTTCGGCGGCTTGGGCAGATAGCGCGGCAACGTCTTGTCCGGCAGCGCTGCCCCAATCGCCGCGTCGAACATCGCGCGCAGTAGAGACCTCGGATCCATTATCATGAATTACCTAAGATGTATTCACCACGAAGGCACGAAGACACGAAGAAAAGCGGAGGCTTTCGTCGCGTACCTTGCACTGGGCGAAAAGCGCTATCCGTGCACTGGTGGGCGTTGCCGGCAATGGAAGGCTCGTCATTTCTCTTATCGAGATCTTCTTCGTGTCTTCGCGTCTTCGTGGTAAGAATGTTCCTGGACTTCTCTACTTTGCGATCGCGTGATTGGCGAGGGCTTCGAGGGCCTTGACCATCGCTGAGTGATCCCACTTGCCGCCGCCCTGGGCCTGGCAGGCGCTGAACAATTCCTGCGCCGTGGCGGTATTCGGAAGACTCATTTTCAGGGCTCGCGCCGACGACAGCGCCAGGTTGAGGTCCTTCTGGTGCAATTCGATGCGGAAACCCGGATCGAAAGTACGCTTGACCATGCGCTCGCCGTGCACTTCGAGCACACGGGACGAAGCGAATCCACCCATCAACGCCGTGCGCACCTTGCCTGGATCGACCCCCGCTTTGGATGCCAGCAGCAAGGCTTCGCCGACGGCCTCGATGTTGAGTGCGACGATGATCTGGTTGCAGACCTTGCAGATCTGGCCGGCGCCGACCTCGCCGACCAGCGTTATGTTCTTGCCCATCAATTCGAACAATGGCTTCACTTTGGCAAATGCCGCCTCGGAAGCACCGACCATGATGGTCAGTGCAGCGTTCTTGGCACCCACTTCGCCACCGGAGACCGGTGCGTCCACATAGTCGGCGCCGGATTTCCCGATGCGATCGGCAAAGGCCTTGGTTTCGATCGGCGAAATGGAACTCATGTCGACCACGATCTTTCCGGGCGCCAATCCTTCGGCCACGCCATCCTTGGCGAACAACACCTTTTCGACATCCGGAGTATCCGGCACCATGGTGATGATGACATCGGACTTCTGCGCCACTTCCTTCGCTGACGCGCAGGTCTTGCCGCCCGCCGTGATGAGCTCCTGCGGAACACCGCTGCGGCTTGCCAGCCACAATGTATGACCGCCCTTGAGAAGGTTGGCGACCATGGGCTTGCCCATGATGCCCAGCCCGATAAATCCCACGTTCATTTTGTTATCTCCAAAAAATATAAATTTGCCACAGAGGGCACAGAGGACACAGAGAAAAAACCAGAAAAGGTACTAGTGGCGAGTGCCGGCTGCCAATCCCTACTAACGCTCGATGGACCATGCACTCAAACTGCCGCTGATTTCCTCTGTGCTCTAAAAGGGTACTCCGACGTGCTACGCCCGTAGGGTATCTGTGTCCTAAAAGGGTACTCCGACGTGCTGCGCCCGTAGGGTATCTGTGGCCAAGTTTTTATTTCAAATAAGGCCTCAGCCAGCCCAGGCCTTCTTCGGTCCGCGTCGCAGGACGATATTCGCAGCCGATCCAGCCTTTGTAACCGATCCGGTCGAAAAATCCGAACAGGAACGGGTAATTGATTTCCCCGGTACTTGGTTCATGCCGCCCCGGCGTGCCGGCTAGCTGCATGTGGCCGATTTTCGCAAGATTCTTTTCCACGGTCGGGGCCAGATCGCCCTCCATGATCTGCATGTGATAGATGTCATACTGGAACAGCAGATTGGGCACGTTCGCGTAATGCATGATGTCGAAAGCCTGGCGCGAATAGTTCAGGTAGAAGCCCGGGATGTCGCGGGTGTTGATGGCCTCAATCAGCACCTTCATATTGTATTTCGCGAGTTCCTTGCCGGCGAACTGAAGGTTCGCGATGTAGGTTTCGCGCATCTTTTCTTCGCTTACTCCCCGCGGCTTCAGACCCGCCATGCAATGGATCATGCCGCAACCCAGGGCTTGTGCGTATTCGACCGCTTTGCCGACATTCTCCTGGAATTGGCTGATTCTCGCCGGATCGCACGCAATCCCGCGATCTCCGGCCGCCCAATCACCCGGCGGCATGTTGAACAACACCATTTTGAGCTTGTGCTTGTCGAGCTGCTCCTTGATCCGGGCTGCGGGATATTCATAAGGGAAAAGGAACTCCACACCGGGAAATCCGGCCTTGGCAGCGGCGCCAAAGCGCTCCAGGAAGTCGATTTCGGTGAACATCATCGACAGATTGGCATTGAAATTCGGCACATGTCCTCCCGTGATTTATTAGATTACGTTTTTGGGGTCATGCGATTATAGCTGGCCGCGCCGTTATAATCGGCCCTTGAATCCATAGTGCCAAGGCGGATGCCGATGAAATTCAGGGGAACCGAATCTTACGTTGCAACCGAGGACCTGATGATGGCGGTCAACGCCGCCGTCACGTTGGAGCGGCCGCTGCTGATCAAAGGCGAGCCCGGAACGGGCAAAACCATGCTTGCAGTGGAAGTCGCCAAGGCGCTGGACCGGCCTCTGCTGCAATGGCACGTGAAATCGACTTCCAAGGCCCAACAGGGACTATACGAATACGACGCGGTATCGCGTCTGCGCGATTCCCAACTCGGCGACGGCCGCGTCAGCGATATCGCCAACTACATCGTGCGAGGCCCAGTGTGGGACGCTTTCGATTCCGACAGGCAGACCGTGCTGTTGATAGACGAGGTGGACAAGGCTGACATCGAATTTCCGAACGATCTGTTGCGGGAACTGGATCGCATGGAATTCTACGTTTATGAGACACAAAAACTGGTGAAGGCGAAGCACCGGCCGGTCGTCATCATTACCAGCAACAATGAGAAAGAGCTGCCGGATGCTTTTCTGCGCCGTTGTTTTTTCCACTACATCAAGTTTCCCGACAAGCAGACGATGCAGCGCATCGTGGACGTGCATTTTCCGAACCTGAAAAAATCCCTGCTGCGCGAAGCGCTCGAAGCGTTCTTCGAGATCCGCGAGGTGCCGGGGCTGAAGAAAAAGCCGTCGACCTCCGAACTGCTCGACTGGCTGAAGCTGCTCATGGCCGAAGATATTTCGCCCGAAACGCTGCGCAGCCGGGATCAGTCGAAAATCATCCCTCCGCTTGCCGGCGCGCTGCTCAAGAACGAGCAGGATGTGCATCTGTTCGAACGGCTGGTGTTTATGACGCGAAGAACGGGCAATTGAAGGGTCAGAGTGACTCCGGTTGCTGTTTCTTCAATCCGCTGCGAATGCCTCGGCATCCGAACCCTCGGGCAGACAAATCATGCTTTCGGACGCGCCCAACGCCTGTGCGGGGATAGCGAAGCGGGGGCAAAGTTCAGGCAGGTGACAGCGGCCAATGTCGTTTCCGGCGTTTTCGATTCTGGCCGGCGGCGATACACTCGACAATTTTCCTTAGAACGCAGGCCTTATAACAGGGGATGTTCAGAATGCGCTTGATTTCGGCACCCGTAGTCATGCTCAGCATATTCACCGTTTCCGGATTCTCCGGACTCATCTATGAGTCGATATGGAGCAACTACCTAAAGCTGTTCCTCGGGCACGCTGCCTATTCGCAGGTACTGGTCCTGGTCATATTCATGGGCGGGCTGGCAATCGGCTCCGCTGTGGCCGCGCGCTTTTCAATCCGCTGGACGCAGGTCCTGTTGGGATACGCAATCGTCGAAGCCCTTATCGGTACCATCGCGCTGCTGTTCCATGGGGTGTTCGATCGCGTTACGCAGGCCTCGTTCGCGCATGTCATTCCGACGCTCGGATCGGCGGCCACTGTGCAACTCTACAAATGGGCGCTCGGATCCGCGATGATCCTGCCTCAATCCATCTTGCTCGGCATGACTTTCCCGCTGATGACGGCGGCATTCCTGCGATTTTCTCCCGCGAGAACCGGCAGGTCTGTGTCCCTGCTGTACTTCACCAACAGTATTGGCGGGGCCATCGGCGTGCTGGCCAGCGGATTTGCGTTGATTCCGAACTACGGATTGCCGGGCACGATTCTGACTGCCGGCCTTCTGAACTTTGGAGTTGCTCTCTTTGCATGGCTCCTGGTCAAATCCGTTCCGCAGGTGCAAACGTCTGCGCCGGAACCGGAGCACAGTGCCACCGAATCCACAGCGGCCGCTCCACTTTATCGCCTGCTGCTGATTGCCTCGTTGGTCACCGGGCTGGCATCGTTTTGTTACGAGATCGGCTGGATCAGGATGCTATCCATGGTGCTTGGCGCGAGCACTCATGCATTCGAAATCATGCTCTCGTCGTTCATTCTGGGATTGGCGCTGGGCGGCCTGTGGATTTCGCGCCGTATTGACCGAGCGCCGGAGCCGCGCGCGTTGCTCGCGAGCATTCAGGTGGCGATGGGCCTGCTCGCGCTGTCCACACTGTTTGTCTATGGCAGCACGTTCGACTGGATGGAGCAGGTCATCAACACGTTCGGCCGGACGGATGCCGGCTACGTCGGCTTCAACTGGGCCAGCCATTTTCTGGCATCCGCCGTCATGGTACCGACGACGATCTGCGCGGGCATGACCTTGCCAGTCATTACCTTCATGGCCTTGCGTGCGGGAGTGGGGGAGCGGGCAGTGGGTGGGATATACGCGGCAAATACCGTGGGAGCCATCGTCGGCGTAGTGCTTGCCGTGCACGTTCTGATGCCGTTGTTCAATGCCAAAGGCGTCATCGTGGCGGGTGCCTTGTTCGATTTCGCTCTCGGGTTGCTGTTGTTCGCAACGACGGCTTCGCCGGCGCGCGCGCGCAAGCTCGCCATAGGCTCGGTTGTCGGAGTGGTCGCCTTTTCCCTGGCAATTCTGTCCGCCAATGTGGATCCGCTGAAGATTTCGTCGGGTGTATTCCGGACCGGCCTGAACCGTGCGACCTACGACGAGGTCCTGTACATGCGCGATGGCAAGACCGCGAAAGTGAGTCTGATGAAGAAGAATGAAACGATCGCTCTCGCGACGAACGGAAAAATCGACGCCACGATCAATATGGGCAAAAGCGCGCCGATCGGCGACGAGGTGACCCAGACCCTCCTCGGCGCGCTGCCCCTGATGTTGCATCCCTCGCCCAAGACGGCAGCGGTCATCGGCTTCGGGTCCGGCATGAGTACGCACGTTCTGCTGGGGGATCCCGGAGTCGAGCGCGTGGACACTGTCGAGATCGAAGCGCGCATGGTCGAGGCGGCGCACAAAGGTTTTTTTCCGCTGAATCGGTTTGCCTACGAAGATCCCCGAAGCCGTATTCACATCGAAGACGCCAAGACCTATTTCTCGGTGGCGAACAGGAAATACGACGTCATCGTTTCCGAGCCTTCGAATCCCTGGGTCAGCGGCGTATCTTCTCTGTTCACGGAGGAATTCTATCGCCACGTTTCGGGGTATCTAAACGACGGCGGCATGCTGATCCAGTGGATACAGTTGTACGAAATCGACTATGCTTCAGTCGCCTCGGTAATGAAAGCATTGTCGCCGGCGTTCGACGACTATGCAGTCTACATCGCCGATCCCTTCGACATCCTGGTCGTCGCCATCAGGAATGGCAGGCTGGGCATGCCGGATGGCCGCGTTCTCGCTCAACCCGAGTTGCAGCAGCGCCTGGCGCGCATTTATGTGAACAGTGTCGATGATGTGCGCGCGCGCCGGGTTGGCAGCAAGGCGCTTCTCGACCCGTTATTCGCTGCGTCTCCGGCCCCGGTGAACTCGGATTATTTTCCGTTCATGGACAGCCGCGCGGCACGCGCGCGATTCCTGGGGTTGGTTGTGGAGGAGCCGATGCAGATCCTGACCATGGAGCTGCCTATCGACGAGATGCTTTCAGCCACAACGGAAGCGGCATGGACAACCCTTACGACCCAGAATCCGTCCGGTCGCAGCAAAGGGCGCCGGGCAGTGCGCAGCGCAATCGATGGCATCGACGACGCCGGTCTGGCGCAAGCGCGGCAGCCGGTTGCCTTGGCGCGCCTGGGGGCACAGGATTGCGGAAGCCAGGCGCCGAAACTGTGGCAATCTTCGTGGGTCAGCGTGGGCCGCTTCGTCGTGCGCTATCTGGATCGGGAGAGCGCTCCGCTATTCTGGGGGAAGCTTGTTCCGCCGCGTTGCCGGGAGCGGCTGGATTCGGACGGACAGCACTGGTACCGCCTTCTCAATGCCGTCGCCTCGCGTGACCCCGATGCAATGATCGTCCATGCGAGTGAGCTGCTTGGCCACGCGACACCGGAAACTCCGGAAGGTGACACGTTCTATGTCGCGGCTGCATTGATGCTGGGGCAATTGGCGCGTCAGCAGCCGGATCAGGCACACGAAGTGTTCGCGAAGCTGCCCCAGCGGTTGCCACCAAACAGGGCGCCCTCGTTGGAGCTTCGCTGGCTGGAAGCCATCGCGGGCAGCCGGTTGCAGCGCAAATGACATATCGCACGGAGTGAATTCGCGATGCTGGCCGATTTTTTCCTGAAGCTCCGCGCAGGCGGAATTCCGGCGTCGGTAAAGGAGTATCTGACTTTGATGGAGGCGCTACAGAAAAAGGTCAGCTCCGGCAACCTGGACGAATTTTATTTCCTGTCGCGGGCCTGCCTGGTAAAAGACGAGTCGAACTACGACAAATTCGATCGCGTATTCGGTGCGTACTTCAGGGGCATTGTCAGTTTGACGGACAGCATGACGCTCGCGATACCGGAAGAGTGGTTGCGCCGGCAGGCGGAACTGTTGTTGACGGACGAAGAAAAGAAACTGATCGAGTCGCTGGGGGGGTGGGAAAAGCTCATGGAGACCCTGCGCAAACGTCTCGAAGAACAGAAAGGCAGGCACCAGGGCGGCTCGAAATGGATCGGCACCGGCGGAACGTCGCCCTTCGGCGCTTACGGTTACAACCCCGAGGGAGTGCGCATTGGCCAAGAGGGTTCGCGCAACCGAAGTGCGGTCAAGGTCTGGGACCGGCGCGAGTATCGGAATCTAGACGATTCGGTGGATTTGGGCGTGCGCAATATCAAGATTGCGCTGAAGCGGCTGCGCAAATTCGCGCGTGAAGGCGCGGCCGACGAACTGGACCTGGACGACACCATCCGTTCAACGGCGAAGAACGCGGGGTACCTGGACATCAAGATGGTGCCGGAACGGCACAATGCCGTGAAGGTTCTTCTCTTTCTGGATGTCGGCGGCTCCATGGAGGGCTACGTCAGGGTCTGCGAGGAGCTGTTTTCCGCGGCCCGCACAGAGTTCAAGCGCCTGGAATATTTCTATTTCCACAATTTCCTGTACGAATCGGTGTGGCGCGACAATCGCCGGCGCAATTCCGAGCGCACGCCGACTTTCCAGGTGCTGCACAAGTATGCCCACGACTACAAGCTCATATTCGTCGGCGACGCCTCGATGAGCCCTTACGAGATCGGCTATCCCGGCGGCAGCGTCGAGCACAACAACGAAGAGGCCGGCGCGGCATGGTTGCAGCGCATGCTCGACGTCTATCCGCACGCCGCCTGGCTCAACCCGACGCCCGAGGAGCGCTGGGGCTACTACGAATCGATCGGGATGGTAAAGCAATTGATGGGTGACAGGATGTATCCGCTCACGCTCGAAGGATTGACGCGCGCGATGCGCGAGCTGACTCGCTAAGCGTTCAAACCCGATTGAACAAGAGGCAACGGAGATAACGAAGGAAAGTAACTGAATTTCTTCCTCGCTTCTGACGACACTGACTGCTTTAGGGGCCCGAGTTCCGGAAGAGCCAGAAGCAGAAATCTCCGTTATCTCAGTTACCTCCTGTTCAATCCTTTCGGTCCTATTCATTTCGCTGAGTGTCGTCTCGACCTTTCGTTTTTCTGAACAGAAGACAACAGAGATAGCAGAGGGAAGCAAATGAATTTCTTCCTTGTTTCTGACGGCCCCCGACTAACTTCGGGGCCCGCGTTCTATTTCCAGAAATTGCGTAAGCGCGGGAGGAAGTCCCTGAGATGCCCCCGGTGTGTGGGACTGGAATAGTTTGCGGGTGGCTCGTCAGCGGGTCGCGCTGCCGCCGCGACTTCAAAGTGACGCTGATTTTCGGCCTTCCGATACCGGGCTGCGGAGAAAGCGCAAGGCAAACTCGTCCGCTGGAACGGGACGCGACATCAAATACCCCTGATACTGGTCGCAGCGCAATTTACGCAATGCCGCCAACTGGCCCCGTGTTTCCACCCCTTCTGCGGTAACGCGCAGATCCAGGCTGTGGGCCATGGCGATAATGGCTTTGATGATGGCGGCGTCGTCCGGATCGGTCTCGATGTCGCGCACGAATGTGCGGTCGATTTTCAGCGTATCGATCGGCAGTTGTTTCAGATAGGCGAGTGACGAATAGCCGGTGCCGAAGTCATCCACTGCGAGAAAGGTCCCCAGTTTGCCGAGCTTGCGCAGCACTGCTACGTTTTCGTCGACGTTCTTCAGCAGTATTCCTTCGGTCATTTCCAGCTCGAGATAGCGCGGATCCAGTCCGGTCGCGTTCAGAAGCCTTGTCACTTCCTCGGCAAAACCCTTGGGATTGTTGAACTGCCGGGCGGAAATGTTCACGGCTATTTTCACGATGGGCAGTCCGGCCAGCTGCCAGCGCTGATTCTGCTCGCATGCTGCGCGCAGGGCCCATTGGCCGATGAGTTCGATGAGACCGGACTCCTCCGCGATAGGAATGAAGCTGTTGGGCGGTACCAGTCCGCGCTGTGGATGCTGCCATCGAATCAGCGCTTCGATGCCGACCAGCTTGCCGGTGCGTATGTCCGCTTGAGGCTGATAATGCAGCACGAACTCTTGCGCTTCGAGGGCCTGGCGCAGTTCGGTTTCCAATTCATGACGTTCGACGGCGCGCAAATTCATTTCCGGGGAGAAGAACTGGAAGTTGTTCCTGCCCCGCTCCTTTGCGTGATACATGGCCGTGTCCGCGTTCTTCATGAGTTCACGGCTGTCTTCCGCGTCGTTCGGGTAGATGCTGATGCCGATGCTGCACGAGGTGCTCAGCATGTGATCGCCAATCGGGATTGGCCGGTGCAGGGCATCGATGATCTTGATGGCGACTTGTGCCGCGTCCTCGGCATGGGCAAGACCCTCGAGCGTGACGACGAATTCGTCGCCGCCGAGGCGCGACAGCGTATCGCCCTTGCGTATGCAGGCGCCCATCCGGCCGGCGACTTCCTTCAGCAACAGATCGCCGATGTGATGACCGAGCGAATCGTTGATGTTCTTGAAGCGATCCAGGTCTAGAAACAGCACCCCGAGCTTGTCGCCCTTGCGCCGCGCCGCGATAATGCCTTGCTCGAGGCGGTCATTGAACAGCAGCCGGTTGGGAAGTTCCGTCAGCGGATCGCGCGTAGCGAGGTAACTGATGCGGGCATCCGACTTCTTGATTTCGGTCACGTCGCGCGTCGTACCACGATGTCCCCTGGGGTTGCCATGTTCATCCCACCTCGATACCGCACTTACCTGCATCCACAGCATTTCGCCCGACTTGGTAATGAAGCGGTGTTCGAGACCGCGGAAGGAGCGATCCTGCTGCATGTTTTCCGCGAGCCATTGATCGAGCCGTTGGGCATCTTCTCCCGGCATGAACTCGGCCGCGGTACGGCCGACCAGTTCAGCCGCCGCGTAGCCGGTGAAATCGATGACGCGGGGCGACACATAGGTAAAGCGCCCGTCGCTGTCGTTCTCCCAGACGAACTCGCCCGCCGCATCGGCAATGTCGCGGAAGCGGCGCTCGCTCTCGCGCAGTGCTTTTTCGGTCGACTGCCGCGCTGCCTCGCGCTCGAAGTTATCGAGCGCGAACGATACGTTCGAGCTCAATTCGGTGACGAGCGCAACCAGTTCGTCGTCGAACCAGTTCGTTTCCGAGGCGTACAGATGAAGCGATCCGAACACCTTTCCCCCACGATGAAGGGGAAATACAACCATCGACCGCGCGCCGGTTGCGATCATTGCGGGTAGCCAAAGGCGATTCCTTTCGTCCTGCGTGATGTCGTTGCCGATATAAGGCATGCCGGCGCGAAGTGCCGTGCCGGCGGGCCCCTGCCCCTCGGGCAGGTCCGGGTTCGTAGAAATGCGTGCCGTGAAGGGATAGCCCTGGTGGTCGCCGGCGACTGAGACGGTGTCGAGGTACTCGCTGTCCGCCCGGACCACGCAAATGCGCGCAAAGATGACATGCCCATACGTCACCGCAATGTGGCAGACTTCGTCGAACAGGCGCTGCTGGTCGCTGGCATGGATAATCGCTTCGTTGACCTTCGACAGGGCGGCATAGAAATCGCGCAGCCGCGCTAGGCGCCGCTCCGCGGCAACCTCGAGGGTGACTTCCCGGCCGAGGCCGCGATAGCCGGTGAATTGGCCTGCAGCGTCGAACAGCGGCATGCCGCTGACGGATATGTGACGCAACCGCCCGTCTGTCATGACCCTTGAATAACGGAAGTTGTGAAACGGCTTGCGCTCAAACAGAATTCTCTTGTGTTCGTCGAGCGCCGCAGGATCGAAATGCAACCCCGGAATCTCCCACCGCAGTTTGCCAAGGCGATCGCTTTGTTCAATTCCCGAGATCGCATCGACCGCGCTGGAAACGAACGTAAACCGGAGCCCGGCGTCCTGTTCCCAATACCAGTCCGAAGAAAGCTCGGTCAGACTGCGAAAGCGCTCCTCGCTCGCCCGCAATGCCCGGTCCGCAAGCATCTGCTCGGTGATGTCGCGCCCGATGCCCCGGTAACCGCTGAACCGGCCTTGCTGGTCGAACACCGGTTCGCCGCTGATCGACATGAAGCGCAATTGCCCGCTCTCGTTGTACCGTGACAGGCGAAGGTCCCGGAACGGGCGGTGGGCTTCCAGCGTCGCGCGGTGCTCGGCCATCTGCTGCTCCGATTCCCAAATATGGTTCGTCTCGAAACGGGTTAGGCCGAGGGTTGGTTTCATGGCCAAGCCGGTGCTGGCACTGTATCGGGGAGATAAATAGGCGACGCGGAACTGTTCGTCCTGTTCCCAATACCAGTCGGACGACAGATCGGTCAGGCTTCGGAAACGTTCTTCGCTTTGGCGCAAGGCTGTTTCACCCTGCTTCAGCGCCGTAATGTCACGTCCGATGCCGTGATATCCCTTGAAGCGGCCTTTGTGGTCAAAGATCGGATAGCCGCTGGTTGAAATGATCCTGGATTCGCCACTTGCGTTGAAACGAGTCATGACGAAGTCGCGAAACGGCTTGCGTTGGGCCAGCAGGCCGTCGAGTTCCCGCTTGTGCTCTTCGCTGACGCCGGCGTGGGGGAGTTCCCAGCGCGTGCGCCCGATCTGCAGCGCAACGTCATCGCTGCTGAAATGGCGGCTTTCCGTGACTCCGGTAATTCGCAGGTTTTCGTCCTGCTCCCAGTACCAGTCTGCAGTCAGCTCGGCCAGTCGCCGATAGCGCTCTACAGTACCGCGCGCGTCGAACACGGTCTGGCTGCGTTCTGCGTTCACGCCCGCAACCAGCAATGCGGTGAATGAACTTATAACCAGGAATACGTGCAACAGATACAGGTTTTCGACGGGGTCGCCGAAGGCGAAGGGGCCAGAGCCGTGCGCAGTTGCCCAAACGGCCGTAATAAACAGCAACGCACTGGCGAGAGTCGAATAGCGCAGCGGCCCCGTCGCTGCGAGCAATATCGCAAAGGGCAGCAACGCATAGGTCGCCAGGTCGATGCTGACCGGCAGGCCCAGCCATCCGTTGAACACGATCTGGATAACGAACACTTGCGCTGCCAGCAGTGCAACTGCGCGCCATACCGGGTTGTCGCCGGCCTGAGATTTGGAACGCGCAATCCAGGCCAGGATCAGCGGCGTGAAGAGCAGGACGCCCAGGCTGTCTCCCAGCCACCAAACAAGGCTGATCCTGGGAAAGGCGCCCCAGGAAGCCCGTCCGAAAGCGCATAAGCTCAGAGGACCGATCGTCGCGGCAAGCAGCGGACCCGCGGCCACGCCATATGTCAGCAAGGCGCCGACGTCGCGCAACCGAGTCAGCTTGACATCGAACCTGCTCCCCCTGGAAAGGACCCACCACCCGAACGCTGCTTCGGCCAGGTTGCCCACTGCGACCCCAAGCGCGACAGGAAAGTCCTTGGTGAGCCAGAAGTTGACCGCGAAAGCGCCAATACCGATTGCAGGCAGCACGCGCGGTCCACGCAGCAGAATTGCCGCCAGCGCGATGCCGGAACATGCCCACACCGACGTGACGTCTGGATGAAAAAACGTGAACTGGAGTCCTGCGATTCCGGCGGCAATATAAACCGAAGCAACGAACGCGTTGACTGCAAGGTCCACCGCACCCCAGGTTCGGAGTGAGGCGGGCCCAAGGCTCATGCGCCAATTGTCCGGATTGGCCGTGCCATCGAATGTATCGCCGCGAGCGTCACGGCGTCTGCCGACTATCCGGCGCGGGCGGATTTCTCATCGATCTTCTTGCGAAATCGCGCTGCATCGATGACGAAACGCTCGTGCGATCCCCGCGAAATGATATCGAGCCCGTCGCTGGCCTCCACTTCGAATCGCAGTTTCCTTCCGTCAACCTCCGTGAGTTTGACGTTGACCGTGACGGTCATACCTGGAGGGGTTGCGGCTTCATGGGAGAAATTGACGTGCGTACCGAGGGTTTGTTCTGCAGGCCAGTCGAGGTGCGGGCGCAGGGCTTCGACGCATGCCCACTCCAACAGGCCGACCATGAAGCCGGTGGCGAGCACCTGCGGCATTTCGCGGAACAGGTCCGATTCCGGATACAGGTACGGTACGGTCTTGTCAGGAGGAATGGTGAATTTGAATGCGTGCGTGAGTCCTGGCTTGAGTGTGCTTTTCATGATGATCGGGCGCTAACTGATTTGCGGTGGTTTGCGAGAGCTCAACGGATTTCCGATTGCCCGGGAGCGCGCGTTGTTGGGCGAGGCCATGACGGTATCGTGGCCCGCGAATCGTGCTCAGGGTTTTTTTCTGCGGTCGCCGCCGACTGGTGGCGCGACTTTCATCACCTCGTCGACGGTCGTCACGCCGGCTGCGACCTTTAGCGCACCGGAGATCCGCAATGGTTTCATGCCGTCCCGAAAGGCCTGATCGCGTATCAGGTTGGCATCGGTATCGGCGGTGATAAGGGGGCGCTGTCCGGGGGTCATGAGAAGAATCTCGTAGATGCCGACCCGTCCGGAATATCCCGTCATGCGGCATTCCAGGCAGCCCTTCTGATGATAGATCTGCTGCGGTTTTTCGGCCTGCCACGGTGCAATGAGCATGTTCCAGGTGTCAGGGTCGATGCCGCCTGCTTCGCGGCAAAGCGGGCACAGCGTGCGCACCAGACGCTGAGCCATGACTCCGAGAATCGTGGATTGGATCAGGTACGGCGGCACCCCCAAGTCGAGCAACCGCGTGACCGCTGAAGGCGCGTCGTTGGTATGCAACGTGGATAGCACCAGATGCCCGGTCAGGGCGGCCTGAATGGCCATGTCTGCCGTTTCGAGATCTCGGATTTCGCCGACCATGATGATGTCCGGATCCTGGCGCATCAGTGTTCTGATGCCGGAGGCGAAATCGAGGTTTATGCCTTGCTGAACCTGCATCTGGTTGAACAAGGGTTCAACCATTTCGATCGGATCTTCCACGGTACAGATGTTGACGTCCGACGTGGAAAGCAATTTGAGCGTCGAATAGAGCGTAGTGGTCTTGCCGGAACCGGTGGGGCCGGTCACCAGCACGATGCCATGCGGATTCGTGACTGCTTTTTGCCAGCGATCGCGATCCTCGTCGGAAAAGCCGAGATCCTTGAATCCCTTGACCATCACGTCCGGGTTGAAAATGCGCATCACCAGTTTTTCGCCGAAGGCAGTCGGCATGGTCGACAGACGCAATTCGATTTCCTCGCCCTCGGTTGATCGGGTCTTGATGCGGCCGTCCTGCGGGCGCCGTTTTTCCACCACGTCCATTCGTCCAAGAATCTTGATGCGGCTGGTCATGGCCGAAACCACCGGCGTCGGTATCTGGTAGACCTGGTGCAATACGCCATCGATGCGGAAGCGCACGTTGGCCACATCGCGCCGCGGCTCGACGTGAATATCGCTCGCACCTTCTTCGAACGCATACTGCAGAAGCCAATCCACCAGCCGGACGATATGCTGGTCGTTGGCGTCGAGTTTGCCGCTGGTGCCAAGCTGGACCAGTTGCTCGAAATTGGTGATGTCGGACAACGCCGCGCCGTGCAGTTGACTGGCGCTCTTGACCGAACGCGCGAGATTGTAGAACTCCACCAGGAAGCCATTGATGTCCTGCGGATTGGCGATGACGCGTTTGATCTCGAGCCGCAGGATGCGCCCGAGTTCGGCTTCCCACTCGCGTATGTAAGGTTCGCAGGTGGCGATGACCGCTTCAGTGGCGGTGACGCGGACCGGAAGAATCTTGTATCGCTCCGCATACGCGTTGGACATGACCTTCGTAACCGCGGCGAAGTCGATCTTGAACGGATCGATATGAAAATACGGGAGCCCTACCTTGGTGGCAAGCCATTCCGTAAGGGACTCCAGCGTCAGCAGCTTCTTCGGGTTGCGCGGATCCTTCCACTTTTGATCTGCGAGGAGGGTCAGGGGGTGACCCGTGCCACCGCGAAAATTCTGTCGTAACGCAATTAGCTTCTCGGCGATTTCCGGCGTGGCCAGTTTGTCCGCTTGCAGCCAGGCGAGCAATTCATTCAGTGTGAGCTTGTGCTCGGGTGTCTTTTGCGCGCGCGCGGCTGCCGCGCCACCATCGGCAACGGTTGCACCGGCGGCGGGGTGCTGCTTGTCCGCAGCGGGCTTGGTCGTGTTGGCGGCCATGATGGGTAGTGGAAGTCGAACTGCACTATAAACCGGAGGCCTCTTGCCTCCAACTCGCGCACCGACGCTGGGCACCCCAAATGTCGAGGGACCAGCTTGCGAAGTCCCAGAATAGTGCATTTACGAAGCGAGATGCACCATAGTGGTACTATTTTCGAGTGCCGCTGCAGGAGGGTGAAACCTAAAGACTATCTATTACAAGTATTTACAAGGCTGGAATAGCGGTTGCATGCCCATACACGATTTTGCCTGAACAAAATAAAAAGGGGAGGCCATGGATAACTTGAAGATCAGCAGTGACGCGCTGTTCATCTTGCTTGGAGCCGTCATGGTTCTGGCGATGCACGGCGGATTCGCGTTTCTCGAACTCGGCACCGTGCGGAGGAAAAACCAGGTCAACGCGCTGGTAAAAATCCTGGTGGATTTTTCGGTGTCGACGGTAGCGTATTTCTTCATTGGCTACACGCTTGCCTACGGCGTGAATTTTTTCTCCTCCGCGGAGAAACTCGCGACTGACAGCGGCTATCAGCTCGTGAAATTCTTTTTCCTGCTCACTTTTGCCGCCGCCATTCCCGCGATCGTCTCGGGCGGCATCGCTGAACGCGCCAAATTCAATACCCAGGTGGCGGCAACTTTTCTGCTCGTCGGCTTCATCTATCCGTTTTTCGAAGGCATTGCCTGGAACGGCAACTTCGGCATCCAAAGCTGGCTGGAGGCGATGTTTGGCGCGCCGTTCCACGATTTTGCGGGATCGATCGTGGTTCATGCCGTGGGAGGATGGATCGGACTGGTTGCGGCATTGATGCTCGGTGCGCGCCGCGGTCGTTATAGCAACGAAGGCGGCATCGCGGCGCACCCGCCATCGAGCATTCCCTTTCTGGCGTTGGGTGCGTGGATCCTGACGGTTGGCTGGTTTGGCTTCAATGTCATGTCGGCGCAGTCAATCGACAAGATCAGTGGTCTAGTCGCGGTGAATTCGCTGATGGCCATGGCGGGGGGAACCATTGGCGCGGTGATCGCCGGGCGCAACGACCCGGGGTTTGTCCACAATGGTCCGCTGGCTGGCCTGGTCGCGATTTGCGCGGGGTCGGACCTCATGCATCCGTTGGGCGGACTGGCGACGGGAGTCATCGCGGGCGGGTTGTTCGTCTTCATGTTCACGGTGACACAGAACCGCTGGAAGATCGACGATGTCCTCGGTGTCTGGCCTCTGCATGGACTGTGTGGAGCGTGGGGCGGAATCGCGGCCGGTATTTTTGGCCTCAAGGCCTTCGGTGGACTCGGCGGGGTAAGCCTGTCATCGCAGATGATTGGTTCGTTGCTTGGCATTGCGGTTGCCGTCGCGGGAGGACTCATCGTTTACGGTGCGCTGAAGGCGCTGGTTGGAATACGGCTGGACGCGGAGCAGGAATTCATGGGAGCGGATCTGAGCATTCACAAGATCTCGTCCACCGCGGAAAAAGAAGCCAGCTGGTAGTCTGAACGGGCAACGATAGCTTTCGGCCGGGATATCGGAGGGGCGGCGCTACCTGCGCCGTCCCTTTTTTGTTGGCGTGTATTGCACCTACTCAATATCACCCGGTCCAACAGGCGCAGGGCTTCCGTCATAATCACGCCCTCATACTTTTGATGATTCTTGTGGACACGCCGGATCTGTCGAGACTGAAAATAAATCGCGGGAAGGCCGCCGCTTCGACCCGCGGACAACCGCGCGCGCGCAGAAGGCTGCTGCTGCCGGTATCCCTTGTGATTGCGGCGGTCGTGGCCGGCGCCGCCGTTTATTACCGCCTGGCTTCCGCGCCGATCGAGGTGGAAACGGTTGCAGTGACGATGGCATATCCTTCGCAGAGCTTCACGGTACTGAATGCGACCGGTTATGTAGTGGCGCAACGCAAAGCGGCGGTTGCGTCGAAGGCAACCGGACGGCTGGTCTGGCTGGGCGTGCAGGAGGGCAGCCGGGTCCGGCAAGACGATGTCATCGCGCGCCTGGAAGACCTCGACGTCAAGGCAACGCGCGAGCAAGCGGCGGCGAACGTGCAGGTGGCACGCGCCAACCTGACACAGGGTCAGGCGGAACTGAAAGATGCCGAGAGCGCGCTCAACCGCTCGCAGGGATTATTGGCAGACGGTTTCGTGTCGCAAGCGGCCCATGATATCGCCATCGCGCGGCACGCCAAGGCCGCGGCCCAGATTGCCAGCCTGCAAGCGGGGATAGCCGCCGCTGTGGCCAACCTGCGGGGGGCGCAAGTGGCGGTGGAGCAAACCCTGATCCGCGCACCTTTCGATGGAGTCGTGTTGACCAAGGCGGCGAACGTCGGAGACATCGTCACGCCTTTTTCATCCGCGCTCGACAGCAAGGGTGCGGTCGTGACCATGGCGGACATGACGACTCTGGAAGTAGAGGCGGACGTATCCGAATCCAGTCTTTCCAAGGTAAAAATCGGCCAGCCCGTGGAAATCCAGCTCGACGCATTGCCTGACAAGCGATTTCGCGGCGAGGTCAGCCGCACGGTTCCAACCGTGGATCGATCCAAGGCGACGGTGATGACGAAAATCCGGTTTCTCGACCCTGACCCGCGCGTGCTGCCGGAAATGAGCGCGAAGGCATCATTCTTGTCGAAGGAGATCGGCGATGGCGAAAGGGTGGCACGGCCAGCGTTGAATCCTGCCGCAATTGCGAAGCGGGGCGGGAGCGATGTCGTGTTCGTGGTCAAAGAAGGCAGACTCGCAGAGGTGCCAGTCGAGACCGGCGCTGCGATCGGCGACCTGGTGGAAATCCGGCGCGGACCGCAACCGGGCGAGATAGTCGTTTTGAAGCCGCTGGCGAAGTTCCACAACGGCACGGCGGTCAAGCCGGCGGCAAAGTAGATGCCAGGCGCGCCGATCGTCCAGATTAGACATCTGTTCAAATCCTACCGGCGCGGAGGACAGGTCGTGCCCGTATTGCATGATCTGAGCTTCGATATCGCTCAAGGTGAATTTCTGGCCCTGATGGGTCCGTCCGGCTCTGGCAAGAGCACGTTGCTCAACCTGATTGCGGGAATCGACAAGCCCGATAGCGGCGAATTGCGCATCGACGAAGAGGAAATTTCCCGGCTGTCCGAGTCCGAACTGGCGGACTGGCGCTCAGCAAACATCGGTTTTATCTTCCAGTTCTACAATCTGATGCCGGTTCTGAATGCGTTCGAGAACGTTGAATTGCCGTTGCTGCTGACAGGCCTGGGCAAGCGCGACAGGCGCGAGCGCGTCGAGCTCGCACTGGAAATGGTCAGCCTCACCGACCGCGCGGCGCATTACCCCTCGGAGCTTTCCGGGGGACAGCAACAGCGGGTTGCGATCGCTCGTGCCATCATCACCGATCCTTTGCTCATCGTCGCCGATGAGCCGACGGGCGATCTGGACCGGGTATCCGCTGGCGATATTCTCGGGTTGCTTGAGCGGCTGAACAGCGAGATGGGAAAGACGGTCGTGATGGTGACACACGATCAACGTGCGGCCGAGCGCGCTCACCTTGTCAAGCAACTGGAAAAGGGCGAGTTGGCGCAGAGCACGATGCCCCGGGCCACCGCCTGATCCGAGGTGGTCTGCATGCAAGCAGCATGTTCAGCCGATTCGGAACAAGATTCATGTATTACTTGAAACTCGTGCTGCGTAACGCCTTGCGCCATAAATTGCGCACCGGGTTGACTGTGCTCGGCATATTCGTCGCCATACTCGCGTTCGGGTTGTTGCGCACGGTGGTGGAATCGTGGTTCGCTGGAGCAGAGAACGCGTCGACTACCCGCCTCGTCACGCGCAATGCGATATCCCTTGTCTTTCCTCTGCCGATTACCTATGGAGAGCGCATCCGGCGGGTCGAGGGCGTCATCGGCGTGAGCCATGCGAACTGGTTTGGAGGGGTATATGTCTCCGAGAAAAATTTTTTCCCGCAGTTCGCTGTGGATGCCGCCACGTATTTGCCGCTTTACCCGGAGTATCGGATACCGCCAGAACAGATGAAGGCTTTTCTGCTCGATCGAAAAGGTTGCGTGGTCGGCCGCAAGCTCGCGTTGCAATATGGGTTTAAAGTCGGCGACTTGGTGCCGTTGCGCGGGACAATTTTTCCCGGCACCTGGCAATTTGTCGTGAAGGCGATCTACGACGGCGCCGACGCCAAGACGGATACGTCCCAGTTCTTTTTCCATTGGGACTATCTGAACGAGACTCTGAAGAAAACCGTGCCGCGCCGGGCCAATAGTGTGGGGGTCTATATAGTGGGGCTCGATCAGGCCAGCCACGCGCCCTCAGTCAGTGCGGCGGTGGATCAGATGTTCAGAAATTCTTTGGCCGAAACGCTCACGGAAACCGAGAAAGCCTTCCAGCTCGGGTTCGTCGCCATGACAGAGGCAATCGTAGTGGCCATACAGATCGTCTCCTTCCTCGTCATCTTCATCATCATGGCAGTCATGGCGAACACCATGGCGATGACGGCTCGCGAGCGGCTTGCGGAATACGCAACCATGAAGGCGCTCGGCTTTGGACCCGGCCGCCTGATGACGCTGATTTTCGGCGAGTCGCTCGCCATCGCCCTGGCGGGCGCCGCTGCCGGCATTTGTGCGACCTATCCTGTCGCAGACTGGTTCGCAGCCAAACTGGGAACGCTGTTTCCTGTGTTTGGCGTCTCGCCTCATACCGTGATCATGCAGGTAGGCGCCGCCTTGCTGGTTGGCATGGTCGCGGCCTTGTTCCCCGGCGTGCGCGCGGCTCGCTTGCGCATCGTCGATGGCCTTCGCAACATCGGTTGATCTACTTCCAATTCTCACCGCAGATACCCTACGTGCGTAGCACGTCGGAGTACCCTTTTAGGCGCAGAGGCGCGGAGATCACGCAGAGAAAATCGGATGAAAATATCTGGCTAGTTATATTTGGTGCAATGGTCACCTTTCAACTTGAAACCTTCCACATTCGTGTTTGATTTCTTATTTCCTCTGCGTTTCCTCCGCGCCTCCGCGCCTTTGCGGTGAAGACGTAGCCATGGTGATACCGTTTTCGTACACGGCGAAGAACCTGAGGGCGCGCAAGATGACCACGGCCCTCACTGCGGCGGGCATGGCGCTGGTGGTGTTCGTCTTCGCCACCGTACTGATGCTGCAGGAAGGCCTGAAGAAAACCCTTGTCGATACGGGATCCCCGGACAATGTCGTCGTAACACGGCGCTCATCGGGCACGGAAGTGCAAAGCGGAATCGACCGTGCGCAGGCCGCGGTCGTGGAAAGCCAGCCCGAGATTGCCTATGGTGCCGACGGTCATGTCATGGCGTCGAAAGAGATGGTCGTGCTGATCACTCTGCAGAAGCGTGATTCGGACAAACCTTCGAATGTGATCATTCGCGGGATGGGGACGCTGGGCCGTGATATGCGTCCACAGGTGCATATCGTGCAGGGCAGGATGTTTCGGCCTGGTTCTTCCGAGATCATAGCGGGGCGGGGCATCGCGGAGCGCTTCCGCGGCGCCGGTGTCGGCGAACACCTGAGATTCGGCATGCGCGACTGGTTCGTGGTGGGAACGTTCGACGCAAACAGGAGCGGATTCGATTCCGAAATCTGGGGTGACGTCGAGCAACTCATGCAGGCCTTCCGTCGACCGGTGTTTTCATCGCTGATCCTCAAACTCAATGATCCGGCCCGGTTCGCCGACTTGAAGCTGCGCCTGGAATCCGAGCCGAGGCTCACGGTGGAAGCGAAGCGCGAATCGGTGTTCTACGCGGAGCAGTCTGAGGTGCTGTCAAACTTCATCGGCTATCTGGGACTAACGCTGTCGGTCATTTTCTCGATCGGCGCGACCATCGGGGCGATGATCACCATGTATGCATCGGTCGCGAGCCGCACGGCGGAGATAGGCACGCTGCGGGCACTTGGATTTCGCAGTAGCGGCATTCTCATGGTGTTTCTTCTCGAGGCACTGCTGCTTGGGCTGGTCGGCGGCCTCATCGGGTTGACGCTCGCGTCATTCATGCAGTTCCTGACTATCTCGACCATGAACTGGCAATCGTTCGCCGAGTTGGCGTTTTCGTTCACGCTCAATCCCGCCATCATCGCCAAATCGCTGGGATTCGCGCTATTCATGGGCTTGCTGGGTGGATTTCTGCCCGCGGTGCGGGCGTCGCGGCTGAATATCGTTGATGCCTTGCGCGCTGCCTGAGGTTGGTGTTGCGCCGATAGAGGCGCGCACAGCGCACCGCAAAAGCGGCAGCAGCGTCTGCTCTGCAGACACGGGAACGCCCGGCTTCTAGTTCACCCGACGGGGTGTGTCGGGGTAAAAGCCCCAGGGTTCTTCGAGCACCTTGCGTTCCCAAGGCATCATCGTGTTTATCCCGACTGCGCACATCGCAGCAGGCCACTGACCCGCGATTTCCCCCTCTGCCCAAGCTTCCCGCTGCATCGTTTCGCGGTTGTCGAAGATGCCATTTAGTTTCTGCATCGGCTCGTTACCCCGGTTCGCAATCCGTGCTGCGGGATACTACTCTGCCATCGACCGTGCATCCAGCTTCTGCTGTTATGGGCGTCCAAGTGAAAGATGCATGCAACTTCACAGCAGTCTGTTCTCCCTATCAGGAAGACGGCGATTCCTCAACGGATTCAGCTTTCTCGCCGGGCTTGACGGTGCCCATGTGAAATCGAAACTCGCCGGTCCGGCGGTCGTTGAAGTAGTGTTTCAGCGTGCGGCGAACCGTGACGAACGCAATTTCATTCCAGGGAATTTCGTCTTCGTTGAACAGGCGCGTTTCCAGGGTCTCCGCCCCTGCACTGAAATCCAGATCGAGTAGCCGGGCACGAAACAGCATGTAGACCTGGTTGATGTGCGGGATGTTGAACAACGCGTACAGTCCGAGGACTTCGATCTTGGCGTTCGCTTCCTCGAGTGTTTCACGCACAGCACCTTCGACGGTGGTCTCGCCGTTTTCCATGAAGCCGGCGGGCACGGTCCACAAGCCAATGCGCGGTTCGATCGCGCGACGGCAGAGCAGGATACCGTTCCCCCATTCTGGAATGCATCCCACCACCATCTTCGGATTTTCGTAGTGAATGATCCCGCAGCTCGTGCAAATGTGGCGGGGAAGGCTGTCGCCGCCGGGCACACGCTGTTCGACCGGTGCGCCGCATGCGCTGCAGAAATTCATTCCAATGGAAGGGGTGGGGATTAGAGAAAATCAATTATATAGCGACCGTCTGCCGTTGCTGGATGCAGTCGACCAGACGGTCCGCGCTTTTGGTTAGAATTGCACATGATCCGGCCGCCGGGCTGGATCTAGCTTCCGGAGGACAGGATGAGGGCGATAGGGTTTTTTGCAGGCGCGATGGCCATTTTTCTGGCGGGCACAACTGCGTTTGCCGACAGCGCAATCTTGCGCGGCTCGTGGAAAGGACCCTGGTATATCGGCATGAGCAGCGGAATCGCCGTGATGGAGCTTGCCGCCGACGGATCCGGAAATATCACCCTCACGAATCTGGATGAATTCGGGGCGCAGCCGGTGCCGCTGGCAAAGCAAACGTTCGATGGAAAAACTTTCGCGTTCACTGCAACGGGCGCCAACGGCGCCCCTTTGGTCATGAACCTCCAACTCGGAGAGGGCGGCAAGCAATTGCGGGGCAACGGCAAGCACGCCGGATTCGGTGCCAGGATGGAATTGCAGCGAGCTGATTGAATGCGGCTCGGACATGAAAACGGGGCGGCCTCTGCCGCCCCGTTTGTTGAACACCCTTGTTGAACCGTTGTGCGCTAGTCGGCCGGCAGCGCCTTGATGTATTCAGCAAGAGCCTGGACTTCCTCGTACTTGAGCTGAGATTTGAAACCGGGCATCGGTGTCTTGCCGTTCATGATCTGCGCCATGACTTGCGCGACTGTCTTGCTGGTCCCGGCAAGTTTGGGGCCGTCGGCTTGTTTCATGCCGTAACCCTGGTGGCACCAGCTGCATCTCGTGGCAAAAAGCTTCTTGATGTTTCCGCCGAATTTTTCGTCGATCTTGGCCGCGACCTCGTCGGTGGGATCCTGGGCGAAGCCGGAGGCGGAACCCAGCCCGGCAATCAGCGCCAGGGCGAGGATGACGTTCCTGCTGCGTGAGACTCTCATTCTTGTACTCCGCAAAGGCGGTGGATTCTGGATAACAAAGCGGGCGAGGGATCGCTCCCCCGCCCGCAAATAACGCTTTACTGCAGCAGTTCGCTTACAGGCTGAACACGACCAGCTGACCGGCATCGGTCGGCATTTCGGTGAACGGATGGCCGAACAACGGGCCATAGTTACCCGACACGTGGCTGCCCCAACCCGACACGACTGCGATGTATTGCTTGCCGCCTGCCATGTAGGAGATCACACCGCCGTGATGGCCAATGCCGTTGTTGTGCTTCCACAGTTCTTTGCCGGTGCGGGCATCGAGTGCATGGAAGTTGCCATCGGCGCCGGGCACGAACACGAGATTGCCCTTGGTCGACATCAGCGAGGCCAGCGGCGGGTACTTGAACTCGGTGCGCCACTTGATCTTGCCGGAAAGCGGATCGCGGCCGGTCACATGGCCGTACGCTTTCTTGCCTTGCGGATGCGTTGCGGTCCATGAAGCGCCGAAATAAGCTTGACCCGAGAAGTCGGCGGGCTTGTCAGCCTTTACGACTTCGATGTCAAAGCACCATTCCTGGCCGATCTTGTAGAACAGCCCGGTGCCCGGGTTGAAGGAACCCGTGTTCCAGCTGATCGCGCCGTCGATGGCCGGGCACACGTTAGTGTGCTTGCCTTCGGGCAGTTCACGACGGCCGATAAGCTGGCCGGTCTTCGGATCGACGCCTTTGATGTAGTTGTAGGTTTCACCCAGCATGTAGGCGTTTTCGACCTTCAACTGGTTGCCACCGCCAACCTGATCGGCGTTGTAAACGAAAATAATGCCGCCCTTGTTCGGGTGCAGCATGTAGCGCTTGCCACCTTTTTCGAGTGTCATGAATTCGCCGGGGGCGGAATCGAAGTCCCAGGCATCATGCGGCATTTCCGAGAAGTACGATTTCAACTCGCCGCTGTCGGCATCCAGAACCACGACGGAAGAGCTGTACAGGTTTTCACCCGGACGCGGTCCTTCGGTTTTCCAGTTTTCGCCGGCCCAGTCATAGTCGGGAGCCGGATTCGCGGTGCCCCACCACACTGTATTGGTCTTCTGGTCATACGAACCCGTCATCCAGCCGCCGCCACCGCCGATTTTCCACGAGTCGTTGCCCCAGGACTGGCGGGAGCGCTCGTCGCCACCGATGGTGTCGAACTGCCATGCCACTTCGCCGGTCTGCGCATTCACTGCGAAGATCGGGCCGCAGCAGCCGGACAGCTCGCCGCCGTTCGAACCGATGATGACCTTGTCCTTGACGATTACGGGAGCGCCGGTGAAGCCCTTGTTGCCTTTTTCGACGCTGAGGATGGTGTTGTCCCAGGCTACTTTGCCGGTCTTCGCGTCGAGGGCGATCATGCGGCCGTCGACGGTGCCGATGTAGACTTTGCCGTAGCCGATGGCGAGGCCGCGGTTATACGGATTGTAGAACGTGCCTTCGGCCCGCTCGGTGTCGATCTTGGCCTGATAGCGCCAGATCACGGCACCGCTGGCTCCGTCCAGCGCCCAAACCTGGCCTGAAGCGCTGGTGTAGTACAGAACACCGTCCGCGACCAGCGGGAACGACTGAATTCCGCGCTTGCTGGCCGAAGGGGTGTGCAGCCAGGCTACGTGCAGATTCTTGACGTTGTCGGCGTTGACCTGATCGAGACCGCTGTAGTGCCAGCCCTTGAACGATTGGTGGTACATCAGCCAGTTATTCGCATCCTTGTCAGCATTCAACAGGCGGTCCCAGGTGACATCTGCTGCCATTGCCTGGGACGCGAACCCGATGAAAGCTGCCGCGGACAGAGTCTTGGCGACCCCTGTATAAGTCCATCGTTTCATAACTCTCTCCCGTTCATGATTTATTTGGTGGATGGGCAAAACTAACTTATGGAGAAACAACTTGACCCTTTAACGCCGCTTGTTTTTGTTCAGATCTTGGTTCAAACGCCGTCTAGAGGGGAGCCCACGGCAAATGTAGCCCTCATTATTTTCGATTGCAAGCGGACTGGAAAAAATATCCCGTGTCCTACAACCCAGTATGGGCCTGATATACAGAGGTGCTGCGGCGCGGCAAAATAGGCCGCGCAACAACTGCCGTCCAAGCGGCGCGTTGCCCCGCACTGTCCAGGAGCGCCGTCGTGCCACATTTCGCCGTACCCGAAGCAGAATTGGAGTTTCGTCATGTTCGCGCCTCGGGACCCGGCGGACAGAACGTGAACAAGGTCGCCACGGCGGTCGAATTGCGTTTCGACATCGGGGCAAGCCGCACGCTTCCAGCCGAAGTGAAAGCCAGATTGCGCAGGCTTGGAGGCCGCCGTGTCAGCGTGCTGGATGTGCTGGTGATCGACGCAGGACGTTTTCGCACGCAGGAAGCCAATCGGCGGGACGCGCTGGCACGCCTCGAAGAATTGGTGCGGGCCGCGTCGGTAAGGCCGAAGAAGCGAATTGCCACCCGTCCGACGCGCGCATCGAAGGAGCGCCGCATGCTGGGCAAACGCACCCGCTCCACGGTGAAGCGCACGCGCGGGCCCGTGAGGGGCGAGGCCTGAGGGGTGAGGAGTGAGGAGTGAGGCGTGAGGAGTAAGGGGCAAAGCGGCGCCCTACGTGGTTTCAACCCCTCACGCCTCACCCCTCACCTCACAACCATTTTTTCCACTTGAAAATAAAGAACATGACGAGGATGACCGTCAGCATCAGGATGATGGAGCCCTGGAAACCGTAGTGCCAATCCAGCTCGGGAAAATTGCGGAAGTTCATGCCGAAAATCCCGGTGATGAAAGTCAACGGCATGAATATGGCCGAGAACAGCGTCAGCACTTTCATTACGTTGCTGGTGCGCGTCGTGATGGTCGAATAGTAGGAATCGAGCATTCCATTCAGGAGGTCGCGGAAAGTGTCGACCCCGTCGGTCACCTGCATGATGTGATCGTGCAGGTCGCGGAAATATGCCGCATTCGATTCGCGCATGAGGGCCGATTCCGAGCGTTGCAGGCTGGTCACCACTTCACGCAGCGGCCACACCGATTTGCGCACGAAAATCATTTCGCGCTTGATGGCATAGACACCGCGAACCGTTGCTTCCGTGGGATTGGCGATGACGATTTCCTCCAGCTGCTCGATTTTCTCGCCGAGGCGCTCGAGCACGACGAAATAGTGATCCACGATGATGTCGAGTATCGCGTAGGCAAGATAGTCGGTGCCCATCTTGCGGATGCGTCCCAGCGATTTGCGAATGCGCTCGCGCAGGGGATCGAAAAAATCGCCGGCGCGCTCCTGAAACGAAATCACGTAGTTCGGTCCGACGATCAGCGACAACTGCTCGATTTCGATCTCGCTTTTCTTGGCGTCGTAGTCGAGCATTTTTACGACGATGTAAATGTAGTTGCCGTAGTCTTCGAATTTCGGGCGCTGGTCGATGTTGAGGATGTCTTCGAGCATCAACGCATGGAACCCCATGACCCGGCCGAAATTCTCCAGCAGTCCGGGCTGCGTGACGCTGTCGACATTGATCCAGGTGACCGTCTGGGCGTCCTTGAACGGGATGCAGTCGTCAACCCGCACCAGTTCCTTTTCCACGACCCTGTGCTCGTCGTAGTCGAGCATGGTCACACGCGGGACCAACGGTGTCTTGTCGCCGGTATAAACCAGCGAGCCGGGAGCGAGGCCTACCTTTCCGCGGGGACGGATGATCTTCTTGCGGGTTGCGGTCTTGCGGGCCACGGTGGCTGCCTTCAGCGCCGTTCGGGGAGAATGCGCTGCAGAAGGGCGACAAGCTGCTCGCGTTCGCGCGCGGAAAGATTGCGCACAACCCGGCGCTCGTGATGCGCCACTTTGCGCTTCAGTGCCCGCAATAGCGCGGCGCCTTTGCCGGCAAGGAACAGTCCGTTGCTGCGGCGATCCGCAGCATGGCGCTCCACCAGGCCGCGGTCTTCCAGTTTGTCGATCACGGTGACGACCGTGGACCGGTCGAGGTGCGCGGCATCGGCCAGCGCCTGCTGTGTAAGTCCGGGATTTTCTCCGATAACGACGAGAATGCCGAACAGGCCGGGCGACACGCCGCCTTCGCCGACGGTCTCGGCAAAATCGGAGAAGATTGCGCGCTGCGCGAGGCGAAGCTGATAGCCGATAAGGCCAGGCAGCACACCGAGTGACGGCGCGTTGCGCCGTGCAGTGCGGGACCGCGTGGCGCGGGACGATTGTTTGACATCCAACAGTTTGCTTCCCATACTTGCGGGAGATATTAGTCCATCGGCCACCATCCTGCCAGCAGGGGCCATCTCGCGTGAGTCTAACCGTCACCGTCGCCGACCTGAACCAGTCCGCTCCCGCCGAGGAGGGACAGACCGTGCTGGATGCCTTGCTGGCCCACGGAATCGGCTTCGCCTACAGTTGCCAGGCCGGGAACTGCGGCACCTGCCGGTGCGAACTCATTTCCGGCGACATTCTGGAACTCGAATATTCCGAGCACGCTTTGTCTGCCGACGATCGCAGCCGGGGCATTGTGCTGGCCTGCCGCACGCAGGCCTGGAGCGATGTCGTCGTGCGCCGGCTCGATGCCGAAGAGTTCATTGTGCACCCCTCCCGCGTATTGCGCTGCAGGGTTTCGGATGTGGCGTGGCTGACGCACGACATCCTCAGGCTAAGAATGGACATCGAGATCGGCGGCCCGTTCACATTTTCCGCCGGCCAGTTTGCCAGCATGGAGTTTCCGGTAGCCGCAGGCCTCGTCCGCGATTATTCCATGGCCAACCGGCC
>Ga0070690_100000106_pt1 | contig 43488 bp, 57 predicted proteins | sample KBSS33HmetaG_FD_64671 | JGI IMG/M metagenome (GOLD analysis project Ga0070690, IMG submission 64671) | Switchgrass rhizosphere microbial communities from Kellogg Biological Station, Michigan, USA - KBS S3-3H metaG | ecosystem: Host-associated > Plants > Roots > Rhizosphere ... | reverse complement strand
AAATGCTCGGTGCCGCTTTGGCGCTGGCTGGCGCGCAGCGTCTGCGAGTTCCAGGTCGTGCATGTGCATGCGTTGTTTTCGTTCGCGAGCGTTGCGGCAGCGCGTTGCGCGCGGCAACGTCGGGTTCCTTACATCATCCGACCGCTCGGGGTGTTGAATCGGTGGGGTATGGAAAATCGGCGACCCTGGCTGAAGCGAGTCTCGCTTCGTTGGATCGAAGGTCCACTCCTGCGGCGCGCCGCGGCTGTCCATTACACCAGCCAACGCGAGCGGGAAGAGGCAGAGAATGCCGGTGTTCGTGCTGCCGGCGCTGTCATTCCGCTGGGGATTGACACGCGAGCCTTTCGTAAATTGCCCGGCCCCGATCAGTTTCAGCGGCGTTTTCCGCAGGCGGTTGGTCGAACTTTGATTCTGTTCCTCTCCCGGCTGGATGAGAAGAAGGGGCTCGATCTGTTGTTGCCGGCATTCGCAAACGTTCACCGGAAACACCCGCGCGCGCTATTGGTGATCGGAGGCAGTGGCAACGAAACTTACTTGCGAAAGTTGATGAAATTGGCTCAGGAACTGGGCATCCAGCCTGATGTTGTTTGGACGGGACACCTCGAAGGCGAGGACAAGTTGTCGGCCCTGTCTGCCGCCAGCGTATTCGTGCTCCCATCGTACTCCGAGAACTTCGGCATAGCGGCAGTCGAGGCGTTCGCCGCCGGCCTGCCATCAGTGCTTACGCACGAAGTTGCCGTCGCATCAGAAGCGCAGTTGGCTAAGGCTGCGCTGGTCGTCACCTGCGAAGCTACAAAACTGACCGCTGCGCTGGAGGAATTTCTTTGTGATCCGGAACTGCGTCGTCAAATGGCCGGTAACGCGGTCCGCCTTGCCGCGCAGAGGTACTCGCTCGAGGCGATGGGGAAAAGCCTGGTCAATTTGTACGAGGGGATACTCGCCCGACCGTCGGTGGTATGTGTTTAGCGTGGTCGCCGCGCGAGCGGCCGGAGCGCGACGTTTACGTCGCTTCCGCGTGGCACAGACACGCGACGTTACGGAAAAGCCACGCCTTAGGAAATCGCGCACAGTGAAGCGGTGTAAATTCGAATGAGGTACACTACACATTGCAATAGGTTTGATATCGTCGGACCCCGTTTGGGGCATCCTGCAGAGGCTGTGCAGGGTGTTTTTTCACCCCCTGCGGAAGGGTAGCAGTTTGTTGATGGCCTGTCGGCGGGCTTTACAGTCGTCACAGTCCGCCAGAGCCGTCCCGAGCATTAAATCCAGCAGCCGTGCCCCTGGCTGAAGCACCATCGCCACCAGATCCCCCGCCCCTCGAATTGAGCGCCCGTTCGGCGCCGCTTTTTCAACCCGCGCTGGGTCAGTTTTCGGCCCCGAAATTCGCTCAAAACGGTTAATTGAAAAAGGCATCTTTCCACGACCCAACTCTCACCATCAATCGAGCCCAAAACCGATCCCAATTCCAAGCCCCGATCGTGCCTCCAATTCCCCCCCCAGCAGCGCCCGATTTCGCTGGCCAAAATCCATCCGGGTTTAGCTCAGTGGAACGATCAGAAACGCCCCCTGCTCCGCGATCAATTGCAGCCCCAAACCCGAGCTAGGTCCATTCGCGCAATACGTCCCCTCGGTCATATCCGCCGTGCGCCCGATATTATAGTCACTCCCCTGCAAACCAGGGGCCTCCAGCACACCGCTTTTGATAACCACACACTCGCTTACTTCTGGCGCCGCCTCGGACACCCAGCGAAAGAAGTTATCCTCGTCATCAAACCAAAATGCCGCCAGTTCCGGCTCATTCGGGCATCGATCCGCATCATCCGAATCCACCGTCTCACGCTTCATTCGTTTCGTGTCCGTCAACCTGATCGCCAGAAAACCCGTGCTCCCGAGATTCACCAGATCGAGCACCTCAGCCGGAACCGCGCTCCAAAAATCCGGATCAATCTCCGCCCGATATTCAACATCAATTCGGAAGCTCGCGATCTTGTACGGACAGCCGGTCAGGAAAGCCCCCTTGCTAGCCGCCACGGCCGTCCAATCAAACCATGCCCCCACCGATCCGAGCGTCCCGGACGGCGGTGCGCCCAAGCCATCCCCATATGCCGCGCTCAACCCACCCGTCGTGCAGATCGTCGATCGCAACTCCACCAGGTCCACTGTGCGCTCGCCTGTGTAAGAGTATTCCCGCGCCTTAAATAAGATCGGCAAATCCAATCGCACGCGATCCAGCAAATTCACCGACTTCACCAGGCGCGAAAACACCTCAGCATACATGATCGAATTCGGCAACGGCCCAAAGCCCGATGCATCCAAGCGCTTGGCCAGCGGGAAACAACCAATCTCCCGGCCGCCAAACGCCTCGAAGCACAAATTCTCAAACCGATAATCGTAAAGATTCCCGATCCCGGTCTGGCAGATGATATCCTGCGACGTAAGCCCGTCCACGAACCCCTCGCACATTGCCCTAAGATAAACCTCCGCCTGCAACATCGAATCGATCACCGCGCGGGTATCGTGCGACTCCATCACAGCATTGTTGTCCTCGTAAACCTCGGGAACCAGGTGGCAAAAGAAAAAATGCGGGTAACAACAGCCGAAAGGATTGTCCGGCAAACTATCCACAGACGAGTTAGTCCCGCTGTCACCCACCTTCACCGTGCATTGCTTGGTGGGGTCCGCCAGGTGCAGCACGTACTCACGCACCGAATTGTCATCCGTCCGGTAATCCTCATTGATGTCCGGATCCGTCACATACACATTGCGGAGCTGCTGCACCTCACTTGCAGACCAGGTGCTCGGATCCGGATTGACCGACGCCGGCGCATCCGGATGCGATCGCAGCCTGCTCTTGAGCGTGACCTTGATGACCTGGTCCGGGCTCCAATCCTCCACTACACAGCTCTCGATCTCGTAAGGCGCTTCATACACCCGGCAACTCTTATAGAACTCCTCGCTGCCGCCCGAGCGATTCGCATTGAGCGTATAGTTATATTGGTCCGGGGCCTCCGGCGCGATGAACTGCGCCTGCACGCTCATTGGATTCCGAATGGGCGTGAACGTCACCGGATCCAGCTCGATGTTATGATTGTACGCGATGTGCCGCCGCAAAGCCGAGGGGGCTGATCCGCTGTAAAAATGGCACCGCTGACACCAAGCAAAATAATCGCTGTAAGCATCCGGCTTCCAGATCGAGGTGGCGCTCGGATGGTACCGTTTGGCCTCAATGAACGCCACCCATTCATTGCTGAACCCCTTCTTCAGCGCGGCATGCCTGATTCCGTCATAAACGAACACCTGCGCGTCACCCGTGGCTTGGAATTCCGCCTCATTGGGGCCAGCGACGAACGTCTGATCATTCCCATAAAGTCCACCATCATACGCGATGCGGCCGTTAGTGGTGCGCACGATGTAAGTCTCCCCCTCGACTAAAGCATCGGGCGCCAGGTTGTCCAACGGCGGCGCGATGTCCGCAAACATGTCCGCGCGGATGTTGTCCAGCCCGTACGCGAAGCGCTTAAACCGCAGCACACTCTTGCCCCCCGTCACTTCGTACGAGACCAGGTTCTGTCGGCGCACTATCCGGGTATGATCGCGACAGACCCGCCTGGCCGCGTCGAACACGGGATTATCATTCACCCATTCAGCAATGTCCCGCACGCCGGCCGCGCCCGCTGGATTGACGATGCAACCGTGCTGGAAAAAATCCTCACTGATCTCCTCCGCGAACGAACAATCACGCCCGCGCCCATCCACACCGCCACCGGTGGCTGGGCCGCCGGCCGAGGCCGCCATGCGCGACACCAGATAGGCGTCCCACGGCTGCGGTTTGTATTCGAGTTGCTCGATGAACTCGAAACCGATCGAGCCCATGCCAATGAACCGCGCCGGCGTAGCCAGGCGCACTTTAAGCGGGGCCGGCGTCGGACAATCCTTCAGCCAGGCCATGGCCTCAGCATCGCCATTCTGATCGGGCGTCAATTTGAGCGATCTGATAACCTTCTCTCCATCGAGCACCTCGAGGCGGACCGGCTCAGCCAGATTCTTTGCTTTGGCAAACATCCCAGCCAAGACGAACCCCGGCCGATAAAAAACCTCCGTCGCACCCCCGGTAAACCGCCCGAACGTCCCATCCGGCACTGAGCTGCCGGCGAACTCAGCGCGCGGATAAAGCTCGAACAAGGTGTCCCCGATCGCCACCCCGAGCGCTGGCGCCAGGTAATACTGCCGCTTGTAAAACGCCTCATTATCGAAGGCGATCCGCTCGATGTCGAAATCATCCTTCGCGCGTTGGGCTGCTGACCCGCGGAAATCCACATCGAACGCCCATAACGCCCGCGCCAGGTGCTTGCCATCGGCATGCGCCAATCGCCCTTCGCCCGTATACGGTCCCTCGACCCAATCCGCCTTGGGGAAGACGTCGACGACATAATCGCAAAGCCCCGTGCCTGTCCCGACGAACACATAATAGGCGAATGGCGCGTCAGCGATCCCGATCACGTGCCCAGCCGCGTGCGCATCGGTGCCACAAGGGCACGACCCCGCGTACGTGATCACCGGTTTATCGTCTACGATCGTCAGCGTGCCATGATGGGCTGGCACGACTACGGCCGATCGCAACCCGCTGAAAAAGATCTCATAACTGGGGATCCCGAGCCCTGTGGTATCCGTCGCACCACAATTCGAGAGCAGCTCCACCGGAGTGGGGAAAAACCCGCCGTAAGATTTGCCGTGCGGACTGAACCACGGCTGCACGATGCGAAGGAAATCCTGCGCTGCATCCAAGGCCGGCGTGTTTTGAGCGAACACATCTGGATCGTACGCGCCACGCTGTCTTTTGCCCGCCTCCCAGATCCCCTCGAGAGGCGGCAAATCCAGCGCCGGCCGCCATTCGATCCGATCTGTCAATCGAACATCCTCTGGATCCACGCCCGGATTACCGAATATGAAAGCCATCATGGGATTTGCCAGATTCGCCCCTTCAGGCTCGCCCGGCCCGGTGACCGGCCAGGTCGTGCCCTGATGATGCTCCGGATCCAGATGCTGATAAATATCGTAGAGCTCCGCTTGCGGCGGGAAAACAAACCCGCCTGCATCCGGATTGCGGACCTGGCGGAAGAGATTGAACCAATACATCACGATCCGCCACGGAATCATTTGGAACGCGCGCAGCCGATCATTGATCGCCCGCGCCAGCTTATTGTGCTGTGTGGACGTGATCGGGTCGCCTGGGGCGACATCGATCGCTTTCGTGAAAGTGAGCATTGACAACTTAGGAGCAGCTTGCGTTACGCGAAGTTTGGTCGGCTGCCGGGATCCTATGCTTGGCGCGCCAACGCTTCATTCGTTCTCGGGCTTGGCGTCGAACTTTGGTCAGGTTGGCCGCGCGTCAACGCTGATTAGCCCAGCGCACCTTTTCGGGATTACGCCAGGCCCAACGCCTTTTGTTCTCTCGTTTCTCCCAGGACAATTTCATCCAGGTTGATAGTTACGCGAACCCATCACCACCATGGGCTCGGCGCCATTTTTTCTTAACGTAACCGCGGCTGCCCGATCGCACGCGATTATCCCCCGCACACCCGATCCAACGTCGTGAGCAATTTCTCCGGCGTCACCGGCTTGGACAACACCTCAGCGGGTTTAGCCTCAGCCAACTCCGCATTGTTATTCGCCCCCGTGATGCAAATGACCTTTATCGCGGGATCGATCGCGCGGATCTGCCGGATCAACGCCACTCCGCCGATGCCCGGCATCATCAAATCCGTGAGCAATACCGATATGCCCGAGCCTTGATCCCGGAACAAAGCGAATGCCTCCGCTTCCGTCGCCGCGGGCAATACCCGATAATCGAACGACTGCAAAAGCGTCCGCGTCAACTCGAGCAATCCCAACTCATCATCCACCAGCAACACCGTGCGCCCCTGGCCCCGCGGCCATTCCTGCGGCGCTTCGGTGCGCGAGGCCGGCGCCCGCTCCGACGCCACCGGTAAATACACCGAGAACTTCGACCCGATCCCAGGAATCGATTTCAAATCCACAAACCCGTGATGCTCGCGCACCAAGATGAGCGTGTTCCAAAGGCCGATCCCCGTGCCCGCCTTTTTCGTGGTAAAAAACGGCTCGAAAATCTTCCCCTGCACCTCCGGCGACATCCCCGGCCCATTATCCGCCACACTGATCTCGACGAACCGGCCCGAGATCGAGTCAGCCGGCGCCGTAAGCGGCCGATAATTCTGCAACGTGACATCATGCGCCTCGATCTCGATCAATGGCCGCTCGGTCCGCGTGCCATTACCCATTAAGGCATCGCGCGCATTCACGCACAGATTCACGAACACCTGATGCAACTGCGTTTCGTTGCCGATCACCAGCGGCAATGGCACCGCCAGCCGCGGGCGGATCTCGATGTGCCTCGGGAACGTGCGCCCGATCAAGGCCAACAACTCATCCAGGAGCGGGACGATCGGCAAATGCCGTTGCTCAACCCCACCGCCGCGGATCAACGCCGTAAGTTGATCCAGAATCTCCCGGCTCCGTTCAGCGGCCCCCTGAGCCATGCCCACCAGCCGTTCATTTTCACCGGACAACCCCTCCAATTGGCCCACCGCCATCATGATCAACCCGTTTGTATTCCTCAGATCATGCGCGATGCCCGTGACGAGCTGGCACATGTTTTCGAACTGGCCGGCCCGGCTCAACTCGATCTTCGATCGGCGCTCGCGCCAGGCGCGCTGGATGGCCTCCGCCAGCCGGTGCCGTTGATCTTTGCTGATATAATCCACCGCGCCGGCCTTGAGCGTCTCGACCGCTTGCTCCACGGTAATCGTGCCTGAAAGCACCAGCGCCGGCATTTCCGGCCGACGTTGCAGCACCAATTTCAACGCCTCCTCCCCATCGAACGATGGCAAACTGAAATCCAACAACGCCACATCCCAGGGCTGCCTCAGCGCATTTTCGAAATCCCTGCGCGACGCCACCCGTGTCACCTCCGGTTTACAGGGTAACCGATTGAGCGCGCGGACCGTAAGCAACGCATCATTGGAATCATCCTCGAGCAATAGGATTTTAAGAGGGGTCATCGGGCAGAAGGCGATGTGAAAGGCGAGAGGCAATAGGCGATGGGCGAGAGGTAATCGGCCCCATGGCCTAGCGCCCATCGCCTAGCGCCTTTGGCCTGCTGGCATCCGAATTGCATTAGAAGATTCACTTGTTTGTTTTGACCTGCCGGGGTCGCGCGCCGGACATGTAAAACTGCCCACCAAAGTCGCGCGACCCCTTTGAATATCAGGCCGATCCGTTGCGTTTAACAGATCGGCGGGCGCGGGACCGAAACGCCGGAGCTACCGCGCCCGCCAATGCCTGGCGGTGCCTCAAAACCATTCACGATTTACGCGCTTCGATCACAGCAACGCCATCTGCCCGGCTTTTTGGTCTGCCGTCGCTGGCGTGAAATCCATCAGCCGTTCCCAAGCCCGCACTTCCGCGCCGGCCATCTCGACTGCCAAACTCGGCGGCTCTGGATCAGCACCAGACAACATTCCAAGTCGCTCCTGAAAGCGATATTCCCGCTCGGCGGCAACCTGGGCCTTCGACCAAAGGTGGTCATTTACGCCCATCGCGCCACAACCGGCGCCGTGGATGGCTGGCCACGGCCGCGGCGCGTAGCGCGGCGGATCACACCGCGCGTAGTTGCATCAGTGGAAATGTCCGGTGACGTCTGCGGCTGGAGCCGCTCGATCTCCTCATACAAATTGCGCAGATGCGTTGCCAGCACACCGCCGCCGCTTGGAATGGGTAGGTTATTCATACAGCTTCTCCGTAAACGAACTTGTTGAACGCTTCGAACGCCCAATATTCCTGGGTGATCTGCCATTGACCGCGCGAGACCGGATCGGTCAACGGCCGCCGTTTCTGCCAGAAAAATCTCTCCAAGTTTGCCGCATCGATCAGGAGCGCCGTGGGATCATTCGCCAGTGTGGGCTCCAGCGCATTGAGCGTTTGATAAGTGAGCATTTTGCCCACGCGATCGTGACTCGCCTTGGCTGTAGTTGCATTCACAGCCACCGTCTCGGTTTTGCGCAGGACGTAATGGCTCACGGGAAACGATTGGACCCCTGAAGCCATCGCATCGATCAGGTTCTGCAGGACCGTCAGATCTTCGGTGCTGATTCCCGGCGTGCCTGTGAGCGAGCCGATAATGAATTCAGACGTCAAATCCACCGGATCGCCGTTTTCGTCCGTGGTAGTCCGTTGGCCTTCCGCCAGCGCTCGGGTATCGGCCACAAACCGGGCGCGTTTGGTCGGATCCGTAATCTTGAACAACACAGTCTGCACCGCGGGCAAAGCGAAGGGTTCAATCTCGACGTCATTCCCATCCAGCTTCCAGACGCGCGAGATCGGATCGGACGGAGTCAGGTTCGATTGGGCGCCGGAGCCATCCACGACGGCGAATTCCGCCGAGACAATTGCCATCCCATCGAGCTCCTCCGTCACCTCGAGATCCGTGGCATAAGCGAGCAAGCCGCCCGCCTGGAGGCCAGCCGTGAGGAAAGCCGGGCATTTGCTGGTGGCCCCGCGCCAGGACCGGACCAGGCTCCAGCCCGTGCCCATGCGGAAGCGGCGTTTCGGCCGCTGCTCCGTCATCTCCAGGTTGCCAGCGAGTTGTTGCATTAGTCCAAAATGTTCCGGGTAACGGTGGTGTTGTTATCGATGGCCATCTTGATCGAATCGAGCTTGATGTTCGCGGACCGCAACAGGCCGAGCTGGGTCTGGGCGAGCCCCTGCGCGCCGGCCGTCACATAGAGGCCCTGGCGGGCGAATTGATCCTGGCCGAGCGGGCTGATGGCGCGCTGAGCAATTTCTTTGCGCGCCTGCATCTCAGGGAAAGGCGTCACAGCACTCTGTTTCGCCTGGGGCCGATTTTCCTCCACGATCTTATTGTAAAACTCATCCAAAATGCTTTGGCCGATCGCTTCGGCCATCTCCGGTTTGAACCCCAGCCGCAACGCCTGAAATTTGGCGGCGGCAGCGGCTACATTCATGAACGCCTTCTCGAAAAAGCCGGAAATGTTGTCCGCACCGATCGTCAGATTCGCGATCAGAATCTTCCATTTGAGACTGATGACATCCAACTTATCGCCCATCGCATCGAGCTTCTTGAGCGTGATGTCATCGAGCACCAGGCCCAATCGATAAGCCTCTTTCGCCAGATCGGAAAAGCCCTGAACAAATGCGGGCAACAAACTATCAGCCGATCGGCCCATTAACTGGAGCATATCCGTCAGAGTCCGGCCGCTTTGCCCTGCCCGTTGCACATGCTCGGCGATCTTACGAAACACATCCTCAACGCTTTTTGTCCGCAGATCCTCCAGGCTGACACCGAGTCGCTCGAAAGCTGTTTGCGCTTCATTACCGGGTTTGCCGCTGAGCGCCTCAATGGTGGAGACCTGCATCCGCTTCAATGCCATCTCCACGTCGCCCATCGTGGCGCCAGTCTGTTTCGCGGCAAATGCGGCCTCCTGGAGGAACTCAACGCCGACGCCAAGTTTGCTGGCTGAATCATTAAACTGACTGGCATAATCAATCACCGACTTAGCCGAAAAGGCGAGCGCGCCACCGCTTAAGAATCCACCGAGCCGGCTCGTGAGTGCCCCGGTCAATTTGCTGTTCAGACTGGTGACCGTGTTCTGAATGACCTGGCCGAACCCCTGATTGTCCGCGCGGATATTGATTTTGAATTCGGGCATTGCTAGTTGCGAGTTGTGGGGTTGTCAGTTGGGCGATGGCCGTTCCGGGCTTCGGCTTTGGCCTCTTCGATCACCTGGCGAACGGCCGCCAGGTCCTCCGGATCCGCCAGCTCAAGTTTGCCTTCCATTTCCCAGAGCCCGAAAAAGTCCCAAAACGCTTTTGCAAGCGGAATGCAGAGCGCCTGCAGCTCGCCATAACCGAGCCGCGACATCAGTGTCAGCTTGACCTGCTGCAGCGCAGGTGTGCCCGGAGCTTTTGCCCCTTCCTGTTCCCACCTGGTTGGCATACTGGAGGATTCACGGAGGTACTCGAACACCTGGTTGAGAGGCGATAGGCCATAGGCGAGAGGGAAAAACGCCATGCGCAGGCGGAACCAGGTGGGGAAAACTTGTGAGAGTTTCACCAGGCGCAGCGCTCGCGGATACGACCGCGAACAAAGCAGCAAGAACAATTTAAGATCGCCCGGACCAGGCACGGCGTTCCCAGTGACAAATGGCGAGCCCAACCGCTCGAGCAACAGCGCATGGCCCAGAGTGTAATGGGCCATGCGCCGGCCCAGGACACGATACGTGTCCGGGTACAGCGCGCGGGCATATTTAGCGGCGGCATTCATGATTCAATTGGGTGGAACAGGGGGGGCACAGGCGTCTCGCCTGTTCCTGTTCGGCGTCTCGCCGAACAGCTCATGGCTTGGGCGCGAGACGTAGCGGGCCGCCCGCGCTATCCGTTACAGCGACGGATTCCCGCCGTCGGTGACGACCACTTCCACGTTGCACGCGGCCGTGTCCGCCTGCAGATACATGACCGGATATCCCCCTGTCTGAAGCTGCATTCGCACTGGCCCATAGGGTTCGCCGGGCAGGATGATGCCCGCATCAACGTCCGTGGGCGTAACATCCTTGCGCAGATAAACCGTCACGAAGTTGGTTGCGTCGCGGTTGTAGAGCAGGACCCAATATTGCTTGGTCACATCCACGTCGCCAACGGAGAGAATCTCCTTCGCTGCGAAGCCGACTGATTGGACTGTGTGATGCATTTTGGATCCGGAACTCTGCATCGTCTGCACTTTACTGGTCGTCAGTGGGGCGACCGAGACGTTGTTCTTGGTCGCTTTAAGCGATGCGCTTAGTGTGATTTCATTAGCCATAATTTCCTTTGCGTTCTTGTTTGCGGTTGAGTTAGACCAGCGGCAGCGCGACAAAATCCGCGCCGTTTTGCACCTGGGCAGCTTCGAGACTCAGGCTGTGAAACTCGCCGATCCGGCCGTTATATGTGCCCCCTTCATAGTTCCAGTCACCGTCGAGCGCCGTGATCCCGCTGCTGGCGATCGTGATCAGCGAAAACATCTCTGTGGGCAGGACGGTATTCGCCTTGGCTGTGACGAGTGAGCTGGGCGTTGTATCATCGATGATGATCACCTCGAGTGTCACGCGCCGTTCGCGCGCCGTGCCGGCTTTGCCAATGATATCGCCATCGCCCTGCTGAAGTTGGGATTTGGTGAATTGATCCTGCAGTTGGTGACTCTGCATTTTGTTCTTGGCGGCCGTCAGCGCGCCAAAAGCGACTGTGCCATCGATGCCGTGTAGTGCTACTTTGCCCGCGAGTTTTCGTGCCATAGGTTAGTTGATGGTTGATGGTTGATGGTGACCTGACCGGTTAGGTCTCATCTTCAAGGACCATGACGGTGCTGGTTTCAAACGTGATTTCGTATTCCTGTTCGCCAGGCGCTTCGGCCATTTCCAGGTTCCTGAACTCGAATGGTGTCCAGCCGCCGTTCTCCGGAGTCCATCGCCGAAGCGCGGTAAGCACCTTGGCCGCCAAAGCCAACGCCGGCAGATGAGTGCCCGTGCTGCTGCGGTTCTGCAGGACGTTCTCCGTAGCGACGATAATCACCGTGGCCCGCACGGCGTCGTCCCCGGCGTCGTCATCTGCGGCGATCCGCGGTGTGCGCACCGTGAGCGCGATCCCGAGCTTGATAAGGCGCGCCTCGAGCTCCGTGAGCACATCGCCCTTATCCTCGCGCACCACATCGATCGTATCCGGACCGCCGAACTCGCTCAGATCCGCCAGGCGCTCCGAGATATCCAGGTGCAACTGGCTGAACAGATCGAGGACTGATGGTTCGGTAATAGGCATGATCAGCTTGCCCTGGGTTTCAGATAATTCTCCACATCCGCCAGGAGCGCGGCTTCGATGTCTTTATCCGACGGGAGCGCTTTGGGATCCTTCGGCACCGTGACGCTCTTCACCAGCTTGTAATAGAAATGGAGCGTGGCGTTCCGGACCCCTTTGCGGGCTTTGCCGAACCCATCTCCGTAGGCCACCAGATAAGCGCCGCGTCTGGTCCGGAGCAGAAACAACCCTGGAATCAAACGGTCGGACGGCCGCTTGCCGTAGGCAGCCGCCTGCAGCGGGATCGCCAGGGCCTCTTTTTCTCGGGGGCGAATCGTCGCGCCGCGGTAATGGGTCATGAACGCCGGATCAGCGATGGTGACCGTCGCGTCATGTTCGGTTGCGCCGGTGAACGACGTCGCATTGCGGATCCGGCGATCCCAGAAATGTTGCGTGGGCCAGCCGCGCCGGCGCGTCTTGAAATTCCCCGATCGGCCGTATTCAGCGAAATACTTCCTGAGCAATGCCTCGACCCGTTTGCCCAGGCGCTGCATCAGCGGCCGCAGAGGCGACACGCGCCGTAGCATCTCGCGCAACGCCGGCGTGGCGGTGTCTTTGGCGACCGTGACTTTGATAGGGAGAGGCATGAGGTGATAGGCGATAGGCGATAGTTCAGGTCGTCCATTCGGCGACGTCACCATCGATCTTCACCTTGTCCCCAAACCACTCGCTCAATTTGCCGGCCAGGTTCGGGTCCAGGCTGCTCACGTCGGCATTCAGGTTCTGATTGAAATCGGCGTCCTGGGCGACCGGCTTTTGGTCGGGCCCAATAACGCCCAGGTCCTCCGCTTCGGCGCGATCGACGTCATCGATCCCCATGCCGCTGCCGAAATCAAATGGCGGCCACGGCCGGCCGAACCGACTCAGCTTCGTCCAGACTGGATCATTCTTCAGCGCGATCATGCGCCCATCAAAGAAACGGCCGCCGGCGGCGCGCCAACGTTCCGGCCAATTCTCGCGTGGAGCCCTGCGCGATTCGATCCGGAGGAATTCCTGCGCCGGGAACGCATCGAGCAGCTCGGGATCCTGCCCGATTTTCCAACGGCCGAACTCAGCCGCGTCCTGTGTCTGGAAATCATAGATGAGCTCGAGCCGCCGCCAGCTGGTGATATCAGTGATATCGCCGGTGTCGCCTTCAGGCGCGCCCAGGGCCTGGCGCATCTCACTCACGAACTTCGAGCGGTCCATGAACGCGCGCGCCGGATTGTCGCGGCCCAGCGTGCTCCATTCCTTGAGTTTATCCTGGAACGTTTGCACCGTGCGCAGATCATCGACGCCGGCGGAGAAGAACGAGCGCTCGCGGATGGATAGATCGAGCGCTTCCCAGTCCTTCGTGCGCAATTTGGAGGCGACGGCCGTTTTGCCGGCCAGCCGGTCCACGGCTTCTTCGAACGGTTGGATGACGATATCAGGCATGATCTTTTGCCTCGAAGCAGACCGCGAGAAAAAGAAGTAGCAGAGTTTTCATTTTGATCTCCGAACCATCCACCATGAGAGTGCAATCGTCACCGCCAAGCAGAGCGCCGAAACAAGCAGGCCGGTGCGCCACAGTTCTGGATTGTCGTTCATCATCGAAAGGTTGCAGCTCAGATTCACGGCCTGGATGACGCCGTAGACCGTGACTAAAGCCACAAGAGCCGCTAGCGTTTTTGTTGGCGAAGTTGGCGCACACTTCCGATTCTGAAACTCTCTGCAACGAGGCGTGAAAATGTGCTTCATCATCCGTTTGCAACGACGGCACCAAAAATGTCCTGTGCCAGTCAGCCAACTACCCCATTCATTACGCTCCCCGCACTTCTCGCACTCCGAATCCGTCAGCGCCGTTCCGCTTCTGGGTCTGATTTCCGTTTTGTAGGGAGTTACGCTCACTTGCACCTCCGCCATAGCCGACCCGAACGCCATGTCAGCGCATTCCCAACGAACGGCACCGATTCAAAAGACATCTCCGCGACCTGCTTGCGGTCCAGCAGTTCGCGCTCATACACCGATTCGTAAACGGCGTCGCCCACCTCGCACTCGGCGAGCATGCCTCGAAGTTGTTTGAACTTGCTGCTCATTGCCGGTTGTAAACCTCTTGCACGTTATAGACCGCCTGGTAGTAAGCAGCCTGCTTCTCATTCGGAATGCCGAAACCAAAGCAGTGATAGCTCAAAGCCCGGTCAGTCCACAGCGACGGGTTTCCCGCGCTCGACATCTCCGCGTGAACGATCACTTGCCCGCCCGCCAGTGCGCCCGCCGCAGCCGCCGCGCTGATCAGAATCGAAGCGCCGTTCTTGTAAATCGCCCTGGCATCAGAACGCCGCGTCGTGACGTAGAAACCTCTCCCGGTTGTGTCCGCGACGGAAACCTGATTGGCCACCGTGCCGAGTTCAAGATATGTCGTGTTCGCGTAGGAAATTGGAAATCCTACGATTGTCGGTCCAACTGAGTAGGCGATGCCCATGCAGTAACCGGACTGCGACGAAGCCGTCCGGTTATAGACCGCCATGTGAAGGTTCGTGATGCTGGTCAACCCCGACAGCCCCATTCCAGGCGACGGTGAATTCGGCACCAGATATTTTGTCGTCGTGTTGCCGGTCAACCCGGTAGCTTCCGCGTAGTCAGTTGAAACGAACGCTACCAGTTGATCGGGAGCGACCATCGTGCTGAACCAATCAACAATGATCGGGATGCACATTGCATTGGTCTGATCTCCCAAATAGATATTTGCCCTGCCAAGGTAACGGCGCACGTCCCATTTCCGCGTCTGCTGCATGAAGCGAGTGCCAGTCCGGTAGGCTTTACCGGTGATTGTTCCGCTGTTCGTGCCCACGCGCACGCGCCACGCTTCCGCCTCCCAGTTGTAGGTGGACACCGGCGGGATTGCTGCGCTCGCGCAGACGACGCTCAGCAGCAGCCAAGGAAGGAAGCGTTTCATCGTTGAATGTTCAGGTTCGGAGTTCCGACCAAGGTCGAGTTGGTTGTCAGGTCGGTGTGCAGATAGATGTAGGAGACGGCATTGGCCTGCGTTTTGATTGTCGGTTGGCCGCCTGTGCCGCCGTCCTCCCATCCGACCACGCTGTTTGTCAGCTTCACCGTGTAGCCGCCAGTGCCGTCCTGCTGAAAGCAAACCGTGTAGGTCTTATAAGCGGTCTTGGCAGGAAGATTCGAGAAGGTTGAACTTCCGAGCAGACAGTTATTCGTCACCAAGAGATAGAACGATGCGCCGTTGGTTGTGCAATCCAGTCCGGTGATGTTCGTACCGCTCCAACCCAAAGCAGTCACGTCCGTCGTGACTCCGCTGCCGCTGCCGGTTGCTGTCAGCGTGCCGTCGTTTGATAGCGTCAAGCCACTCAACGTCGCGTTGGTGACCGTGCCGTTCGTTAGAGCCACCAGCACCGCGGGCAATGGAATGTTCTGCAACGTGAATGTTCCATTTGTCAGAATCGTGATGCTGTTTGAAATCGTGATATGGCCGCCTTTGAGCACCGTGACGTTATTGGTCTGGACGACAATCGTGGTGTAGGTGTTCGTTCCCACGCTGCCGTCGTTGCGGGTCATCCAGACCGGCAGCCCGTTCGTCATCGTCAGCGCCTGCCCGTTTGTTCCCGCTCCGAGATTGCGAAGGTGAGTCCCGTCGTAATAGTAAACATCGCCCGCCGCTGCGCTGAGCGCGCCGAGATCTTTGACGAGTGCCGAGAATCGGTTCGTGTCGAGCGTCCCACTGCCGATCTTGGCCGCGTCGAGCGATGGCAGATCCGCGGCGATGAGCGCCCGCAAGCTGGCCGCGCCAGTCGTGCCATCGGGAGTCGCGAGCACAAGATTCGAGGTTTGCCCACCTGCCGCCGTCACCGCCAACAGCCCACTTGTCGTCACCGGGCTGCCTGACACCGACAACCACGACGGGACCGTCAAACCAACGCTCGTCACCGACCCTCCAGACCCGGTTGCCGATAGTGTTGTGCCGTCGAATGCGACCCCGGACCCGATTACCACCGCCGAGAGATTCGTGCCACTGTCAGTCCGGACCAACTTGCCAGGACCGACAACCAACGGCTTTGCATTGGCGTTGAACGTCACCGTTCCAACACTGAGCGGCCCGGTGATCGTCGCGCTGCTATCGCCAGCCGCGAATGAAATCGCTGGGCCAACCTTGAAAATTTGGTTGTCATTGTCCCAAGTCAAAGCGCTACTGAACCCGATGCCGTTCGTGCCGATCGCAAATGGTATTCGCCCGTCCGTATAAGCCGCGCTCTGGCCGAAATGCAGCGTGCTGCCGCTTTTGACCAAGCCGTTGCCAGCGGGAACGATTATGAGATTCAATGCATTGGAATTGGCGGGGAAAAAGTTGGTTGGCGCGACGACGGCGCCGTTGGTATCCACGCTCACGCTGCGGACCTGTGCAAAAAGGGCGATAGGCAAGAGGCACCAGGCGATGGGGAGCATCCGTGCTAATCCGTGAAATCCGTGTCTCGCTCGATACGGTGCTAATCTGTGAGATCCGTGTTTCATGATTCGCCTGGGATAACGATGTTGATCTGCTCGAACTCGGGCGGGCCGGCTACGTTCAATGTGTGATAGAGCCCGGTGTCGGTGTTCTTGAACTGCAGGTTGCCATTTTTGAGCCGGTAATTGTTGCCATAGATCGGGACCAGGCCGACCACAGCGATCGCCAGATCACCGGGTTGATCGAGTTGGAGCTGCTCCTGGCCGACTGCGCCGACCACCCACAGCGTATGATACAAACCGGTATCGATGTTTTTGAGCTGCAGTTTGCCGGCGTTGTATTGGTAATTGGTCCCGCTCACCGGCAGAAACGTGGCCGGGACGTACACTGGCGACGTCGGCGCGGAGATGATCATCAGATCCCGGATATCGGCCGTGCCATCGCTTTCGGGGACCTGGATCCTGAATTTGTCGCGATTGTTGGTGCCGACTTGCACCAGATAAATCCCATGATCGAGCACCTGGCTGATCGCGCCATCCTCGTCAGCGACCACAGTGATGATCGGCGCGGTGAGAACGCCGAGCCCATCAATAGCCGGGTTGGTTTCGCACAAGAACTTGACGGCTGTGCTCGCACGCGGCTGGTCCGCAGCGTCAATGAATGTGCCGGTTACGGTCATTTAGACACTGATTTCACGGATTAACACTGATGGGTTTGTCGTACTTGGATCCACCGCCTTCGTAGTGTTGAATTACTTTGCCGAGCCGCATGCGGGCGTCTTCCAGATGGCGGTAGGCCAGCGTGACATTGGCAAACAACTCACTCCTCGTTTCCCCGTTCAGAGCTGAACCGTTCAGGACAGAATGTTGCTTCAGCGCGTGAACACGCTTGGCAGTGCTGTCGATGTCCGAGCGCAACAGATCGCAGACTTCCTTTAGGTCATGCTCCATCCTGGTCTCCTGGTTGGAACGTATTGTTCGGTTCTTCAACTGACGGCTTTTGCGGGGTCACGATATCGCCGGTGGATGGGCTTACGGCCGTGTCGCCTTTGGCCACGCCTTTTAGGAATTCCTCGGCATCGTCGGCGGCTGGTTTGCGTTGTTCGGCGCTGCTGGTCTGGACGCGTTTGCACAGCCGATAGATCGCGATGTCCACCGCCGGATTAAGCACTTCAGGCGGAAGCCCGGCGGCATCGAGCGGGACTTGTTTGCCCACAAACCCGCGCACGTAATCGGTCGTGCGAGCGAGAATGTCCGGGAGCGGATCGCTCTGCCCATCAGCAATGATCTCGCGATACTTCTCGACCTCAGCATTATTGAGGTCGTTCAGCACCTGCGCGGCGGTGAGAGCGGTCCAAGCCATCAGATTTTCGAGACACGGATTTCACGGATTCTCACGGAGCGATGAAGCCTCTCCGTGAAAATCCGAGTTAATCGGTGTCTAGTTATTCACCGACCATGAGATGGAATTCGTGATCGCATTGGTGAGCGCGGTAGTGATCGTTCCCAATCGCCAGTAAGCGACGTTGTTGAACGTCGAAGCCGGGAAATTGGTGAACGCGATGTAATTGGTCGTCGCTGCGGTCAGGTTCACCGTCAGGGTATAGGGCGTTGCAGCGGCCCAATTGGTGCCATCGTTCGAGACCTGGAAGTTCAGCGTGACGGCATTGGTTGTGGTGGCCGGGGTGAATGACGCGAGAATGCCCAGCCCGCGATCCTTGCGCGCCGCTACAGCGGTGGAGTTCACCGTATAGGTGGTGTTCGAGGAGAGCGGACTGGTTGTCGTGATCGTGCCGCCGCTCGTGGGTGTGACTTGGGCGTGGACGTCCAGCGGTGGGATGAATAGGGGCGCAAATAGCCCAATGGTCAGCAATAGACAGACAATGCCGGCCATGAGCAGGGCGAACTGATTTTTCAGGATTCGTTTCATAGTCTTCAGTTTTGTTTTGGGTTCGGCGCGCGCGACGAGCTCATTGGCGAGTCGCCAATGAGAGCGGGCGAGTCGCCCGCGCCACCCAGTTGAGTTAGCTCAGATCGATGCGTTTGGCGGCGATGGTGCTGGTTTGTGCGATGTGCTCGCTCCAATCGATCACGTGCGCGTCGTAAAACCCGCTCGGCGCCATCCACGATCGCACTGATTGCACTCCACCAGGGCCGACGGTGAAGTTCTTGAATGCGCTCGGGTCATACTGCGTGGGGGTGGGCATGCTGTAGGTGACCAGCACCTGGCCGGCGAGCAACCGCGCCTTGACCTTGGCCTGGCCGAGCTGCGCGGAGTTGTACGTGATCGCGTAAGCGGCCACATCCACCGGGATCGCGAGCACGCTGTTGAGCTGCTCGAGCGTGATGCCGCCCACTTGCACGCCGACTGCGCGGGCCTTGGCCTTGGGATGATTGCGCAGGGTACGCCAGGCGGTGAGGCTCATGGTGACCTTGATGCCTTCCGTGCTGCCACAGGCGGTGGCGAGGTCATCGATGATCTTATCCAGTTGATCGATCGGATCCACATCAGGATTGCTCCAGACTCCGATCGGCGCGGCTTCGGCTACTAGCGCGGCCAGAACGATGTCGCATACGTTGCGGACGTGACTGAGCGCGGTGACGTTGAGGAGGGCGCGGATCTTACCTTCATCCAGGAGTTGCTGGCTTACGGAATTGTCCGGGCCGGCCATGTTCCGTTCTTCCTTGTCCACGGTCACCTCGAGCGCCTGCGGTTTGCAGTTGTAGAAGGCGTCGGTGGCCTCGAACATAATGCGTTTGGCTTCGCCGCCCAAGGGGCGTGCGGTGCTGTACGTCTGGAACGCATTGAGGTCGTCGAACTTTTTGTATTGGCCGGTGGATCCGCCCACGACAACTGTCGGGGCGAGCCGCTCGGCTAGTTCCATCGCTCGGCGCAGGTCGTTCATGTGCCCCTGCGCAAACGTGGTGAGCTGCTGGTTCATTACTGCGGTAGCTTCTCGTGCCATAATGATTTGTTAGTTGCTGGTTGCTGGTTGCTGATGAGGTTACGGCAGGATGACCGGGGCCAATGTGGCGGCCTCGAACAAGTCGCCCGCGGCGGCATCTTCCAAAGCCACGCCTACCACAACGCGCGCGGTGCCGGCGGCTTCGTCGGTCACGACTGTGCCGTCGTTTTTCTGTTCGAGCCGATCGAACTGCTTGATCGCTCCGCCGGCTTTGAGCCGGACCGAGCCGGATAACGCGCCGAGGACCCCGACGCTTGAGTTTTTCGCCGCCACTTCGCCATCCAGGATGACGCCGAAGGCGGGCACGGTTTTGGAATCGTTCAGCGCGTCCACGCCGGCGGCGGCTTTAACGAGGTAACCTTCCTTGCCCGAGTAATCGACGCCGGTAACAAGGATGACGTTGTTTTCTCTGCTGAATAATGCTGAGCCCATAAGTTGGTTGATGGTTGTTCCGCGTAAAAGTCTGGCGCTCCTGGCGCCAGCCTCACGCGGCTTTGGGTTAATCTGTGATACCGAACAGTTCGGGTTTGTCGTTGCGCACGGCGTTCCAGGCTTCGCCGTAGGTGCAACGATTGCGCAATTGATATTCGCGCACGGTGCTTTCGCGTTCCTTGGCGGTCTTCGCTTCGTCGCCGGCACCCGCCTCTCCTGGCGGGGTGCTGTCCTTGCGGTTCAGCAACGGCTTATCTTTCCCGGCCTTGTCGTTTGCCATTGTGGGTTTGGCGACGATGTCTTTGAGGAACTCGATGCGATCAGCGCGGTTCTTCATGTTGCTCAACACGGGCTTGAGCTTGGCGCGTTTGCCGTCGTCTTTGATTCCGTGCGAGTCCAGGTCGGCATCGATCTGTTCGGTGAGAAGTTCGCCGTTGGTCTTCTCCAGATCGGTGACGCGGTTTTTGAGCTGGGGCAGTTCGGCTTTGATGCCGTCCCGCTCGGTGATGATGCTGGTCACGGCCGCGAGGATCGCGTCTTCGCTCGCCTCGGCGGACAGACCAAGCTTTGCGGCTACACTGTTCATGGGTCCTTTCGTTGTTTGTTTGCTGCCCGCCTGGTGGCCCGTCCGGCCAGGACCCAGGCGATTACTGAGAGGGACCATCCCTCTCAAATTGGGTTTGTTCGTAAGCCCCGCGCCGCTCAATAGCAGCGGGCGGATTTTCATCTCGATCGTTTTGCGTTTCGCGTTCTTCAGCGGTGGCTCGATGAATTCCCAGCCTTCTGGCGGGAATACGCCGGACAGGAACCGGAATCGGCCGTTGCGGACCGCGGCCTCGCCTGTGTCGCTCCAGCGGATCTGCCACCAGGCGCCGGCAGACCGATTCTCCCAAGCTGTGATCCAGCCGGCGGCTTCGCTGGATTTGTTCAGGTCATCTGAGAAATGATCGAAATCAATGAGCAGCCCGGTGAAGTTCGGCTTGGCGACCAGGGCGTCGAAACTGTTCTTCATCGCGGTCAACGCTTTGTCATCGAGGATCTGCAGGGCCTTGCGGACCGTGCCGTCCGGCAGTTTCTCGATGTTCGGGAATTGGCCAATGGGCAGCCCGTGATACCAGCCATCGGCCGGGAGCGTGAACTTGCCGTCGGCGCCGCGGTTGGTGAGCGGCAGTAGTAAACTTGAATAGTCCTGGTTCATATCAGGGTGGTTTTTTTGCGCAGGTCGTCCACGACGGCGTTGGTCATCGATTCGGCTAACACTTCCTGGAGCGCGGCCGCGTACTCCGGCCGGGCGCGAACCTGGTCCGCCAGGTCGGGCACGTCTTTGAGGAGTTGCTCGAGTTCGCGTTGGAATTGGTCCTGATCAGTCGTTTGCAGGAGGGCTTCCAGCCGTTGGAAGATGGGTTGCAGACTGGTTGCACGGGCGCGGATGACGCGCTGCATGCCGGTGGACTGCTGGGCCGTTGATCGGTTGCGGAGTCCCAAGCCTGAAGGCGGGGCGCCTTCAGGAGCACCCGAGGCGGGCGCGCTCCCCGGAGCAGGCTGCGGCTTCAGTTCCAGCGTATAACCGGTCTTTTCTTTCAGCTCTTCGATGTCGCGCTGATATCCGGCCTGGGCGAGTTTGAATGTATTTTCAACTTCTTCTTTGATGTCCGCTTCGTCGCGTGGACAGAGTTCCCAATAAGCCAGGGCCGGTTCGCCTGCGTGCTCGCGCGAGAGAACGTCGGCATCGAATTGCTTCTGGAAAACTTCGTTCAGCTCGGCGGCTTCGCCTTCGGCGATCTCGTCGAACGTATCTTCGTGCGCGCCGCCGGCCAGTGTGCCGCTGCCGCTCTCGGTGAGCATGGTGAGCTTGCCGCCTGTGCCGGCCAAGACCAGCTCCTCATCCTGATACCGGATATGATCGCGGAACGGGTTCACGCCGCGGGGTTGATCGTTCGGTTTGTAATCGCTCCCGGCCGGTAACGCGCCGCTGCCGCCGGCAGCGATCCGCGTGGCGGCGTCTTCGTAGTCCTTTTCTTTGCCTTGCTGGATGTTGCCGGGCATCAGGACGACGCCGCTGGGGATGCCGTAGATCTCGATGAAACCGTCCCAATCTTTTTGGGAGAGGTTCTTGCGCAGGTAACAGAGCAGGCCAACCTCATCGATGGCCATGTCGCACTCGCGAATGATGAATCCAGCCGGGTCAATGACGTTGGTTTTGAGCGCATCGAAGGTGCTGGCGCGGCTTTCTTTGTTGTACGCCCATGGGCCGTACAACCCGTCGCGCACCCAGGTCCATTGATCGAGTGGTTCGAGATGGATAATGTCGCCGTCGGGGCTGCGGTGCTTTTGCAAATGGCTGAACCCGCGGAACTCGGCCAGGGCCAGGAACGCGATCGCGCCGCTGAGGTTGTCAATGGCGTCATAGGCGGCGCGCAGGGTTTGTTTCTGGGCGTCGGCCTGGGCCTGGGTGGATCCGAGGGGCAGCTCGGCCACGGTCTTGATGTCCCAATCCAGCTTTTGCAAGGCGGCCCGGCGCCGGATGATGAGCGCCCGATGTGTGGCGTTGCGTTTCTCGACCAGGCGGTACAGCCATTGCAGATCCGCGAATTCACCGCGTTGCCCGGCTTCCATGAGCGTGACGGATCTGGCAACGGTCAGGCCACGAAGTGGGTTGTACCATTCGCGCCAGCGATTTGTGCCACGGACTAGGCGCTCCATATCCAGCGCCGAGCCGGGGATCGCGGCCTGGACGCGGTTCAGGAGCGGCCAGGCGGCACTGACCAGGGCGGATTTGAGGTTGCGGAAAAAGGTCATGGCTGAGCGTGAAGCATCTGGAGCATGGCGCGTGGAGCGTGGGAGGGGGTATGGACATCCATCCTTATCGTTCCAATGTCCGTAACTGCCTGTTCCGTGCGAAATTTTGATGGTTTTATCGATGGCGGCGGTGGGGATGAAATCCGGGGATGATCCTTCTCCCATCGGCGTGTGCGGCAAAGGTCCGAACAAAAGGCGGCGCCAGGGGTTTTGGGCGTGAAGAGGCCGGTGCATTCGCAACAGTGCCGTGGCTGAGGCCGGAAGATCCGCGGGCGCTCCGCTTTCCACCCATGGATCCGGCAGAGGTCCGAGCAAACCTTCTTCGTCGCGCGTTTCGGCGTGAACGGCTTCCCGCAGACCGGGCATGGGATCGGGGTCTTCATGGGTGGACACTGTGAAATCCGTGTCTCATCCGGCTCAGTGTTAATTCGTGAAATCCGTGTCTCATCCAGCCAGGCTCCTTTCGCGGCGATCGGCGATCACCCGGCTGTGCCTGGTGTTCTCCGGGACAATGATTCGGCCGACGACGCTGGGCATCGAGCCGGCCCGGTTGCATAGCGCCAGGCCAGTGCAGCGATCGGCGTGGCCGTCTTCAGTGTGCGGCGCGCGATAGGTGACTGTGCCGGCGGCCGTCACGACTCGGTTCATCGAGTGCAGGTCCTCGCGAATGATGCGGTTGATCGGGATCAACCATTTGCGCCCTTCGAATTTCATCTTGAGTTTGCTGAACAGGTCAACCTTGATGGGGTTGCTGATCGTCACTAATTCGATCTTGCCGAACCTGTCCGCTTCCAGTTTCCATTCGCCGAACTCTGCGACCAGGTAATCGCCCAGGCCAACGCCAGGCCCCGTGTAATCCAAACAGACCCGGCGCGCTTTCTTGATGCGCGGCCTTAAGTGCTCGACCTGGTCCGGCGTGCTCATATTTTCCAGGCAAAGAACTTCTTTGGTGATCTGCATGTCCGCGACGGCTTCGGCTGACCAGGCGACGGTCAGATTTTTTTTACGGCCGAAATCGATGCCGATGTCCACCGGGAAGGGCGATGTGCTCAGCCAATATTCGAAATCGATTGCCTCAGTGGCTTCGGCGCTTTCGCAGAGGCCAATGAGTTCGTAGGGCAAGAGGACGGTGGCTTTGTCGAGGAATTCCAGCGGGTCATATTCAATTGCCCAACCTTCAGGATCATCGAGTGCGGCGCGGAGTTCCTCGATGTCGATGGGCAGGCCCTGGGCGACGGCATCGGTAATAGTGATCTTGTGGCAGCTCCATTTGGCGTCCGGCCCGCCAAAGTTTTTCGACCATAGATCGTGAAATTTGTTGCCTTTGCCGTTCGGCGTGGAGATGAGGCGGCACTTCTTCTGCCCGCCCCGCAGCGGATTGGTAATGCTGGGCAGGATGGCGCGCCAGGTGGCATCCGGATTTTCAAAGAAGGCAAACTCGGTGAGCAGGATATTCGCGGAGAAACCACGGACAGTGTCGGGTTTGCCAGGGACGGCGATGACGCGTGAGCCGTTCGGGAAAACGATGGTGCTGGATTTGAGGAGTGTTTCGGACCCGCCTTCGCGTTCTTCGATGACGTCCTCGATGGCGAGCTTGTAGGCCTCCGTCCATTCGCGCCATTTGAGAAACGATTCAACGGCCTGGCGTTCGGATGGCGCGGCAATGAGCCATGAGGTTTTGTCACCGTTCAACTCGCGTTGGTAACAGTCACGGATGCCTTCCTCAGCGCTGGTGAAGTCTTTGCCGACCTGGCGCGCCATGAGCCCGATCTTAAAACGCGAATCGTCATCCGCCCATTTGCGTTGATAAGGCAGGAGCAAATCGCGCGGGGAAGGATCGGGACCGGCATTGGGGCTTTGCGCATTGGCCTTTCTGCCAGTCCCGCCCTCGTTCTGGTTTGGTGAAATCATCAGCTCAATTCCGTGATAATCCGTGTAATCCGTGTCTAGCTCATGCCGAAGATGGCGCGCAGGCGCGTCTGCTTTTCTTCGGGTGAAAGCTTCTTGTCGCTGGTGACCACCTCCGCTTCCTCTGCTTGCTTGGCTTTCTGCTCGAGGATGGCCAGGCGGCGTTCTTCCAGGCCCCGATCGGCGCGTTGTTCCTGCACTTTCAAATAGGCCATCACCGGTTTCATGCAGTCGCTGGCGGTCTTGAGCAGCTCGGGGTTGGCTGTCGCCTGCAGGCTGAGTTGCATGATCAGGACCCGATGCAGTTTGATCAGGGTCTCGACTTCCGGCGGGGCGTCCTTGGCGAATTGTTTCTCCACCTGTTTCACCGCTGCAGCGCCGGAGCTGATCCGGTCCAGGACTCGGTCCTGCAATCGTTGTTGCTGGCGTTTCTCCCACCAGTCCGAGAGTAAGGATGGCGAGACTGAAAGTTTGTAGCGCTCGAGCAAACGGCCGCAGGCTTCCTGCAGGGTGACCTTGTCGTCGAACCATGCCTCCAGCTCCGCGCTGTGCGGATCCAATTTCGATTTTTTCTCTTTGGGCATTCAAGACACGGATTTCACGGATGAACACGGATGCCGCCCAGCGCCAGCCCGCCCAGATCGGGCTGGTCGCTGTCTTTGCAATTCGCCGCGCAGACCCAACAACCTGGGACGATTGTCTCGCAGCACGTGAACTGCGTAACGGCCGCTCCGCAGTTCAATCGGTTTCATTTTTTTTAAGAATGCGTTCAAATTTGCATCACTTTGTGTTTGCCCTTCGGCGTCAGGGTCCAGCTCATGGTGTGATCCATCTCGTCTTCAGTGCCATGGATGTAACCGTTGTGCTCGAGCTCGCGTTTTGCTTCATTGATGTCGCCCACGCTCGGCTCGCGGCCGGCGGCGCTTTTGAACGCCTGGCGCCCGCTCTCGATCAACACAGCGTCGGGCATCGGCGCGCCGTCCATCCGCTTGAGGGCTTGCAAGAGAAACTTTTTCAGGTCGGCCTTTGTCATTTACGATTTGCGATTTATGAGTCCGTGGCTGGCGCCGGGATCGTCTCGCGGAATTTGTGATAGGCGGCTGCCGTATCCGAAATCGGTTCCCTTGCTTCCTTGAGTTTAGCCCTGCGATAGGTCGCGTCGCTGCCGGCGCCGGTCCGGTGCAGCTCGCCGCGGTTGCTCATATCGAGTAGATTGACAGAGACGCTATTGAGCCGGTCTTCGAGCTGTGGGGCCGCTTTTCTGATCTCCACGCGAACGGCCGCTGCATTCATTGCTCCGACTGATTTGCGAAAGACTTCGCGAATGGCGTCCACGACTTTGAAACGCCGCTGCGGTCGGGGACCGACCGCGGTCCGTTCGGCTTTCGGCTTGCGGCCGGAGTTCGGTTTGCGATGGGTGCCGTTGCGGGCTATTGGCATCAGCGCCGGCAAAGCCTGCCCGTCGTCGCGGAAGAGCTCACGCAGTTGCTGGCTCATCCGTTGCAGTTCCGCGATGCGCGATTCGATGGCCGCGATTGTTCCCTGGATATGTTCGTTCATAATCTCTCTGTCGATCCGTTCGCTGCGGTTCGGTTGATGCGCTGTGTGTCATGGGCGATGCGGGCGGCATGCTCCAAACCCAGCAGGCTCTCTTTGTGCAAGACGGCGCGGCAGATCGCGCCGAAGATCTGTTCGCCATCCAGGTCGTCACGCCCTTTCACGATGTAACCGGCCGCGCCGGCCCGGATGGTCTCGGCCACGAATTCCGCACTGTCCTGGCCGCTCACGATCACAATGGAGGCGGAGCGTGTGATCTGGGAAAAGGTGTTGAATGTGTCCGGCCAGCGTGAGTCGGGCAGGGTCAGGTCCAGGAGAATGCACCAGTAGTCCGTAGCCAGCGCCTGATGTATGCCCGAGGTGAGTGTGGAGGCGACGTCCACCTCGGCAAATGGGGCGAGGCGCTCGCGCAACGCGGCGGCGTAGCCGGCGTTGTCTTCGATTAATAGGAGCCGTTCTTTCATTGGTGGCCCTGCACTCACTTTGGCCGAAGGGCTTTGCTGACAAACCCACGCAGCTCGCTCACGGCGGCCAGGACTTCGTCCACGCGTTTGTGGATGTTCTGCGCGCGGGCTTCGGCAGCGGCCTGGTTCACTTCTTTGTCGTGCGCCATTTCGCGGCGGACTTCGGTGATCGATTCGCGCAGTTCCCCAGCCAGCGCATCCACGTCTTCGCGGACGTCTTTCAGTTCGCGTTGGGTGACGTAATCGCCTTTGACCTGGTAGGTGTCGCGCGGGGTGGGCGTTTCCTTGAACCGGTCCAGGAGGCGCATGACCTGGTTGATGCCCATCACCACGGCGACCAGGCAGCCAAGCCAGCCAGCAAGTTCCAGTGGTGTGGGGGTGGGCATTTCCCATTTGCGATTTACGATTTACAAAGCCTCAGCGCTCCACTTTCCATTCGGGGCCGTCGAAGTCCCCATCGCGCAACAGATCGATCTTTTTGAGCTGCGCTTTTTGGGTTTCCACGGAGATTTCACCGGCTGCAACGCCGGATGCGATGGCGGCCAACGCTTCCTTCAGGATCGCGATGGCACCGCTGGCGATGATGATTGGATCCATAGGTCAGTAATCAGTAATCAGTAATCAATGGTCAGTGGTCAGTTGGGCGGTCCGGTAACGATTGGCTTCGGCGATTGCGGCCTGGAGTGTGTCGAGCGCTTTCTGCAGCGCTGATCGGGTTTCGGTGGTCGGGTTGCCGGCGTAGCTATCGCGCACGGCTATGGCTGACTTGAACCAGTCCGATGCGCCGGCGCGGATTTTATCGGCCGCCTGCTTGATTTCAGGCGTGCCGCTGAGTGCCTGCCGATTGTCATACTCCCATTTTACGAAGGCATGCAGGCCGTCGTAAGCGGTGGCGATGGCGAAGTCCGCGTCATACAGAACGCGATCGGGTGTTTTGAGTTCGCCGGTGGCAGTTACGCCGCCGTAAGGGCTGGGATTGTCCGGGGTGCCTTTACTCAGCGTACCGCAGCCGGCCGCGAGGAGCAGAGCGAGATAGGGGATAGGCGATAGGAGTTTCATTTTCATTCAGCCTTTGGTTGCTCGGGCAGTGAATCCTGGATGGCTTCGATGTGTTGGTGAACGTGTTCGAGGGCTTGGTTGGTTTTGCTAACGCCCATCCGGAGGAAGGTCAGGCCCAGGAAACCGAACATGCCCATGATCTCTTCGCTGGGGGCTTTGCCGGTGAACTGGCAGACGGCCAGATATGCGATCGCCGCCGCGGCCACCAGGTAGGTCTTTTTGCCGGAGATGAATTCAATGAGCTGGTTCATGGTCTGTTTGGGGTAACCGCAGATGAACGCTGATGAACGCAGATCGGGACTGACACTGATTTCACGGATGGGCACGGATGGGGGCGGGAGCGGGTTCCGTGATAATCCGTGGAATTCGTGTCTGCGAGGCTTCCGTGATAATCCGTGGAATCCGTGTCTGAAATCGACGGCTCGGATGTTGGTGGATGATCTGTTGGCTCCTGGACCGAGCCGCGAGCTGCAGGCAGCAGCGCCTCCTGTGAAGCTCTGCAAAACCGTTTGGGATGTTCAGCCAACATGCGAGACAAGTCTCGCATGGGGCGCCACCCCACGGTGGGAATTAGGAGAAGGGCTGAGGGCTAAAGGCTGAAGGAATCAAATCGGGTCGCCGCCCAACATGACCAGGGTGGAATTCAGCTTTTCCTTGATCTGTTCGTCAGAGGCGGTGGCAAGCCCGGCAGCGATGCGCTCAGTGTAACGGCGGGTAAACTCAGCGACAATGCGACCGCATAACACCAAGGGGAACTCCGTCCCATCCAGCAAAAAAAGATACGGCTTGTTGATCTTCCTGAAAATCGCACGGGCTTTAGTCAACGTTCCAGTGTTCTCAAAATGGTTGGCCCGATCGCCACGAGTTCGAATTCGCTCCAGAGAGGTTTCAGGACTGATATCCAGGACGACCAGCAAATCCGGCTCGGGCGCGAAGGCTTCGTTGAGTCTTTGAATTTCCTCGGGGGCCATCCCGCGCGCGCCCTGATAGGCCATGCTGGAAAAATAATATCGGTCCACGATGACAATGCGCCCGGCTTCCAACTCTGGCTTGATGAGTCGAGAGACATGCTCCTGGCGATCCTTTACGAAGCCCTCTATTTCTTCCTGGAGAGACAAGCGGCCAGTGACAGCCGAGTCGCGTAATATCTGGCCCCAATAACCCGTGGTCGGCTCTTTGGTCCTGATGACGGCTAATTTTCTGGCCTGAAGTTTTTCCTGAACCCAATGGGCCTGCGTAGTCTTGCCGGCACCGTCTATGCCCTCAATCGCGATAAGAAACCCTGGGAATTGGTGTGCGCTCATGAGTGCAGTCTGCGAGTGCTGAGTAGGCCCGAGCAAGAATCTCTTATTGATCTTGTCCTCAAAAGCGATGACCGAATTTCAAGCAAAAGTTATCAACACCGTTATTCACCGCCTTACTAACAGGCTGGCGAACAGGTTGCCAACAGGTTTTGCACCGGATTCTAAAGAACTGAATTCAACAGGAGTAACGAAGATCAAGAAGGCCGAGTTTCATTTGCGACGGCGGAAACCGCGATGGGTAGCCCTCAGATCACAGGGAACTGGAACGGAATTTTGCGATTACTTTCCCCTTCACCATAAGCCATCGCCACATATTTGTGAGGAATTCTCAGCTCCAGCCCTTTCAAGTCTTCCGGTGTCTCAAGCGTCACTCTTAAATACTGCCCATCAAAGTTGGCGCTGGTGGCGCTTATCTCCAGAACCGACAGATCACCGAATTTGATGGCTCTGGAAAATACCGCAAGTGCTCGATACCAGACATCATTCTCCGGCACGTCCAACAGGATCACATATTTCATAATTCATTTCCGGGCACGGGGCTTTGGGGAGGAGCGGAAGCCGCGATAGATGGCCTGCATCAGGATGCTGCCCAGGATCACGCCCAATACCACCAGCGGAATGGTTAGCCAAATGGGCATCAGCGTGCGAGCTACAATTCCGGAGTGCGCTCGGTCATCATCCTTAAAAATCTGTTACTCTCCTCCTGAGCCAGGACCAGCCGCTTGAGATACTGATAGACGAAGACGGGAAAGAGGATCCAAAGGACGACTAAAATCAACCCCAGGACTCCAATCGCTATGCAGATCACCATTCCGAATACGGTCGATGTCCAGTCCGGTTCCTGCACCGAAACCCGCTCGGAGGTTCGCTCACTGTTTACGCTGGAAATCTTTGGCGTGGGCAGCGTGGTTTTGATTTTTCGCAGTGCAGCTACTCTATCCATCTCGATTTTGCGCGCAGCTTGTTGCTCTGCCTCCACTTTTTGAGCGGCGGCAGCTTCGGCTTCGACCTGGAGCCGAATCTGCGCATAGATACGGCTCCATTCCTCAGGTGTGTGAGTCTCAACGGCCGCAGCTCTGGCGGCCTCTTCACGCATCTTTTGCTCACGCTCCTTTTGGGGATCGTTATTCGCGCCGGTGAGATACAGCCCCTTCCGCGAGAATCTGTCGCCAGAATATTGAGCTTGGATTTGGGGCATGGCAGTGCAGAGCAGGGCCAATAACAGAATTGATTTCATTCTCAGTGTTTGTAGCTAGCAGATTTTGTTCTCTTCTCAGACTCGTTCCAAATTTGGGTCCCTGATGCACCTGGGTATTTTCGCTGCTTAGGCTTCGGTCCACCTTTGCCTTTGCGATCAGGGGCATTTACTTCAGCCGCACTCACATCAATTCCCAACGCTCGCAGCTTGTCCAAAAGGGCATCGCGAACGAACTGGGATCGGTTTAGAGGTCCGCGTGCCTTGTCAATTTTGCTTACCAGTGAACGGCTGCAACGGCAGCCGATCAGTTTGTGGCCTTCGGGGTGGTCAGACACAGCCTATCTGTAGCATCCCTGAAAATTTCTTCAAGAATATTATTGCAACTGAGTTAAACTTAGTTTAATTGTGTTCGCATGAGTAAGGACCGGAAACTTCGACGGGGCATCGTGCGGGCTGAGGATTCCACATTCGTCGGCGCACGCGTGCCGTTGTTCGTCGTCGAGGCCCTAGATAGGGCTGTGGCTGTCCTGGACACGGATCGCTCAAAGTTTCTGCGCATGGCGCTGCAGGAGAAGATCGCGCGGACGTCGCAGTCGGCCGGGAAGGGGGCGCGATGAGTGGCGGCCTGGCTGCTCGCGGGTTGGCGCGCGCATACGCGCGCGGGCGGGAACAGGTCCGCCGGCTTAATCAGGCGCGTGTGGATGAGATGAAGGCAAACGTGCTGAACGAGCTGCGCAAGCATCGCGCTGAGACGCGAAAGAATTGGAAGGGCTCACGATGAGACACGGATTTCACCGATCAACACGGATGGGCCTATCACCTATCGCCCATCGCCTATTGCCTGATGTTGATTTTGGCTGGGGTAAGGAGTCGGCGATCAATCAGGCCCGGTTGACTCAGCCGGGCCAGTACGACTTTCGCTGGATTTTCTCTCAGCCAAGACCTTGCTGGTCGGGCATTCCCTCACCGCGAAGCGCGACAACCACCCGCACCCCAGCCCACCACGGCCCGCGCAGCGCCTGGCTGCGCGCGGCCAGGGCGGGAAATATGAGTCACCGGCGAGACGCCGGTGCCGCCCTGTCCAAATGACTTTTCCAATCCCATGCACGGCCCCGGTTGATTGGGTGAAGGATGGCCGGACGCTGTTCTTCATCAGCAAGCAGCAGGGCGATGTGGTGGCGGTGCCGGCGGATCTGGTCTGTGTTCAGATTGCGATTCCGCCGTCGCGCGGGATAGGGGTGGCGTTCGTCAATGGCGCAGATAAACGGCTCCTGTGTGCTATCAGATTTTTTGGGTTCAACTGAGCATGACTTTGGAAATGGCTTTTGGGTTGTTGTTGTCGGCCGGGTTGTTGACCTGGGGGTTGCTGCGCTGGATCCGGTTGATCGAGGCGGTGGCTAAATCATGGTTGCCCAGGCGCCGGCACTCGCGCCTGGTCGAAAAGTTGTTTTCCAGGATGCTCAAATGAAGACACTGATTTCACGGATGGTGAGCTTCAATTTCGTGCTGATCGGCGCTTGGGTGCAGGGCTCGATTTTGCCGTGGAATGTGTTCGGTCTGGTCTTGTTCATGGTCGTCTTTTTTCTCGGGTATTTGGCGGTTCTTTACATGGAGCGAATCAAGCGATGAATCGGATGCAGGAAAAGTTAACCGATGCGGTCACCGCCGAGACGCCTCCCATGCCGCCCACGGCTGAGCAGCCAACTTTGGTGGCGCGATATCTGCAGGTCGCGTCGATCGTGCGCCGGGATATGTGGCGGTTCGACCTGAACAAGCAGCATCGGATCGTTGGGGGCATAATCCTGGAGCTGAGTTTCGGAATGGGGCGCGAGTCGGTGAAGATCAATCGCCTGCGGGTCTTCTGCGATTTAACCGGGCTGGATCGCAGCGAGATCAGCAAAGCGCTGGATCAATTGCAGCGGATGCGGATCGTAAACGCGCGCAGAATCGCTGAGGTGATGGAATACCAGGTGGAGCCCGATAGCGATCATTGGCGCTGTCAGCCGTTGTTAACGGATAAGAAATCTCTGGAGACTTTGGAATGGGTCGAAGCGCTCAATCGCCATGTGCTGGATGATGTCCAACGTGTGCCTGTGGAAGCGCCTGAGCCGCCCGCGAATTGGAACGAATAAATGAACCCAACCACTTTCGCAGCGCTGGTCGGCGCGATTGAGAAAAGCTCAAGGCGGCCGGGCTCTGATTTGCGTTCAGCGGGTGAGGTTTTCTCATGACTACTCCAGTTCAACGGCGGCTGGATCTGCGCGCGCGCGATGGGTCGCGTTTGCTCTTCATCAGGCCGATGCTCGGGATGGAGTCGGTGAAGGCCATCCTCGATGTGAGTGAGGATGATGTCCTGGATCTGATCGCGGATGGGCAGTTGCGTTGGGCGTGGAATTTGCGCGCCACAGGTGACAAGGCGTTCGTGCGGGTGTGGGCCAGGTCGGTGACGTGTCACCTGGTGCCAGGGTCGCAGCCGAGTGAACCGGAATCGATGGATGAGGTGATCGGGGAGTTGCTGCCCCTATCGCCTATCGCCCAGCGCCTATCGCCTCCGATCCGTGCAACGGAGTTACAGCGCCTTTTCAATGTGTCTTCCGGGCATGTGCTCAACCTTTTGTCCGCTGGTGAATTGAAGCTGGCGCCGCGGAGTGTGTGCCGGGTGGGGCCGGGTGGCTCGCCGGAGATCACGCGGGAGAGTGTGGTGGAGTTGCTGAAGGGGAGGACGCTATGAAGACACGGATTTCACGGATTAACACGGATCCATTGAGCCCATGAAGTCTGAAGAAAATTCAGATGGCCTGGCTGAATCGCGCGTGTCGATGTTGCGATCGATTAAGGAGCGGTCTGCGGATGAGATCCAAGAGCTGGCTATGCTGGAGGATTATTTGATCTGGAAATCGCATGCCGCAGATCGGACTGCAGCGGTTGAAGCCGAACGGCGCGATCGGATGCGCAAGATGCTCGAGCGTGAGGAGAAAAACCCGAATGCGGATCATTGGGCGGAGGGGAGCAGTGCAGACTCAGTCCCGGCAAGTATCCGGAAACAGTTCGCAGAGGAGAGGCCTGCGCCACCACGCGCTGCCCGGCGCAGATCATCGAAGTCGGCAGCGGCAACAGCATCATCTTCGACGGCCGTACAACCTGGGCCCGACAACCCACAACCCACGGAGGATAATGGTTCTTGATCGACGCAAAGGAGAGGCCACCGGTTTCTCAGGAAAACGTCCGCCAGACGAGACCGAGACCAAGCAGCTCCCCCCTCAACACCGCGAATCTAACGGGTTTTTGCCTGTTTGCAAGGAGGGCGATGACCAGGTCGCCAGGCGTTTGACGGAGATGTTTCGCGATGCGCAGGCGGCCCTCTGCCGGTTCGTCGCCTTCGGATTGTACGCGTTCGAGGTCAAGGAGGGTCTCAAACACGGCGAGTTTGGCCCCTGGATAAAGGAGCATTGCCCGGATATCCCATGGCGGACGGCGCAGCACTATATGGCTATCACCAAGGGACTTCTGTATGCTTGCGGGTCTCTGGTCGAGGATTACATTCAAATGCGCAAGCGTTGCGCATTTGCCCAGGGCGGGGAATTGATCCTCAAAGACCCCGCGGATCTTCCTGAGTTAGTCCGGCCGCTGGCGGCCAAGATGCGATCGCTGATCGAGGGCAAAACGGCGCGCCAACTTTTCCTGGAATTCAAGACGGCTGATGAGCATGACGGCGAGCCGATCGTCCGGCGGCCTGGCATCGGCGATAAGCAGTGGGAGAAGTGGATGTGGGAGTTCCACGTGGAATTGATCACGGATGGCATTGTGCCTGGACGGCGTGAGGTGCCATCGAAGTTGCTGACCGAATTCGCCAAATACCAAATCTCCGGCCGCGTCGCGAAGATGTTGTCGCCTGAAGAAGCGGCCATGATCCGGCGGGAGGAAGTGGGCTTGAAGATCGATGCGCTGATGCGCGCGATGGAGGAGTTGATCGGTGAGGATGGCAATCCGCCGCGGTTGCCGTTGCTCGATGCGGATCGCGCGCAGCTCGCGCAGCTTGAGGGCCGCAGAATCAAATTGGGTGAGGCGATCAAACTCGCGAATAAGGGGAGGAGAGGATGAACGATAAGCCCGAATCTTTCTCGCGCGCAACGATTCCGCTCGGCGAGTCGCCGAGCGGGGCGGGCGAGTCGCCCGCGCTACCCATCCGAAATGATCCAGAGTTGCTCTCGAAGTTGCGCCCGCGTGTGCGCGAGAAGGTGCTGGCTTTGCTGGAAGCGTTTGACGTCATCGATGCCGCGGCGCCTAAACTGAAAATGGAGACTTGTCGCGCTCTGGCGGAGAAGCTCGGCCATCAGCGCGGGCTCACGGCGCATGTGCTGTATGGCAAATATTGGTTGTTGAAACGGGGTAACTCGCAATTTCCCGCCGGTGATTGGCGGTTGCTGGTGGATCGGACGCAGGCGGGCAAGCTCTGGCAGCAGGATAGGGTGCGTGTGCCGGTGGCGACGATCGAATATTTTCAGTCGCTCTGCGCGCGCAAGCAACGCGGCAAAGCGCTCGAGGCGCATGTGGAGCTGGTGGATCAGTGGCGGCGCTGGCGCGCTGGGGATGAGTCGGCGGCGATCCCTGGTTATCTGTCTTGTCCTCCGGCGGATCCAAAGACTGATCTTCCGAAGGGTTGGACTTTTTCCAATCTCGTGAGGTTACGGCCCACGCACTACCAACAGAAGCTCATTAACATCGGGCCGAAAGCGGCGGCGGAGTTTCGGCCTCAAATCCCGCGCACGCGCGCGGGGCTGGAGGTGGGCCAGTATTATCTGTTCGATGATAAATGGCTGGATTTCAAAGTGAACACGCCGGGGGCGCGCGAGGGGTCGCGATTGCTGTCGTTCTTCGTTCTGGATCTTTTCAGTGCGTGCAATTTCGCGAGGGGGTTCAAGCCGGCGCTCGAGAATGAAATCACGGGTATACAGGAGCGGTTGAAGGAGCAGGAGATGCTTTGGCTCACGACGCACGTGCTCTGCACGGAAGGGTATCGGCGCGCGGGCACGACGCTCATTTGCGAGGGTGGCACGGCGCGGATCCGGGAGCGTGAGGCGGAGATTTTTGCGCGGTATTCGGGCGGGGCGATCGTCGTGCAGGTGGGGGCGACGAGTAAGGCGCCGGCGTTTGCCGGGTTTTTCGATTCGGCGGCGCGTGGGAATTTCCGGTTCAAGGCGCAGCTCGAGTCTTTCTTCAATCTGCTCGGGAATCGGACGGATGATCAGGTGTTGTTCCGCGGCCAGGTGGGCAGTAATGCGCGGCTCAATTGCCCGGAGGAATTGGCCGGGCGGGAGCGGCATAATAATGATTTGATCGTGGCGTTTCAGGGGTTGCCCGCGGACGTGGCGCGCCGGTTGGTGTTGGATTTTTTACCGTTGGCTGAGGCGATCGATCTGGTGAATTCGGTCTGTCATCGGATCAATGGCCGGACTGAGCATGACCTGGAGGGGTGGCGCGGGGCGGGGTTGATCACGCAGGAATGGCGGCCGTCGCCGCATGTGGATTTTCTGCCGGCGTCGGCACTGGAGGCGCTGCCGATGGAGGATCAGAGGCGGATCGCTGATTATATCGGGCTGGTTCCGAATCTGACGCGGGAGCGCAAGCTTTCGCCGTTCGAGGTGTGGCAGGGGGGACGGCGTGATTTTGTGCGGCTCCCATTGGCGGCCGCGGCGGAGGTGCTCGGGGCACTCGACGGCCATGAGCGGCCGGTGCGCAATAGTCTGTTGGCCTGGGCTGAGCCGTTGATCGATCCGGATGAGGAGGTGGTTTATGAAGCGATTGTCCGGGATGGGAACGGGTCGGAGCGGTTGTTGCGAGATGGGGAGAAGTTCTTGGTGCGGGTGAATCCGCTCATGGCGGATCGGGCGTTCGTTTATGACGCAAGAAACGGGTTTCTCGGTGTGTGCCGGCGTTACGGCCGGACGCGGCCGGATGATGTGGCGGGGTTGGAGCGGGCGTTCGGGCGCCAGGCGCATATCGAGGCGCTTGCATTGAAGGAGGCGAAACGGATCGGCGCGCCGATCGTGCGGGCGGAGTTGGCCAGGCGCCGGCAGAACGCCACCTTGTTAGGTGGAGAACACCCCTCGCCAGCGCCGGCGCTGACATCGAGCGCGACGTTGGATGATTTGCCTGAAGCGGTGAGTTCGCACAGCGAGGAGGTTTCGCTGGCGGAGGATCAGTTGCGGGCTTTGGAGGAGTTGTAACATTTATGAGTTTAGAACGTAATGCGGTGTTGGAGTTGGAGGATGTCGAGGTGCCGGCGCGGCGGGGGCATTCACCGCCGGCTGAGCGGGATCAGGATCGGCCGCGTGAGATCAATTTGAGCGGTGATACTGTCACGATCAAGACGGCTGATTATCCGGAGGAGCAGCGGAGCTTGGTGCGTTGGCTTTTCGCCTGGGCCAAGGAGCAGGGTTGGAGTTGGAAGGATCTGGAGGGGAATTCCAAGCTGAGTGTCACGACGCTTTATCGGGTATGGACGGGTAAGTACCGGTACCCGGCCAATCACGCGAAGGCGGGGGATTTGATCCCGCTGGATGGCATCTGCGAGCGGATCGCGCATTTCAAGGCGCTGGCTGAGGAGCGGGCGACGTTGCGGCGGTTGCCTTTCGTGGAAACAAGTGTGTTCAAGCGGATCGATAGGTTGTGCCGCGAGACGTTGGTGATGCAGTCGATCTCGATGATTTATGGGGAGTCGCAGATCGGCAAGTCTTGGGCGCTCAAAGAGGTTGCCCGGCGGAATAATCATGGGAATACGCCATATGTGCTTACGCCGGCCAGCGCGGGTGTGCAGGGGTTGATCCAGGCGATCGGCGATGCATGTCATATCACGGGGCGGACCAGCTTCGCTGTGTTGCGTGAGCGGGTGACGAATTTCCTGGATGATTCGAAGTTGCTGATCATCGATGAGGTGCATGAGATTTTCATTTCCTATTATCGCGATTCGCGGCTGCGGTGCCTCAGCGTTCTCCGCCAGATGCAGGAAATCTCCGGCTGTGGGCTGGTGCTCTGCGGCACGAATGTATTCCGGCATGAGCTGGAGCAGGGTGAGTTTGCACAGTCTCTGAAACAGCTCCGTAAACGGGGTATTTTGGAGTTGCAGCTTGAGCCTGTGCCCAGCGCGAAGGATCTGGAGTTGATCGCGGGGCATTACCGGCTGGGGGCGCCCGCGGGTGAGGCGGCGGAGTTGGTGGGCTGGATCGGCAAGGAGTTTGGCTTGGGCAAATATACCAGGTTCCTGGCGCGGGCGTCGCAGCTCGCCGCCAAACGCGGGGAGCGGTTTGCCTGGCGGCATTTCTGTGATGTGGTCGCGATCGCGAATCGAATGAAGCAGGAGGCGAAGTGAATAATCGTAAGTTGTCAGTTGTGGGTTGTGGGTTGTCGATTTTGTGCGGCACAAACCGCGAGAAGGTAGTCGGTAGTCTCGGCAGGAAAGGAACAGCCTGCGGGCCGGGGCGCCCACAAGCCCCAGGCGCGCTCATGGCCGCAAGTCCATGCTCCATGACTGCGCGCTGCCCCCGAAGCTGGGTCGGAAACCAGTTTTGTGCCGCACAGGTTTTTATTGGAGGTGGTCGATGACTCCTGAGATTGCGGCTTGGATCGAATCTGACGTTCTGAGGCGGCAAGCGATCATGGAGGATATTCTTGATGAACGTGGCCGGCAGGAGGCGTTGGTGCGTGATGGGGAGCTGCCGTTCACTTGCGCTGATCCGAAAGTGCCAGAGTTGCGCAAATTGCCGGTGCTCATGGAGGAGGTGGGCGAGGTCGCCGCCGAGCTCCAAGGCGATGCGACGGAGCGCGAGCGGCTTTACAATGAGTTGATCCAAGTGGCAGCCGTCGCCGTGGCCTGGGCGGAGTCGCTCAAGGAGGGCGGGCAATGAACCTGAAGATCCAAAAGGATCAGTGGAACAATGAAACGCATTCGGGGCCGTTGTTTCCGGGCGCTGAGGATCGCCAATTTGCCTACCAGGGCGAGAGCGTCCGCGGCGGCATGACCATTGAGCTTCACATTAGCGGCTTGCCCCCGCACAGAGCCGAAGGAAAGCTGAACCATGAATTGGAGGAGTCGGTTTATTCCGCGTACAGACTGACGATTGAGCGCAGCACCGGGAAGGCGCTCTATTTCAAACTCTCGGGTATCAGGAAAGATATCGTTGAACAGCGCAAGGCGAATGGGTTCGCCGTTACCGAGGATGTCCTGGCCAAGACTCTGACGTTTGGTGAGCTGGCAAATATGATCTTCTCCTCAGGCGCGCAGGTGTTTTATGAGCGCGAGTCGTTTCCAAAGTCTGTGGAGGAGGAACTGCGGAAATGCTATCGATGAAAGTTTCCACGATCAAACCAGCCCTCAAGTTGAAGGGGGAAGCGTCGCGGTTCAAAACGCTGGCTGAACAGGCGGCGCTGCGGGCGCTGGTCGGCCCGGTGGATAAACGGCCAGAGGAGGAAAAACTCGCGCGCGAGCATGCGCTGCGCTCGGAAACTTTTGCCACGGCGGCAAAGCTGGTCGAGGCGAACGCTCCGGATCAACAATGCCACGACAAAGGCCACTGAACGCTCCGGATCAGCGACCCGGCGCAACAAAAGTATGAATACGACCAAACCGGCTCCGCCGGGTTCGCTGCATCCGGTGGTTAGCCCGCTTCCGTGCCCGTTCTGTGGCTCGACCCGAATAACCGTGGAGTGGGAACCGTGCCCGCCACTCGACGCGACCGACACCAACCGCCGATGGTTCGCAGAGTGCATGGACTGCTCTTGCCAAGGGCCGTTCTGCCAGAAGGAACCGCAGGTCATATCGGCTTGGAATAAAGTCTCCGGCGAAGTCGCCTGGCTGGATCTCCGCTCGGTGCGTGATGCCGCCCGCCGGCTGGGCGTCGTCTTGAAGTTCTATCAACCAGGGCGAGCTCCTCAGAGTCGCCGTTTTCCACAGATTTGCCCAAACCTCTAACCCACAAACCCAATGACCATTGTAGAAATCGAATCTCTCACCAAAGCGTTCGCTGATGTGCGCAACGAGTTGGCCGACGTTGTCGGTGTCTTAAATCTCCAGATCGAGAACGCCAAGCGCAAGCACTTGGCCGATATCAAACGCCTGGTCGCTCGCTGCGCGGATAAACATGGCGCGCTCAAGGCCGCGATCGAATCGGCGCCGGGCTTGTTCGATAAGCCGCGCACGGCTGTCTTCCATGGGATCAAGGTCGGGTTCCGCAAGAGCTCTGGTTCGGTGGATTGGGAGGATGATGAGCAGGTGGCCAAGCTGGTCGAGAAGCATTTCCCCGAGCAGCTCGATTTGTTGGTGAAGACGTCGCGTAAGCCGATCGCCAAGGCGTTGTTGCAATTGAGCGTGGCTGAGCTGAAGAAGATCGGCTGCACGGCCGAGGAAACGGGTGATGTGGTCGTGATCAAGCCCACCGACTCGGAGGTAGATAAAATCGTCAATGCGCTGCTCAATGATGCGACGGAGGAGGCGGCTGAGGAGGCGGCATGAGTTTGTTCCTTGGATATGTGAATCGCTGGGGCCGGGTCGTTGTGAAGCCGTTCAACATGGCGGATCAAATCGATGCAATGGGTTCTCCGTCTGTTGTGGCGGTAATGCCCGGCATTGAAGCTCTCACCTACGACGAAGCGTTGAGCGAGGCCAATCGAAGAGTGAAGGCCGGTGAGGTGGTGAAAACTTTCGCGGCATCAGGCAATCCGCAACCCATAACTGACCAAACTCAATGAACATTGAAGCTCAAACTCTGGCTGATCCCGGTGCGGAAAATATCGATTGCTGGGCGCTGGTTGAAATCTTCGGCCATACCAAAGTGGCTGGGAGGGTCACTACTCGCAAAGTCGGCGTCAACGTAATGATCCAGGTCGATGTGCCGAAGAACCAGGCTGAGTTCAGTCATTCACAATTGTTCAGTCCCTCCGCGATTTTCTCGATCAATCCGACGACGGAGGATTGGTGCAGGCGATGGGCGAAGGCCGCCGCGTCTTACGATCGGAATCCTTTGCCGTATATCCCCGCCGAACCGAAGGCGATCGAGGGTGGGTTGGAGCCGGAGCTCCATGATCAAAGTTGAGGGCTTATGTCTCTGTCTCTCAGCCAGGCCGAAAAGCTCGCCAAAAAAATCCTGGCGGAGCTTTCGCCGTTCTGTGAGCGGATCGAGATCGCCGGAAGCATCCGACGCCGGCGGCCGGCGGTGAATGACATCGATATCGTGGCGCTGCCGGCCTTCGACCAGGTGAATGCGTTGCGTGAACGGGTGCTCCGCAATACTTCGCCGATCTCGGATGGCAAGGAGATCATTCTCACGCGCCTTTCCAATGGTGTGCAGCTCGATTTGTGGATTGCTGATCGGCCTCATAGGGATTTGTTCAGTAAGCGGCCGACGAATTTCGGGGTGTTGTTGCTGAGCCGGACAGGATCTAAGGAGCATAATATCTGGCTTTGTCAGCGGGCGGAATCACTCGGGCGCCGGCTGAATCCGCATCACGGGGTCTTCGAGCAGCGCCGGTGCCTGGCCAGCGCGTCTGAAGAGGATGTGTTCGCGGCGTTGAATCTGGATTTTATCCCGCCAGAACGGAGGGAGCGATGATGTCGAATGCCGGTATCGTGGAGTGAATGTGCCATGACGGAAAAGCAGGAGAAGTTGTATTGGCGTGAGTGGGCTGCAGTGCGCGCGGCCTGGCCGGAGGCGGATCGGCATGAGTTGCACGCGCGCGCGCTCGGGACGGATAAGTCGCATCGGATTTTTTCGAATGCGGATTTTGATCGTGTGCTCGCCCAGTTTCGCGCTGTATCGCGCCCGACTGATGTTGATGCGCAGCTTCGCCAGCTCCGCCAGGTGCGCATGCGGTTGATCTGGAAGATCACGGTGGAGCAGGTGGCGTTGCTCTCGGTATTCATGGATGGGACCCATGAGACTGAGCGACAGGCCTCGGCGGAGAATTATGTTTTGAGCGTGATGCGGGATCGGTTTCACACCGATCGCATCGAGAGCCTGACCAACGGCCACGGCGATGAACTTGGTCAACTCGAAATGCTCCGCGATACCCTCGCCGCGCGGATCAATGAGCTGCGAAAAAAACGCGGGTTGACTGGCCATGAATTGGCCAAAGTTGCCGGCCAGAAATGCGCCTGCAAAGAGTGCTCGCGCCAACGCCTGGATGAAGCCGCTTGAGCAGCCCGAATTGTTCCCGCCAAAGGGGCCAAAAATAAGCGAAACAGACGTGGGGAAATTGCTTCAATTTTTGGCTGGAAACGGCTGGCTGGCGGGCAGGCAAATCCAGGCTGTTTTGGGGTGGCAGGAACGCTATCTCCGGGGGGTCGCCAACGCCAGCCGCGGGAGGGTCCTTTCTTACCCCGGATCGCCAGGCTACAAGCTCACCAAAGAGGCCACCAAAGAAGAGGTCGATGCGGCCGATATTTTGGGGCATCAGGCGAATGAAATGCGGCGACGCCTGATCGAGATCCGTAACGTTTTCTATGGACGCCGTCAGGCTTGAAAAGCGTCGGAGGGGTTTACAGTCTGCACACGCGTTGCAGTCTCGTTTCACACACTTTGCGGCTGGCTGCAGAAATGCACCTCGAACGCCGTTTGAGAGCCTCCAACGATATCAAACCTATTGTTTTCCGCCCATTTTGCCTCGCTGTGTGTGGAACCTCACTAAGGCCGCGTTTTCGTCCTAAAGCCTTGATTTCCGCTGATCTTCGGCCAACTCTGCCGATGTAGTGAACCTCGTTCGAACTTGACCAGGTCATTCAGCAATCACTGAGTACAACTCTGCGCTACGCTAAATACATACCCCCGCCCGCAGCACGTCGCTCGGTCGAGGCGGTCTGGAGCATTCCTGAGCCTTTCCACCAGCCATGCTGCTGCGGACCGGGACGGTCCGCGGTCCTGCGGCGGCGAATTCGAAATGCGCCCACCAGGCCCCACGCAGTCGTTACTCCGCCCCATCCACGACCTGGCAGACCATCGGCTTCATGTTGCGCCCGGTGCGCCGCTTGTATTGCTCGGCCATGTGGCGGAGAAAATCCTCGACCTGGTGATAGGCGACGAGGTTGACGGTTGCGCCGCCAAACCCGCCACCCGTGAGCCGGGCTCCGAGACAGCCCGGATGCGCCCGCGCCAGCTCGACGAGCAAGTCCAGTTCCGGACAACTGTTCTTCAAATGATCGCGCGAGCTTTCGTGGCTGAGAAACATGTATTGGCCGAATTGCCGATGATCGTCCTCGCTCAAGGCGCGTTCGGCGAAAGCGACCCGCTGGATTTCACCGACGACATGGTAGGCGCATTCGTATTGGCGCTGGTTGAGGCTTCCCCGGTTTGCCTTGAGCCAGGCCAGTTCCACCGAGCGCAGCGATTTCGCGCGGAGCGCCTGGGCGGCCGACTCGCAATTTTCCCGCAGTTCATTGTATTCGCCCCCGATGAGTTCATGTTTGACGCCGGAGTCGCACACGACGATCGCTTCGCCGAACAGGGGTGTGAGGTCAACGGTATGGAACCGGCAATCGATGTTCATCACGTGATACGACCGGCCGCAAAGCGACGAAATCTGGTCCAGCAATCCGCAATTCACGCCGACGAACTCGATTTCCGCGGCCTGGCAAACTCGGGCGAGATGCAATTTCTCTTTCGCCCCCAGCGGCGGCAGCCGGCCGCGAGGGTCGCGCCGCGGTGGGATACTCGCGCCCAGTTCGGTGAGCGAATAGGGAAACAACTGGCGCACGATAAGCGCGGTGGCAACTTCGACCGCGGCGGAGCTGCTCATGCCGACGCCCACGGGAAGGTCGCTGTGAATCGCAGCGCTGAATCCGCTGAAGTGCACGCCGCGTTTGCGGAGTTGGACCAGCACACCTTTCACGTAATCCGCCCACGGCGCGGCTGGATTGTGCTTCAATTCGCTGATCCAGAAATTGTCGGGTTGCGGAAACGCGGACGAGACCAGTTCAATCTTGCCGTCGATCCGGGGTGATGCCGCGATACGGACATATTTGTCCACGGCGACGGACATGACCAGGCCCTCGTTGTAATCAGTGTGATTCCCGAGCAACTCCAGCCGGCCGGGCGCCCAGGCCACGTGCGCGGGAGTATATCCGAAATGCTGCCTGAAGAATTGTTTGACCGCCGTGGTATCCAAGGGACTCGGCTCCTGTTAAGCGGGACGAAACGACCTAATCGCGCGCGCGTCCACGAATGAATCTTCCGGATGATCGTCGAGGGACAGGGAACGAGTATTTTCCGCCAGAGCCAAGGTTAAGCGCCGCCTCTAAACGGGTGTTCATTCGTACTGGAATCAACCGGTCATCGCCGCGCTGTGGCGTCAAATTTCTTTGCCAATGCGAAATCTTTCCCAGTCAAACCGCCCTGGTCGTGCGTGGTGAGGACGAGCGTGACCTTGTTCCAACGAATGTCGATGTCCGGATGGTGCCACGCCTGTTCGGC